>ERZ1066120.31-NODE-31-length-152569-cov-38.114055_pt1 | contig 152569 bp, 144 predicted proteins | sample MGYA00382767_ERZ1066120 | MGnify/ENA primary metagenome ERZ1066120 (study PRJEB33369, sample SAMEA5778350) | biofilm metagenome | biome: Industrial cooling water; feature: Water cooling tower basin; material: Biofilm | place: United Arab Emirates | collected... | reverse complement strand
GCCGAGAGGGGCGGAGGGCAGCGGCGCCGCCTCTCCGCGCAGCCGCGCCATGCGCCGCCGCGCCTCCTCGGCCCGCCGCCGGTCGGGGTCGGCGGCTTCGGCGGGGGGGCCGGGAGGCCCCGCCGGGACCGCCCAGGGCGCAGGGTCGGGCGCGGGGCGGGTCGCCGCGGCCGCCGCCGTCAAGGGCGCCGCCATGGGCGCCTCGGGCGGGGGCGACGGGGGCTCCGCCGACGGTGTCTCCGCCAAGCTCTCGGCCATCCCCTCGGACGGACCTTGGGGGGCGCGCTCGGCGGCGCTCCCGGGGGCGGCGTCGGGGGGGCGCTCGGCGGCGCGGGCGCGGGCCTCCCGCTCGGCCTCCTCGCGCAGGATGCTGGCCACCTCGGGCGACACCGCCGGGCGCACGGGCCGCGCGGCCGCCGGGGCCGGAGGCTCCTCCTGCGGCGGGGGCGCGGGGGCCTCGGGCGCGGGCGGCCCCTCCGCCCCCGGCGCTGCCCCGGATGCCGCCCCGGCCAGCCAGACATGGCCGCAGGCCGAGCACTGCACGTCGCGCCCTCCCGGCGGGACCGCGTCGGGGGGCACCTCGTACTGCGCCTCGCAGTTCGGGCAGATCAGCCGCATGAGGTCCCCCGCCCCGCCACCGCCCCCTTCTAGACCGCGCCCGGGGCGGAGGCGAGGGAGGCCCCTCGCGAGGCCCCGGCGGTTGACGCAGGGGCGCCACGCGGGGGGGCGCCGCCCCCGCCCCGGCGGCGGCGGCCCGCGCCGTTGAACCGCCCCCCGTCTTGCGGCAGAAGCCGCCGCGAGGCGGCGGCCCGCGACGGGGCCAGGGGGCGCCGGGGGGGCGCCAGGGGCGCGCCGGGGGGCGGGGTGATCGAGCTCGCGGATGTCGGCTACGGCTACGGCGGGCGCCGGCTCTTCTCGGGCCTGAGCCTCGCGCTCGCGCCCGGCGCCTTCCACTTCCTCACCGGCCCCTCGGGGGCGGGCAAGACCACGCTGCTGCGGCTCCTGTCGGCCGAGCTGCGCGCCACGGAGGGCCGCGTGCTCCTGTGGGGCCAGGACGCAGGGATGATGGGCCGCGACGAGGTGGCGCTCGCGCGCCGCCGCATCGGCGTCGTGCCCCAGGACTGCCAGTTCCTCGACCACCTCAGCGTGGCCGAGAACGTGCTCCTGCCCCTCGCCGTGGCGGGGCGGCGCGCCGAGGGCGAGGCCCACCTCCCCGAGCTCCTGGCCTGGGTGGGCCTCGCGGGGCAGGCCCAGCAGCGCCCGCCCGAGCTGTCGGGGGGCGAGCGCCAGCGCGCCGCGCTCGCCCGCGCCGTGATCGCCGGCCCCGAGGTGCTGCTCGCCGACGAGCCCACGGGCAACGTGGACTGGGAGATGAGCCAGCGCCTCCTGCAGCTCTTCGTGGAGCTCAACCGCATGGGCACGGCCGTCCTGGTCGCCACGCACGACATGAACCTGATCCGCGCCGCCAAGTCGCAGGCGAGCGCCCGCGTCCTGCGCCTGCGCGGCGGCGCGCTCCAGGCGGCGGGGGCCGACCTGTGAGGGGCCGCGCGACGGGGATCTGGCGCCTCCTCGGGGGCGACCGCGACATCGGCCGCGCCGTGCCGCCCACGGGCTTCACCGCCCGCCTCACCCTCCTCACCGCCGCCGCCATGGCCTTCCTGGCGGTCTTCGCCCTCGCCCTCTCGCTCGCCTCGGGCCGCCTCGCCGAGCGCTGGGGCACGGCGCTGGCGGGCTCGGCCACGGTCCGCGTCAGCGCCCCCGAGGACCAGGAGGGGCCCCAGGTGGACGCGGCCCTGCGCATCCTCGCCCAGACCCCCGGCGTCCTCGCCGCCCGCGCGCTGACCGAGGCCGAGGACCAGGCGCTCCTGGAGCCCTGGTTCGGCCCCGACCTGCCCCTCGACGCCCTGCCCATCCCGCGCCTCATCGACGTGACCCTGGGCGATGGCTTCGACGCCGAGGGCCTGCGCCTGCGCCTGCGCGGGGAGGTGCCCGGCGCCACGCTCGACGACCACGCCCGCTGGCGGGCGCCGCTGGCGGAGGCGGCGGGGCGGCTCCGGCTCCTCGGCATGGTGGCCACGGGGCTCATCGCCCTGGCCACGGCCGCCATGATCACGCTGGCCGCCCAGGCGGCGCTGGCCGCCAACGCCCAGGTCATCCGCGTCATGCGCCAGGCCGGCGCGCGCGACGCGACCATCGCGCGCGCCTTCGTGCGCCGCTTCACCGCGCGCGCGGCCGGCGGCGCCTTGGCCGGCGCCCTCCTCGGCACGCTCGCCGTGGCGCTGCTCCCGGCCGCCGAGGAGCCCGGCGGCTTCCTCGCCGGGCTGTCCTTCCAGGGCGCCTCCTGGCTCGTGCCCCTCCTGGTGCCGCCCTTCGCCGCCCTGGTCGCCTTCGCCGCCACCCGCGCCGCCGCCTTCGCCACGCTCAGGAGGACGCCCTGACCCCCGCCCGGCCCCCCGCCCGCCCCCTGCGCGGCCTCCTCTTCCTCGTCCTCGCCTACGGGGCCATGGCGCTCTGCGCGCTGCTGTTCCTGCCCTGGGCGCTGCTGAGCCGCGACGGCGCGGTGGCCGCCGGCCACGCCTGGTGCCGCCTCGTCCGCCGCCTCCTGCCCCCCCTCCTGGGCATCCAGACGGAGGTGCGCGGCGCCGTCCCCCGGGGCGAGGTGCTGGTGGCCGCCAAGCACCAGAGCTTCCTCGACATCATCCTCATCTACGGCGCCCTGCCCCGCGCCCGCTTCATCATGAAGAAGGAGCTGGTCTGGGCGCCGGTGCTGGGCCAGTACGCCCTGCGCATGGGCTGCGTGCCGGTGGACCGGGGCAAGCGCGGCCAGGCCATACGCCGGATGCTCGCCGACGTGGCCGAGGGCCGCGACGACCCGGGCCAGCTCGTCATCTATCCCCAGGGCACGCGGGTCGCGCCCGGCGCCGCCGCCCCCTACAAGGCCGGCACCGCCGCCCTCTACGCCGAGATGGGGCGGCCTTGCGTGCCCGTCGCCACCAACGCGGGGCTGTTCTGGCCGCGACGGGGGCTCGCCTTCCGCCCCGGCCTCGCGGTGGTGGAGTTCCTGGACCCCATCCCCCCGGGCCTCCCCGCCGCCGAGGTGCTCCGGCGGCTCGAAGCCGCCATCGAGCCCGCCTCGGACGCCCTCATGGGCCTCACGACAGCGGGCAGTCCGCCACCTCCAGCGTGACCCCCACCCGGTCGCCCGGCCCGTAAGGCAGGCCCGCCACGCCGATCCGCAGGGCCTGGGGCGTCACCGTCAGCGCGTCGGGCGCCAGCGGCAGCGTCGTCGCCCCCTCGTCTATCGCGGCGCCGAGCAGCAGCGTGCAGGTGACCGGGAAGGTCAGCACGTAGCCGTTGAAGGCGGCCTCGGCGAAGCGCCCCGCCCCCCGCATCGTGACGTCCACGCGGCCGTCCCCCAGGTCCACGACGGCGTCCGCCACCACCAGCCCGCCGCCCGCGTCGGGCAGGAGCCCGAACTCCGCCCCCTCCCCCACCACGGCCGCGTAGTCGCGGCTCACCAGGGTGGGCGCCTCGGGGTCGTCCCAGGTCTCCACGCGGAACAGGACCTCGCGCCCCTCCAGCCCCTGCCCGGAGGCCGGCCCGGCGACGAGGAGGAGGAGCAGCGCCCGGGTCAGGCCGCGAGCCCCTTCTGCCCCAGCGACAGGAACTTGCGCCGCCGCGCGTCGCGCAGCTCGCGCCCCTCCTGGCCCCTCAGCTCCGCCAGCGCCGCCGAGACCGCCTTGCCCACGGCCGCCACCGTCGCCGCCTTGTCGCGGTGCGCGCCGCCCACGGGCTCGCGGATGACGCGGTCGATGACGCCGAGCGCGCTCAGGTCCTGCGCGGTCAGGCGCAGCGCCTCGGCCGCCTCGCGCATCCGCTCGCTGTCCTTCCACAGGATGGAGGCGCAGCCCTCGGGCGAGATGACGCTGTAGATGGCGTGCTCCAGCATCAGCACGCGGTTGGCCGTGGCCAGCGCCACGGCGCCCCCGGACCCCCCCTCGCCCACGATCACCGACACCATCGGCGCCTCCAGCGCCAGGCAGGCCTCCGTGGAGCGGGCGATGGCCTCGGCCTGGCCCCTCTCCTCGGCGCCCTTGCCGGGATAGGCGCCGGGCGTGTCCACCAGCGTCACCACCGGCAGCCCGAAGCGGCCGGCCAGCTCCATGAGGCGGATGGCCTTGCGGTAGCCCTCGGGGCGGGCCATGCCGAAGTTGCGCTCGATGCGGGACTTGGTGTCGTGGCCCTTCTCGTGGCCGATGACCACCACGGGCTCGCCGTCCCAGCGGCCGAGGCCACCCAGGACCGCGTGGTCGTCGGCGAAGGCGCGGTCGCCCGCGAGCGGCGTCCAGTCCTCCACCAGCGCCTCCACGTAGTCGGTGGCGTGGGGCCGGTCGGGGTGGCGCGCCACCTGCGCCTTCTGCCAGGGCGAGAGGGCGCCGTAGAGCTGGGCGAGCTGGTCGGCGGCCTTCCTGTCGAGGGCGGCGGCCTCCTTGTCGAGGTCGGCGGTCGGGTTCCCCTGCGCCATGGCGCGCAGCTCGGCCGCCTTGGCCTCCACCTCGGCGAGGGGTTTTTCGAACTCCAGGTAGGTCATGGGGGGCTCCGGCCGGTGCAGGGGGCCATATGGCGCCGGGGACGGGCCGATGCAACGGAGGGGCCAGGTCGGCAAGATTCGCCGGCCGACCCCATGCTAGGCCGCCCCCATGGACCGGACATCGCCGCCCAGGGGCACGCCGACCGAGCGCCGCATCGCGCGCGTCAGGGCCTACGTGAGGGACCACCTCGCGGGCGACCTGTCGCTCGACGCGCTCTCCGAGGTCGCCTGCCTGTCGCGCTTCCACTGGCACCGCGTCTACCGCGCCGCCATCGGCGAGACCGTGTGGGAGACGGTCCGGCGCGAGAGGCTCGCGCGGGCCGGGCCGCTCCTGGCGCTCGGCACCCTGCCCCTGCCCGAGCTGGCGCGCCTCTGCGGCTTCTCCGACGCCAACGCCTTGGGCCGCGCCGCCCGCGCCGCCTGGGGCCTGAGCCCCAGCCAGGTGCGCGCCCGCGGCGTGGCGCCCACCCCCGAGCCCGCCCCCCGCCCCCCCCAGGAGGACCAGGACATGGACGTGACCCTGCGCGACGACCCAGCGGCCGAGATCGCGGCCCTCCTCCATCGCGGCCCCTACCGCGAGATCGGGCACGCCTTCAGCCTGCTCATGGGCCGGCTCGACGGCGTGGCCGTCGCCGGGCCGACCTTCGCCGTCTACCACGACGACCCCTCGGCCGTGGCCGAGGCCGACCTGCGGTCCCACGCCGGCATCGAGGTGGCACCGGGCGCCCCCCTGCCCCCCGGGCTCGACCGGCTCCAGCTGCCCGCCGGCCGCCGCGCGGTCACGGTCCATCGCGGCCCCTACGAGGGGCTGGAGGCGACCTGGGAGCGCTTCTACGCCTGGCTCGGCGCCTCGGGCCTGGACGTCGCCGACGCCGCCCCCTTCGAGCGCTACCTCGACGATCCCCGCGAGGTCGCGCCCGAGGACCTCCTGACCGAGATCCTGGTCCCGCTCCGGCCCTGACGCCGGGGCGGCGCGACCGCGGCGTGGACAGGGCGGCGCGGCGCGGCGCATGGTCGCCGCGCGCCACCCCCGCCGCGCGCGCCCCGGAGGCCCCCATGACCCGCCCGCTCCTCGCCCTGCCGCTCCTCGCCCTGCTGGGCGCGCCCGCCGCCGCGCAGGCGCCGGACTTCGGGGCGGACACCTCCCCCTGGGCCGGCGACGGCGAATGCGACGACCCCCGCTTCGAAGGCCCCGGCATGGCCACCGGCCCCCTGGTGGAGGCGGACGCCATGGCCGACGCCAGCGACTGCGCGGCCGCCTTCGCGCAGGGCGCCATCGCCCTGGCCGGCACCGCCGGAGGCGGCAAGGGCGAGGGCACGGGCGAGGGCACCGGCGGGGGCACCGGCGGGGACACGGGCGAGGACACGGGCGCCGCCGGGGCGGGCGGCGGCCCTGTCCCCCCGCCCCTGCCCGCCGCCGTGGACTTCGGCGACGACTCGGGCGACTGGGCGCGCGACGGGGAATGCGACGACCGCCGCTTCCGCGGCCCCGGCATGGCGGCCTCGCTGACCTGGCTCGACGCCGGCCGCGACGCCACCGACTGCCGGTCGCTCTACGACGCCGGGCAGGTGTCGGTCTGGGACTGGGACGGGGCGCGGGCGGCCACGCAATGCGACGCGGTGGATTTCGGCGACGACTCCGGGGACTACGCGGGCGACGGCGAGTGCGACGACATCCGCTTCGAGGGTCCGGCCATGGCGAGCGGCGTCGGCCCGGCCCTGGTGGGCCGCGACGCCACGGACTGTGCGCGCCAGTGCCGCTACGGCACGGTGGCGCTGCGGGACTACTGAGGGCCTGGCCGGGCCCCGCGCCGAGGCCGCCCTCGCCTCCGAAGGGGCCGTTGGAGGCCCTCCCCGACCGGCGGGCCCGGCGGCGCCCGTCCTGGACCGTTCGGGCCTGGCTCGCCGGCGGGCGCTCCACCCGCGCGAAGCCGCCCGCCCCGTCACGCCGGGCGGCCGGGGCGCGGCGTCCCCGGCCCGCTCAGGCCGGCACGGCGCCGCGCAGGGCCCGCCCGCGCCGCCGGGCCGCCGGCGGCGCGGGTGGCGCCTCGGGGGCCGCCCCCGCCGCACCCCCCGCCTCCGAGGGGGCCGCGTCGTCGAAGCGGACCCGGTCGCGCCCCTCCCTCTTGGCGGCGTAGAGCGCGAGGTCGGCCCGCGCCGTCAGCCGGCCCAGGTCCGGCGCCCCCGTCCCCTCGTCCCAGGCCACCCCCACGCTCACCGTGAGCCGCACCAGCCGCCCGCCGGGCAGCGCCACCGGGCGCCCCCCCACCGAGTGGCGCAGCCGCTCGGCCACAGCCTCGGCCTCGGCGCGCGAGGCGCCGGGCAGGAGGGCCACCACCTCCTCGCCCCCCCAGCGGCCGAGCAGGTCGCCCGGGCGCAAGGACCGCCGCAGCCGCCCCGCCACGGCCCGCAGCACGAGGTCGCCCGCCCCGTGCCCATGGGCGTCGTTGACCTGCTTGAAATGGTCGAGGTCCAGGAGCAGCAGCGCCCCCGGCCCCGGTGGCCCGGCCGGCGCGGGCGGCGCGGCGGCGCGGCGGCGCAGGCGGTCCTCGGGCGCGGGCGGCAGCCCCAGCGCCTCGCGCGCGGCCGCCTCGAAGCCCCGCCGGTTGAGGAGCCCCGTCAGCGCGTCCCGCGACGCCGCCCGCGCGAGCCGCCGCTCGGCCACCACGAAGCCCCTCTCGCGCTCCAGGAGGCCCCCCACGATCAGGAGGCCCAGCACCTGCAGCGGCATCAGCACCGGCCAGACGGCCGTCACGAAGGTCCAGCGGTGCGGCGCGGGCAGCAGCAGCGCGGCCAGCAGCGGCAGCGCGCCGAGCCCGGCCAGCAGCGCCATGGAGCGCAGGCCGCGCCGGGCCTGGCGCGCGGTGAGCCGCGCCCAGAGCAGCCCCGCGAGCCCCGCCGCCAGCGCCCCCGCCACCCCGGCGCCCATGCCGGTCCCCCCCATCCCGATCCGCGCCAGCACCGCCATGGCGACCGCCGCCAGGGCCCCCTGCGGCCCCAGGAAGGCCCCCGCCAGCACCAGGGGAAGGAGCCTCATGTCCACCAGGATGCCCGGCGCCAGCAGGAGGTGGTCCCACATGGCCAGGAGCGCGGCCCCCCCGAACAGCCCCCCCAGCGCCGCCCGCCCCAGCCAGGGCCGCCCGAAGAGCCGCGACACGGTGCCATAGGCCACCGACAGCAGCGCCATGAGCGCGATCGTCCCGAAGAGGTCCTTCAGGGCTTGGGCGGTGATGACCATGGACGACGCTGCTCCTCGCTCGGCCCCGGAGGCTAGGCGAGGAGTGTTGGCGAATCGTTAAGGACGCCCCCCCTCAGAGCCGCGTGGCGATGCGCCCCGTGGCCAGGCCGCGCCAGTTGCGCAAGGTGGGCGCCATCAGCGCCTCCGCGGCCGGGTGCCCCGCCTCCACCGCCCCCAGCCGCACCAGGAGCGCCGCCGCCAGCGCCTCGGAGGCCCGCGCCGCCCCGTCGCGCACCTTGAGGGCGAAGCCCAGGCCGCGCTCGGGCAGGATGCCCACGTGGTAGCCCTCGGCCCCGCCCTTGACCGCCGCCCGGCCCCCGGCCGCGCGCATGAGCCCCGCGTCGGGCCGCCCCTCGCCCGAGCCCAGCTCGGGCCAGGCCATCATGGCCGCCACCAGGCGCGCTTGCGCCTCCGCCCGCCGCCCCGACCGCCCCCCGGCGGAGGCGAAGGAGGCCATGGCGGCCGCCACGCCCCGCAGGGTGGCCGCGAAGTTGGGCGCCGAGCAGCCGTCCACCCCCCAGTGGGGCGATGCCTCCCCCGTCGCCTCCTCGAAGGCCGCGCGCGCGGCCCTCTGCACGGGATGGCCCGCCTCCACGTACTCGGGGCCGCCCCCCAGGCGCCGCGCGAGATGGAGGAAGCCCGCGTGCTTGCCCGAGCAGTTGTTGTGGATCTGGCAGGGCCTCTCGCGCCCGCGGGTCAGCTCGTCGGCGGCCGGGCGGTCGCCGGGCCAGTGGGAGCCGCAGCGCAGGTCGGCCTCCGAGAGCCCGATGTCGTGGAGCCAGGCCACCACGCGCGTGGTGTGGATCGCCGCCCCCGAATGGGACGCGCAGGCCAGCGCCAGCCGGTCGTCCGGCAGGCCCGCCCCCGCGCCGCTCTCCAGCAGGGGCAGGGCCTGGATCATCTTGGCCGAGGAGCGCGGGTAGGCCACGAGGCCCGGGTCGCCCCAGGCCTCCACCACCTCGCCGCTCCCGTCGCAGACTACGGCATGGGCCTCGTGGACGCATTCCAGGAGGTCGCCGCGCCACACCTCGACCCGCGCCTCGCCCGCCATGCCCGTCCCCCCTCCGCCCCCGCCCCTCGGCGCTGGCGCGCCTGTGAGCGGGCGGGGGTTTGCCCCCCCCGGCCCCTGATGGTAGGGTCCTAGCCGGTCGGGCGCGGCCCCGCCAGCCGTGACGGCCCAAGGGACGCCCCAGGGACGCCCCGGGGCCTGCGCGCCGGAGGCGCCCCCCGGGGCGCCGCCCGGGGGCGGCCCGCGACGCGAGGTGGCAGGGAGGCACGACGCATGACGACCCCGACGGCCGTTTGGGCCATGGCCCTGGCGGCGCTGACCGCCGCCGGTGCGGCCGCCGCGCAGGAGGCTCCGGCCGCCACGGGCCCCGCCTGGACCGTCTACGCCCCCCCCGAGGAGCCGCTCTCCTGCTGGGCCACCGCCGCCCCCACCGCCCAGGAGAACAGCCGCGACGGCCAGGCCGTGGAGGTCTCGCGCGGCGAGACCGGGCTCGTCATCTACTTCAGCCCCTCGGCGGGCGTGACGGGCCAGGTGAGCTACACCGGCGGCTACCCCTTCTCGGCCGACAACCTGCGCGTGGAGGTGGGCGGGCAGACCTTCGAGATGTTCACCGGCGCCCGCCCCGGCGGGCCCGACGGCGACGAGGACTGGGCCTGGGCCATCTCGCCCGAGGAGGACGCGCGGCTCATCGAGGCGATGCGCGCGGGCTCGGAGGTGGTGGTCAACGGCCAGTCGGCGCGCGGCACGGTGACGCGCGACACGTTCAGCCTGATGGGCTTCTCCTCGGCCGTGGACCAGGCGCGCGACCGGTGCGCGGGCTGATCGCGATGCGCCCCCCCGCCCTCCTCCTCCCCGCCCTCCTCCTCCTGGCCGGCGCCGCCTCCGCCCAGGAGGCCATGACCGGCCGCATCGGCGTGAGCCAGGACTGGAGCGCCTTCGCCGAGGGCTCCCCGCGCGAATGCTCGGCCGCCTCCGCCCCCCTCGAGCAGGTCAACACGCGCGACGGCCAGCCCGTGCAGGTGCAGCGCGGCGAGGCGCAGGTGGTCGTCTACTTCGCCCCCTCGCGCGGCGTCGACGGGCAGGTCAGCTTCTCTGGCGGCTACGCCTTCGCCTCCAACTCCACCGTCGCCATGGACGTGGACGGGGAGACCTTCACCCTCTTCACCGAGGGCGACTGGGCCATGGCCGCCTCGCCCGAGGAGGACGCGCGCCTCATCGCCGCCATGAAGGCGGGGGCGCGGGCGGTGCTGACGGGCCAGTCGGGGCGCGGCACGGTCACGCGCGACACCTTCTCGCTGCGGGGCTTCACCGCCATGGTGAACCAGGCGGCGGCCGCCTGCGCGGGCTGACGCGGCCCTTGGAGCGGGAGGCCCGAGCCGCTATGTGAGGGCCTCCCCCCGGAGCCGCCCCCGCATGAGCCTCGACCTCCCCGCCGCGCCCCTCGCCCCGGACCCGCGCGTCCTGCCGCGCCTCCCCGCGCCCGTGGGCCGGACGAACCTCGTGGGCATCCCCCGCGAGGCGCTGCCGGCCGCGCTGGTGGCCGCCGGCATCCCCGAGGCGCAGGCGAGGATGCGCGCCGCCCAGGTCTGGCAATGGGTCTACCACTGGGGGGTGCGCGACTTCGCCCTGATGACCAACCTGGCCCGCGACGCGCGCGCCTGCCTCGCCGCCCGCTTCGAGATCAGGCTGCCCGAGGTCGTCGCCCGCCAGGTCAGCGAGGACGGCACCCGCAAGTATCTCGTGCGCCTGGACGGCGGCCACGAGGTCGAGACGGTCTACATCCCCGAGGAGGGGCGCGGCACGCTCTGCGTGTCCTCCCAGGTCGGCTGCACGCTGACCTGCTCCTTCTGCCACACGGGCACGCAGCGCCTCGTGCGCAACCTCACGGCGGCCGAGATCGTGGGCCAGGTGATGCTCGCCCGCGACGACCTGGGCGAGTGGCCGCGCCGGGGCGCCCCCAAGGACGAGACGCGGCTGCTGTCGAACCTCGTCCTCATGGGCATGGGCGAGCCGCTCTACAACTTCGAGGCCGTGCGCGACGCCATGCGCGTGGTCATGGACGGCGAAGGGCTGGCGCTGTCGCGCCGGCGCATCACGCTCTCCACCTCCGGCGTGGTCCCCGAGATCGCGCGGGCGGCCGAGGAGATCGGCTGCCTGCTCGCCGTGAGCTTCCACGCCACCACCGACGCCGTGCGCGACGTGCTGGTGCCCATCAACCGCAAGTGGAACATCGCCACCCTCCTGGCGGCCCTGCGCGACTACCCGCGCCTCTCCAACTCCGAGCGCATCACCTTCGAATACGTCATGCTCGACGGCATCAACGATTCGGACGACGACGCGCGCCGCCTGGTCAGGCTGATCCAGGGCATCCCCGCCAAGATCAACCTGATCCCCTTCAACGAATGGCCCGGCGCGCCCTACAGGCGGTCCCCGGAGGCGCGCATCCGCCGCTTCGCCGACATCGTCCACAAGGCGGGCTACGCCTCGCCCATCCGCACGCCGAGGGGCGAGGACATCATGGCCGCCTGCGGGCAACTCAAGAGCGCCACCGAGCGGGCGCGCCGCGCGTGAGCGAGGCGGGGCTGAGGCGGGCGGTCCGCCTCGTCCTCCTCCTCAACCTCGCCTATTTCGGCGTGGAGTTCGCCGTGGCGCTCGCCATCGGCTCGGTGGCGCTCCTCGCCGACAGCGTGGACTTCCTGGAGGACGCCAGCATCAACCTGCTGATCCTCCTGGGCCTCGGCTGGTCGCTCCGCACCCGGTCGCGGCTCGGCATGATCCTCGCCCTCGTCATCCTGGTCCCCGGCCTGGCCACGCTCTGGACCGCCTGGGAGAAGCTCTGGGAGCCCGTGGCCCCCGCCGCACTCCCCCTGACGCTCGCGGGGCTCGGCGCGCTGGGCGTCAACCTCGCCTGCGCCTTCCTGCTCGCGCGCTTCCGCGCCGCCTCGGGCAGCCTCACGCGGGCCGCGTTCCTGTCCGCCCGCAACGACGCCGTGGCCAACGTCGCCATCGTCGGCGCGGGCCTCGTGACCGCCTTCCTCTGGCCCTCCGCCTGGCCCGACCTCCTCGTGGGCCTCGCCATCGCCCTGCTCAACGCGGGGGCCGCCCGCGAGGTCTGGCAGGCCGCGCGCGAGGAGCGCCGCGCCGCCGCCCCCTAGGGCTCCCCCTGGCTCCAGGGGTCCAGCCGCGCCATGCGCCCCAGCACGTCCAGCCCCTGCATGCGCAGGTAGTGGAGGATGTCTATGAAGATCCAGTTCTCGGCGAGCTTGCCCCCCTCCTCCCGGTAGAGGTCCACCACCCGCATGTCCGCCACCCCCGGCCCCGCCGTCATGCCCAGGTAGCCCCCCGCGTTGCGCAAGGTCAGGTTGGCCCAGCCGAAGAAGCCGCCGAAGTGGCCCTCGGCCATGCGGCACAGGTGGCCGTTGAAGCGGTAGTCGGTGAGCGAGTCCCCGAATGGCCCCGCGTGCTGGCGGATGTAGCGCGGCACCGTGTAGGCCGCCCCGATCCCGCCGGGCCCCCACCAGATCATGTCCTCGTGCCAGGTGCGCCGCAGGTGCTCGTCGTAGCGCCTCTCCTTGACGCTCTCGTCCTCGCGCCGCGACCCCATGTCCGCCAGCATCCGGTTGATGGCCGCCAGCGTCCCGACCCCCAGGGCCGGGTCCTGGGGCCCCCACATGAGCCCCTCGTGGGTCATCGGCCCCGGCTGGATCAGGTGCGCGCCCGTCTGGGGCGGCAGCGGGTCCTGGCCCGCCTGCTGCATGAGGTGGACGATGTCCACGAACTGCGCCGTCTCCCGGATGCGCCCCTCCTCGACCTTGTGGAACTCCACGAAGCGCAGCAGGACGATGCGCCCCGTGGGCCGTATCCCCAGCCAGGGCCGGTCGAAGAGGCCCATGAGGTGGCCCATGGTCACCACCCAGACCGACTGGAACCCGTCCATCTCGTTGAGCCCGGCCATGAAGATGTCAGGGCGGCGCTGCACCGGCCCCATGGCCCGCAGGAAGGGCGCCCAGAAGGCCCCGGCCACCGCCTCGGCGCCCCTCCGCTCGTGGAAGGGGTGCATCCCCCGCCACAGCCAGTCCGCATGCGTATGCCGCGCCAGCACCCCCGCGACCCCCTCGGGCGAGGCCCCCCTGAGGTCGTCGAGGAGCCCTCTCACCACGGCCTTCTCGGCCTGGAAGTCCCGCATGGCCCCCTCTCCTCCGCCGCCTGCACCCCCCCCCGAGCCAAGCGCGGCGCGAAAGGTTTTGCAACCGTATTCAGCCCCCGCTAGGCTTCCCCCACGGCGCCCCGGCGCCCCAGCCACGCGGCCCGCGGGACCAGCCGCGGCCCCCCACAGGGAGACGTCCATGCGATTCCTCGCCACCGCCGCGCTCGCGCTGCTCGCGGCCCCGGCCTTCGCCGAGTGCCCGGCCGACGCCACCGGCTCCGTCCGGCTGCTCAGCAACGACTTCCCCGCCCTCAACGCCGTCGCCGCCCGCATGATGGAGTGCGCGCGCGACGGGCTGGAGGTGACGGCCAACCAGACCACCGCGCACATGGAGCTCCAGGGCCCCGCGCTCCAGGCCGACCCGGCCGAGTACACCGTCAAGATCGTCGCCAACGGCTCCTTCTCGCCCCTGGCCTCCGAGGGGCTGATCCGCCCGCTCGACGACCTCGTCGCCCAGTACGGCCAGGGCCTGCGGCCCAACCAGCTCATCCGCGTGGACGGGCAGATCATGGCGATAGCCTTCATGGCCAACGCCGAGAGCTTCTTCTGGCGCCAGGACGTGCTCGACCAGGCGGGCGTGGAGCCCCCCGCCACCTGGGCCGACGTGGTGGCCGCCGCCGAGGCGATCCGCGCCGCCGGGATCATGGAGAACCCCTACGGCCAGGCCTACGCGCCCGGCTGGGAGCTGGGCCAGGCCTTCGTCAACATGTACCTCGGCCTGGGCGGGGAGTTCTTCGAGGAGGGCACCGCCAACCCCTCGATCGCCAACGAGACGGGCGTGGCCGCCCTCGAGATGATGAAGGGCCTCGTGGGCGTCATGGGGCCGGACTACCTCACCTGGTCCTCGGACGCCCTGCCCCCGCTCATGGAGTCCGACGAGGCCGCCATGACCTTCTTCTGGGGCTCCGAGGCGAGCCAGGTGCTGCCCGGCACCACGATCGCGCCCACCGTCGCCGACCAGGTGCGCGTGGCCGCCGCGCCGGCGGCCGTGGCGGGCGGGCCGCCCGCCACCACCGTCTGGTGGGACGGCTTCGTCCTCGCCAAGAACATCTCGGACGAGGACGCGGCCGCCTCCTTCCGGGTCATGATGCACGCGCTCGACCCGCAGCTGGTGGCCGACAACCCCACGCTCGCCGTGTGGCTCATCGAGGGCTACGAGCCCACCCCGGCCGCCGCCGGCGTCATCGGGGCCGTGGAGGGCGGCGCGCCCTCCTACCCCATGGTGCCCTACATGGGGCTGCTGCACATGGCCATTGACGGCAACATCGCCGACTTCCTCCAGGGCAACGAGAGCGCCGAGCAGGCGCTGGCCGACGCCGAGGCCGCCTACGTCACCTCCGCCACCGAGGCCGGCTTCCTCCAGTGACCCCCCAGGCGGGGGCGCCTGCCGCGCCCCCGCCGCTCCCCCCGGGGACGGCCCATGCCCCACCGCACCTTCGCCCTCTTCGTGCTCCCGTCCTTCCTGGCGATGATCCTGTTCATCGCCCTGCCGCTGGTGTCGGTGGCCGTCCAGTCGCTCTACGTCGAGCACCCGCAGGTCATGGCGACGGTGGAGGCCTGCGACCCCTTCGGCTGCACCACCGAGACGCGCGTGGACGCGCAGGCCACCGCCGCTCTGCGCGAGGCCGCCCCGCTCGGCCGCTTCAACGGCCTGGGCACCTACCTCAACCGCGCCCACCTCGCCGTCGCGGAGGTCCGCGCCGCCTGGGCCGCCGCGCCCGACTGGGCCTCGTTCCTCGCGGCCGTGCTGTCGCTGCCCTTCTACCGGGCGCTCCTCTTCACGCTGGCCTACACCGCCGTGGTCTCGCCCCTCTCGCTGGGCCTCGGGCTCCTCGTCGCGCTCGCGCTGAACGCGCTGCCGCGCCCCTCGCGCGGGCCGATCATCTACGTCACGCTGCTGCCCATGATCGTGCCCACGGTGGTGGGGGCGCTGACGCTCCTGTGGATGATAGACCAGAGGGGCGTGCTCGGCGCCCTCCTGCAGTGGATGACGGGCGACGAGGACCTCTCCGTCAGGGCCTCCCCCGCCCTCACCTGGATCGCGCTCTTCGCCCAAGGGGTCTGGAGCTCGGCCCCCTTCGTGTTCATCGTCTTCTACGCGGGCCTCCAGACGGCGCCGCGCGACACGCTCGAATCGGCCATGATGGACGGCGCCTCCCGCCTCCAGCGCCTGCGCTGGGTGACGCTGCCCCACCTCGCGCCCATCGCCACCTTCCTCATGCTGGTCCTCGTCATGGACAACTTCCGCGTCTTCGAGGCCATCATCGGCCTCAACGCCCAGGCCCACGCCACGTCGCTCTCGCTCCTGATCTTCCAGGCGCTGCGCTCCGGCGACGCCCCCCTCTTCGGCTCGGCCGCCGCCTCCTCGATGCTGACGCTCCTCTGCATCGCCGTGCTCTGCACCCCCTCGATGCTGCGCGCCTACCGGGCCTTCAAGGTCAAGGCATGAGCACCCCGCGCGCCCACCGCGTGCCCCTGCCCCTCGTGGCCCTCGCGGCGGGCTTCATGGCGGCCTGGCTGGTGGCCGCCGCCTTCCCCTTCCTCTGGACCGTCTGGGGCTCCTTCAAGCTCGAGGGCGACTTCTTCTCCCGAGGCGACTGGCGCGACGCCCTCCTGGGGCCGCGCACCCTGGCCGCCACCGGCTCCCCCTTCACGCTCGACGCCTACCGCGACGTCTGGGTGGGGCAGGAGTTCTGGCGCCAGGCCCTCAACACGCTGGCCATCACGGCGGGCGTCACGGTGGTCTCGCTCACCTTCGGCACGCTCGGCGCCTACGCCATCGCGCGCTCGACCAAGCCCTACGCCTTCTGGCTCCTCGTCGCCGCCCTCGTCTTCCGCGCCATGCCGGGGCTGGCGCTCCTGTCGGGCTACCTGCTGCCCTTCTTCGAATGGAACCTCTGGGGCCACCTGCCCACGGCGGCCATCGTGCTCGTGGCCCTCAACCAGCCCTTCACGCTCTGGCTCCTCCACAGCTTCTTCCTGACCATCCCCCGCGACCTCGACGAATCCGCCCTCGTGGACGGCTGCACGCGCCTCCAGGCCTTCCGGCTCGTGGTCATGCCGGTCATGTGGCCCGGGGTCGTCACCACGGGCATCTTCTCCTTCCTCGTGGGCTACTCCGACTTCACCGTCACCGCGGTGCTGCTGAGCCAGCAGAACCAGACCATGGTGCCCGCCATCGTGGCCTTCCTGGGCACCACCCAGCAGCCCGGCCAGGTCATGTACGCGGTGGCCGCCACCGTGTCGGTCATCGTGCCGCTCATGATCCTCGTCCTCTTCGCCCAGAAGCGCATCGTCTCGGGCCTCACCTTCGGGGCCGTGAAGGGGTGATCGTCGGGGTGGACCTCGGCACGACCTCGCTCAAGGCCGCCGCCTTCGACGAAGCCGGCCGCCGCCTCGCCCACGCCGCCCGCCCGCTGCCCACCCGCCGCGCCCCCGGCGGCGTGGCCGAGCAGGATCCGCGGGACTGGCTCGACGCCCTCTGGAGCGCCCTCGCCGAGATGCCGCCGGGCGCCCGGGCCATCGGCGTCACCGCCCAGGCCAACACCCACGTGCTGGCGGACGCCCAGGGCCTCCCCCTCGGCCCCGCCATCCTCTGGAGCGACACCCGCGCCGCCGGGGAGGCCGCCCTCCTCGACGCCCGGGTCGCCCCCGAGGACCGCGCCGCCTGGTGGGGCGGCGGCCGCGTGGACGCCTCCCACGCGCTGGCCCGCCTGGCCTGGTGGCGGGCCCACGCCCCCGAGGCCTACGCGAACGCCCGCGCGCTGCTGCTGCCCAAGGACCTCCTCCTGCACGCCCTGACGGGCGAGGCCACGGCCGACCCCCTGTCGCATGTCGGCCTCGTCGGCCCCGACCTCCTGATCCCCGAGGGCGCCCTCGCGCTCGTCCCCGGCGCCGCCGCGCTGCTCCCGCCGCTCCGCGACCCCCTCGCCCTGGCCGGCCGCCACCGGGGCGTCCCCGTGGCCGTGGGCACCATGGACGCGCTCGCGGGCGTCCTGGGCCTGGGCCTGCGCGCCGCCGGCGACCTCGCCTGGCTGTCGGGCACCTCCGAGGTCCTGGCCGCCGCCGGGGGCGAGCCCAGGGGCGAGCCCGGCATCCTCGTCTTCCCCCCCGCGCTCGGCCTGCGCCTTCACGCCGGCCCCACCCAGTCGGGCGGCGCCTCCCTCGACTGGCTGGCGGGGGCCACCGGCGCCGCCCCCGCGCAACTGGCCGAGGAGGCGGCGCAGGCCCCCCGCGCTCCCCTCTTCCTGCCCCACCTCGCCGGCGAGCGCGCCCCCCTCTGGGAGCCCGACCTGCGCGGCGCCTTCCTGGGCCTGGAGGCGGGGATGGGCCGCGCCGCCCTCGCCCGGGGGGTCGTCGAGGGCGTCGCCTACTCCGCCCGCCTCGTGCTGGACTCCCTGGGCCGCTCCACCGGCCTCCCCGGCGGCACGCTCCTCGCCGGCGGCGGCGGCTTCGCCTCCGACGCCGCCGCCCAGCTGCGCGCCGACGCCCTGGGCCGCCCCCTCAAGCGCCTCGCCACCCCCGACGCGGGGGTGCTGGGCGCCGCCGCCCTGGCCGCCGTCGCCGCCGGCCTCGCCCCCTCGCTCCCCGAGGCGCTGGCCCGCCTCGCCCGCCACGACCGCAGCTTCGAGCCGCGCGACGCGGACCGCCACGCCCAGGGCTTCGCGCTCTGGCGCGACGCCATCGCCACGCTCAGGCCCCTGTCGCGGGCGCTCGCGCGGCGCTAGGGTCGGCCCAAAGGGGAGGACTTCCATGCGCATCGTCACCATCGCCCTGGCGCTCGCCGGGACCGCCGCCCTCGCCGAAGGCGAGCGCGTCACCGTCATCACGCCCTATCTCGCCCAGCCCGGCACCCAGTTCTACCTCGACGGCTTCCAGGCCGAGGCCGAGGCGAGGGGCTGGGAGGTCAACGTGGTGGACACCGCCGGCGACGTGGCCGCCGTGGTCTCCCGCCTGGAGGACGCCGCCACCCAAGGGGTGGACGCGGTGGTCATCAACGTGGACCCGGCGCAGGTGGAGGCCGGGCTGCTCCAGGTCCAGGCCGCCGGCATCCCGGTGGTCGGCATGGACGCGGGCGCCTCGCCTCTGCTCGCCACCAACGTCACCAGCAACGGCTACGCCATGGCGGCGGAGACGGCGGCCTACCTCGTCAACCGCCTGGGCGGCGAGGGGCGCGTGGTCATGTTCACCTTCGACCCCTTCCCGCCCGTCCAGGCGCGCGGCGTCATCGCCGACGCGGTCTTCGCCAACACGCCCGGCATCGAGGTCGTGGACCGCATCACCCCTGACGTGCAGGACGGCGGCATCGCCGACTCGCGCGCCCGCATGGAGGCGGTCCTCGCCGCCAACCCCGACCCGGGCAGCATCAACGGCGTCTGGGCCGCCTGGGACCAGCCCGCGCTGGGCGCGCTCCAGGCCATCGAGGCGGCGGGGCGCGCGGGCGAGGGCATCGTCGTCACCGGCATAGACGCCAACCCCCAGGCCCGCGAGGCCATCGCCGCCGGCGGCCCCTTCGAGGCCAGCGTGGCCCAGGATTTCCAGGGCATCGGCAAGGCCGCCGCCGACGCCGTGGGCCGCCTCCTCGCCGGCGAGACCATCCGCGAGCCCGTCACCTTCGTGCCCACGACCCTCGTCACGCAGGCCAACGCGGCCGGGTAGAGGCGGAGGGGCGTTGCGTCCCCCCGGGGGCGCAACGCTCGATGGGCTCAGGAGGCGTTGACCACGCCCCCCCTAGGCTCGCCCCATGCACCTGATCCTCTCCGACCTCCACAAGTCCTACGGCGGCGCCCCGGCCCTCGCCGGGGCCTCGCTCGCCCTGCGCGGAGGCGAGACCCACGCGCTGATGGGCGAGAACGGCGCGGGCAAGAGCACGCTCATCAAGGTGCTGGCGGGCCTGGAGCGCCCCGACCGCCTCGCCCTCGCCCTCGACGGCCGGCCCCTGCGCCTCGACTCCCCCGCCGACGCCCTTCGCGCGGGCTTCCGCTTCGTCCACCAGGAGGTGGCCGTGGTCCCCGCCCTGACGGTGGCCGAGACCGTCCTCCTGGGCCGCCCCCTCCCCCGCCGCCTGGGCCTCGTCCACTGGCGCGCCGCCTACGAGGAGGCGGCCGGGGCGCTCGCCCGCCTCGGCCTCTCGCTCGACCCCCGCCAGCCCACCGGCCGCCTGTCCCCCGGCGACCGGATGCTGGCCCGCCTCGCCTCCGTGGCCGCCGGGGGCGCCCCCCGCCTCCTCGTCCTCGACGAGCCCACGGCGGCCCTCGGCGCCCGCGACTCCGACCGCCTCTTCGCCGCCGTGGCCGCCCTGGAGGCCGAGGGCACGGCCGTCCTCCTGGTCTCCCACCGCCTCCCCGAGGTGGTCGCGCGGGCCGCGCGCGTGACGGTCCTGCGCGACGGCCGCACCGTCCTCGCCGCCCCCCTGGCGGGCACCCCGCGCGAGGCGGTCATCGCCGCCATGACGGGGCGCGCCCAGGCCGCCCCCGCCCCCCGCGCCCCCGCCGCCCCCGGCCCCGTCCTCCTGCGCCTCCAGGGCCGGTCGGGCCGCCTCCGCCTCGACCTCGAGGCGCGCGGCGGCGAGGTCGTCGGCCTCGCCGGCCTCGAGGGCGCGGGCCAGAGCGACCTCCTGCGCCTCCTCATGGGCGACGGCCCCCGCTTCCACGGCCAGGCGGAGCTTCTCGGGAAGGCGCTGCCCCGCTCCCCCGGCGAGGCCTGGGCGCGCGGCATCGCCTTTGTGCCGCGCGACCGCCGCCACGAGGGGCTCCTGCCCTCGGCGGGCGCCGCCGCCAACGTCGCCCTGCCGCACCTCTCCGCCCTGTCCCTCCTGGGCCTCTCCCGCCCCCGGGCCGAACGGGCGCTCGCCCGCGAGGCGACCGCCCCCCTCGCCCTCAAGGCGCGCTCCCTGTCCCAGCCCGTCCGCCACCTCTCGGGCGGCAACGCGCAGAAGGTGGTCCTCGCGCGCGCCCTGGCGCGGTCGCCGAAGGTCCTCCTCCTGGACGAGCCCACGCGCGGCGTGGACGTGGGCGCCCGCGCCGACATCCACGGGGCCGTCCGCGCGCTCGCCGCGCGCGGCGCCCTGGTCCTGCTCGCCTCCACCGACCTGCCCGAGCTGCTCCTCCTCTCCGACCGCCTCCTCCTTCTCGACGGGGGCGAGCAGGCCGCCCTGGCGGGCGCCGCGGGCCTCGACGCGGCCGCCCTGCTCGCGCTGATCCAGCCCAGGGCCGCCGCATGACCCTCCTGCGCCGCCTCGGCACCCCCCTCGCCGTGCTCCTCGTCGTCCTGGGCTTCGCGCTGGCCCTCCCCGAGACCTTCCTGTCCTCGCGCAACCTGCTCAACGTCACCCAGCAGGTGAGCATGCTGGCCGTCGTCGCCTTCGCCATGACGGCCGTCATGGCGGCGGGCGACTTCGACCTCTCCGTGGGCTCCACGGCGTCCCTCGCGGGCGTCGCCGCCGCCGTGCTCATGGCGGCCGGCGCCCCCGTCTGGGCCGGCGTCGGCGCGGGCCTCCTGGCGGGCCTCCTCGTGGGCCTCCTCAACGGGGCGCTGGTCGCCTACGCCGGCATCCTGCCCTTCGTGGCCACGCTCGGCACGCTCACGGTGGTCTCGGGCGCCGCCTTCCTCGTCTCGGACGGCCGCACGGTCTTCGGCCCCTCCATCCCCGAGAGCTTCGGCGCCTTCGCCCGCGCCTCCGCCTTGGGCGTCCCCGCCCTCACCTGGGTGGCGGCCTTGGCCTTCCTCCTCGCCTGGCTCCTGCTCGACCACACCAGCGCCGGGCGCCGCCTCTACGCCATCGGCGGCAACCGCGAGGCCGCCCGCCTCGCCGGCGTCCCCGTCCGCCGCCTGCGGCTCCTGGCCTTCCTCGTCACCGGGCTGGGGGCCGCCACGGCCGGCCTCATGCTCGCCTCCCGCGTGGCCTCGGCCAACCCCACCCAAGGGGCGGGGCTGATGCTCGACGCCATCGCCGCCGTGTTCCTCGGCATGACGGCGTCGGAGGAGGGCGAGCCCACCGCCGCCGGCACCCTCCTCGGCGTCCTCCTGCTGGCCGTGCTCGACAACGGCCTGACGCAGCTCGCCGTGGACTCCTACCTGCGCGACGTGCTGGTCGGCGCCATCATCCTCCTCGCGGTCGGCGTCTCGCGCCTCGGGCGGCGCGACTAGGCCGGGAACTCCGGCCCCGCGATGTGCACCGCCAGCAGGCAGCCGTTCGGCGTGTGGGACGAATGCTCCGACCCGTCCGCGTAGAGCACCAGGTCGCCCGCCCGCAGCACCGTGCCGTCGCTCTCGACCAGCTCCCCCTCCAGGATCAGGAACTGCTCGGGCCCGTTGTGCCGGTGGGCCCGCGTCGTCATGCCCGGCGGCATCCGGTAGACGTGAAACCCCTCGCCCAGGGGCTTGGCGTCGTCCAGCTGGAGCACCTCGTCGCCCAGGGCGGTGCCGTCGGGATAGACGAAGGGCCGGAACGGCGCCTCGTGGATGCGCGCGACGGTCCTGTCGGGTCTGGTCATGGGAGCCTCCCTGATGGCGACGGGCCGGCCCAGCCAGCCCTCCGGGTCCTCGTGGTCGAGAAGCGCGCAGGCGCGGAACGCCTCCAGCGTGGCGTCGTCCAGCCGCCCCTCGCGGTGCAGCAGCATGGCGGCCGCGTAGCGCCGCCGCCCCGACCCGGGCAGGCCCAGCGGCAGGGCGATCTCCCCCCTCACGCCGCCCGCTCCGCGGCCCGTCCGGCATCGTGGGCGTCCCTCTGCCGCCGCCGGTCGGCGCGCAGCAGCAGCCAGCCCGAGAGCCCCACGCCGAGCGCCACCGCCAGCACGATCAGCGTGGCCAGCGCGTTGACGTCGGGCGTCACGCCCAGCTTGACCTTGGACCAGACGAGCAGCGGCAGGGTCGTGGCGCCGGGTCCGGTGACGAAGCCCGTGATGACCACGTCGTCGAGCGAGATGGTGAAGGCCAGGAGCCATCCCGCCAGCAGCGCCGGCGCGACGATGGGCAGCGTGACGTCGCGCAGCACCTGCCAGGGCCGCGACCCTAGGTCCATGGCCGCCTCCTCGACGGCCCGGTCGGCCGACAGGAGGCGGCTCTGGACGATCGTCGCCACGTAGACCATCGAGAAGGTCGTGTGGGCGAGCAGGATGGTCGTGAACCCCCTCTGCCCCGGCCAGCCCAGCCAACGCGCCAGCAGCACGAACAGCAGCAGCGACGAGATGCCCGTGATGACCTCGGGCATGACGAGCGGCGCGGTGACGAGGCCGGAGAACAGCGGCCGCCCCCGGAAGAGCCCGAAGCGCGCCAGCGCCAGCCCCGCCATGGTGCCCAGGATCGTGGCCAGCGTCGCCGACAGGGCGGCGATGCGCAGCGACAGCCACAGCGCCTCCCAGATCTGCTCGTTGGAGAGCAGCGACCGGTACCAGCGCAGCGAGAAGCCCCCCCACACGGCCGCCAGCCGCGACTCGTTGAACGAGTAGACGATCATGGACAGGATCGGCCCGTAGAGGAAGGCGAAGCCGAAGGCGAGCACCGAGACGAGGAAGGTGGGCCGCCTCATGGCCTGCCCCGTTCCGCGCGGGCCTGGAGGCGCGAGTAGAGCACCGTGGGCGCCACCATGACGACCACCAGGGCCACGGCCGCCGCCGCCGCCATGGGCCAGTCGCGCCCCTGGGTGAACTCGTCGGCGATGAGCCGCCCGATCATGGGGGTCCCTGCGTCCCCCACCAGCGTGGGGATCACCAGCTCGCCCGCGGCGGGGATGAACACCAGGAGCCCCCCCGCCACGATGCCGGGCCAGCTCTGCGGCAGCGTCACGTCCCAGAACACCCGCAGGGGCCGGCTGCCGAGGTCCATGGCCGCCTCGTCCAGCGCCGGATCGAGCCGCTCCAGGTTGGCGTAGAGCGGCAGGACCATGAAGGGCAGGTAGGTGTAGGCCGTCACCAGCACCACCGCGAGCGAGGAGTGCATCAAGGGCAGGGCGCGCAGGTCCCAGGGGGTCGCCCAGTTCCAGGCCCCCGTGAGCGCCCGGTTGAACCAGCTCGACGTGCCCATCAGCGACATCCACGCGTAGACGCGCAGGAGGAACGAGGTCCAGAACGGCAGGATGACCAGCATCAGGAGCAGCGTGCGCCGCTCCGCCGGCTGGCGGGCGAGCGCCAGGGCCATGGGGTAGCCCAGCAGGAGGCACAGCACCGTGGCGACCGAGGCCAGCCCCAGGGAGTTGAGGAAGGCCCGTCCGTAGAGGTCGTCGGTCACGAGCCGCCCGTAGCCCTCCAGGCTGACCAGGGGGTTGGCGCCCCCCCAGCCGAAGGGCGGCGCCGTGGGCGTCCGCGTCGCCACGCTCATGAGGAGCACGATCAGGAAGGGCAGCAGCACGAAGGCCGCGAGCCACAGGAAGGGCAGGCCGACCACGGCGCCCTCCCAGCCCCGCCGGTGCCACCAGGCCCGCAGGCCCCTCCGGCGGGCGGCCCCGGGCATCATTCGAGCAGCAGGATGGCCGAGGCCGGCTCGAAGCTCACCCACACCGCGTCGTCCCAGCCCGCCCCCGCCGCCCCCCGGAGGGCGTTGACGGCATGGGCCGCGACCAGCGCGCCGGTGGGGAGCTCGACGCGGTAGAGGCTGTCCTTGCCGAAGTAGGCGAGGTCGCGCACCACCCCGCGCAGGGCGTTGGGCAGGAGCGGCCTGTCGCGCCCGAGATGGACCTTCTCGGGGCGCAGCGCCAGCGTGACCTCCGCCCCCGCCGCGAGGCCCGGGACGGCCCGCGCCGTGACCGTGGAGCCCAGGGCCGGCACCTGGAGCCGCGCCACCTCCCCCTCGACCGCCGCCACGGTGGCCGGGAAGCTCGTGACGGTGCCCAGGAAGTCGGCCACGAAGCGGCTCCGGGGGAACTCGTAGACCTCCCTGGGCGGGCCCACCTGGCGCACCCTGCCGCGGTCCATGACGGCGATGCGGTCCGACAGCGTCATGGCCTCCTCCTGGTCGTGGGTGACGACCACGAAGGTGACGCCCGTGCGCGCCTGGATGGCCATCAGCTCGAACTGCATGGTCTCGCGCAGCTTCTTGTCGAGCGCCGCCAGCGGCTCGTCGAGCAGGAGCAGCCTGGGGCTGCGCGCCAGCGCCCGCGCCAGCGCCACCCGCTGCTTCTGCCCGCCCGAGATCTGGTGCGGCCTGCGGTCCCCCAGCCCGCCCAGGTCCACCAGCTCCAGCATCTCGCGCACGCGCTCGGCCCGCCGCGCGCGCGTCATGCTCTCGTGCTTGAGCCCGTAGCCCACGTTGCCCGCCACCGTCATGTGCGGGAACAGCGCGTAGCTCTGGAACATCATGTGCACGGGCCGCTCCCAGGGGGGCACGCCGCCCATGTCCCGCCCGTCGATGAGGATGCGCCCCTCCGTGGGCTCCTCGAAGCCCGCCAGCATCCGCAGCAGCGTGGTCTTGCCGCAGCCCGACCCGCCGAGCAGCCCGAAGACCTCGCCCTCACGCACCTCCAGGCTGACGCCGCCCACCGCCTCCACGCCGCCGAAGCGCTTGGTGACGCCCTCGACGCGCACCAGGGGCCGCGCCGGGGGAGGCCGGGCGGGCGCCTCCCGCGCGGCGGCGGCCGGGAAGGCCCGATGGGCCACCCCCGTGCTCACCCCCCGGCCTTGATGCGCGTCCAGGCGCGCAGCAGCGCGCCGGCCTGCTCGTCGGACTGGATGGGCGGCGTGTAGAGGCGCGACAGCGTCTCGGCGTCGGGGTAGATGGCGGGGTTGGCGGCGACCGCCGGGTCCACGAAGGGCTTGGACGCCAGGTTGGCGTTGGCGTAGCCCGTGAAGTTGGTGGCCGCCGCGATCACCTCGGGGCGCAGCAGGAACTCGAGCCAGGCGTGCGCGCCCGCCACGTTGGGCGCGTCCGCCGGGATGGCCCAGAGGTCGAACCAGGCGGGCGCCCCCGTGCGCGGCACCTCGTAGCCGAGCCGCATCTCGATGCCCGCCTCCGCCGCCCGCGCCTGGGCCACCGCGAAGTCGCCCGACCAGGAGTTGACGACGCACAGCTCCCCGTTGGGGATGGCGGTCAGGTAGTTGGCGTTGTCGAAGGTGGCGATGTAGGGGCGGATCGGCCGGAACGCCTCGGCCACCCTCTCGTACTCGGCCGGCCCGGCCGTGGCCGGGTCCAGGCCCAGCCAGCTCATGACGATGAACATGATGTCGTCGGGGCTGTCGAGGATGGAGATGCCGCAGTCGGCCAGCTTGGCCGCGTTCTCCGGGTCGAACACCGTGGCGAGGTCGGCCAGGTCCGCCCCGGGCAGCCTCTCGCGCACCATGTCCAGGTTGTAGGCGAAGCCCACCGAGCCCCACATGTAGGGCATCCCGTGGCGGTTGCCGGGGTCGAAGCCCTCCAGCACGCGCAGGATCGCGGGGTCGAGGTTCCCCCAGCCCGGCAGCCGCGCCCTGTCGAGCGGCTGGTAGACCCCCGCCTGGACCATGCGCGGCATCTGGCTGCCGGCCTGGAGCACCGCGTCGTAGCCCGTGCCCCCCACCAGCATCCGCGCCTGCATCTCCTCGGAGGAGGCGTAGAGGTCGTAGACCACCTCGATGCCGGTCTCGCGCGTGAAGTCCTCGACGGTGGTCTCGCCGATGTAGTCGGACCAGTTGAACACGGCGATGGACGACCCTTGGGCCCAGGACGGCCGCACCCAGGGGGCGGCGAGGGCGGCCCCTCCCAGGGCCAGGGCGGCGCGGCGGGTGGGGCGCATGGCGGGACTCCTCAGCGGGCGCCCCCATCCTGCGCCGGAACGCCCCCGCGTCCAGTCATTTCCGCGTTGACCCGCGCCACGGCGTCCTCCGCAGGCGCCTCCGGCAGCGTCAGCACCGGCATGAGGCGGCGCAGGGCGTCGTGGTGGCGCCTGAGCCCCCATTCGAGGTCCGACAGGTGGAAGCCCCGGAAGGCCGAGCTCAGCATGCTCTCGTCGGACCACACCGACAGCTGGCGGTCCTCCACGGCCGTCTCGCGGTCTATGCGCCGGGCCAGGTAGCGCGCGGCCCGCGCCTCCCGGCTCTCCTCCGGGCGCCGGTAGTGCCGCCCCGCCAGCCGCGTGGACCGCGCGGTCAGGGGCACGTCATGGTAGAACTGCGCCCCTTCCGGCGTCAGCGCGATGACGCCGGTGGGGAAGAGCCCTAGGTAGAGCCAGCAGGACCGGAACGCCTCCGGCAGGTGCGACCGGTCGGGCCGCCTCTCCAGGTAGCGGCGCACCGACCAGCGCCGCCCGGGGCGGTCCCCGAAGGTGGCCACCGACAGGTGCAGGTCGCCGTCGAGGTAGACCTCGCGGTAGTCGCGCCCGTAGAGGTCGTTGAGCGCCGGATGGGCGAGCGCCACGTGGTAGCCCTCGTTGTCCACGTCGCGCACGCTCTTCCAGTTGACGGCGATCTCCTCGCTCCAAGCGGGCCGCTCGGAGGGCGCCAGGGCGGCCGTGCCGAAGGCCCGCAGGATCGGCCCGTAGGGCCGCAGCAGCTCGGCCACCGCCGGCTGCGGGCCAGGGCGGAAGCGCAGGAAGAGGAAGCCGTGGACGCTCTCCAGCTCGATGGGCACGAGCCCCATGGCCTCGCGGTCCAGCCCCTCCCCGAAGGTGCCGGGCTGGGCGGCGCCCCTCAGCCGCCCGTCGAGCTCGTAGACCCAGCCGTGGAACGGGCAGACCAGCGCCGACCGGCAGCGCCCCGAGCCCCCCTCCACCAGCCGCGCGCCGCGATGGCGGCAGAGGTTGTGGAAGGCGCGCAGCCTCCCGTCCGCCCCGCGAAGGACCACCGCCCGCTCGCCCAGCACGTCGAAGGACAGCCAGTCGCCGGGCTCGGCCACGTCCGCCTCGTGGCCCACCACGTGCCAGTGGGTGAGGAAGACCCGGTCGCGCTCCAGCGCGAGCAGCGCGGGCGAATGGTAGGCCCAGCCCGGCAGGCCCCGCCGGTCCCAGGCGGCGGGGACGGGCCGCGAGCGGGGGATCAGGGCGGTCATGCGATCCTCTCCCGGACCCAGTCGTGGAAGCGCCTGACCTCGAACTCCTCGGGCATCAGCCGCCCGCCCCTGAAGGCGGGGTGGCTCAGGCCCCGCTGATTCATCTCCACCGCCCGCCCGTCCTCCTCCATGACGGTGCGCGCGAAGGACGCCACGTGGGCGGCGTCGAAGCCCGGCTGGGCCATCGTCTCCTCCGGGAACAGCCACTCGGCCGTCAGGCGCGTCCGCCCCGGCGCCACGGCCTCCACGCGCACGGCGCGCACGTGGTCGGGATGCGCCACCAGGTAGAGCGAGGGCCAGAAGGTCAGGAAGACGTGCCCCCTCCCCCGCTCCTGCGCCGACAGCCCCGGGAACGGCGCCCCGCAGAGCCGCCCCGAGGGCGTCCAGCTCTCCGCCCCCTCCTCCAAGGCGAGCCCCCTGGCGCCGTCCCAGCCCGCGCGCTCCTCCCAGGCCATGAGGCCCTCGCGGTAGACCGGCACGCGCGCCGACAGCCCCGGATGGACGCCCGGGCAATGCAGGCACTCCGAGTAGTTCTCCCAGAACAGCTTCCAGTCGCAGAGGAGCTCCGCGACGTGCCGATGCCCCACGCGCAGCGCCTCCAGCGGCCAGGCGTCGAGCGTGGAGAACGGCAGGTCCGCCTCCGGCTCCCCGTCCTCGCCCTGGGCGCGCAGGAACACAAACCCCCGCCAGACGCGCAGCCCCAGCCGCAGGAGCCCATGGGCCTCCGGCTCGAAGTCCGCCGTGGGCCGCGCGAAGGCGGTGCTCACGAGCCGCCCGTCCTCGGCGCGGAAGCTCCAGGCATGGTAGGGGCACGCGATCAGCCGCCCCACGGGCCGCTCGCCTTCGGCGCACAGCTCCGCGCCGCGGTGCGGGCAGACGTTGTGGTAGGCCACGGGCGCCCCCTCGCTCGGCCGCAGGAGCAGCGCGTCGGCCCCCCCCACGCCCACGCGCCGCATCGTGCCGGGCGCCTGGTCCTCCAGCCGCCCCACGCAGACCCAGGCCCTGGGCCAGAGCCGCGCCCTCTCGGCGGCCCACCACCCCCCGAGATAGGCCTCGGGCGGCAGGGACGGCGGGCACCCGGCCAGCCGGGGCGACGCGACCTCGTCCTTCATGCCAGGGCCTCCAAGGTCAGGTCCACCGCCCGCTCGAAGGCCCCCAGCGTCCCCGGGAGGCACTCCGGATCCAGGCGATGCGCCTCGCAGGGGAACCACGGCTCGCGCGAGTCGGGCTCCACGATGACCCCCTCGTCGTGCAGGTGGAAGGCGAGCCGGTCGTAGAAGGCGTGGTCCGACGCCTTCCACGCCCGGTAGTCCCGGGGCGGCTCGGGGGCGAGGAACAGCCCGAACAGCGCGTCGTGCCCCGAGAAGCTGTGCGCCACGCCCCGCGCCGCCAGGATCGCCCCCATGCCGGCCTTGAGCGCCGCCCCATGCGCGGCCACCGCCTCCAGCGCGTCGGTCTCCTCGATGATGCGCAGGGTCTCCCCGCTCGCCGCGAGGCTCACCGGATGGGCGGTGTAGGTCCCCCCATGCGCCGCCATGCCGGGGCGGAACCCCTCCATCACCTCCCGCCGCCCCGCCACGGCGGCGATGGGGTAGCCGTTGCCCATGGCCTTGGCGAAGGTGGTCAGGTCCGGCGTGACCCCCAAGAGCCCCTGGACGCCGCCGCGCCCCACCCGGAACCCCGTCTTGACCTCGTCGATGACGAGAAGCGCCCCGTGCCGGTCGCACAAGCTCCGCGCCAGCCGCACGTACTCCGCGTCCGCGCTGACGGCGCAGCAGTTGCCCAGGATCGGCTCGACCAGCAGCGCCGCCACGCGGTCGCCGTGGCGCCGGAACCTGTCCTCCAGCCGCTCGGGGTCGTTCATCGGCACGAGGTGCGCGTAGGACCGCAAGCCCAGCGGCACCCCGCGCGAATAGGCCACCACGTCCGGCTCGCCCCGCCCGTCCCAGCCCTCCACGTCCGCCATCCACAGCGCCGCGTCGAAGAGCCCGTGGTAGCCCCCCTCCACCAGCACGTAGCCCTCGCGCCCCGTGTGCGCCCGCGCCAGCCTGAGCGCCGCCATCACCGCCTCGGTGCCCGAGTTGGAGAAGCGCACCATCTCCGCCGCCGGCACCAGGCGCGCGATGCGCTCGGCCACGGCCAGCTCCCCTTCGGTGCTCAGCGCGAACACGCCCCCCACCGCCATGCCCCGCCGCGCCGCCTCGTCCACGCGCGCGTCCGCGTAGCCCAGGATCGCCGGCCCGTAGCCCAGCCGGTAGTCCCAGTACCAGTGCCCGTCGAGGTCGCGGATGCGCCCGCCCCGCCCCTCCCTCACGTAGATCGTCCGCCCCTCGCCCCAGTAGCGGAAGGTGGAGGCCACCCCCAGGGGCAGCCGCTCCCTCGCGCGGCGCCAGTGCGCCGTGGATCGCGCGAGGTCGCGGGCGGGGCGCGGGGCGCGGTCGTCGTCGAGCATGGGGGGCTCCTCCGCCCCGATCCTCAACCATATTGAATGAACGGTCAATCAGAATCCGCCCCCGTCCCCCCCCTTTTCACGCCCCGCGATTGGCCCCATGTCCTTCCCGACCCCGCAGGAGGCGCCATGCCCGACGCCGCCCCCGACGCCGCCCCCGACGCCGCCCCTCCCGACGCCGCCCCTCCCGCCGCCCCCCCCGCGCGCCCCTCGCGCAAGCAGCCGCGCCTGGCCCGCCGCGCCCAGCTCGTCGAGGCCACCATCCGCGTCCTGGCCCGCCAGGGCTACGCCCGCACCACGCTGGCCGAGGTCGCGCGCGAGGCGGGCCTGTCGCACGGCCTGGCCAACTTCCACTTCCGCTCCAAGGAGGGCCTCCTGGCCGAGACCCTCAGGACCCTCTGGGACGAGTACCAGGCGCACCTCGCGCGCGCCCTCCTCGCCGCCCCCCCGGACCCGGCGGCGCGCCTGGACGCCCTCATCCGCGCCGACTTCGACCCCACGGTGTCGAGCCCCGAGCGCCTCGCCGCCTGGTTCTGCTTCTGGGGCGAATCCCAGGGCCGCCCGCTCTACCAGGCCCATCTCGGCCCCAACGACGAGCCCCTCATCGCCCAGTTCGAATCCGCCTGCGCCGCCGTCGCGCGCGCGGGCGGCTACCCCCACGACCCCGCCAGGGTCGCGGAGGTGCTGCGCGTCCTCTCCGACGGCGTCTGGCTCGACCTGACCACGTCGAGCCGCCCCGGCACCCTCGAGGACGGCCTCGCCACCGTGTTCCTCTGCGCCTCAGCCTTCTTCCCCCGCCACTTCGACGAGGGGGGCTGGCTCGGCCGATGACCGGGATCGCCGACCGCAAGGACCAGCACCTCGACGTGGTCCTCTCGGGCCGCGGGCAGGGGCCGGCCGCGACCGGCCTGGACGCCGTGCGCTTCCGCCACGTGGCCCTCCCCGAGATCGCGCTCGGCGACGTGGACCTCTCCACGACCTTCCTCGGGAGGCGCCTCGGCGCCCCCCTCCTGGTCAGCGCCATGACCGGCGGCCCCGCGCGGGCCTGCGCCATCAACCGCGCGCTGGCCGCCGCCTGCGGCCGGCTCCGGCTCCCCCTCGCCGTGGGCTCCCAGCGCGTGGCGCTGGAGGGGGGCGGCGACGGCGGGCTGGGGCGCGACCTGCGCCGCGCCTTGGGCGACGTGCCGCTCCTGGCCAACCTCGGCGCCGCCCAGCTCAACCTCGGCTACGGGCTCGCCGAGGCCCGGCGCGCCGTGGACATGATCGAGGCCGACGCCCTCGTCCTCCACCTCAACCCGCTCCAGGAGGCCGTGCAGGAGGGGGGCGACGGCGACTGGCGCGGCCTGCTCGGCCGCATCGGATCGCTCGCCCGCGCCCTGCCCGTGCCGCTGGTGGCCAAGGAGGTCGGCGCCGGCCTCTCCGGCCCCGTCGCCCGCCGCCTCGTGGACGCGGGCGTGGCCGTCCTCGACGTGGCCGGCGCCGGCGGCACCTCCTGGGCCTTGGTCGAGGCGGAACGGGCGCGCTCCCCCCGCGCGGCGGCGGTGGCGCGCGCCTTCGCCGGCTGGGGCATCCCCACCGCCCAGGCCATCGCCGAGGTGCGCAGGGCCTGCCCCGGGGCGGTCGTCATCGGCTCGGGCGGCATCCGCGACGGGCTCGACGCCGCCCGCGCCCTGCGCCTGGGCGCCGACCTCGCCGGCCAGGCCGCCGGCGTGCTGGCGGCGGCGGCCGAGGGGGAGGAGGCCGTGACCGAGGCGCTGGAGGTGGCCATCGCCCAGCTCCGCGTGGCCTGCTTCTGCACCGGCTCGCCGGACCTCGCCGCGCTCAAGGCCGCCGAGCTGCTGTAGGGCGAGGCTCGCGCCGCCGGCGACGGGCGCAAGGGGGGCTCCGCCCCCCTCGGCGCTGCGCGCCTCACCCCCCGGGATGTTTCAGGCCAGAAGATGGGGCCTGCCCGTCTTCTGGCCCCAAGCATCCCGGGGGGAGCCGGAGGCGGGGGGCGGAGCCCCCCTCGACCGCCGTTGCGCGAGGGGCCCCCCCCACCGCGCGGTGCCGCTACGCCTCGTCAACCCTTTCGCGCGACTCTCTCCCGGACGCGCCCGAATCCCCGGGCCGCCGCCCAGGAGACCGCCCATGCCCCCCCCGCCCGCCCCGCGTCAGGAGCCCCGCGCGCCCGCGCGGCGCCCGCGCGCGCGGGCCCTACAGCGCCCGCGCCGCCACCCGCCGCGTGGGCTGCGGCCCCTCCACCCGCAGCCGGTTCCTCAGGGGCGGCCCGAACCCCTCCGCCGCGATCTCGAACAGGTCCCCGTCCCGCGTGGAGACGCCGGCGGCCACGCTCAGCGTCGCCGTGCCGAACATGTGCACGTGCAGGTCCCCCGGCCGCCGGTGCAGGCCGTGCTTGAAGTGGTGGTGCTCCAGGTTGGCCAGGCTGTGGCTCATGTTGGCCTCCCCCGTCAGGAACGGCGCCGCCCACAGCTCGCGCCCGTCGCGCAGGATGCGCGACGTGCCCCGCACGTCGGCGGGCAGCTCGCCCGTGCGCAAGGCCGGCCCCAGGCCGAACGGCCTGATCTTGCTGTGCGCCAGCCACAGGTAGTTGCCCCTCTCGGTGACGTGGTCCGAGAACTCGTTGGCCAGCGCGAAGCCCAGCCGGTGCGGCGCCCCGTCCTCGCCCACCAGGTAGATCCCGGCGATCTCCGGCTCCTCGCCCGCGTCCAGCGCGAAGGCCGGCGACACGAGGTCATGGCCGCTCCCCGCCACCGTCAGCCCGTTGCCCTTCCAGAACCACTCGGGCTGGACGCCGACCGCCTCCCCCTCCGGCCGCCCCCCCTCGACCCCCATGCGGAACATCCGCATCGAATCGGTCTCGGCGGCCTGCGGCGCCTGGTGCATGGCGTCCCGCGCCGAGGCGCTGCCCAGGTGCGTGAGCCCCGTGCCGGTGGCGTGGAGCCGCGCGGGCTCGGGATGGGTGACGGGCGGCAGGAACCGCTCCGGCAGGGCCTCGCGGGGGCCGCGCCGCATGGCGCCCGCCGCCTCCGCCAGCGTGGCGTTCTCGCGGAGGGCCCGCCGGGCCAGGTCCAGCACGGCGATCCCCGGCTCGATGGGGGCGATGCCCTCGCCCTCCAGGATCGCGGCCCTGGGGCCGCCGCGGTCCACCTGGACCAACAGGATCGTCTCGCCCATGTTCCCTCACCAGTCCACGACGGTGCCGTCGCCCAGCACGGCCCCGCGCGCGTGCCGGACCTCCGGCTCGAAGGGGTGGCGCGAAATGGCCGCCTCGTCCACCACGATCCCAAGTCCGGGCCTCTCGGGCCGCGCCCAGCGCCCCGGCCGCCGCTCGATGGGCCCCGCCACGACCGTGCCGCACCGGGGCCCGGCGCCCGTCACCTGCTCCCGCGTCACCTCCTCCCGGATGACCGCGTCGGGGGTGGCGATGCCGAGCCGCGGCGCCGCGACCGCCTCCCGGAGCCCCCCCACAGGGGCGACGACGGGCCGGGCCGGGTGGCAGGCGCGATGGGCGACCGCGCGGATGCGCAGGAAGGCCCCTGGGGCTCACTCGTGGTAGAGCACGGAGCGCCCGCCGTCGATGACGAGGCATTCCGCGTTGATGAAGGGCGCCTCGTCCGAGGCCAGGAACAGCGCCGTCATGGCGACCTCCTCGGGCCGCCCGATGCGCCCGGGGGGATGGAGGCGCTCGGCCCTCCTCCGCTCCGCCTCGGGGTCGGGGAACGTCGCCCACCAGGCCTCGGCGATGGGCGTGTGGACGTAGCCCGGCGCGACCGCGTTCACGCGCACGCCGCGCGCCGCGTACTCGATGGCCAGCGCCCGGGTGAGGCCGAGCAGCGCGTGCTTGGCCACCGGATAGGGGAAGAAGCGCGGGATGATGGAGAAGCTGTGCGTGGAGGCGATGTTGACGATGCTCCCGCCCCCCGCCTGGAGCATCCCCGGCAGGACGGCCCGGGCGCAGTGCCAGGCCCCCTCCAGGTCCACCGCGAAGCAGCGCCGCCACTCGCTCTCCGGCATCTCCAGCGGCTCGTGGGCCACGTTGACGCCCGCGTTGTTGACGAGCACCGTCACGGGGCCGAAGGCGGCGGCCGCCTCCTCGGCCATGGCCGCGACGGAGGCGGGGTCGGCCACGTCCGTCCGCACGAAGATCCCGGCATCGCCCAGGGACTCCGCGACGGCGCGCCCCGTCTCCTCGTTCAGCTCGGCCACCACGACCTTGGCGCCCTCCCGCACGAAGGCGCGGGCGACCGCCTCGCCGATCCCCTGCCCCGCCCCCGTCACCACCGCCACCTTGCCCGCGAGCCTCATGCGACCTCCTCCGCCAGCCGCGCGACGCGCGCCCAGGCCGAGCGCGCGGGCGCCTCCTCGCGCAGCGCCTCGGCCAGCGCCCTGCCGGCCGCCTGCTGGAAGGGGATGTAGCCATGGCGGCGCGGGCGTATCCAGGCCTCCTCGATCGAGGAGCGGGCGGCGGCGAAGAAGCCCCCGAACGCCACCCCCTCGTCCGTCCACTCGGCGGCCAGCGCGGGCTGGCCGTGGTGGAGGCGCACGATGCGCTGCGCGCCCTCGCTCGCGCAGAAGCGCAAGAAGGCGAGCGCCGCCTCCGGCTCCGCGCAGGAGGCGGACAGCCCGAGCGCCGTGCCCCCCAGGGTGCTGCCCCGGTGGAAGGGGGTCACGGCCCCCGCGAAGGGCGCGAAGGCCAGAGGCGTGCCCCCCGTGCCGCCCGCGTCGGGCTCCCCGTAGGTGCCGTAGCCGTAGGCGGCGGGGCAGAAGGCCAGGTCGTCGCGCCGCGCCATGGCGTCGTGCAGGTCTATGGCGTTCCAGCCGAGGCACTCGGGCGGGGCGAAGGCCAGCAGCTCGCGGATCGTCCCATAGGCCGCCTCGAACCCCTCGCGGTCCACCCCGAAGGGTTTTCGGTGATCGGTCTCCCAGGGCCGACCCATGTTGGCCATGAGGGACGCCAGCGCCAGGATCGCGTGGGGCGTGTGCACGGGCAAGGCGAGCCACAGCCCCCGCCGCCGCAAGGCCGGCCCCAGGGCCAGGGTGTCCGCCCAGGAGGCGGGGGGGGCGTCGAGCAGGTCCTGCCGCCAGACGGCGTGCATGGCGGCGGCGTCCACGGGCAGCCCGTAGGTCCGCCCCTCCCAGCGGTAGGAGGCGAGCGACGGCCCCAGCCAGCGCGCGTCGTCGCCGAGAAGGTCGTCGGGCAGGGGCAGCAGGCACCCGGTGGCGGCGACGTCGCCCGAGAACGGATGGTCGAAGATGACGAAGTCGCATAGGCTCGCGGCGCGGGCGATGCCCCCGTGCTCGAAGGCCGCCAGGGGGCGCACCTCCCAGGCGACCTCGACCCCGGGGGTCCGCGCCCGGAACGCGGAGGCGAGGGGGGCGAGAGGGCCGGTGGCGCGGCGGTGCCCCCAGGCGAGGCCCCGCAGCACTTGGGTGGGACGTGTCGTCATTGGACCAGACCCGCGCGCCGCTCAGGAAGGCCAACCTCGCCAGCCTCGCCCACGACGAGATCCTGCGCCGCATCACGGTGGGCGAGCTGCGCGAGGGCGAGAAGATCGTGCTCCACGACCTCGCCCGCAGCTTGGGCGTCTCGCCCATCCCCATCCGCGAAGCCCTCTCGCGCCTCTCGGCCGAGCGCACGGTGACCTACGAGCCCAACCGGGGTTTTCGCGTGGCCCCGGCGCTGGGGCCGGACGAGGTGGCCGACCTCTTCGAGGCGCGCCTGGTGCTGGAGCTGGGCGCCCTGGAGGTGGGCATGGCGCAGGTGACGGACGCGATGGTCGCCGAGCTTTCGCTCATCAACGACCGCATCCGGCGGCGCTCCTACGGGCCGCGCTTCGAGGATTTCGCGGACTTCATCCTCGACAACGCCCGCTTCCACGCGATCCTGGTGGGCCTGCCGGGCAACCCGCTGGTGCAGGAGGCCTACGACCGGCTGGGCTACCACCAGCGCATCCCGCGTACGATGCATGGGCGGGGCATCGTGGACGCCGCCCGCATCGTGGAGGAGCACGACGCCATCGTGGCGGCGCTGCGGGCGCGGGACCGGGACGGGGCGCGGGCGGCCCTGCGCGCGCACATCGTGGACGCCTACGACCGCCTGCCCATGCGCGAGGCCGGCCGGGCCTTCCGCCCGCTCCAAGCCCAGGCCTGACCTCATTCCTTGCGCCCCTCGAAGGCCTCAATGCCCTTCCTCTGGTTGCCCATGGCGAAGGCCAGGATCATCAGGTCGTTCTCGTGCCGTGCCGCCGCGTCGAGGGTGCCGCGCAGGGAGGCCTGGATGCCGTCCTTCACGGTGCGCGTGGCGATGGCCGTGTGCCGGGCGATCTGCCGGGCGATGGCTCGCGCCGCCTCCAGCTCCTCCCCCTTTGGCACGAGCCGCTGGACGAGCCCGATGCGGTGGGCCTCAGCCGCGCCGATGGGCTCGCCGGTCATGCACAGGAGCGAGGCATACCCGTAGCCCACGAGCCGCGTAAGCATCAGCGTCTGCCCGCCGCCGCCCAGCCAGCCGTGCCTGACCTCCGGCGCGCCGAGCCGCGAGGTCTCGGAGGCCACGCGGATGTCGCAGGCGGTGGCGATCTCGAGGCCCCCGCCCAGGACCCAGCCCTTGAGCGCGGCCACGGTGGGCTTCTTGATGCGCCGGATTTCGGTCGAGTAGCAGATGCGGTTGCGCCAGGCCCAGGCGCTCTCGTAGGTGTCGAGGATGCCGATGTCGGTGCCTGCGCAGAAGGCGCGCTCGCCCGCGCCGTGGACCACCACCGCGCGCACGGAGTCGTCCCCGTTGATGTCGCGCCGGGCGTCCCGGATGGCCACCATCATGTCGCGGGTGATGGCGTTCATCTTGTCGGGACGGTCGAGCATCAGCTCGGCCACGCCGTCCTCGCCTCTGGTGAAGCGGATCAGGTCCGTCATGCCACCACCCCCTCGCGCCTGAGCCCCTCGATCTCCGCTTCCCCCACCCCAAAGCCGCGCAGCACCTCGGCCGTGTGCTCGCCCAGGCCGGGGGCGCCGCGCAGGGGGGGCCGGGGATGAGTGGAGAAGGCGATGGCGGGCGCCAGCGTGCGGATCGGCCCGGCGCGCGGATGCTCCACGGTAGCGAAGAGGCCCTCGCTCTGGGGGTGCGCGATCAGCTCGTCGTAGCCCTGGACGGGCCCGACCCAGACGCCGCGCGCGGTGAGCCGCTCCACGGCCTCCTCGGTCGTGAGCGGCAGGAGCGCGGCCTGGACCAAGGGATAGACCCGGTCGCGCCAGGCTTGCAGGGCCGCCTCGTCCGCTGGGTCGGGGCGGGAGGCGGCGGCCTCGGCCAGCTCGTTGCTGCTCAGCTCCTCGGCGATGAGAGCCAGGGACGACTGCGCGATGGCAATGTGGCCGTCGCGGGTGCGGTAGATGCCGTACGGGGGCTCCATCCAGGTGCTCGCGTAGGGCTGGGAGCCCCGCTGGCCCGTCCTTCCCGTGGTCATGTGCGTCGTGATCTCCTGGATCTGGATCTCCAGGACGGCGGCGAGGAGGGATACCTTGGCCTCCACCGCGACGCCCCGCCGGTCGCGCTGGATGATGCCGGCCAGCACCGCCTCGCAGGCGTTGTGGGACGCCGCCACGTCCACGATGTAGACGGGCGAGGGGTGGGGCAGGCCGCCCTCGGTGCCCGCGTTCATCACCGTGCCGGAGAAGGCCTGCACGAGGAGGTCCTGCCCCGGGCGCGGCAGCATGGGCCCCGTGTCCCCGTAGCCCGAGATCGACACGTAGACGATGCGGGGGTTGGCGGCCTTGAGGGCCTCGAAGGTGATGCCCAGGCGCTCGGCCACGCCCGGCCTCATGTTCTGGATCACCACGTCGGCGTCGCGCACCATGCGCAGGAACAGCGCCTGCCCCTTGGGCGCCTTGAGGTCGATCGCCACCGACCGCTTGTTGCGGTTGATGCTGAGGTAGGGCGTGGTCTCGCCGCCGAGCCAGGCGTCGCGCATGGGGGCGGTGCGGGTGAAGTCGCCCCTGCTCGGGCCCTCGATCTTGATGATCTCGGCGCCCATGTCGCCGAGCCTCTGCGTGCAGAGCGGCCCGGCGAGTGCCAGCGTCAGGTCGAGGACGCGCAGCCCCGCGAGGGGGCCGGGCGTGGCGGGAAGAGCGGTCATGGCACCTGTCCGGCGAAGCGGTTCGGGGGTTGCCCGGCTGGGCCGGGGCGGAGGGCGAAGAGGCCGCCCGCCTGCGGGTGGCGCGCGAGCTCGTCGGGCGTCAGGTGCAGGCGGGAGGTGGTGACGTAGAGGGTTCGGAGGTCGTCGCCCCCGAAGCAGCAGCAGGTGACGCGGGAGGCCGGGATCGGGAACGCGCGGTCGAGCGAGCCGTCCGGGGCGAAGCGCAGGACGCAGGCCCCCTCCCAGCGGGCGTTCCACAGGAACCCCTCGGCGTCCACGCAGGAGCCGTCGGGATAGCCGGGGCCTTCCGTGGTGAACACGCGCCGGTTCCAGATGGCGCCGATCTCCGCGTCGAAGTCGTAGGCATAGATCGTGCCCAGCATCGTGTCGGCGAAGTACATGGTGCGCCCGTCCGGCGACCAGCAGGTGGAGTTGGCGATGCCCACGGGGCCGTCCATGCGCACGGGGACCATGTCGGGGCCGACGCGGTAGAGGCTGCCCACGCTGCCGCCGGCGGGGGCGACGTATGCGTTGTCCTCGGCGATGTTGTTGCCCATGGTCCCGAACCAGAAGCGCCCGCGCGCGTCCGTGCCCCCGTCGTTCGAGCGGTTGGCGGGCTTGTCCGCCTCGGGCGCGGCGACCCTCCGCAGGCTCCCGTCGCGGGGGTCGAAGACGTTGAGCCCGTGGTGGGAGGCCACGAGGAGCGTGCCGTCGCGGCGCGGGCTCAGCGACATGACCATCTCGGGCACCGGCCAGTCCTGGTGGTCGCCCGTGCCGGGGTTGAGCCGTTGGATGCGCGCGGGGCGCGGCACGTCCACCCACCACAGGCAGCGCGCCTCGGCGTCCCAGATGACGCCCTCCCCGAGCTTGTCGCGGCAGTCCAGCACGCAGGCCACGTCCGTCATGCCACCGCCTCCAGCCGCCCCGACCGGGCGGACGCCAGCATCGCCGCCACCACCTCCACCGCCCGCGCCCCGCAGGCGGCGGGGGCGGCGTTCTCCACCCTCTCGCCCGCGCAGAGCGCGACGAAGCGGGCCACGGGCGCGAGGCACTCGTAGGCGCCGGCGTCGGGGGCGAGGGGGAGCGCGTCCCTCTCCCCGTCGTGGCGGACCAGCGACAGGGCGGCGGGCGCCATTGAGAGGCTCAGCGCGCCCTCGGTGCCCACGAGGTCGAGCGCCACCTGGTAGGGGGAGCCCGGGGGCATGGTGGCCACGCCCGAGAGCGACCCGGTGGCCCCGCCCTGGAAGCGGACCGCCACGGCGTCCGTGAGGTCCGCGCCCGTGGGGCCGGCCCCCGTGAGGGCGAAGACGGACTGGGCGCGCAGGGGCGCGACGTGGAACAGGAGCCCCAGGAGGTGGATGAGCTGGCCCCAGCCGAAGCCGCCCGTGGCGGGGTCGGCCCACATGGCGGGGTCGGGGCGGAACATCTCGGATTCCGTGCCGCCCATGGCCTCCCCCGACAGGAGGTCCCCGATGGGCGAGGCCATGCGCCCCGAGACGTGCGTGACGCGCCCGATGCGGCCCGCCTCCACCCAGGCCTTGGCGGTGGCCACGAAGGGCTTGAAGTTCCAGCCGTGGGGGATGAGGACGTGGACGCCTCTGGCGCGCGCGGCCGCCTCCACGGCGCGGGCCTCGGCCGGGTCCGTCGCGAGGGGCTTCTCCACCATCACGTGCAGGCCCCGCCCGATGGCCGCGAGCGCCTGGGCCGCGTGCATCCGGTGGGGCGTGGTGACCACGAGCGCGTCCATGGGGCAGCGGTCGAGCAGCTCCTCGAAGCTCTCGGTGGCGAAGGGGAAGCCGAAGCGGGCGCGCACGGCCTCCAGCTCGCGCGCGCCCAGGCGGCAGACCCCCGCGAGGGAGGCGCGGGGGTCCGCCGCCACGGCGGGGACGTGGTTGGCCACGGCCCACCACCCCGCCCCCACGAAGCCGACGCGCACGCTCATGCGGCGCGCCTCCCCATGCGGAACTCCATGATCATCACGGCCGCGAGCAGGAGCGCCCCCTTGGCCACGAGCTGGTAGAAGTTGGGCACGAACATCAGCAGCATCCCGTTGTTGAGCGTGCCGATGATGAGCACGCCCAGGGTCGTGCCCACGACCGTGCCCTTGCCCCCGGCCATGGCGCAGCCGCCCAGGAAGGCCGCCGTGATCGCCTCCAGCTCCAGCCCCGCCGAGCCCGAGGAGGGCTGGCCCGAGGTGGAGCGTGCGGTGAGCAGCACGGCGGCGACCCCGCACACGAGGCCGGTCAGCACGAAGACTCCGACACGGTAGCGGTCGATGCGGATGCCGGCGAGCCGCGCCGCCTGGGGGTTGCCGCCGATGGCGTAGACGTTGCGGCCCATGTCGGTGGCCTTGGTGAAGAAGACCATGAGCAGGGCGATGACGAGGAAGGTCCAGACCGTCACCGGCACGCCCAGGACGCGCCCCGAGCCGATCCAGTTGAAGTCCGTGTTCAGGACGCCGATGGCCTTGCCGTTCGAGATGATGAAGGCCACGCCCTGGAAGATGGCGAGCGTGGCGAGCGTCGTGATGATCGGGTTCACGCGCCCCTTTGTGACCAGGAGCCCGTTCACCAGCCCCGCCAGCCCCCCGACCAGGACCGCCGCGAGGATGCCGGCGGCGGCCGAGTCCACCCGCGCCATGGCGACGGCGGCCGAGACGGAGGCGAGCCCCACGATGGAGCCCACCGACACGTCGATGGCGCCCGACACGATCACCACGGTCTGCGCCATGGCGACGATGCCCAGGATGGCGATGGCCGACATGATGGCGGCGAGGTTGCGCGTGGAGAAGAAGGCCTCGGGGCGCAGCGTCCCGAAGACCGCCACGAGGATGAGGAGCGCGGCCAGGAGGCTCAGGTTCTGCGCGCCGCTGGCGGCGAGCAGCCGGCGCAGGCCCCCGGGGCGGGCGACGGGCTCGGCGAGGTCGGTCATGCGGTTCTCACTGTGGCGTCGCGGGGCATGGCGGCGGCGAGCACCGCCTCCTCAGTGGCCGTGGCGGGGTCCATCTCGGCTGCGACCCGCCCGCCCTGCAGCACGAGGACGCGGTCCGAGAGCCCCAGCACCTCGGGCATCTCCGAGGAGATCAGGAGGATGGCGGTCCCCCCGGCGGCCAGCTCGTCGATGAGCGCGTAGATCTCCTGCTTGGCGCCCACGTCGATGCCGCGCGTGGGCTCGTCGAGGATCAGGACGCGGGGCTTGGTGGCGAGCCAGCGGGCCAGCACCAGCTTCTGCTGGTTGCCGCCCGACAGCTTGCCCACCAGCTGGTCGAGCGAGGGCGCCTTGACCCGCATCCTCCGGGCGAGGTCGCCCACCACGCGCCGCTCCTCGCGGCGGCGCACGACGCGAAGGGGCGACAGGCTGCGCAGGATCGCCACGGAGCCGTTGTGCAGCACCGACAGCTCGGGGAAGAGCCCGTCGGCCTTCCTTTCCTCCGGCACGTAGACGAGGCCCGCCTCCACCGCGTCGCGGGGCGCGCGCGGGCGCAGGGGCCGCCCGTCGAGGCTGACCGTGCCCCCCTCGCGCGGGGCCGCGCCGTAGATGAGCCTGGCCAGCTCCGTGCGCCCCGCCCCGACGAGGCCGGCGAGGCTCACGACCTCGCCCGCGCGCACGCAGAGCGACACGCCGCGCACGCCGGGGCCGCGCAAGGATTCGACCCGCAGCACCTCGGCCCCGGCCCGGTGGCGGGCCTTGCGCATGCCGCCGTCGAGCGCGCGGCCGACCATCATAGCGATGAGCCGGTCGCCGTCGAGCTCGGCCGCCGGCCGCACCCCCACCAGCGCCCCGTCGCGCAGCACGGCCACCCGGTCGGCGAGGCGCAGGACCTCGTGCATCCGGTGGGACACGTAGAGGATGGCGGTGCCCTCGGACCGGAGCCTGCGCACCAGGGCGAAGAGGTCCTCGGCCTCCGCCTCCGAGAGCGAGGAGGTGGGCTCGTCGAGCGCCAGCACCTTCAGGCCGGGGCGCAGCGCGCGCAGGATCTCGACCATCTGGCGGCGCGCGGGCGTGAGCGCGTCGGCCGGCCCGGCGGGGTCGGTGGCCGATCCGGCGCGAAAGGTGGCGAGGAGGCGCGCGGCGTCCCCGTTGAGCCGCCCCCAGTCCACGAGGCGGGGGCCGCGCCGGGGCAGCTCGCCCACGAAGAGGTTCTCGGCCACGCTGGTCCCCGGCACGATGTCGGGCTCCTGCTGGACGACGCGAAGCCCCGCGCGCCGCGCGTCGAGAGGCGAGCGCCAGCGGACCTCGCGCCTGTCGAGCGCGAGGCCACCCGCATCCGGCTGGTAGGCGCCGGCCATGATCTTGAGGAGCGTGCTCTTGCCCGCCCCGTTCTCGCCCATGAGCGCGAGCACCTCGCCGCCGCGCAGGTCGAGGGAGACGTCGCGCAGGGCGCGCACGACCCCGAAGGCCTTGGAGACGTGGCTGACCTGCAGGCTCATGGCACCCGTCCGGGGGGGGTCCGGGGGGCCACCTGGTCCCCCGGTTGCTGCTTCAGCCACGCGCCGCGCACATGCCCTTGTCGTCGTCGCGGGTGATGATCGTCCCGTCGATGATGGTCCGCGCCGGGATCGCGGTGCCGTTCGTGACGAAGTCGTTCATCAGGCGCACCGCCGTGGCGCCGTGGACGCGGCTGTCCACGAACACCGACGCCCGCAGGCGGGTCTGCTCCGCCTTGGCGAACTCCTCGCAGGCCATCTGGCCGTTGATGCCCACGCCGATCATGGCGTCGGTGGCCACGCCCGCCTGCTCCAAGGCCCGCACGGCGCCCAAGACGCCGTCGTCGTTGCAGGCGTTGATGAGGAACTTCTGGGCCTGCGGCAGCGCCACGACCGTCTGCGAGGTGGCCGAGAGCGCCTCGTCGAGCGAGCCCGGGTCGTAGGGGATGTGGATGACGCGGTCGTCGGGGATGCCCAGCGCCTCTTGGATGACGGCGTTGGCGTTGGTGTTGCGGTCCATGCAGACCGACAGGCCCTGGACCTCCACGGACAGGACAAAGGTGTCGTCCGAGGCCGCGTCGCCCCAGCCCATGTCCTTGTGGAGCTGCACGATGGTCTCGCCGACCTGGCGGCCAATGGCGGTGGCCTCGAAGCCCACGAAGGGGGCGGCGTTGCCCTGGGCGTCCACGATGCCGTCGTCCACCGCGATGACGGGGATGCCGGCGGCGGCCGCGCGCTCCATGACGGCCGGGCCCATGGCCTGGTCGGGCACGACGATGATGACCCCGTCCACGCCGGCCGCGATGCTGGCCTCCAGCGCGTTCATGGCGCGCGTGGCGTCCGAGCCCACGCCCTGGTGGGTGAGGGTGATGCCCAGGGTCTCGGCCTCGGCCATGGCGCCCGCCACCTCGTCCACGAACCAGGCGTTGTCGTCGAGCTTGTTGATGTAGGCGAGGTTGACGTCCTGGGCGAGCGCCGGGGCGGCGACGGCCAGGGCGAGGAGGCTGGGGGCGAGCCTGCGGGCGTGGGCCATGGCGGGTCTCCTCGCCCCGGGCCGGTTCGGCCTCTGCTCCCGGCGGGGCGCCGAACCGTGGTTCGCATGCGCTTTTCGCGCCGGAGGGGTCAACGCCCGAGCGCGAGCCTGGCGGCGCGGCGGCCCGAGAGCACGGCCGCCTCCAGCGTCGCGGGCAGCGGCCCCCTCACCCCGTCCCCCGCGAGCACTAGGTTGGCGGGGCCGGGCCGCGCCGGGGGGCGGGCGCGGGCGCCCTCGGGCGACTGGTCGGGCGTGGCGCCCCTCTCGCGCAGGAGGCGGGCGGCGAGGGGCCGGGCGTCGCCCAGGCGCAGCGCCCGGGCGGCCTCGGACCACAGGCGATCGAGCGCCGCCTCGCGCGGCAGGCCCGCGACGGGCGAGGACTCGGCGGCCGACACGGTCACCGACAGCACGTCGCCGCGCCGGAAGAGCCACTGCGCGGCGCCGCCGAGGAGCCCCAGGAGGGGGGGCGCGGCCTCGGCCAAGGCGGGGGCCACGCGGAAATGGGCGTTGAGGATGGACGGCCCGGCGGCGGGTGCGGGCCGCCCCAGGAGGGGGGCGAGCGCGGGGGCGGGCAGCGCGAGGACCACCGCGTCCCGCGGCCCCAGCGCCACGCGCCCCTCCGGCCCCAGGAGCGCGGCCAGGCGGCCCTCTCCGAGCGCCAGCCCCGCCACGGGCGCGCGCAGGCGGAGCTCCGCCCCCCCGTCCAGCAGCGCCCGCACCGCCGGCTCCACCAGCGCCTCGCCCAGGCCCTCGGGGGCGAGCACCGGGCGGCAGGCGGCCGCGCCACGCAGGAACGACCGCAGCAGCGCCCCGCGCAGCAGCGCCGCCGAGCCCGCCTCGGGCGGCATGTTGAGCACGGCCGTCGCCATGGGCTCCCAGAAGGCGCGCCACATCGCGCCCCGCCCCGGCACGGCCTCGGCCACCGTGGCGCCCCGCCCGGCGAGCAGGAGCCCTGCCACGCCCCGCGCGGCCTCCCAGGCTCCGGCGCCCGGGGGGCGGGCGCCGGCCCGCAGCGCCCCCAGGGGGGAGGCGGGCACGCGCACGGTGAAGGCGGCGCCCGTGGCGAGGTCGGCGAAGGGGAAGGCGGCCTCGGGCAGCGTCCGCAGGAGGCCCGCCGCGCCGAGCCGGTCGGCATGGGACAGCACCGCGCGGTTGCCCGACAGGATCAGGTGGTTGCCGTTGTCGATGCGCCGGTCGAGCGTGGCGTCGTGGTAGGACCGGCAGCGCCCGCCGGCCTTGGGCGTGGCCTCCCAGACCGTCACCGCCTGCCCCGCCGCCAGCAGGTCGAGCGCGCAGGCCAGCCCCGCGAGGCCGGCGCCCACCACGTGGACCCTCACGCGCCCGGCCTCACGCCCAGAGGAGGCCCCGGAGCGCGCAGGCCCCTCCCTCGGCGGCCTTGCGCCAGCCCGGCGAGCGGGCGGGGGGCGCGGCCCAGTCCCTCTCCATGCGCCCGAGCAGCGCCTCGTAGGGACCCATCATCATCAGCGCCGGCAGGAGCCGTCCCCAGGCGTGCCCGCGCGCGCGGCCTCGCGCCTCGCGGAAGGAGAGGCGCGCCTCCAGGCCCAGGAGCCGGCGCGCCTCGGGCAGCCCGGGGTGGCGCACGGCGAGGCGGGGCTCGGCGGGCACCCCCGCCTGCGCCAGCACCGGCGCGGGCAGGTAGAGCCGTCCCAGCCCCGCGTCCTCCTCCACGTCGCGCAGGATGTTGGTCAGCTGCACCGCGCGGGCGAGCGCCAGCGCGAAGCCCTCGGAGGGGAGGCCGACCCAGGCGCCGAACACGCGCATGGAGAGGATGCCCACGGCCCCCGCCACGCGCCGCACGTAGGCGTCGAGCGCCTCGGGCGCGGGCGCCACGATGGCGGCGGCGTCCATGCGCATGCCCTCGAGCACCAGGAGGAACTCGTCCTGCGGCAGGTCGTGGGCCCGGGCGGCTCGGGCCAGCTCGCGCCCCACGGCCGAGAGCGCCTCGCCCCGGTAGGCGCGCCGCACCTCCTCCTCCCAGTGGTGGAGGGCCGAGGCCTTGGCGGCGGGCGGGTCCCCGCCGTCGGCGATGTCGTCCACCACGCGGCAGAAGGCGTAGAGCGCGAAGATGGCGTCGCGGCGCGCGCGCGGCAGCACGGCCATGCCGGCGGCGAAGGACGACCCCGAGGCGGCGACGATGCGCCGCACCTCGCGCCGGGGCTCGGCGGGGGCGAGAGGCACGAGGACCGTCACGCCGTCGCCCCCCGTGTCGCGCCTGCGCGCGCCGGCCGCAGGAGCCGCAGGACGCCCCACGCGGCGGCCCCCGCCCAGTCGAGCCGCGTGGGCGCCACGCGCCCCGCCAAGGGGTCCGCCCTCCTCAGCCGCCCCTGGAGCCGACGCGCGAGGTGGAGGATGGCCTCGGCCTCCCCCGCGAGCCGGCGCGAGCGCAGGAGGCCCGGCAGCGCCTCCGCCCGGTCGAGCAGACCCTCCGTCCGCTCCAGCGCCCGCCCGATGGCCCGCCGCAGGGCGGGCGTCGCGGCCTCGCGCCCCAGATCCTGGTCCGTCGCGCCCTCCTCCCGGAGCCAGTCGCCCGGGAGGTAGCGCCGCCCGAGCCGGAGGTGGTCCACGCGCAGGTCCTGGAGGTGGTTGAGCACCTGCAGCGCCGTGCACAGCGCGTCCGAGGCCCCCACGCCCTCCGGCCCCTCCCCGTGCAGGTCCAAGAGGAACCGCCCCACCGGGTCCGCCGAGTCCGCGCAGTAGGCCATGAGGTCGCCCCAGGTGGCGCAGCGAAGCCCCCGCGCGTCCGCCCGGAAGGCCCGCAGGAGCCGGCGCGCCTCTTCGGCCCCCCCCGGCCGCCCGACCTCCGCCAGCGCCGCCGCCAGCCTGCGGCCTTCGGTCGCGCCCCCCTCGGCCCCGTCGAGGCCCCCCTCGAAGGCGTCCAGTCGCGCGAGCTTGCGCTCGGGCGGCAGCGACGGGTCGTCGGCCGCGTCGTCGGCTGCCCGGGCGAAGGCGTAGAAGGCCGCCACGGCCCCCCGCAGCCGGGGGGCGATGAGGGCCGAGCCCACGGGAAAGTTCTCGCGCGCCACGCGCTCTAGGCCTTCCAGGAGAACTTTGGGCCGTGACTGAGCCGCATGGTGCCTTAGGTCCGTATTGCGGGGGCGCTGGCTTCGGGAGGAGAATGAGGCATGAGCGGGCCTTGGCAACTGAAATCGGCCGCGGTGGCGGCCCTCCTGGGCACTCCTACGCTCGCCGCCGAGGTTCGGATCGAGGTGGCGGGGCTCAGGAACGCCCAAGGGACGCTCTACGCGGCCGTCTGCTCGCAGGCGCGCTTCCTGCAGCCCACCTGCGAGTACTTCGGGTCGGCGCCGGCCGGCGGCGGGGTCGTGACCGTCACGGGCGTGCCGCCCGGCACCTGGGCCGTGCAGGTGGTCCACGACGAGAACGGCAACGGGACCCTCGACCGCCCGGGCTTCCTGCCCACGGAGGGCATGGGCTTCTCGCGCGACGCGCCCATGCGCATGGGGCCGCCGCGCTTCGCCGACGCCGCCTTCGATCTGACCGAGGCCGGGGCCGTGGTGCCGCTCACCATGAGGTACTTCCAGTGAGGCGCGTGGTGGTCGTGGGCGCGGGGCCGGGGGGGCTCGCCGCCGCCATGCTGGCGCGGGCGGCCGGCGCCCACGTCACCGTGCTCGAGGCCGCCCCCCGCGTGGGCGGCCGCACGGCCGCCATCGAGAGGGACGGCTTCACCTTCGACGTGGGCCCCACCTTCTTCCTCTTCCCCGACATCATCCGCGAGGTGTTCGCGGCCGCGGGCTTCGACTACGACGCCCTGGTGCCCATGCGGCGGCTGGACCCCATGTACCGCCTGCGCTTCGCCGACGGGCGCACCTTCGACGCCTCCGCGCACGTGGAGCGGCTCAAGGCCGAGGTGGCCCGCCTCGACCCCGCCGACGCCGCGGGCGTCGAGCGCTACCTCGCGGACAACAGGGCCAAGTTCGAGGCCTTCCGGCCCGTGCTCCAGAAGCCCTTCCTGGGCCTCGGGGCCTTCCTCGACCCGGCCATGGCCAAGGCGCTGCCCTACCTGCGCCCCTGGGCGACGGTGGACGGCGACCTCGGGCGCTGGTTCCGCAACCCCGACGTGCGGCTCGCCTTCTCGTTCCAGTCGAAGTACCTCGGCATGAGCCCCTTCAAGTGCCCATCGCTGTTCACGATCCTGGCGCACATCGAGTACGGGCACGGCGTCTGGCACCCCCTGGGCGGCTGCAACGCCATCCCCCGCGCCATGGCCGGCTGCCTCGCCCGCATGGGCGTCCCCCTGCGCCTCGCCGAGCCGGTGGAGGAGATCACTTTCCAGGGCCGCCGCGCCACGGGCGTGCGCACCGCCAAGGGCGCCTACCCGGCCGACGCCGTGGTCGTGAACGCGGACTTCGCGGCGGCCATGAGGCGCATGGTCCCCAACCATCTCCGCCGCCGCTGGACCGACGAGAGGATCGCCGCCAAGGGCTACTCCTGCTCGACCTTCATGCTCTACCTGGGCGTGGAAGGGACCTTCCCGGACCTCGCCCACCACACCATCGCCCTGGCCCGGGACTACGCGCGCAACATCCGCGACATCGAGGCTGGCCAGGCGCCCGCCGAGCCCAGCATCTACGTGCAGAACGGCTCGGTCACGGACCCCTCGCTCGCCCCTGCGGGCCACTCGGCGCTCTACGTGCTCGTGCCCGTGGGCAACCTCGCGGCCGGGACCGACTGGCGGGCCATCGCGCCCGCCTACCGCGAGATGGTGCTCGACAGGGTGTCCGACCTCGTCGGGCGGCCCATACGGCCCCTCGTCCGCACCGAGGTGATGACCACGCCGCAGGACTGGGAGGCCACGGGCATCCACCTGGGCGCGACCTTCAACCTCGCCCACAACCTGGGCCAGATGCTGCACAACCGCCCCCGCAACCGCTTCGAGGACGTGGACGGCGTCTACCTCACGGGCGGCGGCACCCATCCGGGGTCGGGCCTTCCCACCATCTTCGAGTCGGCCCGGATCGCCACCAAGCTCCTGGCCACGGACCTCGGGCTCGACGCCACCCGCGTCCCCGACAGCGCATTGGAGGCCGCGGAATGAGCAACGTCGGAGTGATCGGGGGAGGCCTGGGCGGCCTGGCGGCGGCCTGCACCCTGGCGGCGCGCGGCCACAAGGTCACGCTGTTCGAGAAGAACCCCTGGCTGGGCGGCAAGGCGGCGCTGCTGGAGGAAGGGGGCTTCCGCTTCGACATGGGGCCCACCATCCTCACCATGCCGAGGGTCCTGGAGCGCATCTTCGGGGAGGCGGGCAGGACGCTCGCGGACTACCTCGACCTGGTGCGGCTCGACCCGCAGTGGCGCTGCTTCTACGACGACGGCACCGTGCTCGACCTGCGCGACGACCCGGCGGCCTCGCGCGAGGAGATCGCCAAGCTCTCGCCCAAGGACCGCAAGGGCTTCGACGACTTCATGGCCGTGGCGCGCCGGCTCTCGGACGTCTCCGACAGGTTCTTCTTCTGGAAGTCGGTGGAGGACCTGCGCGACACCATGGACCTCAAGGCGTCCATGAGCCTCGCCACCCTCTCGGACGTGCTGTCCCTGCGGATGCACCGCACGGTGGCGGGGCAGATCAAGCGCAACGTGGCCGACCCCCGCGTGCGCCAGATGCTGGAGCACTTCATCCAGTACGTGGGCTCGAGCCCCCTGGCCTCCCCCGCCGTCCTCTGCGGCATCGCCCAGATGCAGCTCGGCGAGGGCGTGTGGTACCCGGTGGGCGGCACGCGCGCGGTGCCGCTCGCGCTCACGCGGCTGGCCGAGGAGCTGGGCGTGGACCTGCGGGTGGGCTCGGACGTGTCGCGCATCGAGACGGAGGGCGGACGCGCCGCCGCCGTCGTCGCCGACGGCGAACGGGTCGCCTTCGACAAGGTCGTCAGCAACATGGACTCGGTGCGCACCTACCGCGAGCTGGTTGGCGGCGACGCCGGGGCGGCCTTCGCGCGCGCCCGCAAGCGCGAGGCGGCCTGCTCGGGCGTCGTCCTCTACCTCGGGCTGCGAGAGGCCTACGACCACCTCGCGCACCACAACTTCGTCTTCTCGCGCTCGCCGGAGGAGGAGTTCGGGGCGATCTACGACCGGGGCGAGCCCGCCCCCGACCCCACCGCCTACCTCGCCGCCCCCGCCCGCACGGAGCCGGGCGTGGCGCCCGAAGGGGGCGAGGCGCTCTACGTCCTCGTCCACACGCCCTACCTGCGCAGCCACCACGACTGGAAGACGATGCTGCCCGCCTACCGCGAGGTGATCTTCCGCAAGCTCGCCAAGGCGGCGGGCCTCGACGACCTCCAGGACCGCATCGTGGTGGAGAGGGCGCTGACGCCCCAGGACATCCACGACCGCTACCGGGTGCTCGACGGCGCCATCTACGGGCTCGCGGCCCACGGCAAGGTGCTCGGCGCCTTCAAGCCCGGCAACCGCTCGCGCCAGGTGCGCGACCTCTACCTGGCGGGCGGCTCGGCCCACCCGGGGCCGGGGATGCCCATGGCCCTCATGTCGGGCTGGATCGCCGCCGACAGCCTCGACGGGGACGCGCGCTCCAACCGCCCGGCGCCCGACAGCCCGGCCCCCGTCGCCGCCGAATGACGGCCCGGGCGGGCGTCCTCGCCCGGGCGGCCCGGCCGCCCGTCCCCCTGCCCGTGGCCCGGCGCTCGCCGGCCCTCGCCTGGTTCTTCTCGGGCGTCATGGCGCGGGCCATGCGGCGCTCCTTCCGTGCCGTGCGGCTCCTGGCGCCCGGCCTGCCCCCCCTGCCTCCCGGCCGGCCCCTGGTCATCTACTCCAACCACCCCTCCTGGTGGGACCCCGCCTTCTACATGGCGCTCCACCCCCGCCTATTCCCCGGCCGCGAGGGCTACGGCCCCATCGAGGCCGCCCAACTCCGCCGCTACCGCTTCTTCGCGCGTGTCGGCCTATGGGGCGTGGAGGAGGGCCGCGCCGGCGCCGCCTCCTTCCTGCGCACGGCCGAGGCCATCCTCCAGGACCCCGCCCGCGTCATCTGGATGACCGCCCAGGGGCGCTTCGCCGACCCGCGCGAGCGCCCCCTGCGCCTGCGCGCGGGCCTCTCGCACCTGCTCGCCCGCGCGCCCCACGCCATCGTCCTGCCCCTGGCCCTCGAATACCCCTTCTGGGGCGAGCGCCGCCCCGAGGCGCTGGCCCATTTCGGCCCCCCCCTCGACGGCGCCGAGGGCCTGGGCGCCGCCGCCTGGGCCGCCCGGCTGGAGGAGGCGCTGACCGAGGCCTGCGACCGCCTCGCCGCCGCCTCGGCCGCGCGCGACCCCTCGGCCTTCGTCACGATCCTCGACGGGCGGCGCGGCGTCGGTGGCCCCTACGGCCTCTGGCAGCGCCTCCTGGCCCTCCTCACGGGCCGCCGCCACGACCCCGACCACGTGAGCGGCCAAGGGGGCCGCCCGTGACCGCCCTCGCCCTCCTCGCGCTCCTCCTCGCCGGCCTCTACGCCGGCCTGACCTTCCTCAACCTCCGCCTCTACCGCCCCCCGCCCCCCGCCACGGGGCGGCCCGCCCTTTCCATCCTCGTCCCCGCCCGCGACGAGGCCGCCAACATCGGCCCCTTCCTCGACGGGGCGCTCGCCCAGGAGGGCGTGGAGCTGGAGGTCGTCGTCCTCGACGACGGCTCCTCCGACGCCACCGCCGCCCTCGTCGCCGCCCGCGCCGCCCTCGACGGCCGCGTCCGGCTCCTGCACGGCGCCCCCCTGCCCCCCGGCTGGGTGGGCAAGCCCCATGCCTGCTGGCAGCTCGCGCGCGAGGCCCGCTTCCCCCTCCTCCTCTTCCTCGACGCCGACCTGCGCGCGGCACCCCCCCTCGCCGCGCGCATGGCCGCGCAGCTGGGGCGCGACGGCCTGGGCCTGCTCAGCGGCTTCCCCCGGCTGCCCGCCCTCACCTTCGGCGAGAGGCTCGTGGTCCCCGGCATCCTCGTGGTCCTGCTGGGCTACCTCCCCCTCGGCCTCGCGCGCCGCAGCCCCACCGACCCGCGCTTCGCCGCCGCCTGCGGGCAGGTGATCCTCGCGACCCGCGAGGCCTACGACACCGCGGGCGGCCACGCGGCCCTGCGCGGCACCATCCACGACGGCATCGGACTGGCGCGCGCCGTGCGCGCGGCGGGCCACGCTACCGACCTCTGCGACCTCACCGACCTCGCCGCCTGCCGCATGTACGACAACTGGCCCGACACTTGGCGCGGCTTCCTCAAGAACGCGCGCGGCGGCATGGCCACGCCGCGCGGCCTGCCCGTCTGGACCACGCTGCTGCTCGGAGGACACGTCCTGCCGCTCCTCCTTCTGCCCTTCGCCTCGGGCCTCGCCCTCCGGCTCGCCTTGCTCGCCACTGCCCTCCTCCTCGGCGCCCGCGTCGCCGTCGCCCTCCGCGCGCGCCAGGGCGCACTGGCCGTCCTCCTCCACCCCCTCGCGGTGCTCGCCACCCTCCTCATCCAGTGGACGGCGCTGCTGGGCGGCCCCCGCCGCGCCCCGGCCGTCTGGCGCGGGCGGTCCTACGAGCTGTGACCCCCCGCCCCCAGCCGCGCCCCTGGAGCCCCGAGGCCCTCGCCGTCTCCTTCCCCTGGCACCGCGTCTTCCACCCCCTCTGCGGCGCCGACCCCCTCACGCTCCTGGGCCTGCTGCGGCGCGGCCCCCCGGGGCCGGCGGGCCTGCTGCCCTACGCCGTGGCCCTGGCCCTCTCGGCCCTGCGCCTGCCCTTCACCGCCCTGGAGGCCGCGCTCGACGCCCTCGACCGCACGGACCCTGCGCCCCCCGTCTTCATCGTGGGCCACCCCCGCTCGGGCACCACGCACCTGCACAACCTCATGGCCGCCACCGGCGCCTTCGCCACGGCCGCCCCCGTGCCCGCCACCTTCCCCTGGGAGCCGCGCAGCGTCGCCCGCGCGTTCCGGCTGGTCGTGGACCCCTTCCTGCCCCCCACGCGCCTCATAGACGGCGTCGCCATGGCCCCCGACGCCCCCACCGAGGACGAGGTGGGCCTCGCCAACCTCGGAGGCGGCTCCTACTTCCACGCCCTCTACTGGCCCCGGCGCTTCCGCGAGGACTACGTGGCGGGCCTCCTCGGCCCCGCCCGCGACCGGGAGGTCCGCCGCTACGTGCGCGCCCTGGCCCGGGGCCAGGCGCGGCCCCTCCTGCTCAAGAACCCCGCCTACACCGCCCGGGTCGCGGGCCTCCCCCGCCTCTTCCCCGGCGCCCGCGTGGTCCACATCGCCCGCGATCCGGTGGCCGTCTTCGCCTCCTCGCGCCGCGCCGTGCGCCGCGCGCTCGCCGCCCTCGCGCTCCAGCCCTGGCGCGACGACGAGGTGGACGAGGCCATCCTCGCCGCCTACCCCCCCATGATGCGGTCCTTGCGAGAGGGCGCCGCCACGCTCCCCCCCGGCCGCTTCGCCGAGGTGCGCTTCGAGTCCCTCGCCGCCGACCCCGCCGCGACGCTCCGTCGCCTCTGGGCCGACCTCTCGCTCCCCCAGGGGTCGGGCGCCGGCGTCGAGGCGCACCTGGCCACCGTCCGGGGCTTCCGCCCCGAGGGCGCGCGCCTCCCCCCCGAGGCCCGCGCCCGCGTCGAGCGGGCCTGGGCCGCGGAGATCGCCGCCTACCCTAGCGCAGCACCAGCCGGATGATGCGCTCGATGCGGCTCCCGTAGGGCGGCCGCCCCGCCAGCGCCGGCATCCACCGTCCGGCCACCATGACGGCGCGCGGCCGCGTGAAGGCCCGGAACCCCTCCTCGCCGTGGTAGGCGCCCATCCCGCTCTCCCCCGCCCCCCCGAAGGGCAGGGTGTGGGCGGCGACGTGGACGATGGTCTCGTTGACCAGCGCGCCGCCCGACCGCGTGGCCCGCACGACGTCCTCCGCCCCCGCCCCCCCGTGCACGTAGAGCGCGAGCGGCACCGGCCGCGCGTTGACGAAGGCCACCGCGTCCTCCACCCGGCCGTAGGGCAGGACGGGCAGGACCGGCCCGAAGATTTCTTGGCGCATGACCGGCGCGTCCGGGTCCGGGTCCACCACCGCGTAGGGGCCTAGGCGCGGCGGCGGGGGCATCGGGTCGAGGAGCGGCACGGCCTCCTCCCCCTCCAGGAGCCCGAGCAGCCTCTCGCGCGCGCCCTCCCGCAGGAGGCTCGCGTAGTCGCCCCCCTCCGGCCTCGGGTGGAGCGCCCGCGCCGCCGCCCCCAGCGCCGCCACGGCATCGCGCAGGCGCGGGCGCGGCACCATGAGGTAGTCCGGCGCCACGCAGGTCTGCCCGGCCGAGAACAGCTTGCCCGCCATGACCGACCGCGCCGCCGCCGCGAGGTCCGCGTCCGGCAGCCAGATCGCGGGGCTCTTGCCGCCCAGCTCCAGCACGGTCGGCACGAGGTTGCGGGCCGCCGCCTCCGCCACCTTGCGCCCCGTGGCCGTGGAGCCCGTGAAGAACAACCCGTCGAGCGGCAACCCGGCCACCTCCGCCGCCGCCTCCGCGCCCCCCTGCACCACCCGCACCTCCGCGAAGGGCGCGAGCAGGTCCGCCAGCAGCGCGGCCGTGCGCGGCGCGTGCTCGGAGGGCTTGAGGAGAACCCTGTCCCCCCCCGCCAGCGCCGCCGCCAGCGGCAGCAGCGTGAGCTGGACGGGGTAGTTCCACGGCCCCAGGATGGCCACGCGCCCCAGCGGCACGCGCTCCACGCGCGCCCGCGCGCCCAGGAACTCCAGGGGCAGGCCCACGCGGCGGGGCCGCATCCACCCCCTGAGCCGCCCACGCGTCCAGCGCAGGTGCGCCAGCGCCAGCGCCACCTCCGCCAGCATGGTCTCCGCGCGCGGCCGCCCGCCGAAGTCGGCGTCCACCGCCCGCGCGATCTCCTCCGCCCGCGCCTTGACGGCCCCGTGCAGCCGGCCGAGCGTGGCGCGCCGCTCGGCGAGCGGCGGCCCCGAGGGGTCCGGGCGGCCCAGCGCCTCGAAGGCCGCGCGGACGGGCGAAGGGGGCGGCGTGGCGATCATGGCGCGGACCTAGCGCAGCGCCCCGCCGCCGTCACGCCGCCAGCAGCTCCAGCGCCACCCCCTGCCCCACGCCCACGCAGAGCGTGGCGAGCGCCGCCGCCCCCCCCTCCTCCGCGAGCCGCCGCGCCGCCGTCCCCGCGATGCGCGCCCCGCTCATCCCCAGGGGATGCCCCAGCGCGATGCCGCCCCCCCGCGCGTTGACCCGCCCGTCGTCATCCGCGATCCCCCAATGGCGCAGGCAGGCCAGCACCTGGGCCGCGAAGGCCTCGTTGATCTCCACCACCGCGCAGTCCGCCGGCCTCGGGCCGCCCCGGGCCGCGAGCCGCTCGCAGGCCGCCACCGGCCCGATGCCCATGACGGCCGGCTCCACCCCGGCCGCCGCCGCCCGCCCCATCCGCGCGAGCGGCTTGAGGCCATGGCGCCGCACCCCCTCGGCCGACGCCAGCAGCACCGCCGCCGCGCCGTCGCTGATGCCGCTGGCGTTGCCCGCCGTGACCGTCCCGCCCTCCCGGAACGGCGTGGAGAGCGCCGCCAGCCTCTCCGCCGTGGTGGCGCGCGGATGCTCGTCGCGCGTCACCGGCCCCTGCGGCCCCGGCACCGCCAGGATGTCGGGGGCGTGCCAGCCCGCGTCGTGGCGCGCCTGCGCGCGCAGGGCGTAGGCGTCCTGGTCCGGCCGGCTCACGCCGAACCTCTCGGCCACCGTCTCGGCCGTCTCCCCCATCCCGTCCGTGCCCCAGCGGGCCGCCAAGCGCGGGTTCACCATCCGCCAGCCGATGGTGGTGTCGAACATCTCCGCCCCCCGCGCGAAGGCCCGCTCCGCCTTGGGCATGACGAGGGGCGCCCGCGTCATGCTCTCCACGCCCCCCGCGATCACGACCTCCGCCCCCTCGCGCACCGCCCGCGCCCCCAGGATCACCGCGTCCAGCCCAGAGGCGCAGAGCCGGTTGACCGTCAGCGCCGGCACCGTCTCGGGCAGGCGCGAGAGCAGCACCGCCATGCGCGCCACGTTGCGGTTGTCCTCCCCCGCCTGGTTGGCGCAGCCCAAGACGACCTCGTCCACCGGCACGTCATGGAGGTCGAGCAGCCCGTCAATGACCAGGGCCGCCAGGTCGTCGGGGCGCGCGTGCGCCAGCGCGCCGCCGTGCCGCCCGATGGGCGTGCGCCGGTGCGCGCAGAGGAACACCTCCGTCACCGGAGCGCCGGCGCGGGCTCGTAGCGCCCGCCCGCCCCCGCCGCCGCCAGCGCCGCCCGGATCGCCGGGGCGCCACGCTCCGCCAGGATGGCGAACGGCCCCCTTGGCCAGCCCATGCCCAGCACCATGGCCCGGTCAACGTCCGCCTCCCCCACGCCGCCCTCCGCCAAGAGCCACCCCGCCTCGTTGACAACCAGCGCCTCGATGCGGCCCGCGACGGCGTCGTCCGGCGCCGCCACGGGCGCCTCTGGCCACAGGAACCCCCGCCCGGCCTTGCGCCCCAAGTCGCCCGCCGCCACCTGCCGCTCCAGCGCCGGGAAGACGCGGTAGCGCGGATGCCGCCCCATGCGCTCCCACACCCCCCGCGTGGCCAGGAGGTGCACGTCCGCCCCCACCAGGTCAATGAGCGCGAAGGGTCCCATCCGGTAGCCCCGCGCCAGCATCGCCCCGTCCACCTCCGCCGCCCCCCGCCCTTCCTCCAGCAAGGCCAGCGCCTCCCCGTAGAAGGGCCGCGCCACGCGGTTGACCACGAAGCCAGGGCTGTCGGGGCACTCGACCACCACCTTGCCCGCCGCCTCGGCGAGCCCCCGCGCCAGCGCCAGCGCCCCGGGGTCCGTGCCCCCGTGCCGCACCAGCTCCACGAGCCGCATGGCCGGCGCGGGGTTGAAGAAGTGCAGCCCCAGGAGCCGCGAGGGCCGCGCCAGCCCCTCGGCGAGCTCCGCCACCGACAGGGAGGACGTGTTGGTGGCCAGCACCGCCCCCGTGCGCTCCAGCGCGCGCAAGAGGCCGCGCTTGACGGCCAGGTCCTCCACGACCGCCTCCACCACGATCTCCGCCCCGCCCATCCCCTCCGGCCCCTCCACGACCCGCAAGCGCCCGAGCCGCGCGTCGCGCTCCGCCTCCGACAGCCTGCCGGCCGCCACCCGCCGCCCCAGGGCCTCCGCGACTTGCCCCCGCGCCCCCTCCCGCGCCGCCGCGCGCGCGTCGGTCAGGAGCACGTCGCCCACGCCCAGGAACACCTCGGCGATGCCGAGCCCCATGGTGCCCGCCCCCACGACCCCTACCGGCCCCGCCATTCGGGCGCCCTCCGCTCGCGGAAGGCCGCGATCCCCTCCGCCTTGTCCTCGCTGCCCATGAGGCCCACGAAGCCCGCCCGCTCCTCCGCCAAGGCCAGCGCCCCCTCCGCCGCCACCAGCGCCCTCTTCGCCGCCGCCATCGCCAGCGGCGCCCGCGCGGCGAGCCGCCCCGCCACCTCCTCCGCCAAGGGCAGCGCCGGCCCCTCGGCGAGCCACCCCGCGACGCCCCACTCGAAGGCCGTCGCCGCGTCCACCACCTCCCCCAGCATCACCATGCGCGCCGCCCGCGCCGGCCCGACCCGCGCCATGAGCCTCTGCCCGCCCCCCGCCCCCGGCACCAGCCCGAGGCTCGTCTCCGGCAGCCCCACCCGCGCCGTCGCCCCCAGCACCAGCGCGTCCGCCATGAGCGCCAGCTCGAAGCCCCCGCCCAGGGCCATCCCGTCCACCGCCGCCACCAGCGGCTTGGGGAACCCCCGCACCCGCCCCCACAGCCCCGCGCGCGGGTCCCTCTCCGCCTCCGCCGACCCCTTGGCCGCGATCTCGTCCAGGTCCGCGCCGGCCGCGAAGTGCCCCCCCGCCCCCGTCATCACCGCCACCCGGCAGGCGTCGTCCGCCGCGAGCCGGTCCAGCGCCTCGGCCAGCGCCGCCAGCAGCGGCGTGGCCAGCGCGTTGCGCCGCCCGGGGCGGTCGAGCGTGAGCAGCGTCCAGGCCCCGCGCGGCTCGACGATGAGGTCCATGCCCCATCATGCGGCCCGGCGAGAGGCCCTTCAAGCCGGAAAACTTCAAGCTTGAAACGTCCCCGCCCCCCTGCCAAGCTCCTCCGGTCAGCGGAGGGGGTCCATGAAGGTTCTCTGCCTCGGGGGCGGCCCGGCGGGCCTCTACTTCGCCATCAGCATGAAGCTGCGCGACCCCTCGCATGACGTCACCGTGCTCGAGAGGAACCGCGCCGGCGACACCTTCGGCTGGGGCGTGGTCCTGTCCGACGAGGCCCTGGGCAAGCTGGCGCGCAACGACCCGGCCACGGCCGACGCCATCCGCTCGCGCTTCGCCTACTGGGACGACATCGCCGTGGTCCACGACGGCCACCGCACGGTGTCGGGCGGCCACGGCTTCGCCGGCATCGGCCGCAGGGCGCTCCTGCAGATCCTCCAGGCCCGCGCCGCCGAGCTTGGCGTCGAGACCCGCTTCGAGACCGAGTTCGAGAGCGCCGAGGCGCTCCGCCACCGCCACGACCTCGTGGTCGCCGCCGACGGCATCAACAGCCGCGTGCGCCGCGAGTACGCCGATCACTTCCGCCCGGACGTGGACCTGCGGCGCTGCAAGTTCGTGTGGCTCGGCACCACCCAGACCTTCGCCCAGGCCTTCACCTTCATCTTCGAGCGCACCGACGCCGGCTGGGTCTGGGCGCACGCCTACCAGTTCGAGGAAGGCACCGCGACCTTCATCGTGGAGTGCGCCGAGAGCACCTGGGCCGCCCTCGGCTTCCCCGACATGACGGTGGAGGAGACGGTCGAGACGTGCCGCAGGCTCTTCGAGCGCCACCTCGGCGGCCACGCGCTCGTGTCCAACGCCGCCCACCTGCGCGGCTCGGCCGTGTGGCAGAGCTTCCCGCGCGTGATCTGCCAGACCTGGCACCACGGGAACGTGGTGCTGATGGGCGACGCGGCGGCCACCGCGCACTTCTCCATCGGCTCGGGCACGCGGCTGGCCATGGAGAGCGCCATCGCGCTGGCCGACTACCTGCACAGCGAGCCCACCCTGGAGCGCGCCTTCGAGCGCTACGGGGAGGAGCGGCGCACGGAGGTCCTGCGCCTCCAGTCCGCCGCGCGCAACTCGCTCGAATGGTTCGAGGACGTGGAGCGCTACCTGGGGTTGGCCCCCACCCAGTTCGCCTACTCGCTGCTCACGCGGTCGCAGCGCATCAGCCACGAGAACCTGCGCGTCCGCGACCCCGAGTGGCTGGGGGCCGCCGAGGACTGGTTCCAGGCCCAGGCCGGCGGCCAGGCGCGCCGCGCGCCCATGTTCGCGCCCTTCACCCTGCGGGACATGAGGCTCAAGAACCGGGTCGTGGTCTCCCCCATGGCCCAGTACAAGGCCGTGGAGGGGCGCCCCACCGACTGGCACTTCGTCCACTACGCCGAGCGCGCCAAGGGCGGCGCCGGACTGGTCTTCACCGAGATGGCCTGCGTCTCCCCCGAGGGCCGCATCACGCCGGGCTGCCCCGGCACCTGGGATCCCTCGCACGAGCGCGAATGGGCGCGCCTGACCTCCTTCGTCCACGCCGAGACGGACGCGAAGCTCTGCCTGCAATTGGGCCACGCGGGGCGAAAAGGCTCCGTGGACGTGCCCTGGGGCGACGACGAGATGCCGCTCGCGTCGGGCAACTGGCCCCTCCTGGCCCCTTCCCCCCTCCCCTGGAGCCCCCGCCACCAGACGCCCCGGGCCATGGACCGCGCCGACATGGACCGCGTGCGCGACGCCTTCGTGGAGGGGGTGCGCATGGCCGACCGCGCGGGCTTCGACATGGTCGAGCTGCACGCCGCCCACGGCTACCTGCTGTCCTCCTTCATCAGCCCCATCTCCAACCACCGCGACGACGCCTACGGCGGGAGCCTGGAGAACCGCCTGCGCTACCCCCTGGAGGTCTTCGGGGCCATGCGCGCGGCCTGGCCGCCCGAGAAGCCCATGAGCGTGCGCGTCTCGGCCACCGACTGGCGCGAGGACGGCCTGGCGCCCGCCGACTCCGTGGCGGTGGCGAAGGCCTTCAAGGACGCCGGCGCCGACATCATGGACGTGTCGGCCGGCCAGACCTCGCCGGACGCCAGGCCCGTCTACGGCCGCATGTTCCAGACCCCCCTCTCGGACCGCATCCGCAACGAGGCCGGGCTGCCCACCATGGCGGTCGGCAACATCACCAGCTTCGACCAGGTCAACTCGATCCTCATGGCCGGGCGCGCCGACCTCGTGTGCCTCGCCCGCCCCCACCTCGCCGACCCCTACTGGACGCTGCACGCCGCCATCGAGCAGGGCGACGAGGCCACCGACTGGCCCCTGCCCTACCGGGCGGGACGCGACCAGGCGCGCAGGCTGCGCCAGAAGGCGGGGGAGGCGCTGCGCGCATGACCCTCGCGGGCAAGCGCGCGCTCGTCACCGGCGGCGGCACCGGCGCCGGCCTCGCCGTCGCCCGCGCGCTGGCCTCCGCCGGCGCCGAGGTCTGGGTGGCCGGCCGCCGCGAGGGGCCGCTGGCCGCTGCCGCCCAGGAGATCGGCGGCCGCCACGTCCCCTGCGACGTCACCTCCGAGGAGGGCGTCAGGGCCGCGTTCGACGCCTCGGGCTCCTGCGACATCGTCGTCGCCAACGCCGGCGAGGCCACCTCCGGCCCGCTCCTCAAGGCCTCCCTCGACGACTGGGACGCCATGCTCGCCGTCAACCTCACCGGCACCTTCCTCACCTTCCGCGAGGGCCTGCGCCGCATGGGTCCATGGGGGAGGCTCATCGCCGTGGCCTCCACCGCCGGCCTCAGGGGCTACGCCTACGCCGCCCCCTACGCGGCCGCCAAGCACGGCGTCCTGGGCCTCGTGCGATCCCTGGCCCTGGAGACCGCGCGCAAGGGCGTCACCGTCAACGCCCTCTGCCCCGGCTTCCTCGACACCGAGATGACCGACCGCTCGGCCGCCACCGTCGCCGCCCGCACCGGCGCCACCGCCGCCGAGGCCCGCGCGCGCCTCGCCGCCCTCTCCCCCCAGGCCCGCCTCGTCCCCCCCGAGGAGGTCGCCGCCGCCGCCCTCTGGCTCTGCCTGCCCGGCTCCGAGAGCGTGAACGGCGCCGCCATCGCGCTGGACGGGGGCGCCAGCGCATGAGCCTCGACCTCGCCCCCCCGCTCTCCAAGCGCCGCCTCAAGGCCTGGATCCGCCTCCTCGGCGCCGCCCGCGCCGTCGAGACCTCCCTCTCCCGCACGCTGCGCGCCCAAGGCACCACGCTGCCGCGCTTCGACGTCATGGCCGCCCTCTGGCGCCGCCGCGAGGGCCTGACCATGACGGACCTCTCGCGCCTCCTCCTCGTCAGCCCCGGCAACGCGACGGCCGTGGTGGACCGCCTGGAGGCGGAGGGCCTCGCGCGGCGCACCCGAGGCGCCGATCGCCGCTCCGTGACGGTCGCCCTCACCCCCGAGGGCCTGCGCCTCTTCGAGTCCCTGGCCCTGCGCCACGAAGCCGAGGTGGACCGCCTCCTCGCCCCCTGGGACGAGGCCGACCTCGACGCCGCCTCCGACCTCCTGCGCCGCCTGGGGGCGCCTCGATGACGCCCTCGACCTTCGAATGGACCGTCAGGGACCGCGTGGGCACCGTCCGCCTCACCCGCCCCGAGCGCAAGAACCCCCTGACCTTCGAGTCCTACCGCGAGCTGCGCGACCTCTTCCGCGCGCTCCCGGAAATGCCGGAAGTCCGCGCCGTGGTCCTGGCGTCCTCGGGGGGCAACTTCTGCTCGGGCGGCGACGTGCACGAGATCATCGGCCCCCTCATCGGCCGCCCCATGCCCGAGCTTCTCGCCTTCACCCGCCTGACCGGCTCCCTCGTCACCGCCATGCTCGCCTGCCAGAAGCCGGTGATTGCCGCCGTGGACGGCGTGGCGGCCGGCGCCGGCGCGATCCTCGCCACCGCCTCCGACCTGCGCCTCGCCACGCCCGGCGCGCGCTGCGCCTTCCTCTTCACGCGCGTCGGGCTGGCGGGCTGCGACATGGGCGCCTGCGCCATGCTCCCGCGCCTCATCGGCCAGGGGCGGGCGGCGGACCTCCTCTACACGGGGCGCACCATGACCGCCGAGGAGGGCCTTTCGTGGGGATTCTGGAACGCCCTGCACGCCCCCGAGGCCCTGGAGGCCGAGGCGTTCAAGCTCGCGCGAAGCCTCGCCGACGGCCCCGCCTTCGCCCACATGATGACCAAGACCATGCTGAACCAGGAATGGTCCATGCCGCTGCCCGAGGCCGTCGAGGCCGAGGCCCAGGCCCAGGCCATCTGCATGGGCACGCGCGACTTCGAGCGCGCCTACAGGGCCTTCGCCGCCAAGGAACGCCCCGTCTTCGAGGGCGACTGATGGACCACCTCGCCTGGCCCTTCCTGGAGGACCGCCACCGCGCCCTCGCGGCCGACCTGGAGGCGTGGTGCGCGAGGAGCCTCCCCGTGGACCACGCCGACCTCGACGCCGCCTGCCGCGCCCTGGCGCGGCGCCTGGGCGACGCGGGCTTCCTGCGCATCACCGGCGGCGAGACCCTCGACGTGCGCGCCCTCTGCGTGGCGCGCGAGACCCTCGCCTTCCACGACCCCCTCGCCGACTTCGCCTTCGCCATGCAGGGCCTGGGGACGGGCGCCCTCTCGCTCTTCGGCACACCCGCCCAGCGCCTTTGGCTCGACCGGACGCGCGGCGGAGAGGCCATCGCCGCCTTCGCCCTGACCGAGCCCGGCTCCGGCTCCGACGCCGCCTCCGTGGCCACCACGGCGCGGCGCGACGGCGGGTCCTGGGTCCTCGACGGCGAGAAAACCTGGATCAGCAACGGCGGCCTCGCCGACCTCTACACGCTGGTGGCCCGCACCGGCGAGGCGCCGGGCGCCCGCGGCCTGTCCATGTTCCTCGTCCCCGGCGACGCCCCCGGCCTCCAGGTCGCCGAGCGCCTCGACGCCATGGCCCCCCACCCCCTCGCGCGCCTCCGCCTGGACGGGGTGCGCCTGCCCCTGGACGCCCTCATCGGCGCGGCGGGCGCCGGGTTCAAGCAGGCCATGGCCGTCCTCGACCACTTCCGCCCGACCGTCGGCGCCGCCGCCCTCGGCATGGCGCGGCGGGCGCTGGCGGAGACCCTGGCCTGGACCGCCAAGCCCCGCCCCTCCGGCGGCACGCTCCGCGACCACCAGATCGTCCAGGGCCACCTGGCCGACATGGCGCTCGACGTGGACGCCTCCGCCCTCCTCGTCCAACGCGCCGCCTGGGCGCGCGACCGGGGCCGCGCGACCCGCGAGGCCGCCATGGCCAAGCTCCACGCCACCGAGGCCGCCAGCCGCGTCATCGACACCGCCGTCCAGCTCCACGGCGGCGAGGGCGTCCGAAAAGGCTCCGTCGTGGAGTCGCTCTACCGCGACGTGCGCGCCCTCCGCATCTACGAGGGCGCCAGCGACATCCAGCGCCTCGTGATCGCGAGGTCGCTCCCATGATCTACCGCCGGCGCATCCCCATCGAGTTCAACCACTGCGACCCGGCGGGCATCGTCTTCTACCCCCGCTACTTCGAGATGACCAACAGCGTGGTCGAGAACTTCTTCCGCGAGGTCATCGAGTATCCCTTCGCCCGCCAGATGGCCGAGGGCATCGGCACCCCCACCGTGCGCGTGGAGATGGAGTTCCGCGCCCCCTCGCGCCTGGGCGAACTCGTGGACTTCACGCTCGCCGTCACCCGCCTCGGCCGCACCTCCATGCGCGTGCGCATCACCGCGCATGGCGGCCCCGGCACGGACGGCTCCCTGCGCCTGAACGGCGACCTCACCCTCGTCATGGCCGACCTGCGCGGCCGGGCCATCGTCTGGCCCGACCCCATCTGGTCGCGCCTGGAGACGCTGCGCCAGCGAGGCCCCGGTGAGTCCTGAGCCCCTCCACCCCGCCGGCTGGGCTCCCGCGAGGGGCTACTCGCACGGCATGACCGCGAGGGGCCGCCTCGTCGTCACGGGCGGCCTGATCGGCTGGACCGGCCAGGGGGCCTGGGAGACGGACGACTTCGTGGAGCAATGCGCCCAGGCCCTGCGCAACGTCCGCGACGTGCTGGCCGCCGGGGGCGCCGAGCCCCGCCACCTCGTCCGCCTCACCTGGTACGTCACCAGCATCGAGGACTACCTGGCGAGCCTGCGCCCCCTCGGCCTCGCCTACCGCGCGGCCCTGGGCGCCCACTACCCCGCCATGGCGCTCGTGCAGGTCGTCCGCCTGGTCGAGCCCCGCGCCCAGGTCGAGATCGAGGCCACCGCAGTCGTCCCGGAGGAGCCATGATCCCCAGCGGCCACGAGGATCCCTTCTGCCGCGACCGCCTGCCCCCGCCCGGGGACTGGCCCGACCTGCCCCCCCTCCTCCCCTACCCTGACCGCCTCAACGCCGCGCACGAGCTGACCTGTGCCATGGTCGAGCGGGGCTTCGGCGACCGCGTGGCCCTCGTCGGCAACGGCCGCGCCCGCACCTACCGCGAGCTGTCGGACTGGACCAACCGCCTCGCCCTCGCGCTCCGCGACGACTTCGGCGTCCGCCCCGGCCACCGCGTCCTGATCCGCTCCGCCAACAACCCCGCCGCCGTGGCCGCCTGGCTCGCCGCCACCAAGGCCGGCGCCGTGGTCGTCAACACCATGCCCATGCTGCGGGCCGGGGAGCTGACCAGGATCGTGGACAAGGCCGAGGTGGCGCTCGCCCTGTGCGACACCCGCCTCATGGACGACCTCGTCGCCTGCGCCAAGGACTCTCGCTTCCTGCGGGCCGTCGTGGGCTTCGACGGCACCGCACGCCACGACGCCGAGCTGGACCGCGCCGCCCTGTCGAAACCGACGGACCCTGGCGTTTCCGACACGGCCGCCGACGACGTGGCCCTCCTGGGCTTCACCTCCGGCACCACCGGAGAGCCCAAGGCCACCGCCCACTTCCACCGCGACCTCCTGGCCATCGCCGACGGCTACGCCGCCGAGGTCCTCGGGGTCACGCCCGCCGACGTCTTCGTGGGCTCGCCGCCCCTCGCCTTCACCTTCGGCCTGGGCGGCCTCGCCGTCTTCCCCCTCCGCTTCGGCGCCTCCGCCGTGCTCCTGGAGGACGCCTCGCCCCCCAACCTCGTCCGGATCATCGAGGCCCACCGCGCCACCGTCTGCTTCACCGCCCCCACCGCCTACCGCGTCATGCTCAAGGCGATGGCCGCGGGCGCCGACCTGTCGTCCCTCCGCTGCGCCGTGTCCGCCGGCGAGACCCTCCCCGCCCCGGTCTACGACGAATGGATGCGCGTGACGGGCAAGCCGCTCCTCGACGGCATCGGCGCCACAGAGATGCTGCACATCTTCATCTCCAACCGCCTCGACGACCACGCGCCGGGCACCACGGGCCGTCCCGTCGCGGGCTACGAGGCGCGGGTCGTGGACGACGCCATGCGCGAGGTCCCCCGAGGCACGGTCGGACGGCTCGCCGTGCGCGGCCCCACCGGCTGCCGCTACCTCGCCGACCCCCGCCAGCGCCACTACGTCCGGGACGGCTGGAACCTCACCGGCGACAGCTTCGTCCAGGACCCGGACGGCCGCTTCCGCTTCGCCGCCCGCTCGGACGACATGATCGTCTCCTCCGGCTACAACATCGCGGGCCCCGAGGTGGAGGCCGCCCTCCTCTCCCATCCGGCCGTCCTCGAATGCGCCGTGGTCGGCCTGCCCGACGCCGACCGGGGCCAGGTGGTCGCCGCCACGGTCGTCCTCGCACCCGGCCACGCCCCCTCGGACGCGCTGGCCAAGCTCCTCCAGGACCACGTCAAGGCGACCATCGCCCCCTACAAGTACCCCCGCCGCGTTTCCTTCGCGGAGGCGCTGCCCAAGACCGCGACGGGCAAGATCCAGCGCTTCCGCCTCCGCACCCAGGGAGAGACACCATGACATTCACCCGCCGCCTCCTGCTCGCCTTGGGCCTCGCGCTCGCCGCGACGCCCACGCTCGCCCAGGAGGCGCTGCGCGTCGGCGCCTACCCCGCCAACCCGCCCTGGCAGAACCAGGACGCCTCCGGCGCCTTCGAGGGTTTCGAGGTGGACATCGTCGAGGAGATCGGCCGCCGCCTCGGCCGCCCCGTCGAGATCGCCCCCTACGACTTCCGCGCCCTCTTCGTGGCCACCGCCTCGGGCCGCGCCGACATGGTCATCTCGTCGCTCACCATCACCGACGAGCGCCTCCAGACCCAGAGCTTCACCCAGCCCTACGTGCGCGGCGCGCTCGGCATCGGCATCCGCGAGGGCGAGCCCATCGCCACCCCCGAGGACCTCTCGGGCAGGACGGTCGGCGCCATCGCCACGAGCTTCGGCGAGTCCTGGATCAACGAGCGCAAGGACCAGCTCGGCGTGGCCGAGGTGCGCTCCTACGACAGCGTGTCCAACATGCTCACCGACCTCGCCGCGGGCCGCGTGGACGCCGTGGTCAACGACGTGGTCGGTCTGCGCTACGCCTTCACCCAGATGTCCGGCCTCGCGGTCGGCGGCGAGGTGGACACGGGCGAGCTCTTCGCCATCATGATGCCCAAGGACTCCCCCCTGCTGGGAGAGGTCAACGACGCCATCACCGCCATGAAGGAGGACGGGACGATGGCGCGCCTCTACGAGACCTGGTTCGGCGTGGCCCCCGCCGCCGACTCCGTCACCGTCACCCCCGGCCCCATCCCCACGAGCGCCGCCGGGTGAGCTTCGTCGAGGTCTTCCTCAACTGGGAGGTGCTGCGCGCCTCCCTGCCGATGCTCCTGCGGGGCATCGGCAACACCGTCCTGCTGGGCGCCTCGACCATCGTGCTGGGCACCCTGCTGGGCACGGCCGTCTGCCTCGTCCGCCTCCACGCCTGGGCGCCCCTCCGCCTCCTCGCCGTCCTCTACGTGGACGTGGTGAGGGCGCTCCCCGCCCTCGTCCTCCTGATCCTCGTCTACTTCGCCCTGCCCTTCGCGGGCCTCGTGCTGGACCCCTTCCCGGCGGCGCTCCTCGCCCTCACCCTCGCCATGGGCGCCTACACGGCGGAGGTCGTCCGCGCCGGCATCGAGGCCGTCCCCCGGGGCCAGTCCGAGGCCGCCTCCGCCCTGGGCCTCGGCTTCTGGACCACCATGGGCCGCGTCGTGCTCCCCCAGGCCCTGCGGGTCGTCATCCCGCCCCACGTCTCCAACTGCGTGTCCGTGGTCAAGGACACCGCGCTCGCCACCGTGGTCACCATGCCCGAGCTCATGCGCCAGGCCCAGGACGCCCAGGCCCTCTTCGCCAACCCCACGCCCCTGATCGGCGCCGCCGCCCTCTACGTCGCTATGCTCTGGCCCCTCGTGCGCCTGACCGCCTGGCTGGAAAGGCGCCGCGCTCAGGCCCTTCTCAGATGACCGGCTACCTCCTCTACCATTCCATCGGCCAGTATCCCGGCAAGGCCGCCGACCTCGCCCGCGCCATGGCCGAGTTCGCCACGAGCTGGGGCGCCCAGGACGACGGCCAATGGGCCTTCGCCCTCGGCCGCCGCGCCCGCTACCTGGAGAGGTGGCGCGCGATCCTGAACGCCCCCGAGGGTTCCGTGACCACCTGCGAGAGCGTCACCGGAGGGCTCCACGCCCTCGTGACGGCCCTCCCCCGCGACCGCCTGCGGGGCCGCCGCGTGCTGGTGGCCGCCGACTGCTTCCCCTCCAACCACTTCCTGCTCGCCGGCCTCGCCGACCGCCTCGGCTTCACGCTCGACACCGTGCCGATGCGCCAGGGCGCCCCCTGGGTCGAGCCCGAGGATGTCCTGGACCGCTGGGGCCCCGACGTGGGCCTCGCCCTCCTCACCTGGGTGTCCTCGACCTCCTCCCACCGCCTCGACCTCGCCCCCCTCCTCGCCCACGGCCGCGCGGTGGGCACGGTCTGCGTGGTGGACGTGACGCAGGGGGCGGGCCTCCTGCCCTACGACGCCACCGCCTTGGGAGCCGACGCCACCGTCTCCACCTCGCTGAAATGGATGTGCGGCACGCCCGGCGCCGGCGTCCTGCACGTCGCCCCGGCGCTCGCCGCCACCTGCGCGCCCGAGCTGCGCGGCTGGTTCTCGCAGGACAACCCCTTCAACTGGGACATCGCCGCCTTCGCCTTCGCCCCCGACATCCGCCGCTTCGACTCCGGCACGCCCGGCATCGTCGCCGCGCTGGCCACCCTCCCCGCGCTCGACTGGCACGCGAGGGAGGACCGCGCCGCGATGCTGGCCTGGAACCGCCGCCTCTCGGCCCGGCTCGTCGAGGGCGCGGACCGCCTGGGCCTGCCCCTCGCCTCCCCGCGCGAGGAGCGCCGCAGGGGCGGCTCCGTCATGCTGCGGATGGCGGACGCGGATGGGGCCGTCGCCCGCCTCAAGGCCGCCGGCGTCGTCGCCGACCGGCGCGGCGACGTCCTGCGCCTGTCGCCGGGGCCCGTGACGACCGAGGAGGGCGTCGAAAGGGCCATCGCGGCGCTCTCCTAGCGCCCGCCCTCCCCGCCCGTGGGGCGGGGTTCCACCCCGCCATCCGCCCCGCCGGTCCTCGCCGTGACCGAGGTCCCAGGGGGGCAGCGCCCCCCTCCGCCCGTTGCGCGGGAGGCCCCCCCACCGCGCGGTGCCGTCAGACTTCGTCAACCTCTCGGGCGCAGCCTGTCCTCACGCGACGAATCACGCATCCGTCGCCCGCGGAGGCCCTGGGCGCCCTCCGCCGCTGTTTGAAGGGATCGAGCCCCGTCCCACTGGACCACCCATGCTCAGGTCATGGGGCCCTCCAGCCGCCGCGCGTCGCGCACGCGCCCCGCCGGGCCACCCTCAGAGCCCCTCGACGGTGCGGATGACGCCCTCCAGCGCCCTCCCCTCCTCGTCGCGCAAGGCCGCCTCGATCATGCGCCGCGCCCACGCCGCCGCGTCGGCCCGCCCCTCCAGGCGCGCGATGCCCGCCATGACGCGGTCGAACTTCGACAGCCCGCGTGCGTGCGTGTCCGAGTAGCCCTTCACGAGCCGCCGCGCCCGCAGCGCCTCCGTCGCCAACGCCTCGTCCCTCTCCCGCAAGCCTCCTGCCCGCGCCAGCCACGCCGCCCGATGCGCCCGCTCCTCCGCGTCCCGCAAGGTCCGCCGCCGCCATGCCCTGAGCCCCCCGAGGAGCCACAGCAGCCCGAAGGCCACGAACCCGTCCGACCGGAGCCGCCGCCCCCGCGACAGCCGCCCGAGCACCCGCATCGCCAGGGGCGACGCCACGACCCGCCGCCCGAGCCCCACCGGCAGCATCCCCGCCATCTCCTCCGCGCGCGGATGCATGAACTCGGTGAGCCGCAGGACGCGGCCCCCCGCCCCCATCTCCTCCCGCACCCGGTCGAAGCGGGGGCCTCGCGTCTTGAGGTCCGCCACGCGGATCACGTCGTCATAGGCCATCGCCACCGCCAGGTGCTTGGCCAGCGCCACGCGATACGCCTCCCCCGCCCCCCCGGAGGCCTCCACGATCCCGAGGTACTCCTCGCCGTAGGGGAGGTCCTGGAAGTCCACGACCTTGCGCAGCCCCCGCCGCGCCATCTCCGCGACCGGCCCGGGCAGCGCCTCGGCCCGCCGGACCAGCGCCGCCCACGCCGCGACCATCGCCGCCGGACCCGCCGCCGCCTCCCCCTTGGGCCGCGCCCTCGCCGCCGGCGCCTCCTGCCCCCGCGCCGCCTCCCACCCCGCCGCGAAGGCCCGCAGCGACGCCTCCACCCCCACGCCCCCCGCCCGGATCGCCGCCTCGAAGGCCTCGCGCGGGAACGGCAGCGCCCCCGACGCCGCCAGCCCCCCGAACAGCGAGGCCGAGATCACCGACCCCCGCGCCGCCCACTCGAAGTCGGCCATGACCACGGCGCGGGCCGCCACCCCCGCCGCCGCGCGCACCTCCTCGGATGAGGCGATCCCGTCCCCCGGCACCGTCTTCTCCGACACCGCCAGCGCCCGGTGCGTGGAGGCGATCAGCGTGGTCCGGTCGGGCGTCACGAACCCCCGCAGGATGGCCCGCCCCGCCTCCATCATCTCGGCCGCCACCAGCACGTCCACGTCGCCCGCCGCCGGCATCAGCGCGAACACGGGGGGCCTCTCGGAGGGCGGCGCCATCTCCAGGTAGTAGATGGTCGCCCCCGTCCGCTGCGACACGCCCGCCACGGAGGTCGCCTGGGCCGACCACCCCGCGCCTCGGGCCAGCGCCTCGATCCACCCCGTGAGGACGCCCCCGCCCTGCCCCCCGACCGCCATGACCGCGAGCCGGATGAGCCCCGGCAGGGCCGTCCCCGGCGGCACGGGTCCCTGGGCCGTCATGCCCAGGTGATCCGCCCGGCGGCGCGGCGCCGCTGGAGCCAGCGCCGGAACGCCCCCCGCCAGCCGTCCAGCCGCCGCTCCCAGGCGCGCGCGTTGTGCACCACGTCGGCGCGGTAGAAGCTGGGGCACAGCACGGCCGCGTCCGCCACCTCCCCGCAGTTGCCGCAGCCCACGCAGCTCTGGTCTATGCTCGCCACGAGGTCGTCGCGCAGCGGATCGTCGAGGCGCTTGAGGCTCAGCGACGGGCATCCCGACAGGCGGATGCAGGCGTGGTCGCCCGTGCAGACCTCCTCGTCCACCCCGAAGCGCGGCGCCTCCACCCGCCGGCCCTCCCGGATGGCCTTGGCCGCCAGCGGCTTCTCGCGCCGCTGCCGGTTCAGCATGCACTCGCTCGACGCGATGACCACCTTCGGCCCCGGCTCCCTCGTGGTCAGCGCCTCGCGCAGCACGTCGCGCATCCGCCCCACGTCGTAAGTGCGGTCCACCTGCCTGACCCACCGGATGCCGATGCCGCGCAGGGCGTCGGCGATGGGATGCCCGGTCGCCTTGGTCGGATTGGCGGCGCGGGACGACATCACGTCCTGCCCCCCCGTCGCCGCCGAGTAGTGGTTGTCCACCACCAGCGCCACGGAATCGGCCTTGTTGAACGCCATGTTGGTGAAGGAGCTGCTCAGCCCGTTGTGCCAGAACCCCCCGTCGCCGATCACCGCGATGGGCCTGCGCGCGCCGCCCCCGTCGAAGGCCCCGTTGGCGGCCGGCCCAAGGCCGTAGCCCATGGTCGCCCCGCCGATCTCGAAGGGCGGCAGCGACCCGAACAGGTGGCAGCCGATGTCGGCGCTGACCTGGTGCTTGCCCAGCTCCCTCTCCACGAGCTTCATGGCCGCGAAGATGGGCCTCTCGGGGCAGCCCGTGCAGAAGCCCGGCGGCCGGATCGGCACGGTCCGCGACAGGTCCGGGATCGCGGGCTTGGGCGCGTTGGGGGCGAGCGCCGCCGCCGGCAGCATCCCCGGCGCGGCCTCGCGCAGGAACCGCCCCACCGCGTCGAGCATCACCGCCCCCGTGTACTCCCCCGCCATGGGGAACACGTCCTTGCCATGCAGCCTGACCTCCGACCCCGCGCGGTAGAGGACGGTGGCGAGCCCCTGCTCGATGTGCTCGGGCTGGCCCTCCTCCACGACGAGGATGGCCTCCTTGCCCTGGCAGAACCTGAGGAACTCGGAGGGGATCAGCGGGTAGCAGACGTTGAGCACGTAGAGCGGCACGGCCGTCTCGCCCGCGAGGTCCGCGAGCCCCAGCCGCTGGAGCGCCCGCACCACGCCGTTGTAGTGCCCCCCCTGCACGACGATGCCGACGGGCGCCCGCTCGGGCCCGAAGGTCTCGTTGAGCCCGTTCTCCAGGATGAACCGCTCCGCCGCCGGCCAGCGGTTCTCCACCTTGTCACGCTCCTGCGCGTAGCTCATGGGCGGCAGCACCACGCGGGCATAGTCCGAGCGCGGGTCCGACAGCGCCTCGCGCACCGTCAGCGGCGGCCTGACGTTGTCGCGGGCCTCGAAGGTCCCGGTGACGTGGCAGGACCGGATGCGCACGATCAGCATGACCGGCGTGTTGGACGCCTCCGACAGCCGGAACCCGTCCCCCACCGCCTTGACGATGCTCGGCAGGTTCGGCCGGGGGTCCAGCAGCCAGAACTGCGACTTCATGGCGAAGGCGTGGGACCGCTCCTGCATGATGGAGGAGCCCTCGCCGTAGTCCTCCCCCACGATGACGAGCGCGCCGCCGGTGACGCCCGAGGAGGCGAGGTTGGCGAGCGCGTCGGAGGCCACGTTGACCCCCACAGGCCCCTTGAAGGTGACGGCGCCGCGGATCGGGTAGTGGACCGAGGCCGCCAGCATCGCCGCCGCCGCCGCCTCGTTGGCCGAGGCCTCGAAGCGCACGCCCAGCTCCGACAAGAGCCCCTCGGCGTCCGCCAGCACGTCCATGAGGTGCGAGATGGGCGCGCCCTGGTAGCCGCCCACGTAGCCCACGCCGTTCTCCAGCAGCGCCTTGGTGAGGGCCAGGATGCCCTCGCCCGTGAAGGTCGCGCCCCGGCCCAGCCGGAGGTGCTCGACCTCGGCCTTGAAGCTCCGCTCGGCCATGGCTCCCTCCTCAGACGGGGTGGACGTTGCCCAGGATGCGGCCCAGCGTCCTCACGAAGGCCGCGCGCTCCTGCGCCTCGATGCCCGCGAACATGGCCTCGGTGGCCGCCGCCATGTGGGGCCAGAGGCGGGCGAAGGCGGCGCGGCCCGCCTCCGTGATGCTCACGCGCGTGGCGCGGCTGTCGGCGGCGTCGGGCGCCCGCGCCACGAGCCCCTCGGCCGCGAGGCCGTCGAGGGCGCGGCTCATGGTGCTTTGCTCGGCGATGGCCAGGTCGGCCAGCTCACCCACCAGGGCGCTCTCGACCGTGGACAGCACCGCCAGCGCCCGCATCTTGGGGATGGACAGGCCCAGCCCCGCCATCTCGGCCCGGAGGCTCGCGTTGTAGCGCCCCATGATGCGGTTCATCAGGTAGGGCGGGTAGGCCCCGAGCCCGATGTCGGCCAGGGAGGGGATGTCCGACAGGTCCCTCATGCGCCCAACCCCTTGGCCGCCATGAAGCCCGACCCGCCCGAGAGGCCGGGGCCGGGATGCGTCGCCGCCCCGATGAGCCTGAGCCCCCTGACCCCCGTGCGCCCGTCGGCCGCCCGCGCGAAGGGCCGGAAGGCGAAGAACTGGTCGAGCGCGCAGTCGCCCCCGTAGGGGTCGCCCTCCACGAGGTTGACGTTGAGATGGGCGAGGTCGGCGGGCGAGTAGGCCCTTCGGGCCAGCCGGATGGCGTCCCAGTTGCGCACGTGCCCGCGCAGGATGCCCTCGAGCCGGTCGGCGAAGGCTTCTCGGACAGCCTCGCTCCACGTCCCGTCGCAGGCGATCTCGCCGGCCGCGTCCCCCTCCGGGCGGCGCGGCGCGTCGGGGATCTGGAGCCACAGGACGGCCTTGCCCGGCGGGCAGCGCGAGGGGTCGAGGGCGTGCGGCTGGCCCACGCAGATCGTGGGCACGGCCGGCAGGAGCCCCCGCGTGGCCTCGTTGCAGGACCGCGACACGGCGTCGAGCCCGTCCGTGAGGTGCAGCAGCGCCACGTCCGCGACCCCCTCCCCGATCCAGTCGGGCTGGGCGTCGAGCGCGAAGTTGAGCTGGAAGTCGCCCCGCCCGCGCCGGACCTTGGCGGCGGCCGCCTTCTCTTCGGGCAGGTCGGCGTCGCGCAGGAGCCGGCCCCAGAGCGCCCCGGCCGACACCGACGCCAGCACGGAGTCCGCCGCGACCCTCTCGCCGCCCGTCAGCTCGACGCCCGCCACGCGACCTCGCTCCACCAGCACGCGGTCCACCTCGGCGCCCGTCCTGACCGTGCCGCCCTTCTCCTCGATGAGTCGTCTGAACGCCTCGGCCGCCGCCCCGGAGCCGCCCTCCACCACCGGCGCGCCGGCCGCCTCCAGCGCGAAGGCCACCACCTGCGCCATCTTGCCCGAGTAGGTCGACTCCGGCGTCAGCCCGCAATGCAGCACCCACGGCGCGAGCAGCGCGCGGGCGTCCTCGCCCTCGAAGGCCCCCTCCAGCCAGCCGCGCGCCGGCGCCAGCGCCTCGCCGAACCATTGCAAGAGGCCCCGGGGGCCGCGCTTGCGGGCCTCGTTGAGCAGCAGCCCGAAGGTCCGCATCCCCCAGACCGGCCCGCCGAGCAGCGCGAAGAGGAAGGGGGCGTCCCTCTCGACGCCGCCCACGGCCGCGCGCCAGGCCGCCCCGTCGCCGGGGGCGCGGGCGTCGAGCGCCCGGGCGTTGGCCTCGCGGTCGGTCGTGAGCACCAGCGCCGTCCCGTCGGGGCGCAGCACCCCCGTCGGGTGCGGCCCGTTCCGCAAGATGAAGCCGTGCCGCGCGAGGTCCGGCCCCAAGGCCCCCATCGCCGGCCCCGTGGCAAAGAGCACCCAGGTCGCCGCCATCACGTCGTGGCGGAAGCCCGGGATCGTCGCCTCCTCGGTCCTCAGGCAGCCGCCCACGCGCTCCTCGCGCTCCAGCACCGTGACGCGCTCGCCCTTGCGCGCGAGCAGCGCCGCCGCCACCAGGGCGTTGATGCCGGAGCCGACGACGACGTGGTGCCGGGCCACCCTACCGCCTCGGCACGAGCGCGAGCGCCCGGATGGGCGAGCCCGTGCCGTTCTCGATCTTGAGCGGCGCGGCGATCAGGATCGCCCCCTTGGGCGGCAGCCGCGACAGGTTGGCCAAGGACGCCAGCCCGTAGCGCCCCGAGGCGTGCAGGAGGTTGTGCGCGGGGAAGGGCGGGTCCATGCCGCCGGCCTGGCCCGCGTCCGTCCCGATGCACTGCGACCCCCAGCCGACGATGCCCTTGCCCACGAGGTAGCGCACCGCGTCGGCCGTCGGCCCGGGCGTGTGGGGGCCGCTGGCATCGGCGTTGAGAAACAGCGCCTCGTCGTGGGCGCGCGCGTCCCAGTCGGTGCGCAGCACCACCCATTCGCCCGCCCCGATCTCCCCGTGCTCGCGCTCCCAGGCCTGGACGTGGGGGACGTCGAGCAGGAAGTCGGGGTCGGCGGCCGCCTCCCGCGAGAAGTCGAGCACGTTGACCGGCGCCACCAGGCGCTGGACCGGCAGGGTGTCCGTCCCGTTCTCGGGGAGGTCGCGCCCGGTGATCCAGTGGCGCGGCGCGTCGAAGTGCGTCCCCGAGTGCTCGCCCAGCTTGAGCCAGTTCCACGCCCAGAAGGGGCCGGCCTCGTCGTAGGCGCTGATGGCGTGGATCTCGACCGCCGGCGTGTCCACGGCGAAGTCGGGGGGCAGCTTGAGGAGCGGCGTGCGCGGCCCCAGCACGCCCGAGCAGTCCACCACCTCCACCTCGCCGCTCAAGAGCGCCCGCCCCAGGTCCGCCAGGATGTCCGCCATGGTCCCCTCCCCTTTGCGATGATGCTGGACAGGTTTCGATGCGTTTGCAAGTATCTCGCCCGAGGGGACAGGGGATGTCATGGCGGAGGCCTTCGACGCCGTCTGCATCGGCTCGGGGATCAACGCGCTCGCCGCGGCGCTGATGCTGTCGGCCAAGGGCTGGCGGGTCGCCGTCTTCGAGGCCAACGCCGAAGCCGGCGGCGCCGTGCGGTCGGGCGAGTACACGCTGCCGGGCTTCCGCCACGACTGGGCGGCCATGAACCTGTCGCTGCTCGCGGGCGGCGCCTTCTTCAAGGCCCATGGCGAGGAGCTGGGCCGCCACGGCCTCTCCCTGGTCCCCGTGTCGCGCCCCTTCGCCTCGTCCTTCGCGGACGGCTGGGCCGGCGTCTCCACGGACGCCGGGGAGACACGGGCTTCCCTCGCCGCCCATTCCTCCCGGGACGCGGAGGCCTTCCTGGCGATGGCGAAGGCGTTCCCGGCCGAGGCGCCGCATCTCTTCGGTCTGCTGGGCAGCCCGATGACGACGCGGGCGCTGTCCGGCGTCGCCTGGCGCGCCTGGCGCGCCAAGGGGGCCGCCGGCACGCTCGACCTGGGCCGCTTCCTCCTCCAGAGCCCGCGCGCCTGGCTGTGCGAGACCTTCGAGAGCGAGGCCGTGCGCGCCCTTCTCGGCGCCTGGGGGATGCACCTCGACTTCGCCCCCGACGTGGCCGGGGGGGCGCTCTTTCCCTACCTCGAAGGCATGGCCGGCCACCTCTTCGGCATGGCGCTGGCCCAGGGGGGCGCGGGGGCCGCCTCCGGGGCGGTCGTGGCCGCGCTGCGCGCGCGCGGAGGGGTCGTGGAGACGGGCGCGCCCGTCGCGCGCGTCCTGCGCGAGGGCGACCGCGCCACGGGCGTGGAGCTGGCGGACGGCCGCCGCGTGGAGGCGCGGCGCGCCGTCATCGCCGGCGTCGCGCCCTCGGGGCTCCTGCGGCTCACCGCCACCGCCCCCGCCTTCGACGCCGCCCTGCGGCGCTTCCGCCACGCGCCGGGCACCCTGATGGTCCACGTGGCGCTCGACGGCCCGCCCGAGTGGCGCCACGCGCCCCTCAAGGGCTACGCCTACGTCCACCTCGCCCCCACGCTCGACGCCATGGCGCGCGCCTACGCGGAGGCGCAGGCCGGCCTCCTGCCCGCCGAGCCGGTGGTCGTGGTGGGCCAGCCCACCGTCTTCGACCCCTCCCGCGCGCCGGAGGGCCGGCACGTCCTGTGGGTGCAGGTGCGCATGGCGCCCGGGACCGTCCGCGGCGACGCCCGGGGCGAGATCGCCGCCACCTCCTGGGAGGAGGCGGGAGGCCCCTTCGCCGAGCGCGTCCTCGCCATCCTCGAATGCCACGCCCCCGGGACGCGGGCCAAGGTGCTGGGGATGCGCGTCGTCACGCCCCTCGACCTGGAGCGGGACAACCCCAACCTGGTCGGCGGCGACCAGGTGACGGGCTCGCACCACCTCTCCCAGCACTTCCTGTTCCGCCCCGCCCGGGGCCACGCGGACGGCTCCACGCCGATCAGGAACCTCCACATGACCGGCGCGGCCGTCTGGCCCGGCGCCGGGACGGGGGCGGGGGCGGGGTTCCTGCTCGCGCGACGACTCGCACGCTAGGGCCCGCCAGAGGCCGCCAACAGGGAGACCACCATGACCATCAACCGCCGCAGGCTGATTCAGGCCGCCTCCGCCGTGCCCTTCGTGGGCGCCTTGCCCGCGATGGCGCAAGGCATCGAGGAGCTGGTCATCGCCTACAACGTGACCTTGCCCTCCTGGGACCCCACGGTCGGCCCCTCGGCCGTCAACCCGACCATCCAGGGCCTGTATCAGTCGGTCTTCGACCAGTTCATCCTCCAGCGGCCCGACCTGAGCCCCGCCCCGGGCCTCGTGACCGAGTGGGGCTGGAACGAGGACCGCACGCAGGTGCGCATGGTCGTGCGCGAGGGCGTCACCTGGCACGACGGCTCGCCCTTCACGGCCGAGGACGTGGCCTGGTCCCTCGCCCGCGCCGCCGACCCGGCCACCGGCAACCCCATCCAGTTCATCTGGTCCACGCTCGCCAACGTCCGCGCCGAAGGCAACGTGGTGACGGCCGACGTCGCCCGCTTCGAGCCCACCATCTTCAAGTGGATGACCTTCCTGACGGGCTACGTGCTCCCCAAGGCCTACTACGAGAGGGTGGGCGCCGAGGGGTTCGAGGCCGCCCCCGTCGGCACGGGCCCCTACATGGTGGACTCGTTCGAGAGGAACGCCTTCGTCCGGCTCAAGGCCAACCCGGGCTACTGGGGCGGGGCGCCGGAGTTCGAGACCGTGACGATCAAGTTCGTGCCCGACGCGGCCTCGCGCGTGGCCGAGGTGGAGTCGGGCAACAGCCACGTCACCCTGGAGATCCCCTACGAGGAGTACGACCGGCTGCGCGAGGGGGGCGGGCTCACGGGGATCGCGCACCCGATCAGCGACATCGGCATGATCTTCCTCAACGACATCCCGCCGATGCTCGATGCCAACGTGCGCCGCGCCGCCGCCCACGCCATAGACAAGCAGCTCATCATAGACCGCCTGCTCTCGGGCTATGGCGTGCCCATAGACACGCTCCAGACCCCCGAATACGAGGCCTACGACGCCAGCATCACCGTGCCATACGACCCGGACATGGCGGCCCAGCTGCTTGCGGCCTCGGGCTTCTCGCCCGACAACCCCGTCGCCTTCACGATCCAGACCACGCGCGGCTTCAAGCCCAAGGACTACGAGATGATCCAGGCCATCGTGGGCCTGTGGCGCCGCGTCGGCATCGAGGCCACCATCGAGGTCTACGAGATCGCCAAGCACTACGAACTGCGCGCGGCCGACACGCTCGCCCCGGCCGCCTTCTACAACTGGGGCAACAGCGTGGGCGACCCCACCACCTCCACCGGCTTCGCCATGTTCGGGCCGTCCCCGCACTCGGTCTGGGACGGGCAGGACCTGGTGGACATGATCGGCCCCCTCTGGGCGGAGGCCGACGAGGCGGCTCGCATCCAGGGGTGGAAGGACGTGGACCGCTACATCGCCGACAACGCGCTCGTCATCCCGCTCCTGCAATACGTCCAGCCGATCCTGGCGGCGCCCGGCGTGGTGGTCACGCCGCATGCCTCGGGGGCGCTGCTGCCGCACCTGATGCGCCGGGCGGCCTGACGGCTTGACGGGGGGCCCCGGCCGGGCCCCCCTGCCCCCATGGCCCTCCTGCGCGCCGTCCTCTCCCGGCTCCTCGCCACCGCCGTGACCCTCCTGGGGGCGGCGGCGGTCGTGTTCGTGGCCGTGCGCGTGGTCCCGGGCAACCCCGTCGCCATGATGCTGCCGCCGGGCGCCACCGAGGAGGACGTGGCCCGCCTCACCGCGCTCTACGGGCTCGACCGCCCCATCCCCGAGCAGTTCCTGATCTGGGCCGAGGGCGTGCTGCGCGGCGACTTCGGGACCTCGATCACCGCGCGCCGGCCGGTCGCGGACCTCGTGCTGGGCCGCCTGCCCGCGACGCTGGAGCTCGCGGGGCTCGCGCTCCTCATCGCCGTGGCGCTGGGCGGCCTCGCGGCGCTGGCGGGGACGCGCTGGCGGGGCGGGCGCGCCGAGGGGGCCATAGACGTGGCCAACGGGGCGGGGCTCGCGGTGCCGGACTTCCTGTGGGGGCTCCTGCTGATCCTCTCGCTCGGCGTGCTCTGGCCCGTCCTGCCCATCACGGGGCGCGTGAACCCTTCGCTCGACCTGCCCTTCGCGACGCAGTTCTACCTGCTGGAGTCCCTCCTGCGTCTGCGGCTCGACCTCACGCTCGCGCTGCTCTCGCACATGATCCTGCCGGCCCTGGCGCTGGCCCTGCCGCTCGCCGCCATGATCGGCACGCTGCTCAAGCAGAGCCTCAAGGAGACCCTGCACCTCGACTACGTCACGCTCGCCCGCGTGCGCGGCTACCCCGAGCGCCGCGTCATCCGGCGCGAGGCGCTGCCCAACGCGGTGCTGCCGACGCTGACGCTGGTGGGCGTGCAGTTCACCTTCCTCATCGGCGGCACCGTCATCGTCGAGCGGCTCTTCAGCTACGAGGGGCTCGGCAACATGGCCATCGATGCCGTGGTCAACCGCGACCTGCCGCTCATCCAGGGCATCGTCATCCTGTTCGCGGCCCTGTTCACGGCGGTCAACCTCGTCGTGGACCTCCTCTACGCGGTCCTCAACCCGCGGCTCAGGCATGGTTGACCTCCACCCCGTCAGGCCCGCCGGGCGCCGCCGCGCCGGCTGGCGGCTGCGGCTGTCGGCGGGCTGGCTCCTCCTTCTCGCCCTCGTCGCCGTGCTGGCGCCGTGGATCGCGCCGCACGACCCCCTCGCCCAGGACCTCTTCGCCGGGCGCCTGCCGCCGGCCTGGATGGAGGGGGGCGACGCCCTCTACCTCCTGGGCACCGACTCGCTCGGGCGCGACGTGCTCTCGCGGCTCATGCACGCCTCGCGCGTGGCCCTCGCCGTGGCGCTGGTGGCGGGGACGCTGACGGCGCTGCTCGGCACCGCGCTCGGCCTTCTCGCGGGGTTCCTGCGCGGCTGGACGGACAGGGTCGTGTCGCGCCTCGTGGACGTGTGGATGGCCTTCCCGCCGGTGCTGTTCTCGATCCTCCTGGTGGCCGTGGCGGGGGCGGGGCTGTGGACGATCGTGCTGGCCGTGGTGCTGATCGACTGGACGCGCTTCGCCCGCGTGGTGCGCGCCGAGGCCATGGCGCAGGGGGCCATGGACTACGTGGCCTCCGCGCGGGTCGCGGGGCGCTCCCGCCTGGGGACCATGCTTCACGAGGTCCTCCCCAACGTCCTGCCCGTGGCGCTGGCCATGCTCACGCTCGAGATGGGCATCGCCGTCATCGTCGAGGCCATCCTGAGCTTCGTGAACCTGTCCATCCCCACCGACGACGCCACCTGGGGCGGCATGATCGCGGAAGGCCGGGCCTCCATCCACCAGGCCTGGTGGGTGCTCGCGTTCCCGCTCCTGGCGCTGTTCCTGACGGTGCTGGCCTTCGGGCAGCTCGGCGAGGGCCTGCGCGAGCGGCTCGACCCGGTGCTGCGGTGACGCTGGAGGTGCGCGGCCTGTCGGCGCGCGTCCGGGGCGGCGGTCCGCCCGTGCTGCGGGCCGTGTCCTTGCGCGTGGAGGCGGGCGAGGCCCTGGGGCTGGTGGGCGAGTCCGGCGCCGGCAAGAGCATGGTCGGGCGCGCCGTGCTCGGCATCCTGCCGCGCGCCGTGGAGGTCACGGCCGGCGAGGTATTCCTGGACGGCGTGGACCTCTTGCGGCTCCCCGAGGCGGAGCGGCGGGCGCGCGTGGGGCGGATCTGCGCCCTGATCCCGCAAGACCCGCTGAGCGCGCTCAACCCCTCGCGCCGGGTCGGGCGGCAGGTGGTGGACCCGCTGGTCGAGGTCCTGGGCTGGGACCGCGCGCGGGCCGAGGCGCGGGCGCGGGAGGCCTTCGAGGAGGTGCGGCTCCCCGACCCCGGCCGGACCTTGCGCGCCTATCCCCATGAACTCTCGGGCGGGCAGCGCCAGCGGGTGCTGATCGCCGCCGCCTTCGCGGCCTCCCCGCGCCTGGTGGTGGCCGACGAGCCCACCACGGCGCTCGACGTGACCGTCCAGAGGGGCATCGTGGGGCTCATCCGCGAGATGCAGGCGCGGCGGGGCACGGCGCTGCTGTTCGTGACGCACGACCTCGGGATCGCCTCCAAGGTCTGCGCGCGCATCGCCGTGCTCTATGCGGGGCTGGTCGTGGAGGAGAGCGACGCGCGCGCCTTCTTCCGGGGGCCCGTGCACCCCTACGCGCGGGCTCTCCTGGAGGCCTCCCCGCGCCCCGACGCCCCGGGCGCCCTGCGCCCCGTGCCCGAGGCCGTCGTCCGCGCCGTGCGGGCCGAGGCCGCGGCCTTCGACCGGACCGTCCGTCATGGCTGACCTGCTCGTGGCGGAGGGCCTGGCGCTGGCGCTGCCGGACTTTTCGCGAAGACCGCTCCTGGGGGCGGCGCCGCGCGTGGCGATCCTGAGGGGCGTGTCGTTCGCGCTCGGGCGCGGGGAGGTGCTGGGCATCGTGGGCGGCTCGGGGAGCGGCAAGACCACGCTGGGGCGCTGCCTCCTGCGGCTCCTGGAGCCCACGGGGGGACGCGTGGTCTTCGACGGGGTGGACGTCACGCACCTGCCCGAGCCGGCGCTGGGGCCGTTCAGGCGGCGCGCGGGGATGGTGTTCCAGGACCCGCTGTCCGCGCTCAACCCGCGCCACACGGTCAGGCGGCTGCTGCTCGGGCCGGTCAGGCTGCACGGGCTGCCGGAGGCGAGGGCGGCGGAGGCGCTCGACATGGTGGGGCTGCCCGAGGCGCTCATGGACCGGTATCCGCACGAGATCTCGGGGGGGCAGAGGCAGAGGGTGGGCATCGCCCGCGCCGTGGCGCTGCGCCCCGACTTCCTGCTCTGCGACGAGGTGGTGTCGGGGCTCGACCTGTCGTCGCAGGCGCAGGTGCTCAACCTGCTGGGCGGCCTGGCGCGCGAGCTGGGGCTGGCGCTGGCGTTCATCAGCCACGACCTGGGCGTCGTGCGCCACCTGTGCTCGCGCGTGCTGGTGCTGGAGGGGGGCGTGGTGGCCGAGGAGGGGGCGGTGGCGGAGCTGTTCGAGAGGCCGAGGTCGCAGGCGACGCGGGCGCTGCTGGACGCCATCGCGCTGCCGGACCCGGACCAGGTCTGGTGAGGGCGCGACGGCGCAGGCCCGGACCAGGTCTGGTGAGGGCGCGACGGCGCAGGCCCGGACCAGGTCTGGTGAGGGATCGGGAGGCGGCCGGGGCGCGTTGAGGCGCGATGACGCCGATCCCCTCCCCCGAGGCCGCCGCGGCCGCCTTCCGCGAGGCCCTGGCCGCCATGGCCCCGCCCGTGCTCGTGCTGGGCCACGTGGACGCGGACGGGCTCGGCGCCACCGCGATCCTGCTGCGGGCGCTGGAGCGGGCCGGGGTGAGGGCCGAGGCGCGGCTGGTGGGCAAGTGGGAGAACGCCTGGACGGGGGAGCTGGAGGGGGAGCTGCGCGGGAGGGCGCCCGGCGGGCTGGTGGTCGCGGACCTCGGGACGGCCCCTGGCGCGCCCCTGCCCGGCTGCCCCACCTTGGTCGTAGACCATCACGTGCCCTCGGGGGCGCCCGAGGGGGTCACGATCTCGGGGCACGGGCTGGAGCCGCAGCCCACGTCCTCGCTCCTGGCGCTGTGGTGCGCCAAGGGCGTGGCCGAGGCGGACGACCTCTTGTGGCTCGCGGCCCTGGGGCTGATCGGGGACATGGCGGAGGAGGCGGGCTTCGCAGAGATGGCCGAGGCGCGGGAGAGATACGGCAAGACGGCGCTGCGCGACGCGGCCGCGCTCGTCAACGCGCCCCGGCGCACGGCGGCGGGGGACGCCGGCCCCGCGCTCGCGCTGCTGCTGCGCTGCGGCAGCCCCAAGGAGCTTCTCAGGGGCGGGCATCCCGAGACGGCGCTCCTGCTGGCCGCGCGCGAGGAGGTCAGGCGCGAGGTGGAGGCGGCGCGGCGCGTGCCGCCGCGCGTCAGGGGCGACGTGGCGCTGGTGCCCATCGAGTCGGGGGCGCAGGTGCATCCCCTCATCGCGCAGCAATGGCGGGGGAGGCTGAAGGACAAGGTGGTGATCTGCGCCAACCGGGGCTATCGGCCGGGCTGGGTGCACTTCGCGGCGCGCACGGCCTCGGGGCGCGACCTGATCCGCTTCCTCGCGGAGCGCAGGCCGGAGGGGGCGGACGCTCTCTACGGCAACGGTCATGCGGCAGCCTCCGGGGGGGCCTTGCGGCTGGCGGCGTGGAACGCCTTCGTGGAGGGGATCGGGTTCCCGGAGGAGAAGGTCTTTTGACGCCGCTGCGCCTGGGGTTCCCCGTGAAGGTCATGGCCGTGCCCGGCCTCAAGTCGAACGACACGCGGCCCTGGCGGCAGGGCCCGCACCTCAAGGCGTCCCTGGAGCACCTGCACCGGGTGCTGGATCATCTGGGCCGGACGGGCATCACGATGTACCGGATGTCCTCGGACCTCGCGCCCTACGCGACCCACCCGGACCTGCCGCGGTTCCACCGCATGGTGGAGGAGAGCGACGCGGAGCTGGCGGCCTTCGGGGCGCGGGCGCGGGCCATGAACCTGCGGCTGTCGTTCCACCCTTCGCAATACGTGCTGCTCAACAGCCCGGACCCCGAGATCACGCGCAAGAGCATCGCGGACCTGGCGTCGCAGGCCGACATGCTGGACCGCATGGGGCTGGGGCCGGAGGCGGTGCTGGTCACGCACGTGGGGGGCACCTACGGCAACCGCGAGGAAGGCCGGGCGCGGTGGCTGGAGGGCTATGCGGCCTGCCCCGAGCCCGTCCGGCGGCGCCTGGTGCTGGAGAACGACGACCTGCGCTTCTCGGCCGCCGACGTCCTGTGGGTGAGCGGGCATTGCGGCGTTCCTCTCGTGTTCGACCACCAGCACTTCTGGTGCCTGAACCCGGAGGGGCTGGGGCTGCGCGAGGCGCTCGCGCGGATGCTGGCGACCTGGCCCGAGGGGGTGCGGCCCAAGATGCACTTCTCCTCGCCCCGCACGGAGCTGCGCGAGATCAAGAAGGCGGTGACGGACAGGGACCGGGCGGCGATGGCGGCGGGGGGCGTGGCGCAGGGGCTGCTCAAGGAGCCGGTGACGGCGACGAGCCGGGTCAAGACGGTGCTGCTGCCGCCGGTGTGGACGGGGCACGCGGACTACGCCAACCCCTTCGAGTTCGCCACCTTCATGCGCATCGCGGCGGGGCTGGACTTCGACGTGATGCTGGAGAGCAAGGCCAAGGACCTGGCGGTGATCCGGCTGCGGAGCGACCTCGTGCGCTATGCGCCGGACGTGGCGCGGCGGTTCGGGCTGGGCGTGGCGGACGTGGTGGCGGAGCCGGAGGCGGAGGACGCCTGAGGAGGCGGGAGCGGTCATGGGGCGCCTCCTTTCCGGGGGCCTGGGGTTTCTCGGGGGCAGAGTCGCCGGGAAAGGTGAACGGGGCGTTGGGGCACCGCGCGTTGCGTCGCGGGAGGGGGGCTTTGCCCCCCGCCTGCGGCTCCCCCCAGGATACTTGGGGCCAGAAGAGGTAGGGGTTCGTTAACCTTCGGGGCCTAGCCTGGGCTGGCGGTGCAGGCGGGGACGCCGATGACCGTGCCAGGAGACGGCCCCTCGCCCCAGCGGCGGGGGGCTGATTCTCTCCTGGCCCCCTCTCTTCTGGCCCCAAGCATCCCGGGGGGAGCCGAAGGCGGGGGGCAGAGCCCCCCTGGGAGCGTCGAGCAAGCGAGGCGCGTGCCTGGGGCGGCGCGGGCGGACGAGGCGCGGGCGCGCCTCAGGCGCGCGGCTCGGCGAGGGCGCGGGTCAGCCAGTCGGGGTCCATCTCGGGCACGGAGCGCAGCAGGCGCTCGGTGTAGGGGTGGTGGGGGGGCTGGAAGACGCGCTCGCGGTCGCCCCGGTCCACGATGCGGCCCCCCTTCATCACCACCACCTCGTCGGCGACCGCGCGCACCGTGGCCAGGTCGTGGGTGATGAACATGACGGCCAGGTCGAGGTCGCGCTGGAGGCGGTCCAGCAGCCTCAGGATGCCCTCGGCCACGATCTGGTCCAGCGCGCTCGTCACCTCGTCGCAGATCAGCACGTCCGGGTCGGCGGCGAGCGCGCGGGCGATGCCGACGCGCTGCTTCTGGCCGCCCGAGAGCTCGGAGGGCAGACGGTCGAGGAAGGCGGCCGCGTCCATCTCGATCATGGCCATGAGGTCGCGCACGCGACGGTCGAGGGCCTCGCCGGACAGGCCGCCGTGGAAGGCGGCGGGCCGGGCGAGCGTCTCGCGCACCGTCTGGCGGGGGTTCAGGGCGGTGTCGGCGCTCTGGTAGACGAGCTGGACCGCGCGCAGGTCGGCCTTGGCGCGCGAGCGGTAGGAGGGCGCGAGGGGCCGCCCGTCGAGCCGGATCGCGCCGCGCCGGGCGGGCAGGAGGCCCGCGACGACGCGGGCGGCGGTGCTCTTGCCCGACCCGCTCTCGCCCACCACGGCCGTGGTGCGGCCCCGGTGCAGGTCGAAGGACACGTCGTGGAGCACGTCGAGCGCGCCGTAGCCCGCGGTGACGCCCTCGACGGCGAGGGCGGGCTCTGCGGTGGGCGGGGGGGCGGGGGCGCGGCGGTGGGTGCGCACGGCCCAGAGGCTCTTCGTGTAGGGCTCGCGCGGGGCGGCCAGCATCTCGCGCGTGCCCTGCTCCTCGACCTCGTCGCCCCGGAGCAGCACCTTGATGCGGTCGGCCATCTGGGCGACCACGGCGAGGTCGTGGGTGATGTAGAGGGCGGAGGCGCCGAACTCCTCGACGATGCGGCGGATGGTGGCCAGCACCTCGATCTGGGTGGTCACGTCGAGCGCCGTGGTGGGCTCGTCGAAGACGATGAGGGCGGGGCGGGTGGCCATGGCCATGGCCGTCATGGCGCGCTGGAGCTGGCCGCCCGAGACCTGGTGGGGGTAGCGCAGGCCGATGCGGTCGGGCTCGGGCAGGCGCATGCGGCGATAGAGGTCCACGGCGTCGGCCTCGGCCTCGCGCCGCGTGGCGGTGCCGTGCAGGAGCGGGCCCTCGACGTGCTGGTCCATGAGGCGGTGGGCGGGGTTGAAGGAGGCGGCCGCACTTTGCGCCACGTAGGCGGCGCGGGCGCCGAGGACGGCGCGGCGCTCGGCTTCGGTGGCGGCGGCGAGGTCGGTGCCGTCGAAGAGGATTTGCCCGCTGGCGATGCGGCAGCCGGGGCGCACGTAGCCCATGGCGGCGAGGCCCAGCGTGGACTTGCCGGCGCCGGATTCGCCGATGAGGCCCAGCACCTCGCCGCGCTGGAGGTCCAGGTCGATGCCGCGCACCAGGGGCACCCAGGCGTCGCCCTGGCGGCCCTCGACGGTGAGGCCGCGGATCGAGAGGAGGGTCATTCCTTGAGCCCGGAGGCGCGGTGGAGCTGCCAGTCCACGACGAAGTTCACGGCGACGGTCAGGAGCGCGATGGCGCCGGCGGGCAGCAGCGGCGTGGGATCGCCGAAGGTGATGAGCGTGGCGCTGTCCTTGACCATCGAGCCCCAGTCGGCGGCGGGGGGCTGGATGCCCAGGCCCAGGAAGGACAGGGCCGAGATGGAGAGGAACACGAAGCAGAAGCGCAGGCCGAACTCGGCCAGGAGGGGGGAGAGGGCGTTGGGGAGGATCTCGCGGCGCACCAGCCAGGGGAGGGATTCGCCGCGCAGCCTCGCGGCCTCGATGTAGTCCTGGGCGGCGATGTCGGCGGCCACCGCGCGCGCGAGGCGGAAGACGCGCGTGGAGTCGATCAGCGCGATGACCAGGATCATGTTGGGGATGGAGGCGCCCAGCAGCGTCAGGAGGAGGAGCGCGAGGATGAGCGCCGGGATGGCCATGAGCACGTCCACGAGGCGGGAGAGCGCCGTGTCGAGCCAGCCGCCCACGGCCGCCGCCGCGAGGCCCAGGGTGGCGCCGACGCCGAAGGCGAGGATCGTGGTCAGGAGGGCGATGCCGACCGAGTTGCGGGCGCCGAAGATGAGGCGGGAGAAGACGTCGCGGCCGAGGTTGTCGGTGCCGAGCAGGAAGTCGCCGCCCCAGGGGAGGTAGGCGTCGCCGACCACCGCGCGCTCGGGGAAGGGGGCCAGCCAGGGGGCGAGGAGGCCCGCGAGGGCGTAGAGGAGGACGACCAGCATCCCGAAGGCGGCGGGGAGGGGCATGGTGCGCCAGAGGCGCCGGTCGCCGGGGGCGAGCGTGGCGAGGAGGGCGCGGAAGGCCCAGGCGGCCAGCGCCGCGCCGACCAGGGTGACGGCGATCCAGAAGACGGCGTTGAGGAGCGCGAGGGCCGCGGTCATCGCCGGTGCAGCAGGCGCGGGTTGGAGAGCGTGGACAGCACGTCGGCGAGGAGGTTCAGGAGGACGTAGGTGGCCGCGAAGATCAGGGCGGCGGCCTGCACCACGGGGACGTCGCGGCGCGACACGCTGTCCACCATGAGCTGGCCGAGGCCGGGATAGACGAAGACCACCTCGACCACGACGACGCCGGTGATGAGGTAGGCGAGGTTGAGGGCCACCACGTTGATGATGGGCGCGAGCGCGTTGGGCAGCGCGTGGCGCCAGATGACGCGGGCGGGCGGCACGCCCTTGAGGCGGGCCATCTCGATGTAGGGGGAGGAGAGGAGGTTGATGATGGCGGCGCGCGTCATGCGCATCATGTGGGCGGCGACCACCAGGGTCAGCGTGAGGGCGGGCAGGAAGGTGGCGTGGAGCCGGTCGAGGAGGCCCGCGCCGGGGGGGATGGCGGCCATGGTGGGGAAGAGGCCGGTGCCGGTGACCAGGTAGATGAGGATGTAGGCCACGAAGAACTCGGGGAAGGCGATGGCCGTGAGCGTGCCCATGTTGGCGAGGCGGTCGAAGAGGCCGTTGCGCCAGAGGGCGGCGAGGAGGCCCAGGCCGATGCTGAGCGGGATGGCCATGACGGCGGCGTAGAGGGCCAGGAAGAGGGTGTTGAGGAGGCGGCCCGCCAGGAGGTCGGCCACGGGGCGGCCGCCCGAGAGCGAGGCGCCGAAGTCGCCCGCGAGGGCGCCGCCGATCCACTGGCCGTAGCGGACCCAGGCCGGCTGGTCGAGGCCCAGGCGCTCGCGCAGGGCGGCGACCGTCTCGGGGGTGGCGGCCTGGCCCAGCGAGGCGGTGGCGTAGTCGCCGCCCAGGGCCTCGATGGCGGCGAAGATGATGACCGTCACGGCCAGGAGGACCAGCGCCCCCAGGAGGAGGCGCCGCAGGATCATGCGCAGGATCAACGGGCCCGCCTCAGGAGGCGAACCACCAGCGCTCGGGCGCGCGGAAGCCGTCCAGGATCCAGTTGGCGCCCACCACCTCGGGGGTCATGACGCGGTCGGAGTGGGCCATGGTGTAGTTGGCGAACATGGGGATGACGATGCCGCCCTCGTCGCGCACGAGGCGCTGCATCTCGGCGTACATCTCGGCGCGCCGGGCCTGGTCCAGCTCCACGCGGGCCTGGAGCAGCAGCTCGTCGAAGCGGGCGTTGCTCCAGAAGGTCTCGTTCCAGTCGGCGCCCGTCTGGTAGACCTGCGTGAACATCCAGTCCTCGGTGGGCCGGCCGCCCCAGTAGGTGGCCGTGAAGGGCTTCTTCATCCACACGTCCGACCAGTAGCCGTCGTCGGGCTCGCGCACCACGTTGAGGGTGATGCCGGCGGCGGCGGCCTTCTCGGCCCACAGCAGGCCCGCGTCTATGGTGCCGTCGAAGGCGGCGTCGGCGAGGAAGATGTCCACGCTCAGGCCGTCCAGGCCGGCCTGCTGGAGATGCCACCGGGCCTGCTCGGGGTCGTAGACGCGCTGCTCGAGGGAGGCGTCGAAGTAGGGCATGGAGGGGTTGATGGGCTGGTCGTTGCCCACCGAGCCGTAGCCGTTGAGGATCTTGTCCACCAGCTCCTGGCGGTCGATGGAGAGCTTGAGCGCCAGGCGGACGTGGTTGTCCGAGAAGGGCGCGGCGCGGGTGTCCATGGGGAAGCCGTAGTGCTGGCCCCCGTTGAGCGAGAGGATCACCACGCCCGGGGCGCGCTCCATCATGCGCACCGTGGGCAGGTCCACCTGGTCTATCACGTCCACCTGGCCCGAGATCAGGGCGTTCTGGCGGGCGGCGGCGTCCACGATGGACAGCAGCTCCAGGCCGTCGAAGTGGGGCAGGCCCGGCTTGAAGTAGTCGGGGTTGCGCGAGAAGGTGGCGCGCACGCCGGGCTCGAAGCCGTCGAGCACGAAGGGGCCGGCGCCGACCGTGCCGAGCGGGTCCATGGTGCCGTCCGCGCGCGCGGGCTTGATGGGCAGGTGGTAGTCCGACATCAGGACGGGGAAGTCGGCGTTGCCCGACGACAGCGCGATGACGACCGCCGTGTCGCCGTCGGCGCGGATGTCCGTGACGGGGGCGAAGAGCGCCTTGGCGGCGGAGGTGGAGGCGTCGCCCCGGTGGTAGTTCAGGGACGCCACCACGGCGGCGGCCGTCAAGGGCGTGCCATCGTGGAAGCGCAGGCCGTCGCGGAGGCGAAAGGTCCAGGTGGCGGCGTCGGGCGTGGCCTCCCAGGATTCGGCGGCCTCTCCGGCGAGCGAGCCGTCGGGCATCACCTCGGTGAGGTAGACGTTGTAGGCCTGGATCGCCATCTGGGTGAAGACCTGCTCGGCGATGGCGGGGTCCAGGGTGTCGGTGGTGTTGCCGTGGGCGATGCCGATGCGCAGCGTGCCGCCCTGGACGGGCTGCGCGCGCAGCGGCGCGCCCCAGGGCGTGACGAGCGTGGCCGCGCCCAGGGCGGCCGATCCCTTGAGCAGCCCGCGGCGCGACAGGCCGGCGGCGTCCCGCCTCTGCATCTTGGTCATCGTGTCTCTCCCCATGGGGGCCGTGACCCGGCCCTTCGTCCCTCTTGCGGCGCATCCTTCCCCAGCGGGGCCTTTCGCGCAACAACCTTCGCATCGCGGGGATGGGAGGGGGCGCCATGCGCTACGGCTTCGTGGGCCTGGGCGAGCTGGGGGGGGCGCTGGCGGCCTGCCTGATCCGGGCGGGGTTCGCGGTGAGGGTGCACGACCGCGACCCCGGGCGGGGGGCGGCGGCGGTGGCGGCGGGGGGCGCCTGGGCGGCGAGCCCGGCGCAGGCGGCCGAGGGGGCGGACGCGGTGGTCACCTGCCTGCCCTCGCCCCTGGCCTCCGAGGCCGTGCTGGAGGCCATGGCCCTGGGACCGGGGCAGGCGTGGGTCGAGATGAGCACGCTGGGCCGCGCGGACGTGCTGCGTCTGGCGGCGCTCGCGCGGGCGCGGGGGGCGCGGATGCTGGAGGCGCCCGTGACGGGGGGCGTGCACCTGGCCCTGCGCGGCGAGGTCACGGTGCTGGCGGGGGGCGAGGCGGACCTGCTGGAGCGCCACCGGCCGGCGCTGGAGGCGATGGGCCGGCGCGTCATCCACATGGGGCCGCTGGGCTCGGCGGCCGTCGCCAAGGTCATCACCAACATGCTGGCCTTCGTCCACCTGCTGTCGTGCGGCGAGGCCCTGATGCTGGCGCGGCGGTCGGGGCTGGACCTGGCGCGGGCCTGGGAGGCCATCGCCGCCTCCTCGGGGACGAGCTTCGTGCACGAGACGGAGGGGCGGCTGATCCTGAACGGCTCCTACGACGTGGGATTCTCCATGGACCTGGCGATCAAGGACCTGGGCTTCGCCTTGGACCTCGGGCGGGAGGGGGGGGTGCCGCTGGACCTGGCCGAGCGGGCCATGGCGGCGTTCCGGGAGGGCCGCGCGGCCTACGGGGGGGCGGCGCCGAGCACGATGGTGGTGCGGCTCCTGGAGGACGCCCTGGGCACGGACCTGCGGGCGGAGGGGTTCCCGGCGCGGCTGGCCTGAGGGGCGGCGGGGGGCTGGCGCGGGGGCGGGCGGATCGGCCAGGATGGGGGCCAAGGGGAGGACAGCCATGCTCACGCCAAGCCGCGAGGCGTTCATCACCTGCGCCGTGACGGGCGCCGGGGACACGGTGGGGCGGTCGGACCGCGTGCCGGTGACGCCCGAGGCCATCGCCGCCGCCTGCGTCGAGGCGGCCGAGGCGGGGGCGGCGGTGGCGCACGTCCACGTGCGCGACCCCGCGACGGGCCGCGCGGCGCGGGACGTCAGGCTCTACGAGGAGGTCGTGCAGCGGCTGCGCGATTCGGGCGTGGACGTGGTCCTCAACCTCACGGCGGGGATGGGGGGCGACCTGACCTTGGGCGAGCCCGAGAGGCCCCTGCCGCCCGCCGAGAGGGGCACGGACATGGCCGGGGCCACGGAGCGGCTCGCGCACGTGGCGAGCATCCTCCCGGAGATCTGCACGCTGGACTGCGGGACCATGAACTTCGGGGAGGGCGACTACGTGATGGTCAACACGCCCTCCATGCTGCTGGCCATCGCGCAGGGCATGCAGGCGCTGGGGGTCAGGCCCGAGATCGAGGCGTTCGACACGGGGCACATCCTCCTGGCGAAGTGGCTGGCGGCGCAGGGGGCGGTGGAGGAGCCGGCCATGATCCAGCTCTGCATGGGCATCCCCTGGGGGGCGCCGGACGACCTGGCGACCTTCCTGGCCATGAGGCAGGCGGTGCCGGAGGGGTGGCACGCCTCGGCCTTCTCGATCGGGAGGAACCAGTTGCCGTATGTCGGGCTCGCGGTGGCGGCGGGGTGCCACGTCAGGGTGGGGCTGGAGGACAACCTGTGGCTGGGCAAGGGCCGGCTGGCCAGCAACGGGGAGCTGGTGGCGCGGGCGCGCCAGACCATCACGGGGATGGGCGCGCGGGTCATGGGGCCGTCCGAGGTGAGGGAGCGCCTGGGGGTGACGCGGCGGTGGTGATGGGGGGGCCGAAGGCCGTCCTGGGGGGCGGCGTGATCGGGGCGGGCTGGGTGGCGCGCCTCATCGAGAACGGGCATGACGTGCGCGTGTTCGACCCCGCCCCGGGGGCGGAGAGGCGGCTGGCGGAGGCCCTGGGCAACGCCGAGCGGGCCTTCGCGCAGCTCTTTTCCGCGCCGCGCCGCGCCAAGGGGGCGGTGACGCTGGCGGGGTCGGTGGGGGAGGCCGTCCAGGGCGCGGACCTGATCGTGGAGGCGGTGCCGGAGCGCGTCGAGGTCAAGCACCGGGTCTATGCGGAGGCGGAGGAGGCGGCGCCCTCGGACGCGGTGATCGCGTCGAGCACGTCGGGGATCAAGCCCACGGATTTGCAGGCGCCGCTCAGGCATCCCGAGCGGCTGCTCGTCGCGCATCCGTTCAACCCGGTCTACCTGCTGCCCGTGGTGGAGATCGTGGCGGGGGAGAGGACGGGCGAGGAGGCGGTGGCGCGGGCCATGGCCTTCTACCCGACGCTCGGCATGAAGCCCGTGCGCGTGCGCCGCGAGATCGAGGCCTTCGTGGCGGACAGGCTCCTGGAGAGCCTGTGGCGGGAGGCGCTGTGGCTCATCAAGGACGGGGTGTGCACGACCGAGGAGCTGGACGACATCGTGCGCTTCGGCTTCGGGCTGCGGTGGGCGCAGATGGGGGTCTTCGACACCTACCGGGTGGCCGGCGGCGAGGCCGGCATGCGGCACTTCATGGCGCAGTTCGGGCCCTGCCTGAAGTGGCCGTGGACGAAGCTCACGGACGTGCCGGAGTTCGACGACTCGCTCGTGGACCTGATCGCGGGGCAGAGCGACGCGCAGAGCGGGCACCTGGGCATCCGCGAGATGGAGCGCATCCGGGACGACAACCTGGTGGCGATCCAGCGGGCGCTCGCCGCCACCGGCTGGGGGGCGGGGGCGCTGCTGGCCGAGCACGAGGCGCGGCTGGCGGCCGAGGCGCCGGAGCCGGATCTCTCGGCGCCCCTGCCGACGCTCCAGACGAGCGTGCCGGCGCACTGGCTCGACTACAACGGGCACATGACGGAGAGCCGCTACCTCGAGGCCTTCGCGCTCGCCACGGACGGGTTCATGCGCATGGTCGGCATCGGGCCGGAGTATGTGCGCGCGGGGCATTCGCTGTTCACGGCCGAGACGCACCTCCGGCACCTGGGGGAGCTTTCGCGGGGGGACGCCCTGGCGGTGACGACGCGGGTGCTGTCGGCGGGGGCGCGAAAGGTCCACCTGTGGCACGAGATGCGGCGGGGGGAGGAGCCGGTCGCCACCGCCGAGCACGCGCTCATCCACGTGTCCCTGGCGAGCCGCGCGGCGGTGCCGTTCCTGCCGGGGGTGGCGGAGAGGGTCGCGCGCGTGGCCGCAGCGCACGCCGCGCTGCCCGCCCCCGAGGGGGCCGGGCGGCGCGTGGGGGAGGGGCGCTAGTGGACTTCGGGATGACCGAGGAGCAGCGGGCCGTCGTGGAGACGACGCGCGCCTTCGTGGAGCGCGAGCTCTATCCGCACGAGGCGGAGATCGAGCGGACGGGCGTGCTGCGCCGCGAGGTGGTCGAGGAGGTCAAGGCGAAGGCCATCGCGGCGGGGCTCTATGCGGCCAACGTGCCCGAGGAGTTCGGGGGCGCGGGGCTCGATACGGTCACGTGGCTGCTCTACGAGCGCGAGCTGGGGCGGGCCAACTACGCCTTGCACTGGACGGCGGTGGCGCGGCCGTCGAACATCCTCTGCGCGGGCACGCCGGAGCAGGTCGAGCGCTACCTGCTGCCCTGCGTGCGCGGCGAGACCTGGGACTGCCTGGCGATGACCGAGCCCGGCGCGGGGAGCGACCTGCGCGGCATGAAGGCGCGCGCCCGGCGGGAGGGCGGGGACTGGGTGCTCGACGGCACCAAGCACTTCATCTCCCACGCGGACGTGGCGGGCTTCGTCATCGCCTTCATGGCGAGCGGGGAGGAGGAGGGGCCGAGGGGCGCGCGAAAGCTCATCACGGCGTTCATCGTGGACCGCGACGCGGCCGGCCTCACGATCCGCGAGGGATACAGGAACGTGAGCCACCGGGGCTACACCAACTCGGTCGTCGAGTTCGACGGGGTGCGGCTGCCCGCGAGCGCGGTGCTGGGCGAGCCGCACAAGGGGTTCGAGGTGGCCAACAGGTGGCTGGGGGCCACGCGGTTGCAGGTGGGGGCGACGTGCCTGGGGCGGGCGGAGCGGGCCTTTTCGCACGCCGTCGAGTGGGCCGCGACCCGGACGCAGTTCGGCCAGCCGGTGGGCAGGTTCCAGGGGGTGGGCTTCAAGCTCGCGGACATGGCCGTGGAGATCAAGGCGGCGACGCTCATGATCCTGGAGGCGGGGTGGCGCTACGACCGGGGCGAGGCCACGGACGCCGACATGGCCATGGCCAAGCTCAAGGCGACGGAGATGCTGGCCATGGTGGCCGACGAGGCCATCCAGGTGCACGGCGGCATGGGATTGATGGAGGAGCTGCCCTTGGAGCGCATCTGGCGCGACGCCCGCGTGGAGAGGATCTGGGAGGGCACCAGCGAGATCCAGAGGCACATCATCGCGCGGGCGCTGCTTCGGCCGTTCGGTGCGTGATCTCGGCCGCCTCCTGCGGCCGCGCTCCGTCGCGCTGCTGGGCGGGGCTTGGGCCGTCGCCGTCGCCGAGCAGCTGCGCAAGGTCGGCTTCGGCGGGGACGTGTGGCCGGTGCATCCCTCGCGGGGGACGGTGGGGGGCTATCGGGCGGTGCGGTCGCTCGCGGACCTTCCTGCCCCGCCCGATGCCGCCTTCGTGGGCGTCAACCGCGAGGCCTCCGTGCAGGTGGTGCGCGAGTTGGCCGCCATGGGCGCGGGGGGCGCCGTGTGCTTCGCCTCGGGCTTCGCGGAAGCCGAGGACGGGCCCGGCGCCGCTTTGCAGGCCGCGCTGGTGGAGGCGGCGGGCGCCATGCCCGTCCTGGGGCCCAACTGCTACGGGTTCCTCAACGCGCTCGACGGCGTGACGCTCTGGCCGGACCAGCACGGGCTGGTGGCGGTGGAGCGGGGCGTGGCCATCGTCGGGCAGTCGAGCAACGTCGCCATCAACCTGACCATGCAGGCGCGCGCGCTGCCCATCGCCTACGTGCTCATGGCGGGCAACCAGGCGGTCGTGGGGCTCGCGGACCTGGGCCGCGCCGCCCTGCGCGACCCGCGCGTGTCGGCCGTGGGGCTGCACGTGGAGGGTTTTGGCGACCTGCGCGCCTGGGAAGCCTTCGCGCGCGAGGCCCATGCGATGGGCAAGCCGGTCGTGGTGCTCAAGGCGGGGCGGTCGGAGGCGGCCCGCGCCGCCACGCTCACCCACACGGCCTCGCTGGCGGGGGGGCCGCAGGTGGCCTCGGCGTTCCTGCGGCGCACGGGCTGCGTGGAGGTGCGCTCCTTGGGCGCGTTCCTGGAGGCGCTGAAGCTGCTGCACTTCGGGGGGCCGCTGCGGGACGACACGGTGGCGTCGGTGTCCTGCTCGGGGGGCGAGGCGTCGCTGGTGGCGGACGCGGCCGAGGGGACGGCGCTGCGGTTCGGGGCCTTCCCGGAGGGGGTGCGCGCGAGGCTGGGGGCGGTCCTGGGGCCCATCGTGACCGTCGCCAACCCGCTCGACTACCACACGTTCATCTGGGGCGACGCCGCGCGGATGACCGAGACGTTCGCAGCCGTCCTGGAGGCGGGGGCGGCGCTGACCCTGTTCGTCCTGGACCTGCCGCGGCCCGACCGCTGCTCGCGCCTGGGCTACGAGTGCGCGGTGGTCGCCGTCCTGGAGGCGGCGCGGCGGACTGGCGCGCGGGCGGCCGTCCTGGCGACGCTGCCGGAGACGATGGACGAGGCGCTGGCGGCGCGGTTCCTCGCGGGGGGCGTGGTGCCTCTCATGGGGCTCGCGGACGGGGTGGCGGCGGTGGACACGGCCATCCGGGCGGGGCGCGTGGCGCCCGCCGAGGGCGCGGCGCTGGTGGGGCGGAGGGGCGCGCGCGAGGCGCGGACCTTGGACGAGGCGGAGGCCAAGGCGGCCCTCGCCCGGCTGGGGCTGGTGGTGCCGAGGAGCGCCACGGGGAGCGTGGAGGACATCCTGGACGCGGGCCTGCGCTTCCCCGTCGCCCTCAAGGCGCTGGGCGTGGCGCACAAGACCGAGGCGGGGGCGGTGGTCCTGGGGGTCGCGGACGCGGAGGCGCTGCGGCGCGCGGCGGCGCGGCTGGGGGCGCTCGGGACGGGGCTGCTCGCGGAGGAGATGGCGGAGGCGGGCGTGGAGGTCCTCGTGGGGGTCGCGCGCGACCCCTCGGGGCTGCTGGCGCTGACGCTGGGGGCGGGGGGGGTGGAGGCGGAGCTGCTCGGGGACGCCGCCACGCTGGTGCTGCCCGCCGGGCGCGAGGCGGTGCGCGAGGCGCTCATGGGGCTGCGGGTGGGCGCGCGGCTGAGGGGGTTCCGGGGGCGGGCGGGGGCGGACCTCGACGCGCTTCTCGACGCGGTGGAGGCGGTCGAGCGGTTCGCGCGGCTGCACGAGGCGGGCCTGGTGGAGCTGGACGTCAACCCGCTGATCGCCGGCACGCAGGGCGCGGTGGCGGTGGACGCGCTGATACGGCTGGAGGTGGCTGATGCGGATGCGTGAGGAGGGGCCCGTGCGCACGCGCGCGGAGGGGGCCGTGCTGGAGGTGACGCTGGACCGGCCCAAGGCCAACGCGGTGGACCTGGCGACGAGCCGGGTCATGGGCGAGGTGTTCCGGGAGTTCCGGGACGACGAGGGCCTGCGGGTCGCCATCCTGACGGGGGCGGGCGAGAGGTTCTTCTGCCCCGGGTGGGACCTGAAGGCCGCGGCCGCGGGGGACGCGGTGGACGGGGACTACGGGGTGGGGGGCTTCGGGGGGCTCCAGGAGCTGCCGCGCATGAACAAGCCCGTCATCGCGGCGGTCAACGGGATCGCCTGCGGGGGGGGGCTGGAGATCGCGCTGGCCTGCGACATCATCCTGGCGGCCGAGCACGCCACCTTCGCGCTGCCGGAGATCAGGAGCGGGACGGTGGCGGACGCGGCCTCCATCAAGCTGCCCAAGCGCATCCCGTATCACATCGCGATGGAGATGCTTCTCACGGGGCGCTGGGTGGACGCGGGGGAGGCGGCGCGCTGGGGGCTGGTCAACCGGGTCGTCGCGGCCGACAGGCTCATGGAGGAGGCCTGGGGGATGGCGCGAGGGATCGCGGCGGGGCCGCCGCTGGTGATGGCGGCGATCAAGGAGGTCGTGAGGGACGCCGAAGGGTCGCGGTTCCAGGACGCGATGAACCGCGTGACGAGGCGGCAGCTGGCGACGGTGGACGTGCTCTATGGGTCGGAGGACCAGAAGGAGGGTGCGCGAGCCTTCGCCGAGAAGCGCGAGCCGGTGTGGCGGGGGCGCTAGCCGAGCTCCAGGCAGGCTGCGTCCGGGTCGTCGCCGAAGGCGCGCAGGATGGGGGCGTGGCGTCTCAGCAGCGCCTCGACGGCGGGCGTCGGACGGTTGCCGCCGCGGAGCCAGATCACCTTGGGCGGAGGGCCGTGAAGGGCGGCCATCTCCGCGAAGTCGGCGTCGTGCGAGAGGAGCACCAGGCCCGCGGCCCTGGCATGGTCCCACAGGGCGCGGTCGCTCGCCTGGTCGAGCCCCAGCAGCCGCGCGTGCGCCGAGCCCGGATAGAGGTCCGCGAGGCGTGCGACCAGCTTGAAGCTGAGGTTCTGGTCGAGGAGCAGCCTCACTCGGCGGCGAGCGTGCGCCGCTCGCGGTCGGCCGCGAAGGCCAGCGCGGCGCGGATGTCCGCGTCGGTGAGCTCGGGGAAGTCGCTCACGATCTCCTCGGGCGTCATCCCGGCGGCGAGCCAGCCCAGCACGTCCGCGACGGCGATCCGCGAGCCGCGGATGGTGGGCCGCCCGCCCCGCTTGCCGGGCTCGATGGTGATGACGGCTCGGTAGGGGACGGGGTGCATGGCGGCCATCCTAGCGCCTTGGGGGTTCAGAAGGCCATCGCCCAGCGGGCGCGCACGGCGCGGTCGGTCGCGGCGTCCACGTGCGGCGTCCAGTCGGCGAGCAGGCGCTCCTTGCGCTGGGTGGCGCGGGCCAGGAGGTCCGGCGAGCCCTTCTCGACCCATTCCTTGGGGCTCAGGCGGTCGGCCACGGCCGGGTAGACGTAGTCGGTCTGCATGAGCGAGAGCGTCTGCGCGCTCCCGAGGTAGTGGCCGGGGCCGCCCAGGGTCGCGGCCTTGATGACGTCGATCGACACGGAGTCCTCCGTCACCTCCACGCCCCGCACGCAGCGCAGGACCTGGCCGAGCAGGTCGTCGCCCAGCACCATCGACTCCAGGCAGAAGCCGAGAAGCGAGGCGTGCATGCCGACGGCCTCGTAGACCATGTTGAGGCCCGAGAGGCCCGCGAGGACGTTGCTGATCGCCTGCTCCCAGCCGGCCTGCATGTCGGGGAGTTTTGAATCCGCGATGCCGGCGGCGGCCCCCCCGGGCAGGCCGTAGAAGCGGTGCATCTGGGCACAGGCCGCCGTCAGGAGCGCCTGCTCGCCCGAGCCCCCCGACATGGCGCCCGTGCGCAGGTCGCTCACGAAGGGCCAGGTGCCGAAGATGGCCGGGAAGCCGGGGACCATGGCGTTGACGTAGACGAGGCCCGCGAGGCACTCGGCGGTGGCCTGGACGACCGTGGCGGGGATCGAGGCGGGGGCGGTCGCGCCGGCCTGGCCGGCGGAGAGGAGCAGGACGGGCATCCCGCCCCTCACGCACGCCTCCATGGTGCGGCAGGACTCCTCGGCGAAGGTCAGGGGGGGGACGACGAAGCAGTTGGAGTTGCTCACGAAGGGTCGTTCGCGCCACGCCGCCTCGCCCCCGGCGACCATGTGGCACATCTCGAGCGCGGGGGCGACGTGGGCGGGGTCGCTGAAGGACGTGCCCACGTGCTTGGTGGTGCCGGCGAGGCAGGCGTAGAGCGTGTTGAGGTCCATGAGGAGGTTGTCGGACACGTCCCGGCAGACCATGGCGCGCTGGAAGAAGTGGACGTTGTCGAGCCCCTGGGCGAGCCGCGCGGCGTCGAAGAGGTCGCGCGCGGTCGAGTCGCGGTAGGTGTTCGTGGCCACGTCCACGACGTGGACGGCGGCGCCGGCGGTGCCGAAGTGGACGCGCGCGCCCTCCAGGAGCAGGTCCTGGCGGGGGTCGCGGGCGTGGAGCGTGAGGTTGCGCGCGGCGCGCGCCAGGGTGTCCTCGACGAGCGCGCGGGGGAAGCGGATGCGGCCGTCCTCGCCCTGGACGGCGCCGGCGCCGGTGAGGATGGCGACGCCCGACGCAGGGGCGTTGCTCAGGCCCACCTGCTCCAGCACGTCGAGGGCGGCGGCGTGGATGCGGGCCACGCCCGCGTCCGTCAGGGGGCGGTACTGGCCGCCCTCCAGGCCCGCGCGGACGGGGCGGAGGGATTCGGCCAGGGGGGCCGCGCGCTCGGCGGCGCGGGCGGCACGCCCGCCCTGGCGGCGGGCCTTGGGGGCGCAGGCCGGATCCATGTCGTTCATGCCCTGATCCTCTCGTTGGTGGCGTCCCAGGCGGGGCCGGGGAGGACGCGCGCGGGCTGGCGGACGCCGAAGGACTCCACCTCCAGGGCGGTGCCCGCGCCCGCGAGGTCGGCGCGCACGGTCGCCAGCGCGACGCAGGCCCGCGCTCGGAACCCCCAGGCGGCGCTCGTCACCTCGCCCACCACGTCGCCGTCCAGCCAGACGTTGGCCATGTAGGGGGGATCGCGGTCGGGGGCGTCCACGGTGAGGCTCACGAGGCGCCTGGACGGCCCGCGCTGCCTTTCGGCCAGGAGGGCGGCGCGGCCGCGGAAGAGGGGCTTGGACCAGTCCACGAAGCGGTCGAGGCCGGATTCGAGCACCGTGTAGTCCGTGCTCAGGTCGCCCTTCCAGGCGCGATAGCCCTTCTCGATGCGCAAGCTGTCCAGCGCCCACATCCCGAAGGGCTTCGCGGCGGGGATCAGGGCGTCCCAGATGGCGGGGGCGTCGACGGGGGCGCAATGCACCTCCCAGCCCAGCTCGCCCGCGAAGCTCACGCGCGCGAGGAGCGCGGGGCGGCCCGCCACGCGCGCCTGCTGGTGCGACAGCCAGGGGAGCGACAGGTCGGCGTCGGCGTGGGGCGCCAGCACCTCCCGCGCCCGGGGGCCGGTGAGCAGGAGCGTCGTCGCCTCCTCGGTGGCGTCGCGGAGCGTGAGGCCCGGCGCGAGGCGGTGCAGGAGCCAGTCGGCGTCGTGGTCGCGCGCGGCGGCGGCGGTGATGAGGAGGATGCGGTCCCCGGAGAGCCTGAGCGCCGACATCTCCGTGACCACGCGGCCGTCGTCGTCGGCGAAGTAGAGCAGGCCGAGGCGGCCCACGGGGGGGACCTTTCCGGTGGCCTCCTCGGAGAGCCAGGCGGCCGCGCCCTGCCCTTCCAGAAGGAAGCGCGTGAAGCCGGGCAGGTCGAGGAGGCCACAGGCGTCGCGCACCGCCTCGCATTCCTCCCGGACGCGGGCCTGCCAGGGGCCGTCGCGGCGGAACGTCTGCGTGGCCTCCTCGGAGGTGTCGTCGCCCGGGGCTGCATACCACGTCGCCCTCTCCCAGCCGTTCCAGGCGCCGAACTGGGCGCCGAGGGCCTGCGTGCGGGCGTGCAGCGGCGAGACCTTCGCGGGCCGCCCGGCGGGCCAGGCGTGGCGGGGGAAGTGGACCGCGTATTCGTGGCCGTAGGTCTCCAGCGCCTTGGCCGTCGCGTAGGCGGGGTCGGCGGCGTAGCGCCCGAAGCGGCGGGGGTCGCAGCTCCATAGGTCCCATTCGGTGCGCCCCCGCGTGACCCACTCCGCGAGCACCTTGCCCGCGCCCCCGGCCTGGCAGATGCCGAAGGTGAAGGCGCAGGCCTCGAAGGCGCCCGCGACGCCGGGCACGGGGCCCAGCAGCGGGTTGCCGTCCGGCGCGTAGGGGATGGGGCCGTTGATGACCTTTTGGAGCCCCGCCGTCGCCAGGACGGGGACGCGGGCCACGGCGTCCTCGACGATCGCCTCGATGCGGTCCAGCTCGTCGGGGAAGAGCCCGAAGGCGAAGTCCTCGGGGATGCCGTCCGTCCAGTAGGCGCGGCAGTCGGGCTCGTAGGGGCCGAGGTTGAAGCCGTCCTTCTCCTGGCGGAGGTAGTAGCTCACGTCCACGTCGCGCAGGAGCGGCAGCTTGCGGCCGGTGGCGGCGGCGAGGGCGGCGACCTCGGGCACGGCGTCGAACACGAGGTACTGGTGGCCCATGACGGCCATGGGCAGGCGCCGGCCCATCCAGGCGGCGACCTCGCCCGCGCGGTAGCCGGCGGCGTTGACCACCACGTCGCAGCGGACCTCTCCGGCCGCGGTCTCGACGATCCAGCCCGCGCCCTCGCGCCGCAGGCCGGTGGCGGGGCAGAAGCGGAGGACGCGGGCGCCTGCGTCGCGCGCGCCCTTGGCCAGCGCCTGCGTGAGCCCGGCCGGGTCTATGTCGCCGTCATGGGGGTCCCAGAGGGCGCCCCGGAGGTCGTGGGTCTCCAGGAGGGGGTAGCGCGCGCGCGCCTCCTCGGGGCTCAGCAGCTCCATGCCCGTCCCCAGGCGCCGGCTCATGCCGAGCACGCGGGCGAACTCGGCCATGCGCTCGGGGCCGTGGGCGAGGCGCAGGCTTCCCGTGACGTTGTAGGTGAGCGGGTGCCCCACCTCCTCGCCGAGCGTCCGGTAGAGCGCGGCGCTGTAGCGCTGCATGGACATGATGGACCAGGAGGCCGAGAAGGTCGGCACGTTGCCGGCCGCGTGCCAGGTGCTCCCGGAGGTCAGCTCGTCGCGCTCCAGGAGCAGGGAGTCCGTCCAGCCCGCGCGCGCGAGGTGCAGCAGGCACGAGGCGCCCACGGCGCCGCCCCCGATGACCACCGCGCGGGCGCGGCTCGGCAGGTCCGTCATGGCGACCCTCCCCGCGCGGAGTCTGGACCGGCGGGGGCGGGGAGGGCAAGGTCGCGTCGGGGAGGGACGCCATGACCTTGGGGGAGGCCATCGCGGCCTGGCTGGGGCGGCGGGGCGTCGGCGTGGTCGCCGGCATCCCGGGCGTGCACACCATCGAGATGTACCGGGGCCTGGGCGCGGCCGGGCTGCGCCACCTGACCCCGCGCCACGAGGCGGCGGCGGGCTTCATGGCGGACGGCTTCGCGCGGGTGGCGGGGCGGCCCATGGCCATCCTGGTCATCACGGGGCCGGGGCTGACCAACGCGCTGACCCCCATGGCGCAGGCGCGGGCGGAGGGCGTGCCCATGCTGGTGATCTCCTCGGTGCGCCGCCGCGCCGACCTCGGGCGGACGCGGGGCACGCTGCACGAGCTGCCCGACCAGGGGGCCGTGGCGCGCGCCGTGGCGCTGGAGTCGCGGACCCTCCTGGACCCCGCGGGGCTCCCGGAGGCGCTGGAGCGGACCTGGGCGGTCGCCACGGGCCTGCTCGGGCGGGCGGGGCCCGCGCACCTGGAGGTGCCGCTCGACGTGCTGGCGCTGGAGGCGCCCGCCTTGGGCGATCCCCCGCCGGACCCCCCTGCCCTCCTGCCGGACCCCGGAGCGCTGCGCGAGGCGGCCGGGAGGCTCAGGGCGGCGCAGCGGCCCGTCATCCTCGCGGGCGGGGGGGCGCGGGGGGCGGAGCTGCGGGCGCTCGCCGAGAGGCTCGACGCGCCGGTGGTGCAGACGGCCAACGCGCGGGGGGTGGTGGCGGGGCATCCGCTGTCGGTGCCGGCCTCGCCCTCGCTCGGCCCCGTGCGGGCGCTGCTGGCCGACGCCGACGCCGTGCTGGCCCTGGGCACCGAGATGGGGCCCACGGACCTCGACATGTATGGCGACGGCGGCTTCCCGGCGCTGCGGGGCCTCCTGCGCGTGGACCGCGACCCGCTGCGGGCCTCCCCGGGGCTGGCGGCGGAGGCGGGGGCGGCCGTGGCGGCCCTCGTCGGGGCGCTGCCGGAGGGCCGCGGCCGGGGCGGCGCGGGGCGGGCGCGGGCGGCGCGGGAGGGGGCGCTCGCGGCGCTCTCGCCCGCCCATGCCCGCTGCCTGGGCGTCCTGGAGACGATCCGCGACGCCCTGCCGGGCGCGCGCCTCTGGGGCGACTCCACCGAGCCCGTCTACGCGGGCAACCTCCTCTTCGAGCCCTCGGGGCCGGGGCTCTGGGCCAACAGCTCCACGGGCTACGGCACGCTCGGCTGGGCGGTGCCGGCGGCCTGCGGGGCGGCGCTGGCGGACCCCTCCCGGCCCGTGGTGGCGCTGGTGGGGGACGGGGGGCTCCAGTTCCACCTGGCCGAGCTGGGCACGCTGCGCGACGAGGGCGCGCGGGTCGTCGTGCTGGCGTGGAACAACGCGGGGTATCGGGAGATCGAGATGGCCATGGCGGAGGCGGGCGTGCCCCCCGTGGGCGTCCTGCCCTCGGCGCCGGACTTGGTCGCCGTGGCGCGCGCCTGCGGCCTGCCCGCCTGGCGGCCCGGGGCTCTGGCCGAGCTGCCGGGGCTGCTGCGCGAGGCGGCCGCGCGGGCCCCCGCGCTCATCGACCTGCCGGCGGGGCTGGTCCACGGGTGACAGGGAGGCCCCGCCCTGGCAGGGTCGCGGCCAAAGCGGGAGGGCGGCATGGAACGGCGGCGCATCGGGACCACCTCGCTGGAGGTGCCCGTCTTCGGCTTCGGCGCGGCGCACCTGGGCGAGCTCTACCGGCTGGTCCCGGAGGAGGAGTCACGGGCCACCCTGGAGGCCGCCTGGGCGGGGGGCGTCCGGCTCTACGACACGGCGCCCTGGTACGGGCGGGGGCTGAGCGAGCACCGCCTGGGGGGGTTCCTGCGGACGAGGCCCCGGGGGGAGTTCCAGGTCGTCACCAAGGTCGGCCGAACCCTGCGGCGGCCGCGCGACCCCGAAACGTTCGACCGCTCGCCCTGGCTGGGCGGGCTGAGCTTCGACGTCCGCTGGGACTACTCGCGCGACGGCATCCTGAGGAGCTACGAGGGCGCGCTCCAGCGGCTCGCCCTGCCGCGCGTGGACGCGCTCGTCATCCACGACCTCGACGCGGGGTTCCACGCGCCCGAGGACCTCCGGCGCCACCGGCGCGACCTGGAGGCGTCGGGGATCGCCGCCCTGGAGGAGCTCAAGGGGGCGGGCGACATCGGCGCCTTCGGCATGGGCTTCAACACCACCGAGGCGCTGGAGGCGGTGGGGGCGGGGCTGCCGCTCGACTTCGCGCTGGTGGCCATGCCCTACACCCTCCTCGACCAGTCGGGGGCGGCGGCCATGGAGCGGGAGCCCGACAGGAGCGCCATCATCGGGGCGCCCTTCGCGTCGGGCATCCTCGTGACGGGGAGCGGGGAGGGCGCCACCTACGCCTACGGGGCGGCGGCCCCTGAGGTGCAGGAGAGGGTGAGGGGCATCGAGAGGGTCTGCAAGGCGCACGGCGTGGCCCTGCCGGCGGCGGCGCTCCAGTTCGTCCTGGCGCACCCGCGCGTGGCGGCGACGATCCCGGGCGCCGCGCGGCCCGGGGAGGTCGAGGCCAACCTGGGGCACCTGCGCGCGCCCATCCCGGCGGGGTTCTGGAGCGACCTCAAGGGCGAGGGCTTGATCGAGAGGGACGCCCCGACCCCGTAGGGCGGGGCTCGCCCCGCCACCTTCCGCCATGGCGGGGCGAGCCCCGCCCTACGCCAGCACCCTCCGGCAGAGGTCCAGGAGGAGCCGCGGCAGGAGGCGGAAGGCGTAGTCCGCCTCGATGCGCTCGAGCGGCGTGTGGTAGTCGCGCCCCCACGGCCCGAGGTTGACGGTCGGCACCTGCGCGAGAGAGCCCTCGTGGAGCCCCACGAAGCTGTCCCAGCCCGGCGTGTGGCGCGCCAGCCGCCCGAAGGCGGAGGCGTCCGCCTGTCCCCAGAAGCTCACGTCCGAGATGCCCGCGAAGCGCTCCACGACCGTGAGCGAGGTGCCCAAGCGCGGCGCCGTCTGGGCCGCCACCGCTTCGCAGGCCGCGCGCAGGGGCCCCGAGCGCAGCGTGGCGGCGAGGTAGGGCGTGGAGCCCAGGCCCAGCACGATGCCCGGCCCCCTGCCCTCGCGCCGCCACAGCGCCTCCAGCAGGAGCGGCGCGGCGGTGGGCAGGTCCATGCCCCCCGCCTTGAGCCGGGCCGCGAGGGCGTCCATCTCGGGCCGGGCCTCGGGCGTGAGAAGGTCGCCCCACAGGTGCACGGGGATGTCCTGGAGCGCCGGCGCCTCGGGCGGCAGGTCCGCGCGGGCGCGCCAGGCGCGGAGCGCGTCGCGCGCGGCCTCCTCGGCCAGGCGGGCGACGGCCGGCAGGACCCCGGCGGGGTCGGCCCGCCCGAAGAGGATGGAGAGCGTGGCCTGGGCCGAGGCCGGCACGGTCACGTCGTAGCCCGTCTTGCCGTCGCGCAAGCTCAGGAGCGTGGCGGGCGTGCCGTCGTCGCCCCGCAGCTCGGGCGCCCATTCGAGGCGCGCGGCGACGGCCGCCGCGAGCGCCGCCGCGTTGAGGCCGCGGAGCGGGTAGCCCGAATGCGAGGCCACGCCCGCGACGTGGAGGACGGGGAGCACCTTGCCCACGGTGCCGAACGTCACCACGCGGCCCTCCGCGCCGTCGTCGTCGTCGGCCGCGCTGTCGAGGTTGACGGCGGCGGCGATGTCGAGGCCGCGCGCCTCGGCGATGGAGCCCAGCGCGGCGGCCGCGGCGCGCGCGCCGGCCGAGGAGGACTCCTCGTCGGGCACCGCCACGAAGAGGAGGGAGCCCGTGGCGCCCGGCTCCTCCGCGAAGGCGGCCATGGCGGCGAGGCCCGCCGCGAGCCCCCCCTTCATGTCCAGGAGGCCCCGCCCGGGGATGAAGGTCCCCGAGGCGAGGTCCTCGCGCGCGAGGGCCTCGGCGCCCTCGGTCGCGCCCGCCACGCGGGCGGCGAGCGCCGGCAGGAGCGTCTCGGGCGAGGTGGCGAGCGGGCGCAGGTCGCCGTAGTCCTCCGTGGTCACGGTGTCGTAGTGGCCCGTGAGGATGACGGTGCGCGGGCCCCCGCGCCGCAGGAGCAGGCAGACGACGTGGCGCCCGTCGCCCTCGGCCACGGGGAAGGACCAGGCCTCGGAGCCCTCCCAGTGGGGCTGCGCCGAGAGGTAGCCCAGGAGCCAGGGTCCGAAGCTGGCCTCGTCGGGCGTGCCCGTGACGCTGGGCCGCTCGGTGAGCGCCAAGGCCAGCGAGCGGGCCAGGCCCGCGAGGGCGTCGCTCATGCCGCGCCGGGGATGAGGGCGGCCCTCTGCGCGACGTAGCCGTCGAGGGCCTCGCGCACGTCCGCGGGCAGGGGCGGCGGCTCGTAGTCGGCCAGGACGCGCTGCCAGACGGCGGTCGCGCGGGTGGCGGCGTCCTCGCTCCCCTTCTCCTTCCAGGCCTCGAAGCCCGCCACGTCCGCGACGAGCGGGCGGTGGAAGGCCGTCTCGAAGCGGCTCATGGTGTGGGCGGCGCCGAAGAAGTGCCCGCCGGGCGGGATGGCGAGGATGTCGTCCACGGCGAGGTCGGCGGGGCTCGCGTCCACGGGGCGCAAGCTCTCGGCCCAGCCGCGCAGGATCTCGGTGTCCACGACGATCTTCTCGAGGGAGTTCGTGAGGCCCCCCTCCAGCCAGCCGGCCGCGTGCACGATGAGGTTGCCGTGCGCCATGATGGCCGCGAAGAGCGAGAACTGCGTCTCCCAGGCGGCCTGGGCGTCCACGCTCGTGGACGAGGTGGGCCCGGAGGTGCGGTAGGGCACGCCGAGCCTGCGCGCCATCTGCCCGCCCGCCAGCGTGGCGCGGACGTATTCGGGCGTGCCGAAGGCGGGGGAGCCCGACTTCATGTCCACGTTGCTCGTGAAGCCGCCGTAGACCACGGGGGCGCCGGGGTTGACGGCCTGCACGATGGCCATGATGGCGACGGCCTCGGCCGTCTGGAGCGCGAGCGCCCCCGCCAGCGTCACCGGCGCCATGGCGCCCGCCAGCGTGAAGGGCGTGGCGATGACGCACTGGCCCATCTCGGCCATGGCGATGGCGCCCTCCAGCAGCTCCTCGTCGAGCCGCCTGGGCGAGTTGGCGTTGGTGACGATGAGGAGGGAAGGGTCGGCCCGGAGGTCGTCGCGCGTGATGCCGCGCGCGAGGCAGGTCATGGCGACCGCGTCCTCGACGGGCTCGCGCCCGATGCCGCGGGCGGCCCAGACCAGGTCGCCCTCGGTGATGTGGGCGTGGGCCATCATGGCGGGGCGCAAGGGCACGGGCACGTCTATGGGCTCGACCACCTCGCCGCCCGACACGTGCACGGCGCCCAGCGCGCAGTTGAGGCGCACGATCTCGCGCATGGCACTGATGTCGCCGAAGCGCCGGCCCCGCAGGCGGTCGGCCACGTTGGGCGCGCCCGAGGCCGCGCAGAAGTTGACCACGTCGCCCCCGAAGTGGACGTCCTTGAGCGGGTTCCTGGAGCGCAGCGTGAACGTCGCGGGGGCCGTCGCCAGCAGCGCCTCGGCCGCGTCGCGGGGCAGGCGCACCATGGCGTCCTCGCCCTCGACGCCGCCGTGGGCGACCAGCGCGGCCCTCGCGCGCGCCGAGCGCACCTCGACGCCCCCTTCGGCCAGGATGCGGTGGGCGGCGTCGAGCACGGCCTCCACGGCGTCGTCGCTGAGCGCGCGCAGCGGCGGGTGGGGATTCACGAGCCTGCGGGGCACGGGGGCCAGAGAGGGCCCCCCATCCCTGTCGCGCCTGCGCCCGCGTGCGGTCATGGTGGCCTCCCCTGCCCTCTGTCCGCCCCATGGCCCCGCGCGGGGCGCGCGTCATGTCAGGATGCGACGGGGGCCGTCGCGCGCGTCACGCGGCCATGCGGGCGAGGGCGTCGAAGCCGAGCTGCGCGAGCACGTGCAGGTGGTCTATGAAGATCCAGTTCTCCGCCAGCAGCTCCCCCTCGCGGCGGTAGACGTCCACGATGCGCATCTCGAACTCGCGCTCGGAGGCGGTCGTCACGCCCAGGTAGCCGCCCTGGGCCGTCAGGATCAGCGAGGGGTAGCCGAAGAAGGCGCCGTAGCTGCCTTCCGCGACGCGCGTCTCGTGGCCGTCGTGGCGCAGGAAGCGCAGGCCCTCCTCGAAGGGGCGGCAGTGCTGCTCCAGGTAGCGCCCGTGCGTGTAGGTGGCGCCGATCCCGGCCGGGCCCCACCACAGCATGTCGGGGCGCCAGTCGAGCCGGAGGTCGGCTCCGGTGGTCCTGACCCCCTCCCCCACCAGGCGGCTCACCATGCGGTCCACGAGCGCGAGCGTCCGCCGCCCCTCCTCGGGGTCCTGGGGCCCCCACAGCAGCCCGTCATGCGTGCGCGGGCCGGGCGTGAGGACCAGCGCGCCCGTGTGGCGGGCGAAGGGCGACCGGCCCGCCTGCGCCATCAGGAAGGGGATGTCGAGGTAGAGCGCCTGCTCGGCGATCCGGCCCCCTTCCACGCGGCTGAACTCGGCGTAGCGCAGGAAGCAGAGCCGCCGCGTCGGCGGGATGCCCAGCCAGGGGCGGTCGTGCAGGCCCATGAGGTGGCCCATCTCCATGACCCAGGTGCCGGGGCGGGCGTAGCCCTCCTGGTGGCCGGCGAGGAACACGTCCGGGCGGCGCTGGAGGGGGCCGAGGGCGGCGCGCAGCGGCTCCCAGACCTCGGCGGCCAGCGCGTCGAGGCCGTGGAGCACGCCCCAGGGGTGCATCCCGCTCCAGGCCATGGCGTCCGCGCAGTGGCGCCCCAGCGCCTGGCGCGCCTCGCCCGGGCGCGCCGCGTCGAGCGCCGCGTGGTGGTCCCTCACGAGCCTCTTGGCCGCCTCCAGGTCCATGCCGTCCCCTCCCCCCGCCGGGCCCGCGCGCGGCGCCCGAAGGCCTTGCGCGGCGGCCCCCGCCGGCGCAAGCATACGTATGACGGGAGGAGGGCGCCATGGCCGACGACGCGAGCTTCGAGGGGGTGCCGGCCCGGCCGGCGGCGGCCGAGGCGCCGGGGGCGCCCCGCCCGCCGCGCTTCTCCGCCCTGCGCGACGACCAGATGCCCCAGGACCACCGGGTCGGCCTCGCGGCCTACCGCCGGGGCGGCACGGACGCCTTCCTCCTGCGCCGGCTCGACCACCTGCCCCGGCAGGCGCTCGACGGCTTCGACCCCCAGTACCTGGACATCGTGGACTACATCGTCCGCATCACCCACCGCATCTGGGAGGAGAAGGACGTAGGCTTCATCTACGACACCTACAGCCACGACTGCCGGGTGTGGGACGACGTGGGCCTGCAATACGGGCGCGACAAGATCGTGGCCGACACGGTGCACACGGTCACGGCCATCCCCGACGTGCGGCTGGTGGCCGACGAGGTGGTCTGGGCCGGGGACGCCGCGACCGACTTCCACACCTCCCACCGCACGGTCATCCTGGGCACCAACACCGGCTGGAGCCGCTGGGGCCCGCCCACGGGGCGGCCCGTGCGCCTCTTCTGCATGGCCAACTGCGTGGCCCATGCGGGCGAGATCCACACCGAGCACGTGGCCTACGACACGGCCATGCTGCTCAAGCAGATGGGGCTCGACGTGGTGGCGGCGGCGCGCGCGGCGGCCGAGGCGCGGCTCGACCCCGACCGGCCGCGCTTCGGGCTGGGCGAGGGCACGCGGCTCCCCGGCCAGGGCAAGCCGGCGCGCCCCGCCATCGTCGCCCCCGGCGACGACGTGCGCGCCTTCGTCGGCACCGCCATGCAGCGCATCTGGAACGGCCGCGACTTCGCGGCCATGGGCGACGTCTACGACCCCCGCGTGGAGGTCGAGATGAGCACGGGGCGCGCCTTCCACGACCTGGGCGCCCTGCGCGCCCACGCCATGGGGCTGGTGGCGATGTTCCCGGACCTGGCGCTCAAGGTGGACGACCTCTACTGGATGGGGAGCGCCGGGGAGGGCCTCCTGATCGCGCAGCGGTGGTCGGCGGTCGGCCACCACCGGGGCCACGGCCCCTACGGGCCGCCCACGGGGCGCGAGGTGCACCTGTGGGGCATCACGCAGTGGCACGTGGAGGGGGGGCGCGTGCGGCGCGAGTGGACCGCCTTCAACGAGTTCGGCATCCTCATGCAGATCGTGGGGCCCGTGTCGTAGGCCCCGAAGGGGGGCCGATTGCGCAAGCCGCGCGTGACCTCGGTGGACGTGGCGCGGCACGCGGGCGTGTCGCAGTCGGCCGTGAGCCGCGCGCTGGCGCCCGGCGGGCGCGGCGTGTCCGAGGCCCTGCGCGCCCGCGTGCGCGCCTCGGCCGAGGCGCTGGGCTACCGGCCCAACGCGCACGCCCGCTCGCTCATCTCGGGGCGCTCGCGCATCGTGGGGGTGCTGTTCAGCTACCTCGACAACCCCTTCTACGCCGACGCGCTGGAGCGGCTCTGCGCGGCGCTCCAGGCCGAGGGCTACCACGCCATGGTGTTCCTGGAGCCCGAGACCACGCAGAACGTCCGCCGCACCGTGCTCGACCTCATGGACTACCGCGTGGACGGCATCATCACGGCCTCGGTGGAGCTGTCCTCGGCGCTCTGCGACGAGTGCCGGGCCTTCGGCATCCCCGTGGTCATGCTCAACCGGCTGCGCGACGACCCCCGCCTGTCGGCGGTGACCACCGACAACGTGCTGGGCGGCCGGCTCGCGGCGCGCCACCTCCTGGGGATCGGGCGGGCGCGCCCCGCGATCCTGGCGGGCTGGGAGGGCGCCTCGACCAGCCGCGACCGCGAATGGGGCTTCGGGGCCGAGCTGCGCGACGCGGGCGTGGCGCTGCACGCCCGCGAGGTGGGCCACTTCGACCTGCCCCGCGCGGCCGAGGCCACGCGGCGGCTCTTTGGCGGCGCGGGGGAGCGCCCCGACGCGCTCTTCGCCGCCAACGACTACATGGCGCTGCGCGCGCTGTCGGTGCTGCGCCACGAGCTGGGCCTGCGCGTGCCCCAGGACGTGGCCGTGGTGGGCTTCGACGACGTGGCCCAGGCCGCGGCGCCCGAGTACGACCTCACCACCCTCACCCAGCCCGTGGCGCGCATGGTGGCCCACGCCGTGCGCATCCTGCTGGCCGAGGTCGGCGGCGCCGAGCCCGAGCGCCTGGTGCTCACCCCCTCCCTGGTGCGCCGCGGCAGCACGGGGGGCCAGACGGGGGGCTAGCCCAGCGCCTCGGCCACGGCCCGCGCCGCCCTCGCGAGGTCCGCCTCCCCGAGCCCCCCCGCGTCCACCGCCAGCGCGGGCGCAGGCGCCCTCGCCGCCCCGCGCCGGTAGGCCGGGTCGTAGTGGTCGCGCATGAGCGCCAGGGCCAGCGCCTCCCCGTCGCCCGCGCGCAGGTGCCCCAGCCAAGCCTCCACCGTCGCCCGCCCCCGGAGCGGCGCGAGCGCGAGGAGCAGCGGCCGGAGGCGGTCGGGGTCGGCCGCCAGCTCCGCGTAGTCCCGCGCGAGGGCGCGGGCGCGGGCCTCGGGCGCGGCCCTCACCTCGACGCGCGGGGCCGCGCGCATGGCGGCCCAGAGCGAGGGCGGCAGCGAGCGGTCGCCGACCTTGGCGCTCTCGGCCTCCGCGACCACGGGGCGGGCGGGGTCGAGCGCGGCGAGCCGCGCCGCCAGCGCCGTCTCGAACGCCTTCTGCGAGGGCTGCCCCCCCGGGAGCGCGCCCAGCAGCGAGCCCCGGTGCCGCGCGATCCCCTCCAGGTCGAGCACCTGCGCCCCCAGGGCGTCGAGCCGCCCCAGGATCGCCGTCTTGCCCGTCCCCGTGAGCCCGTCGAGCAGCACGAGGCGGTGGGGCAGCGCGTCGTCGTAGAGCGCGCGCCGCACGAGCCCGCGCCAGGCGCGGTAGCCGCCCTCCACGGTCTCCGCGCGCCAGCCCACGGCGCGCAGGATGGTGGCGAAGCTGCCCGACCGCATCCCCCCGCGCCAGCAGTAGACGAGCGGCCGCCAGCCGCCCTCGCGGTCGGCCAGCGGCCCCTCCAGGTGCAGGGCGGCGTTGCGCGCGACCAGCGCGCCGCCCACCTTGCGGGCGCGGAAGGGGCTCTCGCGCGCATGGATCGTGCCGACCCTCGCGCGCTCCTCGTCCGACAGGACGGGCAGCGAGAGGGCGCCGGGCACGTGGTCCTCGGCGAACTCGGAGGGGGAGCGCACGTCCAGGAGGTCGTCGAAGCCGTGCTGGAGGAAGGCCGCGACGGAGGCGAAGGCCGCCATCAGGCGACGCGCAGCCTCGGGGCGCCCTGGGCCTCGGCCACGCGCCCCACCACGGCCCCTCGGTGGCCGTGGCGCGCGAAGGCCGCCAAGGCCTCGCCCACGGCCCCGGGCGCGCAGGCCACGAGCAGCCCGCCCGAGGTCTGCGGGTCCGCGAGGAGCGCCCGCGCGGCGTCCGGGAAGCCGTCCGGCAGGACCGCCTCCGCCCCGTAGCCCGCCCAGTTGCGCGCCGAGGCGCCCGTGACGACGCCCTCCGCCGCCAGCGCCGCCACGCCCGGCAGGAGCGGCACGGCCCCCCAGTCGAGCAGCACGTCCACCCCCGCCCCCCGCGCCATGCCGAGCGCGTGGCCCGCCAGCCCGAAGCCCGTCACGTCCGTGATCGCGTGGACGCCCTCCAGCGCCGCCAGCTCCGGCCCCGGCCTGTTGAGCCGCGTGGTGGTGGCGATCATCGCCCGGTAGCCCGCCTCGTCGAGCCGCCCCCTCCTGAGCGCCGCCGACAGCACCCCCACGCCGATGGGCTTGCCCAGGACGAGGGCGTCCCCCGCCCGCGCCCCCGCGTTGGTGCGCACCCGGTCGGGATGCACGAGGCCCAGGGCCACGAGCCCGTAGATGGGCTCCACCGAGTCGATGCTGTGGCCCCCCGCCACCGGGATGCCGGCCTCGGCGCAGACGCTCGCGCCGCCCGCCAGGACGCGGGCGATGGTCTCCGGCGACAGCACGCCCAGGGGCATCCCCACGAGCGCCAGGGCCAGGATGGGCCGGCCGCCCATGGCGTAGACGTCGCTGAGCGCGTTGGCGGCCGCGATGCGCCCGAAGTCGAAGGGGTCGTCCACCACGGGCATGAAGAAGTCGGTGGTGGCCACCAGCGCCAGGTCGTCGGAGAGCCGATAGACGGCCGCGTCGTCGGCCGTCTCGATGCCCACGAGCAGCTCGGGCGGCACCGGGAGGCCCTTGGTCCCCCGCAGCATCTCCGCGAGCACGCCCGGCGCGATCTTGCAGCCGCAGCCGCCGCCGTGGCTGAGGGAGGTGAGGGGGGGCTCGGAGGCGGGTCGGGGGTCCATGGCGCCTTCCATGGGGGCGGGCGGGCCCGAAGTCTACCCTCGCGCGAAGGGGTCCGCGAGCGCCGGCAGCACGGTCCCCGCGCAGTCCCCGAAGCCCAGCCGGACCCCGTCGCGCCCAGCCTGGCCGCGCAGGGTGACGGTGTCGCCGTCCAGGAGGAAGGCCCGCCTGCCCCCCGCCACCGCCACGGGCTCCTGCCCGCCCCTCGTGATCTCCAGGAGGCACCCCTGCGCGCCCGGCTCAGGCCCCGAGACCGTGCCCGAGCCCAGGAGGTCGCCCGTGCGCATGGGGCAGCCCGAGGAGGCGTGGTGCGCGAGCATCTGCGCGAAGCTCCAGTGGAGCGCGCGGGCGTCGGCGCGCGCCAGCGTCGTCTCCCCCTCCCCTTCGGGCGAGAGGGACGCCGCGAGGCGCAGGTCGAGCAGGCCCGGCCCCTCGTCGCGCAGGTGGGGCGCCACCTCGCGCGGCGGCAGGGGCGCGCGGAAGGGCCGGAGCGCGGCGGCCGTGACGATCCAAGGGCTGATCGTGGTGGCGAAGGCCTTGGCCTGGAACGGCCCCAGCGGCACGTACTCGAAGGCCTGCACGTCGCGCGCCGACCAGTCGTTGAGCAGCACGTAGCCGAAGATCATGGCCTCGGCCTCCGCCACCGTCACCGGCCCCGCCGAGGGCGTGCCCACGACGGCGCCCAGCTCCAGCTCGAAGTCGAGCCGGCGGGTGGGGCGCCAGGCCGGCCCCTCCGCCCCCTCGGGCCAGGCCAGCCCCCAGGGCCGGCGCACGGGCGTGCCGGACACGACGACCGAGGAGGCGCGCCCGTTGTAGCCGATGGGCAGGTGGTCGTAGGCCGGGGGCAGGGCGTCGGCGGCCCCGCGCAGCATGGCGCCCACGGCCAGCGCGTGGGCGCGGCCCGCGTAGAAGTCGGTGAACTCGGCCACGCGGAAGGGCAGGACGAGCCTGGCCCCCGCGAGGGGCCGCAGGTGGGGCTCGACGGCCGAGCGCTCGGGGGCGCCCTCGGCGAGCAGCGCCGTGAGTCGCGCGCGCAGCGCCGCCCAGGCGGTCGGCCCCGCCGCCATGTGGTCGTTCCAGGCGCCCCCCTGGAGCAGCAGCCCGCCCGGGAGCCCCAGGAGGCCCGCCGCCTCCAGCCCCGTCACGTCGAGCAGGGCGTTGCCTATCGCGACCGCGCAACGCGCGGTGCCGTCAGGATTCGTGAAGACTCCGCATGGCAGGTTGGCCAGAGGAAAGCCGCAGGAGGATTCGTTGGCCGACTGGACCCAGGACCGAGAGGAGAGCACGTCAGGCGCCCGCGCCCGGCGTGCCTTCGCGCGTCCCGTCGAAGCGCTTGGGCAGGTCCGCCCAGCAGTCGGCGTAGTCGTCCTGGAGCGGCGCGGCCTGGGCCGCGAACTCGGTCAGCATCTGGGGAAAGCGCGTCTCGAACATGAAGCTCATGGTGTCGCGCAGCTTGTGGGGCCGGAGGTCCGCGCGGCTCGCGGCCTCCCAGGCCCGGCGGTCGGGCCCGTGGGGCAGCATGCAGTTGTGCAGGCTGAGCCCGCCCGGCGCGAAGCCCTCGGGCTTGGCGTCGTATTGCCCGTGGATGTTGCCCATGAGCTCGCTCATGACGTTCCTGTGGTACCAGGGGGGGCGGAACGTGTCCTCGGCCACGTTCCAGCGGTCGCGGAACAGCACGAAGTCTATGTTGGCCGTGCCCTCCTCGCCCGAGGGCGCCGTGAGCACGGTGAAGATGGACGGGTCGGGGTGGTCGAAGAGCACCGCGCCCACCGGGCAGAAGGCGTTGAGGTCGTATCTCATGGGGGCGTAGTTGCCGTGCCAGGCCACCACGTCGAGCGGGCTGTGGCCGATGGCCGTCTCGTGGAACTGGCCGCACCACTTGAGGACGACGCGCGAGGGGGCGTCGCGGTCCTCGAAGGCGGCGACGGGGGCGAGGAAGTCGCGCCGGTTGGCCAGGCAGTTGGCGCCGATGGGGCCGCGCGGGGGCAGGCGGAAGCGCGCCCCGTAGTTCTCGCACACGAAGCCGCGCGCGGGGCCCTCGATCACCTCCACGCGGTGGATCAGCCCGCGCGGGATCAGCGCCAGCTCCTGCGGCGCGACGTCGAGGACGCCGAGTTCGGTGCAAAAGCGCAAGCGCCCCTCCTGGGGCACCACGAGCAGCTCGCCGTCGGCCGACAGGAGGTACTCGTCCCGCATGGACCGGGTAACGAGGTAGACGTGCGCGGCCATGCCCGACTGGACCTGGACGTCGCCCGCCGTGGTCATGGTGCGCATGCCCGTCACCCAGGTGAGGGGCTCGCCCGCGTGGGGGATGGGGTCCCAGCGGTACTGGCCCAGCGAGGCCAGGTCCGGCAGCGCGTGCGGCGCGCTCTTCCAGAGCGGCACGGCGAGGCGCCGGAAGCGGCCCACGTGCCGGACCGAGGGCCTGATGCGGTAGCACCAGGTGCGCTCGTTGCTGTCGGAGGGCGCGGTGAAGGCCGATCCCGACAGCTGCTCGCCGTAGAGCCCGTAGGCGGGGCGCTGGGGCGAGTTGCGCCCCATGGGCAGGGCGCCGGGCAGTGCCTCCGTCTCGAAGTCGTTGCCCCATCCGGGCTGGTAGCCGTCGTGGAGCGCAGCCGACGGCGCGCGCGCGAGGCCCGAGGGCCGGTCGGGGTCGGCCATGGCTCAGCCCGCCCCCAGCACGCCGCGCTCGATCTGGTCCTGCTCGATGCTCTCGAAGAGGGCCTTGAAGTTGCCCTCCCCGAAGCCGTCGTCGCCCTTCCTCTGGATGAACTCGAAGAAGATCGGGCCCACGACGGTGCGCGAGAAGATCTGGAGCAGCACGCGCGTCTCGCCGCCGCCGACGACCCCTTCCCCGTCTATGAGGATGCCGTGGCGGGCCATGGCCTCGAGCGGCTCCCCGTGGCCCCGGACGCGGTCGCGCGAGGCCTCGTAGTAGGTCATGGGGGGCTTGGGCATGAAGCGGATGCCGCGGCCCGCGATGGCGTCCACCGCCCCGTAGAGGTCGTCGGTGCCGACCGCGACGTGCTGGATGCCCTCGCCGTTGTAGCGCTTGAGGTACTCGACGATCTGGCCGGTCTCGCCCCGGTCCTCGTTGATGGGGATGCGGATGCGCCCGCAAGGCGAGGTCAGGGCCCGGGAGTGGAGGCCGGTGTGCTTGCCTTCGATGTCGAAGAACCGGATCTGGCGGAAGTTGAAGAGCCGCCCGTAGAAGTCGAACCACCGGTCCATGTTGCCGCGGTGGACGTTGTGGGTGAGGTGGTCGAGGTAGCGAAAGCCCAGGCCGCGCGGCCGCGCCGGGGCCAGCCAGTCGAACTCCTCGTTGTAGGGGCTGGCAGTGCGGTGGCGGTCGGTGAAGTAGATGAGCGAGCCGCCGATGCCGAGGATGGCCGGCCAGTCCACGGCACGGCCGCCCTCCTCGCCCTCGTAGGGGGTCGCGCCCTGCGCCACGGCGTGGCGGAAGGCGTGGGCGGCGTCGGCCACGCGCCAGGCCATGGAGGGCGCGCAGGGCCCGTGCTCCTCCGCGAAGCGGCGCGCGTGGCTGCCGGGCTCGTCGTTCAGCAGGTAGGTGATGTCGCCCTGCTGCCAGGCCTCGACGGCGCGGGTCCGGTGGCGGGCCACCGGCGCGTAGCCCATGCGCGCGAAGAGGTCGCGCAAGGTCTGCGGCTCGGGATGGGCGAACTCCACGAACTCGAAGCCGTCGGTGCCGGCCGGGTTCTCAGGCGTGATCGTGGCGGGCGGCGCGTCGTGCGGGAAGGGGCCCATGGCGGTTTCCTCGGAGGCTCGGGCCAGGGTAGCGCGGAAGGCTTGCGCCGGGCGCGCGTCGTGGGCGAGGATCGCGGCGAGGGGCGCGAGCATCGCGCGTGAGGAGGCGCCATGGCGCGAGGGGCGCGCATGGACGGGATGGACAGGCGGCTCCTGCGGGACCTGCAGGCGGACGCGTCCCTGACGGCGGAGGCGCTGGGCGCGCGGCTGGGGCTGTCGCCCTCGCAGGCGGCGCGGCGGCGCCAGGGGCTGGAGGCCGGGGGCGTCATCCGGGGCTATGGGGCCAGGCTCGACCCCGAGGCGCTGGGCCTGGGCGTGCAGGCCTTCGTGCAGGTGGAGATGGCCACGCACGGGGCGGAGGCGGCGGCGGGCTTCGCGCGGCTGGTGGGGGCGCTGCCGGAGGTGGCCGGCGCCTGGACGCTGACGGGGGAGGCCGACTACCTCCTGCGCCTGTGGTGCCGCGACCTCGCCGACCTCAACCGGCTCCTCCAGGAGAGGCTCCTGCCGCACCCGGCCGTGGCGCGCGTGCGCAGCCGGATCGTGCTGGAGCAGCTGCACCCGGATTCGGGCCTGCCCGTCGAGCCGGACTGAGGGAGGCGCGGGGCGGGTCATCGGGCGTGCACCCGGGCGTGGAGGCGGGCGACGCGCTTGTCGGCGACCAGGTCGCGCGTGGCGGCGTCGAAGGCCAGGAAGTGGGGCGTGGCGAGGTGGGCGTCGAAGGCGGCCGCGTCCTCGTAGAGCTCGTAGAGGAAGACCTCGTCGCCGTCCCCGGGGCCGCCCGCCTCCGGCGTGCAGACGTCGAAGCGCAGGCAGCCCGGTTCCTCGCGCACGGACGTGGCCGCGTTGGCCTCCACCAGCGGCAGGAAGGCGGGGAGGGCGCCGGGGCGCAGGACGAAGCGGACGGTGAGGGCGAAGGTCACGGCGCCACCGGGGGGGGCGCCACGATGGGGGTGCGCAGGACGCCGATGCCCACGCCCTCGATCTCGACCACGTCGCCGGGCTGGAGGAAGACCTGGGGGTCCCGGAACACGCCCACGCCGGCCGGCGTGCCGGTGGTGACGATGTCGCCGGGCAAGAGCGGCATCACGCCCGAGAGGAAGCCGATGAGGCGGGGAAGCGGGAAGAGCCAGTCGGAGGTGTTGCCGTCCTGGAGCGTGCGGCCGTTGACGCGCGTCCGCAGGCGGACGTTGGTGGGGTCGGGCATCTCGTCGGCGGTGACGACGCAGGGGCCGATGGGGGCGTAGCCCGCGAAGTTCTTGCCCAAGGTGATCTGGTTGTCCTTGAACTGCACGTCGCGCGCGGAGAGGTCGTTGAGGAGCGTGTAGCCGAAGATGGCGGGCATGACGTCCGCCTCGGCCGCGTGGTGGAGCGGCTTGCCGATCACGGCGGCGAACTCGACCTCGTAGTCCATCTGGCTCACGCGGGCGGGGCGGGCGACGGGGTCGTCGTGGCCGACCACGCTGCTGGGCAGCTTGGCGAAGAAGAAGGGCTCGGTGGGCATGACGGCCTTGGGGTTCTCGGCGGCGTGGGCCTTGTAGTTGATGCCCGAGCAGAGGACCTTGCCGGGGCGCAGGGGGGCGTGGAGGCGCACGGCGGCCAGGGGGTGGCGCGGGGCGCCGCGCGCGGCGTCGCGCAGGGGGGCGAGGTCGCCCGAGAGCACCACCTCGTCGAGCGAGAGGCCGGCGGCGCCGAGGTCGAGGACGGTGGCGCCCTCCAGCGCGCCCAGGCGGGGCTGGGAGCCGGCGGCGGAGAAGGTGACGAGCCTCATGGGCGCGCCTGGGGCTGGGCGAATCGGGTCATGGATGCGGTCCTTTGCGTTGGGAGCAGAATCGCCCGGAGAGGTTGACGAAGCGTTAGGCCACCGCGCGGTGCCTTTACCGCCTGGCAAGGTCCGTTAAGCGTCCGTCACCGCGAAGATGGCCTTGTGCAGCGCGAAGGGGTTCTCGCTGAGCCGGCGCACCGTGTCGGGCGCCGCCTCGAAGGGCAGGCGCGAGGCGATGGAGAGGTAGCGCACGTGGCCGCCCGCGATGAGGCGCAGGGCCTCGGGGAAGCAGCCGGCCGAGGCGCGCGAGCCGTGCAGCGTGACCTCCTTGCGGGTCAGGTCCAGGCCGGCGAAGGAGACGCCCCGGCCCCTGGGCACGAGGCCCAGGACGACGACGCGGCCCCCGGCGGCGACCAGGTCCACCGTGCTCTCGATGGCCGGGACGGCGCCGGTGGCCTCCATGACCACGGGCATGCCCTCGCCATGGGTGAGGTCCATGACGGCGGGCAGGAGGGCGTCGCCGCCCGCGAGGGTGTCGAGGCCGAGGCCCCGGGCGACGGCGAGGCGGCCGGCGTCGAGGTCCGCCACCAGCACCCTCGCCCCCCTCGCACGCGCGACCTCGGCGCAGGCCAGGCCGATGGGGCCGGCGCCGAGCACCAGGACCGCGTCGGCGGCCGTGACCTCGCCCCGGTCGCAGCCCTGCACGCCGATGGCCACGGGCTCGGCGAAGGAGGCGTCGTGGAGCGACAGGGCGTCGGGGACGCGGTGGAGGTTCCTGGCGGGGGCCGTCACGAGGTCGGCGAAGCCGCCGTCGCGGTGCACGCCGACGATCGTGAGGGCCGCGCAGCAGTTGGGCTTGCCGACGCGGCAGGGGTAGCAGCGGCCGCAGCCGATGAAGGGCTCGACCACCACGCGGTCGCCGATGGCGACGCCCGCCGCGCCCTCTCCGAGCGACTCGACCACGCCCGACAGCTCGTGGCAGCCGACGCGGGGGAAGGTGGCGTAGGGGTTCTTGCCCTGGAAGATGTAGAGGTCGCCCGTGCAGAGGCCGGCGGAGGCCACGCGCAGGCGGGCCTCCCCGGGGAGGGGCATGGGCGCGGGCAGGTCCGTCAGGACCGCCTCGCCCACGGCGGGGAAGAGCATCGCCCTCACGCGGCGGCCCTGTGGGAGAGGATGCGGCCCGCGCCGTCCACCTCGATCCAGTCGCCCCCGCGCAGGTAGTGGGCGTCCGGGGTCGCCTGTCCCTTGGCCCGCGCCTCGGCGTCCAGGCGCTGGTACTCGGCCACGTCCGCGTCGCCGTCGAGCGTGATGTAGTGGCAGGGCAGCACGGTGGTCAGGCCGAGCCACTGGGCGGCCAGGAGGCCCTCGCGGGGGGACATCTCGCTGGTCAGCATCTCGCCGGGCATGGGGAAGCGGGGGATGATCTCGTGGGGGTTGGCGATGCCGATGGCGCCGATGTTGGGGCGGTGGAGCTCGGCCTGGAGCTTCATGTCCGAGAAGAGGGCGGTGTCGCCGTAGTGGTAGAAGCGCACCCCGGGATCGGGCTCCACGATGAAGGCCATGGGGACGCCCGAGATGAAGGAGCCGTCGCGCAGGCGGATCTGGCTCCAGTGGTCGCAGCGCAGGGGCTGGACGATGATGCCGGCCACGCGCACCCTGATGCCCCAGGTGGTGGCGCGGATCTGGGCGTCGGGCACGCCCTGGTCGAGCAGCCAGGCCTTGACCTCGCCGCCGCAGACCACGGGGCAGCCGTAGCGCAGCGCGATGCGGTGGGCGTCGCCCAGGTGGTCGTAGGCGGCGTGGGAGACGACCACGAGGTCCACGGACTCGAAGCCGTCGTGGCGGCAGGCGGCGCCGGGGTTGTCGTCCAGGAAGGGGTCGAGGAGGATGCGGCGGCCGGCCCCGTTGACGATCTCGTAGGCGGCGACGCCGTGGAAGCGGATGCGGGTCATGGCCGTCCTTCCGGGGCCGGAGGGTGGGGGCCGCCCCCCCGGGGGGGGCGGCCCGGGCGGTCACTGGGCGAGGGCGGCGATCACGCGGTCCACGTTCTCGTCGGTGACCATGAGCACGCCGGTGTCGAGCAGCGGCGGGATCGGCACGCCGCCCTCGGCGCCCGACAGGCCGGCGGTGCGCAGCCCGTTGTTGTTGAAGTCGTAGAGCATCTTGACGGCGTAGTAGATGAACAGCTCGCGGTTCTGGACCACGATGCCGTTGACCCAGCCCTCGGAGATGGTGTTGAAGAAGTCCGGGGTCTGCTCCATGGCGGTGACGACGATGTCGCCTGGCTGCTTGCCGGCCTCGCGCAGCGCCGTGACGATGCCCGCGCCGGATTCGCTGTCGAAGCCCGCGAAGGCGGCGATGTCGGGGTTGGCGGCGAGCACGGCCGCCGTGATGCGGGCGGCCTCCTGGGCGTCGCCCTTGTCGTCCTCGTTGGCGACGATCTCGTAGCGGCCGCCGCCGTTGGCCTCCAGGTAGGCCTGGAAGCCCGCCACGGCCTCGCGCATGTTGCCGGCGTTGATGATGCTCATCATGGCGACCTTGCCGCCGTCGGGGAGGTCCTCCATGAGCTGGCGGGCCTGGGCGACGCCGACGTTGGTCCAGTTGGTGCCGATGTAGGCGAGGCGCCCCGAGTCGGGCAGGTCGCCGTCGTCCACCACCACGGGGACGCCGGATTCGACGCAGGCGCGGACGGGCTCGGAGAGCGAGGGGTCCCAGCCGCCGACCACGCTGATGCCGGCCGGGCGCTGGGCGCAGACCTGCTCCACGGCGGCGATGAAGCCGGGGATGTCGAACTCGGTGGGGCCGGCCACGCGCACCTGCACGCCCAGCTCGTTGGCGATCTTCTCCATGCCCACGTAGTCGTACTGCACGAAGAGCGGCAGGTTCGACTTGTTGGAGATCCAGTAGTAGACCTCCGTGGCGTCCTCGGGGCCGAACTGGCTCTGCTGCGCGAGGGCCGGAAGGCCCGTCAGGGCGAGCCCCAAGGCAAGGCCCAGCTTCCACGTCGTCATCGTCCATCTCCTCCGTTGGACAGGTGCCCCGTATGGGGTCGTTGCCGGGGCCGCCTCAGCGGCGCCCCTGGGTCTTGAAGCGGTCCAGCGAGACCGCGATGAGCAGCACCAGGCCCACGACGAGGGGCTGCCAGAACACGCCCACGGCGTTGATGATCATGGCGTTCTCGACGAGGGCGATGAACACGACGCCGAGCAGGCCGCCCAGGATCGTGCCCTCGCCGCCCTTGAGGGAGGCGCCGCCGAGGACCGTGGCGGTGATGACCTTGAGCTCGAGGCCGACGCCGGCGTTGACCACGGCCGAGTTGAGCCGCGCGGCGCCGAGCACGCCCGCGAGGCCGGCGAGCACGCCGATGACGACGAAGGCCAGGAGCGTCAGGCGCTCGACGCGGATGCCGGAGAGCTGGGCGGCGCGGCTGTTGCCGCCGATGAAGTAGTACTGGCGGAAGAAGCGGGTGCGGGCGACCAGCCAGGCCATGGCGCCGGCCACCGCGACCAGCGCCCAGAAGGGGGACTGAAGGCCCAGGATGACGGTCTGGCCGACCGCCTTGAAGGGGTCGGAGATGGGCGTGACGCCGGTGCCGGCGGTGACGTAGGTGAGGCCGCGGAAGATGGCCATGGTGCCGAGCGTCGCGATCAGGGCGTTGATCCCGAGGCGCGTGACGATGAGCCCGTTGACGAGGCCCGCGAGGCCGCCGACGAGCAGGCCCACGCCCACCCCCGCCCAGGCCGGCCAGCCCCACCAGCCCACGACGACGCCGGCCCAGACGCCGGCGAGCGCCAGCGTGGAGCCCACCGAGAGGTCGAAGGTGCCCCCGATCATCAGGAGCATCATGCCGCACACCAGGATGCCCACGGGCGCGAGGTTCAGCAGCACCGCGCGGGCGTTGGCGAGGGTGGGGAAGTTCTGCGGGTAGACGGCCGCCATGACGAGCGAGAGCACGGCGACGAGGATGAACAGCGTGAGCTCGCGCGAGTCCGCGAAGCGGCGCAGGAGGCGCAGGGGGGCGGCCTCGCGCGAGAGGGGGCGGTCGCGGGCGATGCTGGCGTCGGTCATGCGGCCTCTCCGAGGGTGGCGACGGCGGTGTGGCGCGTGGCGAGCTGGAGGATGGCCTCCTCGGTGGCGCCCTCGCCGGGCATCTCGCCGGCGAGGCGGCCGTCGGCCATGACCACGACGCGGTCGGCGAGGGTGAGCACCTCGGGGAGGTCCGAGGAGACCACCAGGAGGGCCACGCCGCGCGCGGCCAGGTCGCGCAGCAGGCGGTAGATCTCGGCGCGGGCGCCCACGTCCACGCCGCGCGTGGGCTCGTCCACGATGAGGAGGCGCGGGTCCAGCGCCAGCCACTTGGCGAGCAGCACCTTCTGCTGGTTGCCGCCCGAGAGGTTGCCCACGGCCTGGGCGTCGGAGGGGGTGGCGATGCCGAGGGCCTCGATGAAGCGGCGCGCCACGGCGGCGTCCTCGGCGGGGCGGTGCAGCAGGCCGCCCCCGGCGGCGCGGCGCAGCGCCACCGTGACGTTGTCGCGCACGCTGCTGTCGAGGAACAGCCCGGCGTGCTTGCGGTCCTCGGGCACCATGCCGAGGCCCGCGCGGATGGCCTCGATGGGGGCGGCGGGGGCGAAGGGCCGGCCGAAGAGGCGCGCCTCGCCCCCCGTGCGCCGGCGCAGGCCGAAGAGGGCCTCGCAGAACTCCGAGCGGCCCGCGCCGATGAGGCCGGCCAGGCAGACGATCTCGCCCTCGCGGACCGTGAGGCTCATGTCGCGGACCTGGGGGAGCGACTCGATGCCGCGCGCCTCCAGGGCCACGGCGCCGGGGGTGCCGGAGGCGGCCTGGCGGGCGAGCAGCACCTCGCGGCCGACCATCATGCGGATGAGGTCGGCGGGGGTGACGGCGGACACGTCGCGCGTGCCCACGTGGCGGCCGTCCTTGAGGACGGACACGCGGTGGCAGAGGGCGAAGATCTCGGCGAGCCTGTGGGACACGTAGATGACGGACACGCCGTCGCGGGCCAGCGCGCGCACGATGTCGAAGAGGCGCTCGCTCTCGTTGAGGGTGAGGGCCGCCGTGGGCTCGTCGAGGATGAGCACCTTGAGGTCCTGGGAGAGGCACTTGGCGATCTCCACCACCTGGGCCTCGGCGGAGGACAGGCCGTCCACGCGGGCGCGGGGGTCCAGCGCCACGCCCAGGCGGGCGATGAGGGCGCTGGCGCGGTCGTTCATGGCGCGGCGGTCTATGCGCCCCAAGGCGCGGGTGGGCTGGCGGCCGGCGAAGACGTTCTCGGCGACCGAGAGCTGGCCCACGAGGCTGCCCTCCTGGTGGACGATGCCGATGCCGAGGCGGCCGGCCTCGCGCTCGTCGAGCGCGCCGAGGGGGCGTCCGTCGAGCGCCACCGTGCCCGCGTCGGCGCGGTAGACGCCGCCCACGATCTTGCCGAGGGTGGACTTTCCCGCCCCGTTCTCGCCCAAGAGCGCGTGGATCTCGCCGCGCGCGACCTCGATGGTGACGTCGTCGAGCGCGCGCACGCCGGGGAAGCTCTTGGAGAGGCCCTGGACGAGGAGGCGGGGGGCCATGTCAGGCGGCCTTCCTCTGGGCGCCCTGGGCGAGGTAGCGCGACTGCAGCGCCGTCACCATCGCCACCATGGCGTCGTTGACGGGGGTGGGGACGCCGGCCTCGCGTCCCGCCACCGAGATGGCGCCGTTGATGACCTCGATCTCGGTCTGGCGGCCCGCCTCCACGTCCTGGAGCATGGAGGCCTTGCCGCCCACGGCCTTCTCCAGGAGGCCGGTGATGGCCCCCCAGCGCTCGTCGCGGTCGAGCGCGATGCCCTTGGCGCGCGCCACGGCCACGACCTCCTCCAGGATGAGCGCCATGGCGTCCCTGGCGGCGGGGTAGGCCACCAGCTCGTGCGCGAGGAAGCCGAGGAGGGCGGAGGTGGGCAGCGTGCAGCAGTTGAGCGCGAGCTTCTTCCACACCTCGTCGAGGATGCGCGGGGAGACCGTGGTCTCGAAGCCGGCCGAGCGGAGCGCCTCGTCCACGAGGAGGAGGCGGGGCGAGCGGGTGCCGTCCAGCTCGCCCAGGTAGGTCATGCCGAGGCCGGGGTGCCTGACGCGGCCGGGCGCCAGGAGCGTGCCGCCGTGGTAGGTGAGGCCGACGAGGACGCGGTCGCGCCCCGCCACGGCCGCGATGCGGTCCACGTTGCCCCAGCCGTTCTGCAAGCTGAGGATCGCGGTGTCCGGCCCCAGCATGGGCAGCGCGGAGCGGATCGCGGCCTCGGTGTGGTAGCACTTCACGAAGTTGACGATCAGGTCCACGGGGCCGACGGTCGCGGGGTCGTCGGTGGCGGGGACGCGGAAGGCGGGGGCGGTGCCGTCCTTCTCCTCGACGACGAGGCCGTCGCGGGCGATGGCGTCGAGGGCCGGGCGCGAGACGTCGATCAGGTGGACGTCGTGGCCGGCCCTGTGGAGCCAGGCGCCGAAGATGCCGCCCATCGCGCCCGCGCCGCCCAGGATCGCCACCCGCATCGCCGTCCTCCCCGGCCACGCCGACCTTGCGTCGGGGGCCTGTTGCGCCTATCGCTGGCATGACGGACTGATGGCTGTCAAGCATGATGGCATGAAAGGTGGAAGGGTCGAATGGTCCAGCCCATCCAGATCGAGCGCAGAAAACTCTTCGAGCACGTGGCCGGGCACCTCGAAGGGCTCATCCTGCGCGGCGAGCTGAAGCCCGGGGACCGCCTGCCGCCCGAGCGCGAGCTGCAGGCGGCCTTCGGGGTGGGGCGCCCCGCCATCCGCGAGGCGCTCATCACGCTGGAGCGCGCGGGGCTGGTGGAGATCGGCAACGGGGCGCCGGCGCGGGTGGCGCATCCCTCGCCCCGGGGGCTGCTGAGCCAGGTGGTGCCCACGGTGCGCCACATCCTGCGCACGCCCGAGGGCAACCGGCAGCTGATGGCGGTGCGCCTGCTCGTGGAGGTGGGGCTGGTGCGGCAGGCGGCCAGGGACGCGACGCCCGAGTTCCTGGGGCGGCTGCGCGCCGCCTGGGACGAGAACCGGCGGCTGAGCGGCGACACGCGGGCCTTCGTCGCCTCGGACGTGCGTTTCCACTACGAGATCGCGGCCTTCGCGGGGGGGGAGGCGATCCTGGCCATCCACGAGGCCATGAGCGAGTGGCTGCGCCACCAGCGCGAGGTGTCCTTGGGCGCGGCGCCCGACGCCGACCGCACGGTGCGCGCGCACGGACGCATCCTGGAGGCCGTCGAGCGGCGCGACCCCGACGCGGCGGAGGAGGCGATGCGCGACCATCTGGCCGAGGGCTGGGCGGAGTACTGGGCCAACGCGGGGGGGGCGGCGTGAGGCGGGAGGCATGAGGCTGGGCGTCGTCGCGGACGACCTGACGGGCGCGGCGGACGTCGCGGGCGTCCTGGGGGCGGCGGGCGCGCGGGCGCGGCTGGTCGTGGGGGTGCCGGCGGGGCCGGCCGGCGGGGGGGCCGAGGCGGTGGTGGTGGCGCTCAAGTCGCGCTCGGCGCCGGTCGGAGAGGCCGTGGCGGAGTCGGTGGCGGCGGCGCGCTGGCTGCTGGCGGGCGGGGCCGAGCGGGTGATGCTCAAGGTGTGCTCCACCTTCGACTCCACGCCGGATGGCAACATCGGGCCCGTGGCGGTGGCGCTGCTGGGGCTGCTGGGGGCGCCCGGCGCGGCCGTCTGCCCGGCGTTCCCGAGGAACGGGCGCACGGTCTACATGGGGCACCTGTTCGTGGGGGACCGGCTCCTGAGCGAGTCCGGCATGGAGCGGCACCCGCTGACGCCCATGACGGACCCGGACCTGCGGCGCTGGCTGGCGCCGCAGGCGGGGGAGGCGGTGGGGCATCTGCCTCTCGCGGACCTGCGGGCGGGGCGGGGGCGCGAGAGGCTGGGGGCCGAGCGCGCGGCGGGGCGGCGGCTGTGCGTCGCGGACGCGGTGGAGGACGCGGACCTCCTGCGGATCGCGGAGGCGGCGGGGGGGGACCGGCTCCTGGTGGGGGGCTCGGCGCTGGCCATGGGGCTGCCCGCCCTGATGGGGTTGGCCGGCGGGCGCGTGGCGGGGCGGGCCGTGGCTGGGCCGGGCCTGGCGCTGGCGGGGAGCTGCTCGGGGGCGACGCTGGGGCAGGTGGCGGCGCACGAGGCGCGGCACCCGACGCTGCGGGTCGCGCCGGAGGAGGCCCTGGCGGCGGGCGCGGCCGAGCGGGCCTGGGCCTTCCTCCAGGCGCACCGGGGGGAGCGGCCGCTGGTGGCCTCGTCGGCCGAGCCCGGGGCGGTGGCGGCGGCGCAGGCGCGCTGGGGGCGCGAGAGGCTCGCGGGGGCGCTCGACGCGCTCTTCGCGCGGCTCGGGGCGAGGGCCTTCGCGGAGGGCTTCGAAGCCCTGGTGGTGGCGGGGGGCGAGACCTCCGGCGCCGTGGCGGGCGCCCTTGGCGCGGGGGCCTGGGACGTGGGGGAGGAGGTCGCGCCGGGGGTGCCGACGCTCTACCCGGCGGACGGGACGGCGCGGGGGGTCGTGCTCAAGAGCGGCAACTTCGGGGGGCCGGGGTTCTTCGACGAGGCGCTCGACGCCCTGGGGGCGGGGCGGTGAGCGACCTGGCCGAGCGGATGTGCCGGCTCGCGCGGTCGCTCTTCGAGAGGGGGCTGACGCCGGGGTCGTCGGGGAACCTCTCGGCCCGGCTGCCGGAGGGGGGGTATCTGGTGACGCCGACGAACGCCTCCCTGGGGCGGCTCGTGCCGGAGCGGCTGTCGCGGCTTGACGCGGCCTGGGGCCACGTAGGGGGCGACAGGCCCACCAAGGAGGTGGCGCTGCACCGCGCCTTCTACGACACCCGAGGCGGGACGGGGGCGGTCGTGCACCTGCATTCGTTCCACGCGGTCGCCTTGTCGCTGCGCCCCGACCTGGACCCCGAGGACGTGCTGCCGCCCCTGACCCCCTACCCCGTCATGCGGCTGGGGGCGGTGCCCCTGCTGCCCTACGTCATGCCGGGCGACCCGGGCATGGGCGAGGCGGTGCGGGCGCTCGGGGGGCGGCGCAAGGCGGTGCTGCTGGCCAACCACGGGCCGGTGGTGGCGGACGCCTCGATCGAGGCGGCCTGCGACGCGATCGAGGAGCTGGAGGAGGCGGCGCGGCTGGCGCTGCTGGCGCCGCCGGGCGCGCGGCGGCTCTGTTCGGAGGACGTGGCCGCGCTGCGCCGGCGCTTCCCCGTCTAGGGGGCCGTGAAGGTCGAGAGGTAGGCCCAGAGGTCGGCGGCCTCGCCGGGATCCCTCACCTGGTAGGCCATGCGGGCGCGGGCGCCGGGGTCGCCGAGGGCCCCGCGCAGGAAGCCGGTGGGGTCCTGGACGTAAGGGATGAAGTTGTCCGCCCCCCAGACGGCGCCGGTCTGGCCATAGGCCACCATGGCGGCGCCGTAGCGGAAGCCCTCCTCGGTGCCCGGGGTGCGGCCGGCCACGCCCCAGAGGTTGGGGCCGGTGCGGCCGCTGCGCCCCGCGAGCACCTCGCCCCCGGGGTCGCGGACGAGGTGGCAGGCGGTGCATTGGCGGTCGAAGAGGGCGGCGCCGGAGGCGGGGTCGCCGGGCGCCTCCTGGGCCGCCGCGAGGGCGGGGAGGGACAGGAGGAGGAGGGCGAGCCGCATGGGGAATCTCCCGTGGGGGGGGGGCGCCCGCGAGGCTAGGGCGGCGCGCGGCCGGGGGCCAGCCCGCCCCCTCCGGATCGTGATGGCCGGGGCCGCCTCGCGCCCTAGCTGGAAGGCGCACGTCGCACGCGGGAGTCGCATGAAGGCCTACCTCAACCGCGTGGCGACGGCCGTGCCGCCCAACGACGTCCACGCCCGCTTCGTGCGCTTCGCGGGCGACCTCCTGGGGGAGGGGCGGACGCGCCCCGTCTTCGACCGGCTGGTGGCGCGCTCGGGCATCGAGAGCCGCTGGTCGGTGCTGTCGCTGTCGCCCGACGTGCCCCCCGACAGCGTGGGCGTGGAGGCGGTGGACGCCGAGCAGCTTTATCGCCGCGGGGCCTTCCCCAGCACGGGCGAGAGGATGCGCATCTATGAGCGCTTCGCCATCGGGCTGGCGGTGCGCGCGGTGGAGGGACTGGGAGAGCTGGGGCGCGTCACCCACGTCATCGCCGTGTCCTGCACGGGGCTTTCGGCGCCGGGGCTGGACTTGCAGCTCGTGGGGCGGCTGGGGCTCGACCCGGGGGTGGAGCGCACGGTCATCGGCTTCATGGGCTGCTACGCGGGGATCAACGCGCTCAAGGCGGCGCGGCACATCGTGCGGTCGGAGCCCTCCGCTCGCGTCCTGATCGTGTCGGTGGAGCTGTGCACCCTGCACCTCCAGGAGACGGACGACCTGGAGCAGGTCCTGAGCTTCCTCGTCTTCGGGGACGGCTGCGCGGCCGCTCTCGTGTCGGCGGACCCCGTGGGGCTGGGCCTCGACCGCTTCCACGCGGAGCTGATGCCGGAGGCGGCGTCCCAGATCACCTGGGCGGTGGGGGACCAGGGGTTCGACATGGTGCTGTCGGGGCAGGTGCCGGCGTCGGTGGGCGCGGCGCTGCGCCAGGGGCAGGCGCGCATCCTGGACGGGGGGCAGGTGGGCGACATCGCCCTCTGGGCGGTGCATCCGGGGGGGCGCAGCGTGCTCGACGCGGTGCAGGGGGCGCTGGGGCTGGCGCCGGCGGCGCTCGCGCATTCGCGGGAGGTGCTGCGCGGGAACGGCAACATGTCGTCGGCCACGGTGCTGTTCGTGCTGGAGCGCATGATGCGCGAGGCGGAGGGGGGCGAGAGGGGCGTGGCCATGGCCTTCGGGCCGGGGCTGACGGCCGAGACCATGCTGTTCACCGCCGCATGAGCCTGCGGGTCCGCTCCGCCGAGGCGGAGCTGATGGACGGGGCGGTGGACTACGAGACCTTTCGGGGGTGCCTGCGCGACCTGGCGCGCGTGAACCGGCTGTCGGGGGGCTACCGGCCGACGCTCGCCTTCCTCGACCGGCTGCGGCTGGGGCCGGGGCCGGTGACGATCCTGGACGCGGGGAGCGGCTATGGGGACGCGCTGCGGGCCGTGGCCGCCTGGGCGGCGCGGCGGGGGGTGGCGGTCAGGCTGATCGGGCTCGACCTCAACCCGTGGAGCGCGCGGGCGGCGGGGGAGGCGACCGGCGAGGGGGTGCCGGTGACGTGGGCGACGGGGGACGCGCTGGCCTGGGAGGAGCCGGTGGACGTGGTGCTGAGCGCGCTGTTCACGCACCACCTGGGGGACGGCGACGTGGTGCGGTTCCTGCGGCTCATGGAGCGGGTGGCGCGGCGCGGCTGGTTCGTCAACGACCTGCACCGGCATCCCGTGGCGGCCCACGGCTTCGGGCCGCTGGCGGGGCTGCTCGGGATGCATCCCATGGTCCGGCATGACGGGCCGGTGTCGTTCCGGCGCAGTTTTCGCGCCGCCGAGTGGCGGCGGCTGCTCGCCGAGGCGGGGGTGGAGGGGGCGGAGGTCAAGCGCGCCTTCCCGTTCCGCCTGTGCGTGGGGCGCGTGAGGCCGTGATGCGGGACGTGGCGGTGATCGGCGGGGGCCTCGCGGGGGCGGCGGTGGCGCTGCGCCTGGCGCGGGGGGGCCGCGACGTGGTGGTCCTGGAGCGCGAGCGGGGGCCGCACGACAAGGTCTGCGGGGAGTTCCTGAGCTTCGAGGCCCAGGAGGAGCTGGCGGCGCTGGGGGTGGACCCGCTGGCGCTGGGGGCGGCGCGGATCGGGCGGGTGCGGGTGGCGCGCGGCGCGCGGCGGCGGGAGGCGCCCTTGGGCTTCGAGGCGCTGAGCCTGTCGCGCCGGGCGCTGGACGAGGCGCTGCTGGCGCGCGCGGCCGAGGCGGGGGCCGAGGTGCGACGGGGCGCGCGCGTGGTGGGGCTGGAGGGGGGCCGGCGCGCCCGCCTCGCGGGGGGCGAGGAGGTGGAGGCGCGGGCGGTGGTGCTGGCGACGGGCAAGCACGACCTGCGCGGCTGGGGGCGGCCCCCGGGCCCGCAGGGCGGCCTCCTGGGGCTCAAGGGCTACTTCCGCCTGGCCGATCCCGGGGGGCTGGAGGGGGCGGTGGAGCTGCACCTCTTTCCCGGGGGCTACGCGGGGCTGGAGATGGTGGAGGGGGGGCGGGCCAACCTGTGCCTGGTGGTGCGCCGGGCGGCGTTCGCGGGGCTGGGGCATCGGTGGGACGCGCTGCTGGACCATCTGCGCGCCGCCTGCCCCGGCCTCGCGGAGAGGCTGGCGGGGGCGCAGGCGTGCCAGGACAGGCCCCTGGCGGTGGCGGGCCTCCCCTATGGGCTGGTGGCGGCGCGAGCGGAGGGGGTCTGGCGGGTCGGGGACCAGGCGGCGGTCATCCCGTCCTTCACGGGGGAGGGGATGTCGCTGGCGCTGCACGGGGCGCGGCTGGCGGCCTCGGGGCTGCTGGCCGGCCTGGACCCGGAGGCGTTCCAGCGGCGGCTCGCGGCGGGCCTGCGGGGGCAGGTGCGGCGCAGCGCCTGGGCGTCGCGCGCGCTGGTGGCGCCGGGGCCGCAGGCGGCGGTGGGGCGGGTGCTGTCGGCGCCGCTCCTGCGGGCGGCCCTGCGGGCCACGCGCATCCCCGCCTGGGCGCGGGGTCAGCGGTAGGCGGCCCAGTCGGGCTCGTGGAGGAACACCCAGTCGTAGTAGGCGCGGCCCTCGAGCGCGCCGGCCGCGTCCTCGTCGAGGATGACCTTGCAGCGGGGGTGGAGCTGGAGGGCGGAGGCCGTCACCATGGAAGTGACCGGGCCTTCGAGGGCCTTGGCCACGATCGCGGCCTTGTGGGGGCCGGTGGCGAGGAGCAGCACCTCGCGGGCGTCGAGGATGGTGCCCACGCCCATGGTCATGGCGCGGGGGGGCACCGCCTCCGGGTCGCCGCCGAACATGGGCGCGTTCTGCCTTCGCGTCTCGGGCGTCAGCGTCTTGTCGCGGGTGCGCGAGAGGAGCGAGGACAGGGGCTCGTTGAAGCCGATGTGGCCGGTGGCGCCGATGCCGAGGAGCTGGAGGCCGATGCCGCCGGCCGCCGCGATGGCGGATTCGTAGGCCAGGGCCACGGCGCGCAGGTCGGCGCCCGGCGGGGCCTCCGGCAGATGGGCGCGCGCGGGCGGGATGCCGGCGCGGTCGAGCAGGAGGCGGCGCATGGTGCTTCGGTAGGAGGCGGGGTCGGAGGGGAGGAGGCCGATGTACTCGTCGAGGTTGAAGGTGGTGACGCGGTCGAAGGGGGGCGCGAGGGCGAGGAGGCGGTCGTAGACGCGCTCCATGGTGCGGCCGGTGGCGAGGCCGAGGACGAGGGCGGGGTTCTCGCGCAGGCGGTCGGCGACGAGGCGGGCCGCGAGGTCCACGGCCCTCTCGGCATCGGGGCGGACGATGACCTCCATGTCAGCGCAGCGCCCGGCCCTGGGCGTCGAAGAGGTGGAGCCGGTCGGGGTCCACGGCCAGCCCCACGGGCTCGCCGGGGCGGACGGCGGCGCGGCCGGGGACGCGCACGGCGATCTCGGGGCCCTGCGGGGGTGTCACGAAGACGGTGGCGTCGGCGCCCAGGAACTCCACGTCCGTGACGGTCCCGCCCAGGGCGCCCGCGCCGGGGGCGACGAGGGCGAGGTGCTCGGGGCGGATGCCGGCCTGGGTGGCCTGGCCGGCCCTGGCGGGGACGGGGGGGCCGCCGAGGAGGGACAGGCCGCCCTCCACGGCCCGCGCCGGCAGGACGTTCATGCGCGGCGAGCCGATGAACCGCGCCACGAAGAGGTCGGCGGGGCGGTCGTAGAGGGCCTCGGGCGTGTCGGCCTGGCGCACGCGGCCCGCGTCCAGGACGACGATGCGGTCGGCCAGCGTCATGGCCTCCACCTGGTCGTGGGTGACGTAGATCATGGTGCGGCCGAGCTGGCGGTGGAGGCGCGCGATCTCGTGGCGGGTCTGGACGCGCAGCGCGGCGTCGAGGTTGGAGAGCGGCTCGTCGAAGAGGAAGGCCACGGGGTCGCGCACGATGGCCCGCCCGATGGCCACGCGCTGGCGCTGGCCGCCCGAGAGCTGGGCGGGGCGGCGGTCGAGCAGCGGCTCCAGCGCCAGGGCGCGGGCGGCCTGCGCGACGCGGGCCTCGATCTCGGCCCTGGAGGCGCGGGCCGTCTCGAGCGCGAAGGCCATGTTGCCGCGCACGGTCATGTGGGGGTAGAGCGCGTAGCTCTGGAACACCATGGCGAGGCGGCGGTCCACGGGCTCCAGGGCCGTCACGTCGCGGCCGTCTATGTGGATGCGGCCCCGCGTGACGGATTCGAGCCCGGCGACGAGGCGCAGCAGCGTGCTCTTGCCGCAGCCGGAGGGGCCGACCATGACGACGAGCTCGCCGGAGGCGACGTCGAGATGGACGTCGCGGATGACCTCGGTGGCCCCGAAGCTCTTGGACACGGCGTCGAGGACGATGCGGCCCATGGCTATCCCTTGACGGCGCCGGCCACCATGGCCTGGCCGATCTGGCGGTACATGAGGAGGCCCAGGAGGACGGGAGGCAGCATGGCCACCACGATGACGGCCGCCGCCACGCCCCACTGCACGCCGCCGCCCGCGCCCGCGAAGAAGAAGGAGGCGCCCACGGTCATGGGCACGGCCTCGCGCGTGGTGAGCATGAGGCCGAAGAGGAACTCGTTCCAGGCGGTGATGAAGCCGAACACGAAGCTGGTGGCCAGCGCGGGCCGGAGCGCGGGGACGAGGATGCGCCATATCATGCGGCCCGTGCGGGCGCCGTCCATGGCGGCGGCCTCGTCGAGCTCCCTGGGGATGTCGGCTATGGCGTTGAGGAGGATCAGGGCGGTCAGCGGCAGGTTGACGACGGCGAGGACCAGGCCGAGGCCGACCCGCGTGTCGAGGAGGCCGGCGGACTGGTACATGAGGTAGATGGGGATGGCGAAGATGATGAGGGGCAGCGCGCGCAGGTTGACGACGAGCGGCAGCAGCAGGCGCCGGCCGTAGCCCCGGCGGGCGGCGACGAAGGCCAGCGGCAGGCAGAGGAGGAGGGGGAGCGCGGCGCCGAGGGTGGCGGCGGCGGCGCTGTTGCCGAGGTAGGCCCATACGTCGAGGCGGTCCGACACCGTCACCACGGTCGCGTAGTTGGCCAGCGTGGGGCTCTCCACCCAGAGGCCGGGGTTGCCCATGATCTCGGCGGGCGGCTTCAGGGACGTGGCCAGGGTGGCGATGACCGGCAGGTTCATCAGGAGCGCGGCGAGGCCGAGGACGATCCAGCGCAGCGCGGTCATGGGGCGCGCCTCCCCGCCAGGCGCAGGGCCAGCGCGAGGGTCGCGAAGGCGGCCAGCGCGAAGAGCACGGAGGCCGCGAGCGCGGGGCCCAAGGGGCCGCCCCGGAAGAAGGCCGTGTAGATGTAGATGGGCAAGGAGGTCGTGGAGCCCCCTGCCCCGGCGCCGACAAGGACCCAGATGTTGTCGAAGACCCGGATGCCGTCGATGAGGCGGATGAGGAGCGCGACGAGGACGGTGGGCAGGAGCATGGGCAGCTCGATGCGGCGGAAGAGGCGGAAGGCACGTGCGCCGTCCATGCGCGCGGCCTCGCGCACCTCGCCGGGGATCGAGGCGTAGGCGAGGTGGAAGAGGAGCAGCGTGAACGGCGTCCACTGGAGGACCTCGATCGCCGCGATGGTCCAGAAGGCCCAGGCGGGGCTGAGGAAGGCGGGGGAGGAGCCGAACCACAGGAACAGGTAGTGCGGCAGCGGCCCCACGAACTCGTGGAGCATGAGGCGGTACATGAGGCCCATCATGGCGGGGGCGATCATCATGGGGAGCGTGAGGACCGCCAGCAGCCAGGGGTGGCGGCGCAGGAGCGGCGCGAGGAAGACGGCGAGGAAGAGGCCGAGGAGGACCTCGGCCACGGCCGTCAGCGCGCCGAAGCGCAGGGAGAAGGAGAGGGAGGCCCAGAAGGCGCCGTCCGAGAGCACCTCCCCGTAGTTGCCGAGGCCGTCCAGGCGGGGGCTGCGCAGCGTCTCGAAGCTCACGTCCGAGAGGCTGTAGATGACGTTGAGGACCGTGGGGAAGCCCAGCATGAGCAGGAGGAAGGCCACGGCGGGGGCGACCAGCCAGCGGTTCTCCCTCGCGCGCGGGGTCATGGGGGCCTCCCGGGGGGGGTCGGAGGCCCCCGGGGGGGCCTCCGGGCGCGTCACTGGGCAGGGGGGGCGAGCAGCTCGGTCATGCCTTCGGTGGCGCTGGCCAGGGCCTCGTCGAGCGTGCTCGTGCCGGCCCAGTAGCCGGTGAAGTCGGCGGCCTGGCGCTCGTAGACGGCGAGCGCGTTGGCGCCGGTGGCCCCGCGCATGACGTAGCCGTAGTTGACGGCGTAGTCGCCGAGCTGGGCGAGGTCGGGGCGGTCGGCGGCCACGGCGGCGAGCGCGTCGCCGGCGAGGCCCGGGGCGCCCCCGGCGCGGGCGTAGACGGCCATGGCCTCGGGGGTGGCGAGCCACTGGAGGAAGCGCTCGGCGCCCTCGGGGTTCTCGGCCGCCGCGTTGATGCCGAGGCCGAGGGAGTGGACGTGGGTGAAGCGGCCCTCGGGGCCGGCGGGGGGCGGGAGCGTGTCGGTGACGGCGGCGACGGCCGGGGCGGTCTCCTCGCTGGTCAGCTCGCCCGCGGCGGCGTTCCACTGCACCATGGAGGCCACCTGGCCCGAGGCGTAGGCGGCGTTGGCCTCGGCGTACTCGTAGGAGGTGGAGTCGGGTGGCGTGGCGCCGGCGTCGTAGAGGAGCTTGTAGAGCTCGAGGCCGGTCCGGTAGGCCTCGGAGTCCACGGTGACGTTGCCCTCGGCGTCCATCCAGTCGGCGCCGTAGGCGCGCGGCAGGGACTGGAACACCATCATGTTGAAGAGCAGGTTCTTCATCTGGAGCACGGTGCCGTAGCGGGTCGGGCTGTCGGGGTTCACGCTTTGCGAGAAGTAGAGCGAGGCCGCCGCCCAGTCGCGCCAGGTCCAGTCCTCGGGGGGCTTGGGCGCCAGGGCCTCGCCCAGCCGCTCCTGGGCGATGCGGGTGTAGGTGGCCTGGGCCTCGGGGTCGGCGAGCAAGGCGTCCATCAGGTCGCGGCGCACGTAGAGGAAGTGCAGCGACAGGTCGGTGGGCACGCCGAATTGCTCTCCCTCGAACTGCATGGTGGAGAGGACGGCGTCGCCGAAGGTGGCGGCGGCCTGCGGCCCGAGGTCCACGGGGCGCATGAAGGGGGCGTAGCGGCCGATGGAGTAGGTGGCGATGAGGTTGGCGTCGAAGGCCGTCGAGCCCGCCGCGAGGTCGGCCGCGAGCTTGTCGAAGAAGCCGTCGCGGGAGGTGAAGAGCAGCTCCACGCGGTCCTCTTCGGCGGTCTCGGGGCGGGCGTTGTAGGCCTCGGCGGCGGCGCGCAGCGCGGCCTCCTCGGGGCCGCCGGGCCAGCCGAGCACCGTGACCTCGGCGGCTGCGGGGGCGGCCAGGGGGAAGGCCAGGGCCATGAGGGCGATGAGCGATGTCGTTCGGGTCATGCGATGCTCCTCCGTTGGACGTGGTGTTGGGTCGAGGCGAGGTCGGCGGCGCCGAGGATGCCCGCGCGGGCGCCGAGCGCGGCCGCGACGAGGTGGGGGCGGCGGGGCTCGGGCAGGGCGTCGAGGCGGGCGCGCAGGGCGTCGAGGAAGCCGGGGGCCAAGCCGATGCCGCCGCCCAGGACGATGCGCTCGGGGGCGACGACGAGCTGGAGGTTGCGCAGGAGGCGGGCGGCGCGGGCGGCCGCGACGGCGACGATCCCCTCGGCCCAGGCCTCGCCGGCGCGGGCGGCGGCGAAGACGCCCCGGGCGTCGGTGGGGTGGCCCGCGCGCCCGGCCTCCCGGGCGATCCAGCGGCCGGCGACGCGGTCCTCGACGGCGTCGGGGCTGTCGTCGAGCACCATGCCGGTGACGCCCAGGTGGCCGGCGAGGCCGGCGCGGCCGCGATGGAGGCGCCCGCCGAGGACCAGTCCGCCGCCGATGCCGGTGGAGATCGTCACGAAGGCCATGTCGGCCGCCCCCTGCCCCGCGCCGAAGCGGTGCTCGCCCCAGGCGGCGGCCTGGGCGTCGTTGAGGGCGCAGGCGGGGACTCCGAGGCGGGCCCGGAGGCGGTCCTCCAGGGGGAAGCCGACGGGGATGGGCAGGACGCGGGGGTTGAGGGCGCTCCAGCGGCCCCCTTCCACCAGGCCGGTGACGGCCGCCGCGGCCCGGTCGTAGCGGCCGGCCCAGGGGGCAGCGGCCGAGACGCCCGCCTCGATCCAGGCCTCGGGACCGGCGGCGGGGTCGGTGGGGAGGCTGGCTTCGGCCAGTACGTCCCTGCCGCGCACGAGGGCCGCCAGCGTCTTGGTGCCGCCGATGTCGAAGGCCAGGGCGTCAGCCATGCCGGCCCCACACGGCCTGGGCGAACCAGGCGGTGACGTGCTCGGGGCGGGTGATGGCCGTGCCCACCGTCACGGCGTCCGCCCCCAGCGCCACCGCTCGCGCGGCCTGGTCGGGGCGGTGGTAGCGCCCCTCTGCCACGGCGAAGGCGCCCAAGGCCGCGAGGGCAGCCACGAGGTCGTAGTCGGGCTCCTCGGGCACCGGGCCGCCGGTGTAGCCGGAGAGCGTGCTGCCGAGGAGGGCGGCGCCGGCGGCGAGCGCCCCGCGGCCCTCGGCGGCGGTGGCGCAGTCGGCCATGGCGAGGCGGCCCCGCGCCCGGACGCGCCCCACGAGGGCGGCCACGGACTCGGGGCGCGCGCGGTCGGTGGCGTCCAGGGCGACGATGTCGGCGCCCGCGTCGGCGAGCGCGTCCACGTCGGCGAGGCGGGGGGTGATGCGGACGTCCGTCCCCGCGAGGTCGCGCTTGATGAGGCCGATGAGGGGGGCGGCGGTGGCGGCGCGCACGGCGCGGAGGTTGGCGACCCCTTCCACGCGCAGCCCGGCCGCGCCGCCCGCGAGCGCGGCCAGCGCCAGGGCCGCGACGATGTCGGGGCGGTCGAGCGGGCCGCCCGGCACGGGCTGGCACGACACGATCAGCCGTCCCCGCAACGCGTCGAGCATGCCGCCCCCCCCGCGCCACCCTGCCACGGCCGCGCCTGCCAGGCAACTGGTATGTGACTGGTCTACGTCACGAGGTCGGTCAGGAAGTCGTAGGCCTCGCCGAGATATCGGGTCTCGGTGAGCTCCACCGGGCGGCCGGCGCCGTCCACGCAGAGCCTCTCGATGGCCAGGAGGGGCTCGCCCGGCGCGCAGCCCAGGTGGCGGGCGTCGGCGCGGCTGGCGGGGACGGCGCGCAGGCGCTGGGAGCCGCCCACGGGGCGGCGGCCCCGCGCCTCCAGGGCCGCGTAGAGGGAGCCCTCGACGGCGGCCGGGTCGGGGAGCGCGTCGGCGGGCAGCGCGGCGCGCTCGACCGCGACGGGGCGGCCGTCGGCGAGGCGCACGCGCTCGATGCGGGCGACCTCCGCGCCGGGGGGCAGCGCGAGGGCCGTGGCCTCGGCGGGGGTGGGGCGGCCCACGGCCTGGGCGATGAGGCGCGCGCCGGGCTCGCGGCCCCGCGCGCGCATGTCCTCGGAGAAGCCCGCGAGGCGGGAGACGGCCTTCTCGATGCGGCGGGCGACCTCGGTGGCGGCGCCCTGGCGGCGGCGCAGGTGGCCGCCCTCCTCCAGGGCGTCGAGCGCGTGGCGCAGCGTCATGCGCGACACGCCGAGCGCGGGGGCGAGCTGGCGCTCGGCGGGCAGGCGCATGCCGGGGCGCAGGTCGCCCCTGGCGATGGCCTGGGCCAGCTCGTCGCGCAGGCGGGTCCAGAGGGGTCCGGGCGCCTCCCGGCCGAGGCGGTCCCGGAGGCGCCGGGCCAGGGCCTCGGCGGGGTCGGTCCCGGGGGTGTCGCCCATTCAGCCGGCGCGGCGCATGATGAGGGCGTAGATGCAGACCGACACGGTGATCATCAGGCCGTAGATGACCTGCGTCCAGAAGCCGGCGATGCCCATGGCGACGATGCCGGCCTCCAGGGAGCCGATGATGAGCACGCCCACGAAGGTGCCGTAGATGGAGCCGCGCCCGCCGAACACGGAGGTGCCGCCGATGAACACGGCCGCCAGCGCGGGCAGCAGGAAGCCGTCGCCGGTGGTGGCCCAGAAGTAGGTGACCTCGGAGACGAGCACGACGCCGGCCAGCGCGGCGGCGCCGCCCATGAGCATGAAGCAGGCGATCTTCACGCGGTCCACGGGGATGCCCATCATGCGCGCGGAGGCCGCGTTGTCGCCCACGAAGAGGACGTGGGAGCCGAAGACGTGGCGGCGGTAGATCAGCGCCAGGACGGCGGCGGCCACGAGGAACCACGCGAACTGCATGGGGATGCCGCCGGGCAGCCGTCCCACCACCCAAGGATGCAGGGGCGAGTCGCGCAAGGCCACGAGCGGGATGCCCTGGCCTTCGGCCAGCACGTTCACGATGCCGCGCCACAGGAACATGGTGCCGATGGTGGCGACGATGGAGGGCACGCCGATCTTGGTGACGATGAGCCCGTTGACGAGGCCGCAGGCGGCCCCCGCGAGGAGCGCGGCGAGGAGCCCGAGGCCGAGCGAGCCCGAGGCGAGGAACACGGTGCCGTAGACCCAGGCCGAGAGGCCCATGACGGAGGGGAACGAGAGGTCTATCTCGCCCAGGGTGACGATGAAGGTCGCGGCCAGGGCCAGGAGCCCGATGTAGGGCAGCGTCGTCATGAAGGCGCGGTAGATGTCGAAGCTCGTGTAGACGTCGGGGCGCACGCCGATGAAGATGGCGTAGAGCGCGAGCAGGATGGCGGTGATCGCCGCGTCTATGCGGTTGCGGCGCAGCAGCGCGCCGAGGCCGGGCTCGCGCGGGGGGGCCGTGATGTCAGCGGTGGCCATCGGCGCCTCCCATCTGGCCGGTCTCGTGCAGGCTGACCATCATGGCGACGAGGTCGTCGCGGCTGATCTGGGGCTTCTCGAAGACGCCGGCGACCTGGCCGCGGTCGAGCACGACGAAGCGGTCGGCGACGGCGTGCACGTGCAGGATGTTGTGGTCTATGATGGCGACCGAGCGGCCCTCGGCCGCCACGCGGCGCACGAAGTCGAGCACCTTGTCGGTCTCCTTGAGGCTGAGGCCCATTGTGGGCTCGTCGAGGATGATGAGCTCGGCCTCGAAGTGGAGCGCGCGGGCGATGGCCACGCCCTGCTTCTCGCCGCCCGACAGCGAGGACACGTCGCTGTCCACGGTGATGGCGCGGGACGTGAAGCCCATGCGGGTGCGCAGGAGCCGCTCGGTCTCGGCGCGCTGGCGGCGGACGTCCATGAAGCCGAGGAACGTGCGCAGCTCGCGCCCCGCGAAGACGTTGCGCCAGAGCGCCTGCTGGTCGGCCAGCGCGCGCTCCTGGTAGACGGTCTCGATGCCGCGCTCGCGCGCGTCGGCGACCGAGCGCAGGCGCACGGGCTCGCCGCGGATCAGCAGCTCGCCCCTGGTGGGGCGGTGCAGGCCGGTGATGACCTTGATGAGCGTGCTCTTGCCCGCCCCGTTGTCGCCCACGAGGGCCACGACCTCGCCCCGGCGGATGGCGAGGCTGACGCCGCGCAGGACGTGCACGCGCCCGAAGGACACGTGCACGTCGCGCAGCTCGACGAGGGGGGTGCCCGTCGTCAACGGATGGCGGCGGCGGCCAGCGCGGCCACGGCGTCGGCGTTGTCGGCGGTGATGAGCGCCGCGCCCGTGTCCACGTTGAGGCCCGAGAAGCCGAAGGTGGACGACAGGTAGAGCTGGATGATGGGCAGGTAGCCCTGCAGGAAGGGCTGCTGGTCGAGCACCACCTGGATGGCGCCGTCCTGGATGCCCTGGACGGTGGCGGCCGTGAGGTCGAAGCCCGCCGCGCAGACCTCGCCGGGGGCCTTGCCGGCCGCCTGGAGGTAGGCGGGCAGGGTCGCCGTCAGCGCCCCGTGGTCGGTGACGACGGCCGTCACGTCGGGGTTGGCCGCCATGAAGGCCGCGAAGACGGGGATGCCCGAGGGGGCGTCGGCGTTGATCTGGTCCGAGATCTCCAGGTAGGTGACGGCGACGCCGGCGGCCTCCAGGGCGTTGATGACCCCTTGGGTGCGCTGGCCGCGCGCCTCCTGCGCGAGCAGGCCCCAGACGAGCGCCGTGTCGCCCTCGCCCAGCCCGCAGGTGGCCACGGCGCCCCGGCCGAGGTTCTCGCCCGCCGACAGGAGCTGCGCGCCCACGTAGCCGAAGCCCGAGGCCATGTACTCGGCCTCGTAGGTGGGCAGGTCCACGTTCTGGGTGGTGACGATGATGCCGGCCTCGCGGGCCTGGTCAATGAGGGGGCCGAGCGCGGCCTCGCCGGGGTGGCCCATGATGGCGATGCCGGTGGGGTTGCGGGCGATGGCCTCGCTGAACTGGCGCACCATCTGCTCGGGGTTCCAGTCGGACCACACGTACTCGACGGCGCAGCCGGTCTGCTCGGCCGCCAGCACGGCGCCGTTGTAGACGATGGTGGCGAAGGGATCGCCCTCGGAGCCGCCGGGGAAGAAGACGAAGCGCTTGCCCTCGCAGCTCGCCTCCTGGGCCTGGGCCGCCCCCGCCAGGAGGGCGCCGCCGGCGAGGCAGGCCCAGAGAATGGTCCGCATGTGAATCCTCCCTTGCCGGCCGCTTGCGCGTCGGGCCGGTCGGCGGGAGGCTAGCCGGGCCGCCGGGGGGGCGGCAACATGGAAAGCGGCGGACGCTGGAGGATGCGATGGGCCGGGGCGGCGTGACGGACCCCTCCGAGGCCCCGGGGGGCCTGCGGGCGCGCGCGGCGGCGCTGGTGGCCGAGCTGGGCTTGGCGCGGGCCGGGGAGGTGGGCGAGGTGCGCGCCCTCGCCGGCGGCGTGGCCTCGGACATCGCGGCGGTCGAGCTGCCCGGGGGGGCGGTCTGCGTGAAGTTCGCCCTGCCCAAGCTGCGCGTGGCGGCCGACTGGCGCGCGCCGGTCCACCGCTCGCGCGCCGAGTACGCCTGGCTGGGGGCGGCGGGGGCGGTGGTGCCGGGGCAGGTGCCGCGCCTCCTGGGCTGGTCGGACGGGCTCCTGGGCTTCGCCATGGAGATGGTCGCGGGGCCGGGCGTGTCGCTGTGGAAGGCGGACCTGCTCGCCGGCGGCCCGGCCGGGCCCCTGGCGCCCCTGGTCGGCGACCTCCTGGGGCGCGTGCACGCGGCCTCCGCCCGCCCCGGCTTCGACCGCGCCCCCTTCCGCAACCACGACGACCTCTGGGCGCTCCGGCTCGAGCCCTACCTGCTGCACGCGGCCCTCGCGCATCCGGGCGTGGCGGGGCGGCTTCGGGCGCTGGCCGAGGCGCACCATCGCGCGGACACCGTGCTGGTCCATGGCGACGTGAGCCCCAAGAACGTGCTCGTCCGCGACGGCGCGCCCGTCCTGCTCGACGCCGAGTGCGCCTCCCTGGGGGATGCGTCCTTCGACCTGGCCTTCTGCCTCAACCATCTGGTGCTCAAGGCCGTCCACGCCCCGGCGCTGGCCGGCGAGCGGCTCCGGGCCGCCCGCGCGCTCTGGGCGGCCTACCGATGCTACGTGGCCTGGGAGGACGCGGAGGCGCTGGGCGCGCGCGTGGCGGCGCTCCTGCCCGCGCTCATGCTCGCCCGCGTGGACGGCAAGTCGCCGGTCGAGTACCTGTCGGAGGCGGCGCGCGGGCGGGTCCGCCTGCTCGCCCTGCCGCTCGTCGCCGACCCGCCCGTCTCGCTGCCCCTCCTCCTCGACCACCTCGAAGCCCGGACCTGAATGGACCCCATCGAGAGCCTCCTCGCCCGCCGCGTCTGGGATTCGCGCGGGCACCCCACCGTCGAGGTGGAGGTGGCGACCGCGAGCGGCGCGCGGGGGCGGGCCGTCGCGCCGGCCGGGGCGTCCAGGGGCACGCGCGAGGCCACGGACCTGCGCGACGGCGGCGCGCGGCTGGGGGGCCTGGATGTCCAGGGGGCGCTGAGGGGCCTGCGCGAGAGGGTGGCCCCGGCCCTGCGGGGGCGCGACGTGGCCGACCAGGCGGGCGCGGACGGGGCGCTCCTCGCTCTCGACGGCACGCCCCTCAAGTCGGCGCTGGGGGGCAACGCCACGGTGGCGGCCTCGCTGGCGGTGCTGCACGCGGCGGCGGCCTCGGCGGGGCGGCCGCTCTGGGCGCAGGTGGCGGAGGGCTGGGGGCGGGCGCCCTCGGTGCCGCTGCCCGAGATCCAGGTCTTCGGGGGCGGGGCGCACGCGGGGCGGCGGACGGACATCCAGGACTTCATGGTGGTGGTGCCGGGCGCCGCCGGCTTCGACGAGGCGCTGGAGGTGACGGCGGAGGTGTATCGGGCGGCCGGCTCGATCATGCGGCGGCGGGGGGTGGCGGCGGGCGTGGCCGACGAGGGCGGCTGGTGGCCCTCCTTCGACAGCAACGAGGCCGCGCTGGAGACGCTGGTGGAGGCGATCCGGCTCGCCGGCGAGGAGCCGGGGGGGCGGGTGGCGATCTCGCTCGACGTGGCGGCCTCCGAGTTCGGGCGCGCGGGGCGCTACCGGCTCGCGCTCGACGGGCGCACGCTCGACCGCGAGGGCATGGTGGCGCTGGTGGGCGGCTGGCTCGACCGCTTCCCCATCGCCTCCGTCGAGGACCCCTTGGCCGAGGACGACCCCGAGGGGCTGGCGGCCTTCACGGCGCTCCACGGCGACCGGGTGCAGGTGGTGGGGGACGACGCCCTGGTGACGGACGCCCGCCTCGTGCGCGAGGCGGCGGCGCGGGGGGCCTGCAACGCGGTGCTCCTGAAGGTCAACCAGGCCGGCACGGCCAGCGAGGCGGTCGAGTGCCTGCGGGCGGCGGACGCGGCCGGCTTCGGGGCGATCGTGTCGGCGCGCTCGGGCGAGACGGAGGACGTGAGCGTGGCGCACCTCGCGGTGGGGCTGGGCGCGGGGCAGGTCAAGGTGGGCTCGATCGCGCGGGGCGAGCGCACGGCCAAGTGGAACGAGCTGCTGCGCATCGCGGAGGACCCCGGGGCCGGGGCCTTCGCGGGTCGCCGCCCGCTGCGCGGGATCCATGGGGGAGGGACGCGATGAGGCATTTTCCGGGGCGTTTCGAGGGCCGCGTGGCGGCCGTCACGGGGGGCGCGGGGGGCATCGGCGCGGCCGTGGTGGATCGGCTGGCCGCGGAGGGGGCGCGCGTGGCCGCCTGGGACCTGGCCGGCGCGGCCCCGGAGGCGCGCGAGGGCGTCGTGGCGGTCCCCGTGGACGTGACGGACTACGCCAGCGTCGAGGCGGCCGTGGCGCGGACGGAGGACGCGCTCGGCCCCATTGACGTGCTGGTCAACTCGGCCGGCATCGCGGGGCCCACGGCGCGGCTGTCGGAGTATCCCTTGGACGCCTGGCGGCGGGTGCAGGAGGTCAACGTGGGCGGCACGTTCCACTGCTGCCGGGCGGTGGTGCCGGGGATGGAGCGGCGCGGCTACGGGCGCATCGTCAACATCGCCTCCATCGCCGGCAAGGAAGGCAACCCCAACGCTTCGGCCTATTCGGCCAGCAAGGCGGCGGTGATCGGGCTCACCAAGTCGCTGGGCAAGGAGCTGGCCGGGCAGGACATCGCCGTCAACTGCCTGACGCCTGCCACCGCCCGGACGCGCATCCTCGAGCAGGTGAGCGAGGAGTTCGTGGCCTACATGCTGTCCAAGATCCCGCGCGGCCGCTTCGTGACGGTGGAGGAGGTAGCCGCGACCGTGGCCTTCATGGCCTCGGAGGAGAATTCGTTCACCACGGGGGCGGTCTTCGACCTGTCGGGGGGCCGGGCCACCTACTGAGGCGGCTCAGGCCCAGGGGGCGGGGCGGCGGGCGAAGAAGGCGTCCAGGCCGGCACGGGCCTCCCCGTCCTCCCGGCGGGCGACGAGCGCGGCGACGGAGGCCTCGATGACGGCGCCGGCGATGGGGGGGCCGAGGCGGCGCCCCGAGAGGACCGCGCGGCGGGCGGCGGCCTCGCCCGGGCGGGCGACGACGTAGGGGCCGACGGCGGCGGGGATGAGGCCCAGGCGGGTCTCGGCAAGGCCGAGGAGGGCGGCGTCGGCGGCCACGGCGATGCCGCGGACCGCCAGGAGGCCGACGCCGCCGTAGGCGGGGCCGTTGACGCCGGCGACGAGCGGCTTGGGCAACTCGTCGAGGGCGCCCAGCATGAGGGCGAGGCGGCGCGCCTCGGCGGCGAGCGTGGGGGCCGCATCGGCGAGGGCGGCGATGAGGGGGGTGTCGAGTGCGTCGTGGCGCTCGGGGCGGCGTGGGCCAGGGCCGCGCGGTCGAGGCCGGTGGGGTGGCCCAGGGCCTCCAGGCGGTCCGCGAGGGACTCCGTGGCGAGGTCGCCGGCGGCCGCCCGGCGCGAAGGGGCAGCCGCCCAGGCCCCCGGCGCTGCCGTCGAAGATGCGCAGGCCGCGGGCGGGCGCCGCCTCGACGTGGAGGAGCGCCCGGCCGGCGGTGTCGTGAGAGTGGCCCCCGCCTCCTGGCCATGGGCGCCCGCCTCCAGGCGCGCGAGGACGGCGTCGAAGGGCGCGGGCGAGAAGGCGGGTTCGTCGAAGGCGGCGATGTCGCCGCCCGCCACCCAGCCGCGGCCCGCGCATTCGACCACCAGCCCGGCCGCATCGTCCGCCTCGAAGGCGTCCAGCGCGGCCGCGAGCCCCGCGACGGTGGCCGCCGACAGAGCGTTGACGGGCGGGTTGCCCATGCGCGGCAGGCCCAGGCCGCCTTCGCGGGCATCGGCGACGGTCATGGGGCCTCCCTTGCGGCGGGGGCGCCCGGCCCGCAGGGTGCGCGGCGGAGGACGCCCATGGTCATCCTCGAGACGGACGGGCCGGCGGCACTCATCACCCTCGACAGGATCGAGGCGCGCGACGCCGTGGACCGGCCGGAGGCCGACCCCGCGCTGCGCGCGGTCGTGCTCAGGGGCGCGGGGCCGGTGTTTTGCGCGGGGATGGACCTCGCGCCCGAGGTGTTCAACCGCGCGGCGCCGGACGCGGGCAACATGGGGGTGCTGGCGCGCGACGGCACGCCCGAGCAGCAGGAGCGATGGCTGAGGTCCCTGCTCGCGGGCGAGATCCGCTCGTCCTTCGCCACGACCGAGCCCGAGGCGGGCTCCTCGGACGCCCGCAACATCGAGAGCACCATCCGGCGCGACGGCGGCGCCGACGTGGTCTCGGGGCGCGAGTGGCGCATGACGGGCGCCACCGGCCCGCGCTGCCGGATCGTGTCGTCATAGGCAAGACCGACCCCGCGGCCGAGCCCTACCGCCAGCAGAGCATGATCCTCGTGCCCCGGGACGCGCCCGGCGTGGCGGTGGCGCGTTCGCTCCCGGCGTTCGGCCTCGACGGGATGCCGGACCGCGCCTCCGAGGTGGTCGTCCACGACGTGCGCGTGCGCCTCTCCACCATGCTCCTGGGCGAGGGCCGGGCGCGTCCACCACTGCATGCGGCTGATCGGCCTGGCCGGGCGGGCGCTCGGGAGGATGTGCCTGCGCGCCTCCCGGCGCGTGGCCTTCGGGGTGCCCGTGTCCGAGCAGGGCGTGACGCGCGAGAGGGTGGCGCGGTCGCGCGTCCTCATCGAGCAGGCGCGGCTGCTGAGGCCGCGCGCCGCACACAGGATGGACGGCGTGGGCAACAAGGGGGCGCGGGCCGGGCCGCATGACCAGGCGGTTGCGGACCAGGTGCACCTGAAGGGTGGCCAGCATCCGCTCCAGCTCGGGGTTGGCCGAGATGCGCGCCATGGTGCGGTGGAAGCGGGCGCGCGCGAACTCGAACTTGTCGCTCTGGGCCGAGGCCTTCATCAGCGCCTCATGGGCCGCCTCGAAGGTCGCCCGCGCGCCCTCGTCGCCCAGGTGGTGCGCGGCGAGCCGCGCGGCCAGGCCCACCACGGCCTCGGTGATGAGCAGCACGTTGCGCGCCTCCCGGCGCGTGAACTGGCGGATGCGCGCGCCCCGGTCGTGGCGGGCCTCCACGACGCCCTGGGCCGCGGGACTCCTGATGGCCTCGCGCACGGTGGAGCGGCTCACGGCGTAGCGGCTCACCGGGTCGGGCTTCACGAGGCGCTGGCCGGCGACGTAGCGCCCCTCGTAGAGCCCGCGCAGGATGTGGTCCGAGGCGCTGAGCCGTTCCTCCTCCATGCCGCCTCCCCATGGCCGCCGCGACTGGACGATGTGGCCCGACGACGGTCGGGCGCAGGGGCGCGCTCAGGGCCCGGCCCCGGAGAGGGTCCGGGCCAGGCGGGCCGTGTCGGCCTGCGTCCAGCCCTCGATCCCCAGGGTCGCCGCCCAGGCGGGGATGTAGTCCTCGGGGGCGTAGTCGTGGCCGAAGCCGCGCACGCCCAGCGCGAAGCCCATGTCCACGGCCACCTGCGCCGCCGTCACCAGGGGGATCCAGCGCATGAGGGGCGAGACGTCGGGGGCGCGGCCCGCCTCGAGCCAGCCGGGCCGGCGCCAGGCCAGCGAGGGGTCGAAGAAGACGATGGGGTCGCTGCCGTATTGCAGGAACACCAGCCGCATCGGCCCCCAGGGGACGCCGCCCGCCTCGGCCCCGAAGTCGCCGGCCTGGTTGGAGGCCCGGATCAGCGAGCCGTTGCCGAAGCGCGGGCGCCAGGCGGGGCTGCCGGGCTCTCGCCGCTCCACCACCATGCGCCAGAAGGTGCTCAGGAACGGCGAGCCCGCCCACATGGCCCCGTCGAAGGGGTCCGCGAGCACGTCGAGCAGCGGCACGGTGTCCTGCGACAGGTGCGCCCCGAGGCTCAGGCCGTGCAGGTAGAGGCGCGGGCGCGCGTCGCGGGGCAGGGCCTTCCAGTGGCCGTAGACGAGGTCGAAGAGGGCCCGCGCCTCGGCCCGCCCATGCGAGGGGTCCACGAAGACCGAGACGGGGCTGGGCAGGTAGGAATACTGCACGGCGACCGTGGCGACGTCGCCCCGCGCCAGGACGTCGAGGCTGTCCATGGCGCCCGGGTCGAGCCAGCCCGTGCCCGTGGGCATGGCGATCACGAGGGCGGCGCGCTCGAAGCCGCCCTGGCGGAGCAGCTCGTCGAAGGCCAGGCGCGCCCGCGCCTCGGGCGTGGGCGCGCCGGTCAGGCCCACGTAGACGCGGATGGGCCGCGGCGCCGGCTCGCCCCAGAAGGCGGCGATCCTGGCGGCGTCCGGACCGCCCGAGACGAAGTCGCGCCCCGCCGCGCCCAGGTCCTCCCAGGCCACCAGCGAGCCCGGGCCGCCCGTGCGGCCGGGCTCCTCGGGGGCGGCGGTGCCGGGCGGCGTCAGCGCGTCGGCCACGCGCGAGGCCCCGTCAATGGCGCGCACGACGCCCCGCAGCAGGACCCCGTCCACGAGCAGGAGCACCAGCGCGCCCGCCGCCACGAGCCCCACGGCGCGAGCCGCGCGCGTGGGCAGGAGGCGGTCGGCCCAGGCCCCGAGCCGCAGGGCGAGCCCCGCCACGGCGCGCCCGAGCCCGAGCAGGACGACGAACAGGGCGGCCGCCGTCCCGGCGACGAGCAGGGGCGCGAAGCTCTCGAGCGGCGGCAGGCCCCAGGCGGCGCGCACGGAGTCCTGCCAGCCCTTGCCCGCCCAAAGCCCCCCGAGCGCCGCCAGGCCCGCCAGCGCGAGGGCCGCGCGGGCGAGGAGGCGCGAGGGCGGCGGCGCCAGGTCGAGCCAAGCCAGCGCCCCCGCGGCGGCGCGCCACAGCAGGTAGCCGATGGCCAGGAGCGCCCCGCCCAGCGCCCCCTGCACGAGCGGCCCGCGCGGCACCATGGAGGGCGTGAGCGAGAGCGCGAAGAGGAGGGCGCCCAGCAGGAGGCCGCCGGGCGAGGGCGCGGCCAAGAGCCGCCGCCTCATGGCACGGCCGCGACGACCACGAAGGCGCCCAGGATGACGAGGTGGATGCCGCCCTGAAGCACCGTCGTGCGCCCCACGGCGAGCGTCAGCGTCCCCATGAACAGCGAGAGCATCAGGAGCGCGACGTGCTCGGCCTCCAGCCCCAGGATGAGGGGCCGGCCGAGGAGGAGCGACAGGAGCGCCACGGCGGGGATGGTCAGGCAGATGCTGGCCAGCGCGGAGCCGAGCGCCAGGTTGAGGCTGGTCTGCACGCGGTCGCCCCAGGCCGCGCGCAGGGCCGTGACGCCCTCGGGGAGGAGCACCACGGCGGCGATGACCACGCCCACGAAGGCGGAGGGCAGGCCGGCGGCGGCGATGCCGGCCTCCACGGAGGGGGAGAGCGATTCGGCCAGCAGGACCACGCCCAGCAGGGCGGTGGGGAGCGCCCCGAGCGAGACGAGGAAGGCGCCGCGCCCGGGCGGGGCGTGGGAGACCTCGGCCGGCTCGGCGAAGTCCTCCGGGTGGCGGACGGTCTGGACGAAGAGGAACAGCGCGTAGAGCCCGAGCGACACGGCCGCCACGAACACCAGCTGCGCGGGCGCGAAGAGCGGCCCCGGCGTCGTCAGCGTGTAGTTTGGAAGGATCAGGGCCAGCGTGGCGACGGTGCCCAGCACGCCCAGGGAGGCCGTCGCGCCGCGCGCCTGGAACGACTGCTCGCGGTGGCGCAGGCCCCCCACCAGGAGGCACAGGCCGACGATGCCGTTGAGCACGATCATGAGCGCCGCGAAGACGGTGTCGCGCGCCACCGACGACGATTCGGGGGGCGCGTCCAGGAGGAGCGACACGATGAGCGCCACCTCGATGACCGTGACGGCCACCGCGAGGAGGATCGCCCCGTAGGGCTGGCCGATGCGCAGCGCGACGGACTCGGCGTGGTGGACGGCGGCGAAGACGGCGGCCAGGAGCAGGAGGCCGGCCACGGGCAGCAGGGCGCCGGGCAGGCCGTGGCGCCACTCGCCCCAGGCGCCCAGCAGCAGCGCGAGCGGCGGGACGAGGAGCGTCCAGGCGGGGTGGCCGGGCCGATGGGGGAGGGATGCGGCCAGGGCGCGCCTACTGCGCCGGCTCGAAGGCGAAGGGCTCGGCCGGCGCGAACCGCCCCGACACCTCGCCGGACAGGATGCGCGTCATGTCCACGCCCAGGTCGAGCAGCAGGACCGGCGCGCCCTCCGACAGGTCGAGCCGCTTGAGGTCCACCCAGAAGGTGTTGGGCGAGAGCGCGGACTCGGCGTAGTAGAGCAGGTCCTTGCTGTCGGCGGCCACGCGCCAGCGCGTGGTGCTGAGGTTGGGCGCGTCGGCGATGCTGATGCCCCAGGGCACGGACACGTTGCGGATGACGCTCATGGTGGCGGCGGCGGCCACGCGGGGGTCGTCGCTCTGCTCGACGGCGTCGATGTAGAAGGAGGCGCGCACGAAGCGGTCGGTGGCGCGGTTGGTGCCGGGCAGGAAGTCGCGCGGGTCCACCCGGCTCCAGTAGGCCTGGACGGCGAGCTGCTCCTCGTAGCGCGGCTCGTTGGTCATGACGCGGAACTCGCGCCCGTGGTGGATGACCAGCTCGCCGTCGAGCCACTCCAGGATGGCGCTGTCGCCGCTGGCGTCCGAGAGCGACAGGTGGACGGTGGTGAGCCGCCCGGGCTGGCCCGGCACGTCGCCCGAGGCCGCGTCGAGCGGGTTGGCCGCGAGCCAGGCCACGGCCTCGGCCACGGTGGCGAAGTTGTCGAGGAAGAACTGCGCCCAGATCGAGATCGAGATGCGCGGCGTCACGCCGTCGTCGGTGGGGTAGTCCGCCTCCACCATCCACAGGAGGTTGGCGACCAGCCCCGCCTCGTTCATGCCGTCCACGGTCGAGACGTCGTAGCCCGACACGACCAGGCTGCCGTAGCGCGAGGTCCAGGAGATCGAGCGGGGGCCGGCCGCGCCGTCACGCTGGAGGCCACGCGGGAAGGCCCAGAAGTTGGAGGTGATGGGCAGCTTCCAGTCGAAGCTGCGCCCCGTCAGCACCCGCCCCTCGGGGCCGAGGTAGACGGCGCGGGTGCAGGCCTCGGCCGCGGTGGCGACGGACAGGGCGGCGGCGCAGAGGAGCGCGGCCAGGGGGCGAAGGACGGCCATGGGAACCTCCGGTCAGAAGCGCCAGGTCAGGCCCGCGAGCGGCCCCGAGACGGTGGCCTCGAAGTCGGGCCCGCCGCCCTCCCCGCCGCCCTCGTAGTCCACATGGAGGCGGCGCCAGCCGCTCGACAGGGTCAGACGGTCGGTGAGGGCGTAGTTGAGCGTGGCGACCTGCTGGTTGGTGGCCTCCGAGCCCACCCCCCAGCCGCCGAGGTCGGCGTAGAGCGTGGCCGAGAGGCGCGGCGAGAGGGCGTAGGTGGCCCGCGCCGCCACGATGGGGTCGGTGAAGGACACGTCGGCCGAGGCCGAGAGCCCCGCGAGCGGCACGGCGGCGCTGACGCCCACGTCCCAGGCCCTGATCCCCGCGAGGAGGTCCAGCGTGGCGCGTGGGTCGGCCTGGAGCCTGTAGCCTCCGAGCAGCGTGAGCGACCGCTGGCTCACCTCGCCCTCGGCCGGGATGCCGGGCGGCACGACCCCCTCGCGCGAGGAAGCGGAGGCGCTGAGGTCCACGAGCCCGACCCAGCGCCCGTAGCGCCCGAAGGCCGTGACGAAGAAGGCCGCGTCGAGGTCCTCCAGCACGTCGGGGAGGGATTGGTCGAACTCCAGGGTGGGGCTGCCCGGGACCGGCGTCACCTCGCCCCCCACGCCGCTGCCCCAGGCGTAGGGGGTGACCTGGAAGGCCCAGGGGCGGTCCTCCTGGGCGGCAGCCGGGAGGGCGGCGAGCAGCAAGAGCGGCAGGAGGGTCCTCACAGCGTGTCCTTCACGAAGCGCCCGCCCTTCATGATGAGGCGGAGGTTGGCGTCCGGGTCGCCCAGGAAGGCGAGGTCCAGGTCGGGCTCACCGTCCACCACGAGGAGGTCGGCGTGGGCGCCCGGCGCGATGACGCCGAGGCTGCCCGGGTAGGGCGCGCGCTCCCCGCTCATGGCGAGCAGCTCGCCCGCGTCGCCCGTCGCCATGCGCAGCGCCTCCAGGGGCGGCATGAAGCGGGCGAGCTTGGCGAGCTGGCGGCCCTGGCTCCTGCCGCCCTGGGCGGCGTTGAACAGGATGTCGGTGCCGAAGGCCATGCGCACGCCGAGGTCGCGGCCCAGCCCGAAGGCCCGCACGGTTCCTTCCGACACACGCAGCTGGTCGGCCCTCTGCTGGGGGTCGGCCTTGGGGTTGGCGTCCTCGTCGAGCAGGAAGGGCTGGATGGACCACCAGACCCCCTCGCCGGCCATGACGCGGGCGGTCTCCTCGTCGGCGAGCTGGCCGTGCTCGATCGAGCGCACGCCGGCGCGCACGGCGCGGCGGATGCCCTCGGGGAGGTAGACGTGGGCGCAGACGTAGGTGCCCCAGTCCGAGGCCGCCTCCACGGCCGCGCGCATCTCGCGCTCGGTGAACTGGATGGAGTCGAGCGGGTCGTACTGCGAGGACACGCCGCCGCCGGCGTGGATCTTGACCTGCGAGGCGCCCATCATGAGCTGCTCGCGGGCGCGGCGCAGCACCTCGTCGGCGCCGTCGGCGATTACCGCCACGCCCTGGCGCTCCATGTAGTTGGCGGGGGTGGACGGCATGCGCGGCAGCTCGCTCAGCATGCGGAAGTCGCCGTGGCCCCCCGTCTGGGAGATCATGGCGCCCGAGGGGAAGATGCGCGGCCCCTCCACGACGCCGCGGTCAATCGCCATCTTGAGCCCGAAGGCGGGGCCCCCCACGTCGCGCACCGTGGTGAAGCCGCGGCGAAGGGTCGCGCCGGCCTCCCGGCCCGCGACGAGGTGCACGAGCGCGGCGTCCTGGGTGAGGGCGACCAGCTCGCTCACGGCCGCGAGCGAGGCGTGCCAGTGGGCGTCTATGAGGCCCGGCATGACGACGCGGCCTGCGCAGTCGATGACCGTCGCGCCCTCCACGGCCTCGGCGGCCGCCGGCAGGCCGGCGATGCGGTCGCCTTCGACGAGGACCGACAGGCCGCCGCGCAGGGCCAGCTCGCGCCCGTCGAAGAGGCGCAGGTTGGTCAGCAGGATGGGCCGGCCCGCCTCCTGCGCCCGGGCGTCGCGGGGGCCGAGCCCGAAGCCCGCGAACATGCCCAGGACGGCGGCCGCGCCGCCCAGCATCCGCCGCCGGTCGAGGTCGGCCTGGATGCGCCGCATGGCGGCGAGCGTCTGGGGGGCGCCGCAGACGCAGAAATGGGCGTGGGCGGCATGAGGGCTGGCGTCCTCGCAGACCTGGCACATCCGAGCAGCCCTCCCATCGTGGCGGCCAGCCGCGACCCGGCGACCCTGTCGCGACGGAAGCTACCACGCGCCCGTGAATCCCGACAATCTCGGAGGGCCGCGCGGTTGCGACTCTTCGCCGCTCCGCCCCCGGCCAAGGCCCTGGCCCAGGCGGGCTCGGCGCGGCGCGGAGCCGCGCCGCCGGGGCCCGCCCGGCCCGCAGCGGCGGACGCGCGGGTCGTGGGACCGCCTCGCCTTGGGGGGCCGCGAGACAGGCCCCGGGGGAGGCCGAATGACCGGCCGTCGTCCTCGGCCTCCTCGGCCGCGATGGGGGACGCGAGGAGGTCGGCGTTCTTGCGACGGCGCGAGCCACGCCGGCGCCCCGCGCCAGGGTTGCGGCGGCGCCCTGGCCAGGACGCCAGGCCGCCTCCCCCACGAGGCCCCCAAGGTCAGCCACGGCGGCGAGGGCTCCGCTTCCTCGCGGCGCACCAGCACGTCGAGGCGGCGCAGGAGCGCCAGGGCGCGGTGCCGGTCGAGCCTCGCGCGCAAGTCCGGCCAGCGCACGCAGCTGGGGCAACCGTCCTCGCAGGCCACGGGCCGGTCCAGGATCGCGGCCGCCTCGCGTGGCAGCCCCGGCAGGTCTTCGTCGGCCCTCACCACGAAGCCCGAGCCCCCGGCGGCGCGGTTGGGTCCCCGAGGCTCGCGAATGGCATGCGGTCCACGGCGACGCGCGCCGTCGGCCGCCACCAAGTCGAGGGCCTCGCGGGACCCTTTACCCCTCTGCTTGTTGCTGGTTGTTGTGGGGTGTTGGAGCGACGGAGGGCCGCCCTTGTTTGGGGCGGCCCTGTGGTGTTGGTTGCGGGGGCAGGATTTGAACCTGCGGCCTTCAGGTTATGAGCCTGACG
>ERZ1066120.26-NODE-26-length-159393-cov-16.066701_pt1 | contig 159393 bp, 127 predicted proteins | sample MGYA00382767_ERZ1066120 | MGnify/ENA primary metagenome ERZ1066120 (study PRJEB33369, sample SAMEA5778350) | biofilm metagenome | biome: Industrial cooling water; feature: Water cooling tower basin; material: Biofilm | place: United Arab Emirates | collected... | reverse complement strand
GTTGATCTCAAGTAGTTCTGTTTCCAGCTTACCTAATTGATGACACGCTATAGTGACCAATTACCAATTACCAATTACCAAAATTGTAAAGATTAATTGCAAAATCCCAATTTTTTGTGTTACATTTATTTACATAAAACAACAAGACCAGATATAACTAAACGCTAAGCGATTTCAAGCGTTAGGCAGTGGTTAGTTTGAGTCAGGTTTTTCTCCTTCCAACACAGCAACAGCTAGACCAGCCACAGGCTGGTTTTTATTTCAGCAGCAACTCAGGAAAATGCTGGTATTTTTGACTTCAAAAGCCAGCTACGGAGTTAAAAAACTTACAATCAGCGTAAATCTATTTTGAAAACAATATCTATAGTGTTAACCGTGATATTTTAGAAGATGGTGTCAATCTTCCAGGCAATCGGAAGCATCATCAAGAGTTAAACGCCGTTGCGATCTAACCGCCCAAACTGCCCAGTCAAGTTTTTAGATCGTACCGTAGCATGATAAAACGATCGGTCTTTGCCAATACAATGAATTGGATTTTAAAAGTTGACAGTTTCAGGCAAAAGTTAGTTGACGGCGGTTTACGGCGATTCTTGTAACCATTCACCTCACCCTCCTCCTGTCAGAAGTTTTGTTAACAACCTTAGTTGCATCCAAGTTGAGAGGTACATTTCATGCCAGTCCGTTTATACATTGGTAATCTGCCAAAAGATGAAGTCGATCGGCAAGAGTTGCAAGCAGTTTTTGCTGATGCGGGCAACAACGTGACTACAAAAGTCATTAAAGACCGCAAGACCGGAAAATGTCGTGGTTTTGGTTTTGTTACCGTCAATAGCGACGAGCAAGCAGACGAAATCATTGAAAAATATAATGGCTATCTATTTAAGGAAACGCCATTGAAAATTGAGAAAGCACTACCCCGCAATAAAGGTCAAGAAGAAGAAGAACAACCTTCTGTTGCTAGCACTAATACGGGTGATGCCCCTGCAAGCACTAGCAATATAGAAAAAAGTAGTAGTAATAAGCGAAGCGGAAAAAAACCTCGTCGCGGCAGCCCTGGTGGCACTTCTACTGGATCGTCCGATGCCGATGGAGTTCGTCCCGATCCGCGTTGGGCTTCTGAACTAGAAAAGCTGAAGCAGATGTTGGCGGCTCAAACTACAAATGGATAGGCATTTGACCGAGGGTTAGGAGTTGGGAGTCAAGGATTGTTTGCAATTGGCAATTAGCTTGCCGCTATTTCTCATCTGCACGCCTATCTCCCCTGCTCCCTCTAATTAGTATTCCATTCAGGCTACGCACTTCTAGATCGCTCGGTAAATTAACGAAATCCTACCTCAGACAGAGCTGGTTTACTTCGTGTTGTGCAGTCGCCTCTATAGCTTGGGATGAGGATTTAGAGGTTGAGTGCATTAGATTAAATTTTCAAATCACTAATAAAACATCAACTTATACTTCTTGGTTAAGGTTTATACATTCGGTCAGTAGCTTAGCCTAGTCATAACAGTATTTTTTATACTTGAGAGTCTAAATAGAATTTACGATAACTTAGCTTTTGCTAGCAATACTTTATTTAACCTGTAATTTAAGCTAGCAGAGGGTTTGCAGCAAGCAATATCGCTTTAACTCAACCTGCAATCTGCAAACAACAATCAACAAAAAGTTACAGTAAAATTCCCCAAAAATCTGCATTTGGGCGAAGGTAATTCTAGAGGAAGAGTGGCGATCGCGGTGATTCATCCACCTAGAGGATGCGATCGCATGTGGTATTCTGTAAATTAAACTTAATAAACTTTAGGGGTAAAGACAGAAGCCTTTGTGAAGTCTCCTTACATTCACCCCTACTACCGTGCAAATTCAATAGCCACAAAGCTATGAACAATAAAAATCAAAAGCGTATTGCCTTAATCTCAGTTCACGGCGACCCTGCGATTGAGATTGGCAAAGAAGAAGCTGGAGGACAGAACGTATATGTCCGCCAAGTAGGCGAAGCACTGGGTAAGCTGGGATGGCAGGTTGATATGTTTACCCGTAAAGCAAGTGCCAAACAAGCAAACATAGTCGAACATAGCGAGAATTGCCGCACAATTCGCTTAACTGCTGGTCCTGAGGAATTCGTTCCGAGGGACAATATTTTTGGGTATGCCTCAGAGTTTGTCGAAGCATTTCTCCAGTATCAGCAGCAAACTGGGTATCGATATCCTCTAGTGCATACCAATTACTGGATTTCTAGCTGGGTGGGCATGGAACTAAAGAAAGCCCAATCTATCAAGCAAGTTCATACTTACCACTCATTAGGCGCAATTAAATACAAGTCAGTGACAACCGTACCGCTGATTGCCTCGAAGCGGCTGGAAGTAGAAAAAAGGGTGCTAGAAACAGCCGAGCGGATTGTTGCCACTAGCCCGCAAGAAAAAGAACACATGCGATCGCATGTATCTACCAAAGGCAATATTGACATTATTCCCTGCGGTACAGATATTCATCGTTTTGGCTCGATTGACAGCAAATCCGCCAGAGAACAGCTAGGAATTCCCCAAGAAAGCAAAGTTGTCTTTTATGTCGGACGATTTGACGAGCGTAAAGGAATTGAAACTTTGGTGCGAGCAGTCGCCCAGCTGCAATTACGCGGTAAAGAAGACATCAAACTAATTATCGGTGGTGGCAGCCGCCCAGGACAAAGCGATGGCATCGAGCGCGATCGCATTGAAGCAATTGTCCGAGAATTAGGCATGAGCGATTTTACCTCCTTCCCTGGACGGCTAGGTGATGTCGATCTACCCATCTACTACGCCGCAGCTGATGTTTGCGTCGTTCCCAGTCACTACGAACCATTCGGTTTAGTTGCAATTGAAGCAATGGCAAGCGGTACGCCAGTGGTTGCTAGCGATGTCGGCGGGTTGCAATTTACCGTCGTCCCAGAAGAGACAGGCTTACTCGCTCCACCTAAAGATGATGCAGCTTTTGCTGCTGCCATCGACCGGATTTTGAGCGATACCGCTTTCAGAAACCGCCTCGGCGAAGCAGCAAGACAACGTGTAGAAGACATGTTCAGTTGGGAAGGAGTCGCCAAGCAACTAGGCGAGCTTTACACCAAGTTGATGACAGAAACGTCAACCGTCGTACCCACGAAGAAAAAAGCTGTGAGTGCGTGAGGAAGGGGCTAGAGGCTAGGGGCTAGGGAAAGAATTCATAATTCACAATTAAGCCACTCCCTACTCCCCATTCACAGCAACTCTCGGTAAGCGGTGCTTAAAGCCGCAGAGGATTTCCCAAGAAATAGTATTTAAGACTGCTGCCCAATCGTCGGCAGCAATTTTTTCATTGCCTTCTTGTCCGAGGAGAGTCACGACTTCTCCGACTGCTAAATCTGGAATTGCCGTCACATCTAGCATTAACTGATCCATTGTAATAGCGCCAATTTGGGGGATGCGCCGACCGCGAATGAGAACTTCCATATGATTGGAAAGATTGCGCGGTACGCCGTCAGCATAACCAATTCCAACCACAGCTATACCCAATTCGCGATCGCTAACAAAATGGTGTCCGTAACTTACGCCTGTATTGGGGGGGATAGTTTTTACCTGAGTGACTCGCGCTTTGACTTGCAGCACGGGTTTGAGTTGGATAGAGCCGCTTAAATGCTCTGCTGGGTAAAGTCCGTATATTGCCAATCCCACACGGACCAAATCGTAGTGTAGATCGGAGTCAGTCAAAGTAGCGGCAGAATTAGCTAAATGCAGCGGTGGCAGGGAAATACCAGCCGCCTGAATTTGGGCGATCGCAGTTTCAAACCGTTGCTGTTGCTGCTGCATCGTTGTGCGGTCGAGACTCTCTGCCGTAGCTAGGTGAGAGTAAATACTAGCAATTTGTAAATGAGGTAGAGAATTTACTAGCTGTACGAACTTTACTGCTTGTTCCCAGTGGGGTCCGAGACGAGACATCCCTGTATCGAGCTTGACATGCACTAGTAGACGATCGCCTTTAGTAGTAGCCAGGGTTTCGGAGAAAACAAAAGCTTGTTTGGCATCGCACAAAGTCGGCTGAAGTCGCCAGTGGGCGATCGCTTGTAGCTGTTCTGGTGTATGCGTTGCCCCTAGAATCAAAATTGGTGCTTCAATTCCCGCTTGACGCAGCTCGATTCCTTCAGGAATAGTTGCTACCCCCAGCCAGTTTGCTCCAGCAGCTACGGCTGTACGCGCCACTGTTACAGCTCCATGACCGTAAGCATCTGCCTTAACAACTGCCATCAACGCCGTCTTTGTTGCTAATAGGCTTTTCAGCTGCCGTACGTTATGGGCTAAAGCTCCTAAATCGATTTCCACCCACGCCCTTTGACGTAACCCACCCTCAACATCGCCACCAACAACCGCTTTCGCACTCCGCTCCTGACTCAGCATTACCACTCCTCTTATTTTCAGTGACCAGTGACCAGTGACCAGTGAACAGTTAACTCCGAATTGGGAATTCTCACTTCATCCCTCGGACTTTCGATTTACAAAGCAGGTCTAATATAGGCAAATATTTGCAATATCACAAGATCGCACAATTCAGTGACCAGTGACCAGTTCATTCTGACTTCTGACTTCCCATTACCAATTACCAATTACCACTACTCACTACTCACTACTCACTACTCACTTTTTATAACCGATGACAAACGACGCAAAATTGAGTAAATATGTTAATATCTTGTAAAAAAGTTGGCTGCTGCGATACTCAATGGCTAAGGTCTTAGTCCTGAACGCCTCTTACGAGCCGATAAACATCACGAGCTGGCGACGGGCAATTGTATTGCTAATTAAAGGCAAAGCGGAACAAGTCGAACACAATGGCATGTTCATTTACGCCGAACTTCCCCTTCCGACTGTCATCCGCCTGCGTCACTACGTTCGCGTCCCTTATAAAGAAATTCCTCTCACTAGACGTAATATCCTCCATCGAGATAGCCATAGTTGTCAGTACTGCGGCTACATCGGGGAGGATTTAACATTAGATCACGTTTTACCGCGATCGCGTGGCGGAATGGATACCTGGGAAAATATTGTCACGGCGTGCGTCCGCTGCAACGTCAAGAAAGGCAGCCGTACCCCAGCCGAAGCTCACATGCATCTACGCCATCCCCCTCGCAAACCATATAGTAGCCTCTATTTTGAGGTCACGAAGCATCTCAAAAGCGGGCTGCATGATGAGTGGCAAAAGTATGTTATTGGTCTTTAGTTCAAATTGTCTGCTGGAGAAGTGACTGTAGAGCTATGATGAAAGATAGCGATCGCATTTCATCCTAGCGCCAGATTGAGCGGAATTACTGTTGATGCACAATAACGATCGCAGTAATCGTAGGATACGCTATAACAGCTAATTGAGTAATAGTAACATTTTTGACTACCCTTTCCGCCTCACACACATAAGATAGTATTTATGCCCTTGAACTCGTTCAAGCAGCTTAGTAGTCTGCCTTCCATTAAAGATAGTGAGTCTTCTGTTGAAGAAGCTGAGATAGACATGGGATCTGAGGCTTCATCTCAAGAACCATCCCAGGCAACCTTGACCGCTGATTCTGGAAATCAAGCAGTTGGGCGCAATGGTAATGGTTCTTACCCCTCAAAAGTGGAAGCATTGCGGCAAGTTTTAGAAAGACACCAGCACGAACGACACTTAATTCTGCTGCAAGACTTTCCCGACCCCGATGCCCTTTCGTCGGCATGGGCTTATCAGTTAATCGCACAGCAGTACGATTTGCAATGTGACATTGTATATGCTGGAACCTTGAGCCATCAAGAAAATATTGCTCTAGTCAAATTGACGGGTCTACCAGCGCAGCGCCTACCAGTTCAAACAGCCAAAAGCAAAGATTTGTCTGGGTACAAAGGTTACACGCTGATTGACAATCAGGGAACGACGAGCCAACTACTGTCTTTAGTCTTGGAAGCAGGCTTACCACTCATAGCCGTCATCGACCATCACAGCTTGCAAGGAGAACTCAAACCAGAGTTTGCCGATATTCGTCCCAACGTCCGCGCCACGGCGACAATTTTGACCCAGTATTTGCAAACAGGGTTACTCGTACTTGATAGTAGCGTCGGTCAGCACGTTAAATGTGCCACGTCCTTGATGCACGGCTTGCGTTCCGACACCAGCAGCTTGATGCAAGCACAAGAAGAGGATTTTCAGGCAGCTGGGTACTTGAGTCGATTTTACGATTACCAACTGCTTAAAGCGGTATTACAGACTAATCGCTCCAAGCGAGTGATGGATGTAATCGAGCGATCGCTCAAAAATCGTATAGTACAAAATAACTTCTCCATTGCGGGTGTTGGATACCTGCGTTACGACGACCGCGATGCCATCCCTCAAGCGGCTGACTTTTTAGTGACAGAAGAAAACGTTCATACAGCCGTTGTCTACGGTATCGTTCATGACGAAGACGAAGAACTAGAAGTTGTCATCGGGTCGCTGCGTACCACCAAACTTACCCTCGACCCCGATGAATTTCTCAAAGAAGCTTTCGGACAAGACAATCAAGGACGCTTCTTTGGCGGCGGACGTAGCGGTGCAGGCGGCTTTGAGGTTCCCATGGGCTTCTTATCGGGAAGTAACGAAAATGCTGCCTACGCCAGAATGAAATGGGAAGTTTTCGACGCTCAAATCAAGCAGAAGCTTCAACGGCTAGTTAACCCCCAAGATAGTCCGATTCAGACTGAATAGGTAATGGGTAATGGGTAATGGGTAATGGGTAATGGTCTTTCGCAACTCACTATTAACTATTAACTATTAACAACCACCAACTACCAAATACCAAATCATGCAACTGTATTTAATCCGTCACGGTATTGCTGAAGAAAGAAGTCCCGACTTGGAGGATGAAAAACGGGAATTGACAGCCAAAGGACGGGATAAAACTCAAAAAGTAGCAAAACGTTTATCCGAACTGGGTTTACGATTTGAGCTGATTTTAACCAGTCCCCTCACCCGAGCGAGGCAAACAGCAGAAATTTTGCAAGCTTGCGGTTTGAGTTCCGATTTGGAAGAATCTAGTCATCTATCTCCAGAAGGAAATTTTTATTCGTGGCTGAACTGGTTAGAACAAAAGCAAATGCTAGCTACTGATACTCAGCTAGCTTTAGTCGGTCACGAACCAGATTTAGGGCAATGGGCGGAAATTTTAGTTTGGGGAAACAAGCAAGAGTCAGAATTTGCTGAAAATTCTGTCGACTCCTACTCTGCTGCCCTAATGGTAAAAAAAGCAGGTATCATTGGTGTTACCCTACCAAAAGACAGCTCTCCCGTAGGTCGCAGCCAGCTATTTTGGCTGAGTCCGCCTAAGTTTTTGCTCTAACTAGCATATAATTCTGGTAAAACTAACTACACAAGGCTAGTTTTTGGTAAGTTAGCTTGAGTATTGTCTTTTCTATGCAGCCAGTGTAGCCATGTCCCTCTGCGAATTTAAGCCAGGTCTAGAAGGCATCCCCGCCGCCCAATCCAGTATCAGCTTTGTCAACGGAAAAGAGGGAATACTGGAATATCGCGGCATTCGCATCGAAGAGTTAGCCGAAAAAAGTAACTTTTTAGAAACGGCATACCTCTTAATTTGGGGCAAACTCCCAACTAAGCAAGAGTTAGAGGAATTCGAGCATGAAGTGAGACATCATCGGCGAATTAAATATCGCATTCGGGATATGATGAAAAGTTTTCCCGAAAGCGGTCATCCGATGGATGCGCTACAAGCCTCAGCAGCGGCACTAGGCTTGTTCTACTCTAAACGCGACTTGGAAAACCCCGTATATATTAGGGATGCCGTCGTGCGGCTGTTAGCAACCGTACCGACAATGATCGCAGCATTTCAGTTAATGCGGAATGGTAACGATCCCGTGCGCCCTCACGATGGCTTAGATTACTCGGCAAACTTTCTCTACATGCTCAACGAACGGGAACCAGATCCGCTAGCAGCACGAATCTTTGATGTTTGTTTGATTCTTCATGCCGAACACACGATGAATGCTTCTACGTTTTCGGCACGGGTGACGGCTTCGACGCTAACCGATCCTTACGCTGTCGTCGCTTCAGCAGTTGGCACTCTAGGCGGACCGCTACATGGAGGAGCCAACGAAGAAGTGATTACGATGTTAGAAGAAATTGGTTCGGTAGAAAATGTCCGTCCTTTTTTAGATGATTGCTTGCAGCGTAAAACTAAGATTATGGGCTTCGGTCATCGCGTCTACAAGGTGAAAGATCCGCGAGCCACAATTCTGCAAAAATTGGCAGAGCAGTTATTTGAGAAGTTCGGCTACGACAAATACTATGACATTGCCGTAGAGTTAGAACACGCCGTAGCAGAAAAACTCAGCGGGAAGGGTATCTATCCTAATGTTGACTTTTACTCTGGTTTGGTGTATAGAAAGATGGGTATCCCTACTGACTTATTTACACCCGTATTTGCGATCGCCCGCGTAGCAGGTTGGTTAGCTCATTGGAAGGAACAGCTGATTGAAAATCGGATCTACCGCCCCACCCAAGTTTACATCGGCGATCGCGATGTTCCTTATACTCCAGTAGACTCAAGGTGATAGTGCGTGGTTATTTTGTAGAGATGTTACATGCAACGTCTCTACTGCTCCCCGATCGCAAATGACCAACTAACCCTCATATAGACAAAACTTGAATACAAGTATAAGTACAAATTCTCAAGTACTCTGCTTTGCGGTGAACCAGCGAACGATATACTAGGCAGTGTAATGTTAAAAAAATCTTCATGAAGAGGAGTGAAGAGGAAGCATCAGTGAAGTGTTGCAACAACCACTCACTACTCACTACTCACTACTCACTACTCACTTCCACAAGAATGCCAACATGAATTCAGGAATAGACCTGCAAGGTACTTTTATTGAAACCCTGATGGATTTAGGACTACCTGGGGATGTAGCCAAAGTCCTGTGGATGCCACTGCCAATGATTTTAATGATTATTGGCTCAACAGTGGGGGTGTTAGTTTGTGTATGGCTAGAGCGGAAAATTTCCGCCGCCGCACAACAGCGAATCGGTCCTGAATATATCGGTCCATTTGGTTTGCTGGCTCCTGTGGCTGACGGTTTGAAGTTGGTGTTTAAGGAAGATGTGGTTCCAGCCAAGTCAGACTCGCTTTTATTTACACTTGGACCAATCATTGTTGTCATTCCCGTATTTCTGTCTTACTTAATCGTGCCGTTCGGACAGAATTTGGTGATTACCAACGTTGGGATGGGAGTTTTCTTATGGATTTCACTGTCAAGTATTCAGCCAATTGGTTTGCTGATGGCAGGTTATTCCTCCAATAACAAATACTCTCTGCTAGGAGGCTTGCGAGCAGCAGCGCAGTCAATTAGTTACGAAGTTCCCTTAGCTCTTTCAGTACTAGCGGTTGTCATGATGTCTAATAGTCTTAGCACCATTGACATCGTAGAACAACAATCGGGTTATGGCATTTTGGGCTGGAACGTGTGGCGACAGCCGCTTGGCTTTGTTATTTTTTGGATTGCAGCCCTAGCAGAATGCGAACGAATGCCTTTCGATCTACCAGAAGCAGAAGAAGAACTGGTAGCAGGATATCAAACAGAATACGCCGGAATGAAATTCGGTCTTTTCTACTTAGGTTCCTACGTTAACCTCGTTCTTTCTGCCTTAATGGTAGCCATTTTATACCTCGGTGGCTGGGAATTTCCCATTCCCCTAGACATTCTTGCTGATTGGGTAGGAGTGAGCAGAGATAGCTCTTGGTTGCAAGTAGTAGACGCTGCTTTAGGCATCACAATGACGTTACTCAAAGCTTACTTCCTAGTCTTTATTGCCATCCTGCTGCGCTGGACAGTACCGCGAGTGCGGATCGACCAGTTATTAGATTTAGGATGGAAATTTCTGTTGCCTGTAAGTTTGGTTAACTTACTTTTGACCGCAGCACTGAAATTAGCTTTTCCTTTTGCCTTCGGCGGTTAATAGTTAATAGTTAATGGTTAATAGTTGATGGCAATGAACGATTAACAATTAACCATTAACAAACACCAATCGCCTACGACCTTAAAAGAGAGAGATGGTACATTATGTTGAAATTTCTCAAGCAAATTGGCGATTATGCCAAGGAATCGGTTCAGGCGGCTCGTTACATCGGTCAGGGATTAGCCGTTACCTTCGACCACATGCAACGGCGACCGATTACAGTTCAGTATCCCTACGAAAGACTCATTCCCTCAGAACGTTTTCGCGGCAGAATTCACTTTGAATTTGACAAGTGTATTGCATGTGAAGTTTGCGTCCGCGTTTGTCCGATTAATCTACCTGTAGTCGATTGGGAATTTGATAAAGCATCTAAGAAGAAAAAACTCAATCACTACAGTATCGATTTCGGGGTTTGTATCTTCTGCGGTAATTGTGTAGAATACTGCCCGACAAACTGTTTGTCCATGACAGAAGAATACGATCTCTGTACCTACGATCGCCACGAACTCAACTACGATAACGTAGCTCTAGGTCGCTTACCGTATAAAGTTACCCAAGATCCGATGGTCACGCCACTGCGAGAACTCGTATACTTACCCAAAGGCGTACTCGAACCGCACGGTCTGCCAGCAGATGCCAAACGAGCTGGTATGCTACCAGAAGAGATTGTCAAGCAAGAAGAGCAGACTGTTCAGTAGGTAATGGGTAATGGGTAATGGGTAAGGGAAAAGTCAAAAGCTTGCCCTCGAACGAAGTGAAGGGTCAAAAGCTAAAAGTCAAAAGTCGCCTCTTCACTACTCACTACTCACTACTCACTCATGACCGATTACCAATTTGCAAAGGATAAACAGTAGTGAACATAGCACAAGGCGTACAAATTGTTTCGTTTGGTATATTAGCAGCGATGATGATTGGGGCAGCCTTGGGAGTGGTGTTGCTGTCCAACATCGTCTACTCTGCTTTTTTGCTAGCGGGTGTATTTATCAGTATCGCTGGGATGTACTTATTACTGAATGCTGATTTTGTTGCCACAGCACAAGTACTGATTTACGTTGGCGCGGTAAACGTACTGATTTTATTCGCGATTATGTTGGTCAACAAGCGCGAGGATTTTGCACCGATGCGGAATGCTTGGGTACGTCCCACATTAACTGCGATCGTCAGTGTTGGATTATTCGCGCTATTAAGTACAATGGTGCTGGCAACGCCTTGGAAGTATTCTACTGGCGTGACTCCTGGTAACAGTTCCATTGTCGCTATCGGACAGCATTTCTTCAGTGACTTCCTGCTACCGTTTGAACTTGCTTCAGTTCTATTGTTAATGGCGATGGTAGGTGCGATTATTTTAGCGCGACGGGAGTTCTTACCGGAGCAAGTCATCTCACCTCGTAAAGAGCAGCCTGTGCTGACATTACCAGAACGCCCGCGAGAGTTAATTTCTGTATCGGGCGATCGCACTAGCAACTTAAGCAAAGATAAGCAAGCCAAAGGCAATTCTTAGATTTAGATCCTCGCAAGCAAGTCAAAAAATCAATGCAACTTCAGTATTTTCTCATCCTCGCCGCTGCCTTATTTTGTATTGGGATCTACGGCTTAATTACTAGCCGCAATGCCATTCGAGTCTTGATGTCAATTGAATTGTTGCTCAATGCCGTAAATTTGAATTTAATGGCATTTTCTAACTTTTTAGATGCCCAAGCGATTAAAGGTCAGGTCTTTACTGTATTCGTAATTACCGTCGCTGCTGCCGAAGCAGCTGTAGGCTTAGCAATTGTGTTAGCAATCTATCGCAATCGCGACACAATAGACATGGAGCAATTCAATCTACTGAAGTGGTAGTTGAGTGCAGCTAAAGCAAGTCATCATCGCTCATAAAGCCGGAGATTCCCTCAGCCGTCGCTGGGCGGAAATTTGCGCCACTCAGCTAGAAAACCGTGGCTGTAGAATTTTAATGGGTCCCAGCGGTCCTAAAGACAACCCTTACCCAGTGTTTCTCGCTTCTGCTATTCAGCCGATAGATCTGGCAATAGTTTTGGGTGGTGATGGTACGGTGCTAACAGCTGCAAGGCATTTAGCTACTGAAGGGATTCCCATCTTGGCAGTGAATGTAGGTGGGAATTTAGGTTTTTTAACTGAGTCGTTTGAGAGTTTTAAAGATTCAGAACAAGTTTGGGATCGCCTGTTAGAAGATAGATACGCCATCCAGCGGCGGATGATGTTACAGGCAGGACTTTATGAAGGCGACCGCACTAACGTGGAAAGAGTGAGCGATCGCTTTTTGGCGTTGAATGAAATGTGTATCAAACCAGGCTCCGCCGACCGCACGATCACTTCTATTCTAGAAATGGAAATTGATGGGGAGGTGGTAGATCAATATCAAGGTGATGGGTTAATTGTTGCTACTCCAACTGGTTCCACAGGCTACACCGTATCTGCCAATGGACCAATTATTCACGATGGCATGAAAGCAATTACCGTCACCCCTATCTGTCCGATGAGTCTTTCCAGCCGTCCGATTGTTTTACCACCTGGTTCCGTTGTCAGCGTGTGGGCTTTAGGCGATTACGAACTGAATACTAAACTGTGGATGGATAGCATTTTAGCAACTGCGATTTGGCCAGGACAGCGAGTTGACATCCAGATGGCAGACTGCGACGCTAAGTTTATTATTTTGCGCGAAAACTATTCTTACTACCAAACTTTACGCGAAAAGTTACAATGGGCAGGAGCAAGAATTAGGTATACAAATAATCACCGGAATTGATTGCGTTGCTAAATTAATCCGCAGATGAAAAACTACTGTATAATAGCGAGGTACATGTAAAAAATATCATACTGCCGAGAAACTGAAGGCTGGAAAACTAGCACGTTTGGTTCTCAAGAGGGAAAAAAGCAGCGATTCTGCTTTCCTACCTAATACATGCGGATGTGGCGGAATTGGCAGACGCGCTAGATTTAGGTTCTAGTACCGAGAGGTGTGAAGGTTCAAGTCCTTTCATCCGCACTTCTTTTATCTTCATGCTTTCTAAGCGTTTTTGGACGCGCGATCGCTCGTGCAGTCCGCACAATAAATCGTCGATCTTTGTCTGAAAATGAGCGATGACAATCGAACTATAAGTGCTGCCAAATCCAAGCAGAAAGGTAAATCTTTGCCACCCAAGTTGATTATCTGGTTAGGCAAATTTGTTTGGACGACGCTTTGGCAGTTGATGATGTCGCAGCTTGCACCCCGCAACAAGTCGGGAGCATATCTTCGTCCTAGCAGCCAATTTCGCGATTCTATTGGTACGGATACCCCTTACCCACCAGCAACGGGACGCTACCAACTTTTCGTCGGACTCAGTTGCCCTTGGGCGCATCGGACGCTCGTGGTACGATCGCTCAAAGGTTTAGAAGATGCCGTATCAGTCGCGATCGCCACACCCGATCCAATTCAAGGCGGTTGGGTGCTACCTCAGCAAGAAGAAGGCTGTCGCAGCCTCACAGAGTTGTATCAATTGGCACAGCCAAGTTATCAAGGGCGCTGTACGGTTCCCGTTTTATGGGATAAACAAACAAAGGCGATCGTGAATAACGAGAGTGCAGAAATTATTGTCATTTTAAATAATGCCTTAAACGAGTTTGCTCGGCATCCAGAATTAGATCTTTATCCTGAAGATTTGCAAGAAAAGATTGACTGGTGGAACGAAAAAATCTATCATGCTGTTAATAATGGGGTATACCGTTGCGGTTTGGCTCAGACACAAGCAGCATACTTAGAAGCTTTCAACGAATTATTTATAACTCTGGACGAAATCGACGCAACTTTGGCAAACAGTCGGTATTTGTGTGGCGATTCCCTGCGGGATAGCTCCGCTTCACGCTTAACTTTAGCAGACGTGCGGCTGTTTACGACATTATTCAGATTTGATGTCGCTTATTACGGCATATTTAAGTGCAACCGTCGCCGCATTCAAGATTATCAGCATTTAGGGGCATATCTGCGCGATTTGTATCAATTACCAGGCATAGCCGATACTTGCGATTTAGAAAGTGTCAAACAAGACTACTACGGCAATTTGTTTCCCTTAAATCCTGGTGGCATTATTCCCGCAGGTCCAGATATGTCTAGTCTTCTCGCACCCCACGGACGAGAGAATATAGGGAAAATTGCTACTAGCTAAGCATGGATTTACCCCTGGTTTATCACCCCGATTATGTCGTTCCCCTACCCGACACTCATCGCTTTCCCATGCCAAAGTTTCAGTTACTTTACGAGTTACTGATAGCTGATGGTGTGGCGCATTCAGAACAATTTCAGATTCCCGAACGTCCGCCACAAACTTGGATTGAGTCGGTACACGTACCAGAATACGTCCAGGCTTATTGTACTGGAACGCTGGATGCTAAAGCACAGCGGCGGATTGGCTTACCCTGGAGTCCGGCTTTAGCTAATCGTACTTGTGTTGCGGTTGGGGGAACTGTATTAACAGCCAAGTTAGCGTTAGAGTGTGGCTTAGCTTGCAACACAGCAGGAGGAACCCACCATGCGTTTCCCAGTTATGGTTCTGGTTTCTGTATTTTTAACGATTTAGCGATCGCCACCCGCGTATTGCAACAATTAAATCTCGTCCGCAAAGTTTTAATTGTAGATTTAGACGTGCATCAAGGCGATGGTACGGCTTTTATCTTTCAAGATGACCCTAGCGTGTTTACTTTCTCGATGCATTGTGAAATTAACTTTCCTGGAACAAAACAGAAAAGCGATTTGGATGTACCCTTACCAGAAGGCATGGAAGACGATGAATATTTGCAAACGCTAGCTCAATATTTACCGGATTTATTATCAAATATTCAACCAGATTTAGTATTATACGATGCGGGAGTCGATCCCCACATAGGCGATCGCCTAGGAAAATTAGCTTTAACTAATACAGGTTTATTTCGCCGCGATATGCAAGTTTTGAGTACCTGTGTTGCGGCTGGCTATCCTGTCGCCTGCGTTATTGGTGGTGGTTATGCCGAGGATATGGAATCTCTTGTCTACCGTCATTCCCTCGTCCACCGCGCTGCTAGCGAGGTTTTTCATCAATATCGACTGTAAAGATAGTGAGTAGTGAGTAGTGAGTAGTGAGTAGTGAAACTAATTACAACCAACTACCAACTACCTATTACCTATTACCTATTACCTATTACCTATTACCTATTATCCATTACCATCTGCGTTCAAGGAAGTCTATCCTATAAGTTATCCCAGTCTGTTTCTGACTATTCTAATGCTAACTAACTCCCAACCTGAAGAAACCATAGCCACTACTAGTGATGTCGCCGTAGCGGAAGCATCCTCGCTGACACCAGAACAGTATCGCCAAAAAATGCAGCGCCGCCAGCAGGTACAACACGATCGCGTTGCTAAAGCCTCGAAAGAGAAAGGCTTAATTATCGTTAATACAGGAAACGGTAAAGGAAAAACTACAGCAGCTTTAGGTATGGTACTGCGATCGCTCGGTCATGGCTATCGAGTGGCGATCGTCCAATTTATCAAAGGTGCTTGGGAACCTGCGGAAAAAGCTATTTTTACTCAATTTAGCGATCGCTTAGAGTTTCACGCAATGGGGGAAGGTTTTACTTGGGAAACCCAAGATCGCGATCGGGATATTCAGAATGCCAATATAGCTTGGCAAAAAGGATTAGAATACATCCTCAGTTCTGATTTTAAATTAGTGCTATTAGATGAAATTAACGTAGCACTTAAACTGGGATATCTACAACTAGAAGAGATTCTTGCTGGACTAGAACAAAAACCACTCGATCGCCATGTCATTTTAACAGGAAGAGGTGCACCCGCCGCTTTAATTGAGAGAGCCGATCTAGTCACAGAAATGACCTTGGTTAAGCATCCCTTCCGCGAACAAGGCGTAAAAGCTCAACCAGGAATCGAATTTTAGTACAGTAGAGACGTTACATGTAACGTCTCTACTTGTTATTTCTTAGAAAGAATTATCCATACAGCATGAACAATACCTGGGACGTATCCTAGGAGTGTTAACAGAACATTAATCCAAAAATCAGTTCCTAAACCTACTTGTAAGAAAACGCCGAGTGGTGGTAAAAAAATGGCACAAATTAAGCGGATAATGTCCATTTCGTTCTCCCAATTTAATATGACAAAATGCTCGCTATGGCAATAACCGCAGACAAGCTACCGTATTTATACTATTTATAATTGACATATTTATCGTGCCTGCGACATCACCACTGAGATAGATCTATCTTTTCTCAGCCACCGCTAATCTTGACCTTATAACCCATTTGGGACAAAATTTGTACCAGTTTTTGTTTGTGGTCGCCTTGAATTTCTATTTCATTTTCCTTCACCGTACCGCCAGCACCGCACTGAGATTTTAGTTGTTTGAGGAGTGCTGCTAAAGTTTCCGGCTTCGCTTGAAAACCAGTGATGATAGTGACAGTTTTCCCTTTGCGTCCAGCACGGGAAGATTGCACGCGCAGATTTTGCTGAGCAGGAGGTAAGTCTGGGACTGCTCTTTCTACAGCCGCTGAGTTATCGCCACCAAATTCGCGGTAAACGACTTTCTCTTGCTTGTTAGGTTTAGAGGATTTACGATTTTCATCTGCCATAAGTGCGATCGCTTTGAAAATAAATAGTTTTGTAGTACCTGTAACTACTCCACTGTAAAACAGTCTGGTACAAGAAGGCAGAGAGCAGCAAGGAACAACACTGTATCTAATAACAGCACTCGATTAAGTGCATAGTTTATCGACTGCATAGTTTGCGCGATCGCTTTTGCCATACTGTACGATGCATAGAAATAAACACCATCATTCCCAAGAGATGATGACAAATCGCGGCAGGAAGTGACATAACTGTATTGTCAGTTATCGGTTATCGGTTATCAGTGAGAGCGCGCTCGGTTAATTCCGACTTACAACTTACGACTTACTAACTATCAATATTTACACCTCAATGGAAATTAGTGTTTGGAAAACGAGAGCTTTACTAATATTTATTTTATCCTTGTGCGTTGCTATAACGATCTCTCTATTCTCTCCAGCACCAGATTCAAAACAAATAGATGCATCCGTTCTCCCTGCTATCCCAGTATCTTATGAGGAGAAAGTAACGACTCCAACTCCACCGTCTCAGGGACAACAGCAATCTGACAGTTCTCCAAACGAGTCACAAGTAGCTAGTGCTGCTACTACCACCAGCTATAGACCAAGATATCAGATTGCCTGGGCGCATCCACTTAATTATGGCGATCGCTTTGTAAGGGATATTTACGGTAAACCAGTCAGCAACAAACCAATTATCGTTCTGCACGAAACCGTTTACTCCGCTACTTCTGCAATCAATACTTTCCGAACTCCACACCAGCAAGACGATAAACAAATTAGCTACCATACCCTAATTACACTAGATGGTACGGTAATATATATAGTCCCACCAGAAAAAAGAGCTTTTGGTGCAGCGAATTCTGTCTTTATTGGCGATAATGGAGCCGAAACTGTCAAGACTCATCCTAGCCTTGCGTCTTCAGTTAACAACTTTGCTTATCACGTTTCGTTAGAAACTCCAGCAGATGGACGCAATCGCGATCGCCGCCACAACGGTTATACTCAAGCTCAGTATCAATCTCTAGCTTGGTTAATTGCTCAAAGTAAAGTCCCAGATGCGAGAATTACTACTCATAAAGCTGTCGATCGCTCTGGTAGTAGAAGCGATCCGCGTTCTTTCGATCGCCGCAAGTTTCTTAGTTTGTTACACGCATACAGAGGAATGAAAAATGAGGGGTAAGGGGAGCAATTTATAATTAACTATATTTTTATGTTTTTATGTTGGTTTAGATTAAATTCATTTAAGCTAATTTAAATTTAAAACTTACTGCTAGTAACTTTTACATCAAAAGAGTCATTATTATCGTGCCAATTGCAACGATCCATTGTTCCAAGATAAAAGCGTTTAGCTTTTTGCGGTACGATGATTCTTTGTTTTACACCCATAAAACCTCTTCCATCACCAATAAAAAATACTTGTCTTAACTGAGGCTCAAGCCTGATATAATCTCGTTCGCTTGCGTCTACAAATCTGAGTGAACTTGGTGTTTGAGCATCTTTATTTAGTGGTTGTTCTCCCAGAAAAACGCCTAAAAGTGCAGCATTAGGAGCATAAACATCAGCGATCCCATTATCTCCGCCTCCATCAGTGTTTTCTATCGAACTAATATCGCCTTCTGGCTTCTGACTGACAACTCCATCTCTTGTAGTAACTGTGCCTTTTGCAGTAAAAGTAATAGAGCTAGCTGGTATCAGATCTATGCCTTTAACTTCCGTAGGTGAAGCTGTTGGAGCTGTAGTTTCAAGCGGCTTACCCTTCCATGTGGCATTTTTACAAGTACTAGTTTTAGATGTAGGTTTATCTGGCATACCTGCAAGCCAAGGACTAGCTGTACCTTTAACTGTGGTGGAAACTGTAGCTTTTTTCGCTAGCGGTACTTCAGGTAATATATATAAATAAGCGAGAATAGCAGTTAAACTGAAAATAGGAATAAGTAGAATAAAGATTTTCTTGTTTTTTAGTAAACTAGAAGGAAAGTCAACAATATTTTGACATAAATTTTGCAGCCATAATACAGGTTGATACCGATCGCTGACATTTTTTGACCGATCGTTTAATTGAGAACAAGACAATTCAGACAAATTCTGTTCAGGAGGAACTCTAGTTTTTAAGGTAGGTAAAATAGATAACTGCGATGCTAATTTTTTGATTGCCTTAATAGCATTGCTATCAGCAGGGGAAATGGAAAGTACTTGAGTCCATAACTGCTCTGCCAGCTCAATATTTCCATTAGATTCAGCTTCGTATGCTTGGTATTTCAGAGTTTTAATATCATCTAGCGTTGCCAGTCGGGGCAGCAAAATTTGGTTTTGTTTAGTTGGCGGATCTGCCATCAAAAGAGGTGTTTGTTCCGGCTTTTGATATTTGCGATTAATTTCTTTAACTCGCGTTCTAATATACTTGTATAAGTTCTCAGCAGTAGCATTGCCCAGCACGCTCAAGCCTTCTAGCAAGGCTACAGTAAACGCACCTTGTTTACACTCTTCAATTTCCCAAGCAGATTCTTTAGGTTGGCAAGAAAAGAGAGCCAACATCCCTTTTTGTGCTTCAGCACCGACACCCAGTCCAGATTTACGACTTTCACTGCGGCAAGCGTCTATTAGTAACACTATATTACCTGCTCCACAACGGCTAAGGCGCTCTGTAACATCGCTGAGAGAAATTGCTGTTTCCTCAACTAGATTTGGATGACCATCCGACGGTATCAAATAATCGCGTTCGTTCTGCTGCAAACCATGTCCGCTAAAGAAGAACCAAAAGTTATCTTCTGCACTCAGAAAGGAGTCTTCAAAACGTTCGTGCAGAAATGATGAAAGATTACCTCTAGTTGGCTCTGAAGGCATATCCGCACCACGCTCGACTGGAATTGGCGGAGCGTTGTGTGAAAAGTGGTAAACTTGCTCAAACTCCAACTCTTTTGAGAAAAATTTCTCGATCGCGGTTGCATCATTTACAGCATACTCTAACGACTTCATATTGGAGTACTCATTAATACCAATGACTATTGCCCAGTTCTTTACCATATTACCTAGGTTCAATTCGTTTGAACGTGAGGTTAACTGCTCCTTTACCGCCTGCTTTTGCTCCAGCAATCCACTTAATTTCTCCTTCGGCAGTAATTTCAATTGACAACTGAATTTCATCCAGTTGCATTGTTGCGTCTCGATTTGCTTGCTGCTCTGCATGGTTGAACAATCGACCTACAACCTGCACAAAGCGCGTCATTTCCTGCTCTAGCTTTGTCACTGGAACTGCAACAGATTTTTCTATAGCAGCTTGAATCTGCTGTGGACTACCAAATCGCCTAATTGAGTCTGTTAGACCTTTTTCACCCTCAGAATCACTTACTGCTAAAGTGGCATCGGTCACGATCGAAATAGTATCAACGATTTGTTCTGACATAAGATAAAACTGTTTTTTTAAACTACGCTGGTATTGATACACATATCTACTAATATGGAAATGACAATTTCGGAAAATTTAAGTAAAAAACTCGGTTAAAAAGCAAAGAATTACAAGGAAAACGATCGCAGTACTACTTAGTTAGTTGTTTCAAAAATTACTCATTATTGCACTAACATCTGAGCCAACAAATTAAAGCAGTGTAATTTGATACGTTAAATAGTTCTAAATTGCTGTTAATTGCGTTTTTTGTAGAACTAGCTAGTAACTACAAGCATCAGTGGTTGTATGGTAAAATTAAACTTGAATCAGCAACACTGAAATCAGCAACACTGGAGCGAAAAAAATTCAAATTGTCTGTATTGCGATCGCTTGCATGAAATAAACTATCATGTAAAAAAAGTGGTTGTACCCTTTGGCTGTCAAACCTTCTGCCGAATTCAAACATCGTCTTTTGCCTCAAGCAACTACTTTAGTTGAAAAGGCAGTAGGATCGAATGATTCAGTCGTACTGGAAGCCCTGATTGATGCCTGCTATTTCCTAGAAGACAGCTCGAATAGCAATGCACCCATAGTAGCGATCGAGCGCGATGTCCGCACCGACACGGGAATTTATCATCTATTTGTCCGCCGACTCAGCACCAGCGTTCCTGCGGGTAAATTCCAAGTTTTAATCACCCGCGAACTAGCATCTGGCTTGATTCAGTAAGAAGAAAGTGAGTAGTGAGTAGTGAAAAGCAGGGAGTAGGGAGTGAATTTTTCTTCCTCAGCCTCCTCAGCTCTCTTTTTACCACTCCCTACTCCCCATTCCCCATCAATGCTCGAATAAATCTTTGAATTGCAACAAATCGAGTGCCACTATAGTAGGCAAAACTTGAAAACAGGATTGTGCGAGTTCCCAACGTTCTTCTCGTTTGAGCATTTCTGTCAGTTTTTGCCGCAATGAAATTAAGTAGCGGACATCATTGGCAGCATAGCGAAGTTGTTCTTCAGATAAATTTGCAGCGTTTCCCCAATCAGAACTCTGGGCACTTTTATCGAGTTCTACAAGTTCTAATTCTTGCACTAATTCTTTAAGACTATGACGATTTGTATAGGTACGCACTAATTTACTAGCAATTTTTGTACAAAAAATTGGTGCGACATGAATACCGAGATGATGTTGCAGGGTAGCAAGATCGAATCGCGCAAAATGAAAGATTTTTTCAATGTTTGCTTCTAATAACTGTTTTAAATTAGGTGCATCCGTCTGCCCTTTAGCAATGCGGACAACTGCAACTCTGCCCCGATTGTCGCACAATTGTACCAAACAGAGGCGATCGCGGTGAACCAGCAAGCCCATAGTTTCCGTATCTACAGCAATTGCTGTAGCCTGCATAAATTGAGCTAAAATCTCATCGCTCAGGTCGCGATCGCAAATCTGGAAATCTTCCCCTACCATTGCCTTACTCACTGATTTTTGGACTATCGCTCTTAAACTACTATAAGTGAGTAGTGAGTAGTGAGTAGTGAGAAGTAGCCAGTTTTGACTTTTAACTTTTGACTTACGACTTACGACTGACAAAAGAACTTACTTTACTGAGTAATTCAGGAGTGGTAAATCCTTTGGTGAGGTAATCTGTTGCGCCAACGCGCCGTGCTTCGTTACTCCATTCTTCAGATAAGCGGGAGGAAATAACGAGGATGGGTAATTTCATTCCTGCTTGCCGACAGCGATCGATTAAGGTAAAACCATCCATCCCTGGCATCTCAATATCAGTAATTAGCAAAGCTGGAACGGGATGGCTAGAGAGCCAAGTCCATGCTTCTAAACCGTCACGACAAGTCTCAACTGCATAACCGTTTGCAGTCAAGCTGGCTTCAATGCGCCGCCGTACTAGAGCCGCGTCATCAACTACTAAAATGGTATGACTGGCGGTAGGAAGATTGTCGGCGAAGATGTGTGCTAAATCTAAACTAGGGAGATCGGCAACGCGATCGCGACGCTCGTCTGAGGCGGTACTAAGCCACAGGTGCGCTGCCAAAGATGCAGGTTCTAAAACTGCGATCGACATTCCATCAGTTTGCAGAGTTACCCCCATCAATCCTATAGGCGCAATCAACGGACCGGGTAAAGACTCGATTAACAGTTCCGATTGTTCCAACAAGTCATCTGCCAATAACCAAGCATCCCGTTCGGCTGCGGTAGCAGAGAAAGTAGAACGAACGCGCAAACAAATGGCTGTATCTGACAGGGGACGGTTTGCCCTTGCCCCTGGCTGCCAGTACTCTAGTAAGTCAAGACATGGCATTGAAGCTTCATCTTGAGCCACAAACCAGGTAGGAGCGGCAGACATCGAATCGCGATCGCTTGGAGTTGCTGACAGATTGCTCCACAGAGTTGTAGTGACAATCTCCTCGGCAGGAATGGCAAAATTGCGCTCGCCTGCTTGTACCAAGACGCAACGCACCAGTAAATGGGGTACGGGAACCTGCATCTGAAAAGTCGTCCCCGATCCCAGCTCCGTCTTCAAGTTCAGGTGTCCGCCGATGCTAGCAATTTGAGTGGCGACAACATCCATCCCCACCCCACGTCCAGAAATATCGCTCACTTCGCTGCGAGAGCTAAAACCTGGTTGACAGAGAACGGCGAGTAAATCGGCAGGGGTATCGGTACGAGTCAGGGGGAGTCGCCGCACTTGGGCAATTTGAGCGATCGCCCGCTCATCAATTCCGCGTCCGTCATCTTGTAAAGATAGCAGATAAAATTTACCTTGGCGGCGCAGCGATAAAACAATCGTGCCTTGTTCTGGTTTCCCTAATGCTAGGCGATCGGCAGCAGGCTCTAAAGCATGGTCGTAGGCGTTACGCATTAAGTGTAACAAAGCTGGCTCTAGCTGCTGTACTGTACCAGCGTCGAGTTCTAAGTGTTCCCCCTGTACTACCAACTGAGCGGGTTTGCCGAAGCGGTTGATGAGATCGCGAAGAATACCTTTAGCCCGAAAGCCCAAAACCTTAAACGGAATTAATCGGCTTTCTTCTACTGTTTGTTGGAGGTTAAGAACATTACGGTCTAACAGTTGTAAACTATCTGCCGTCAACCGCGAACTCGTAGCCGCTTCTGCACCCAATTCCGAGAGACGCAAGCTCAGTTCTAGCAGGCGGTTGACAATTGTATAGCCTTGGCGATATCGCTCTACATCTGGAGCTGCCGAGGCACTGGAATGCTGTTGTAAGTTATCCAAAAGGGCATAATCATCTTGGACTTGTCGCAACTGCGTCAGATATTGCACGCTATCTTGCGCCAACGATAGCAATTGTACTATCTGTGCCTGCAACGACTGATAGAAGCTTTGTACTGCCCGTGTCGATAACAGCGTCTCCACCAAACGCTGAGAAGAACGTTCCAGTCGTTCTAAAGGAACGGGAACTTGAATATTGTTTTCTGCTGGAGTCGAGAGTGGGAGAGTGGGAGTTGGTTGTTGGTTGACGGTTAGTAGTTGCTCCTCTGCCCCTCTGCTTCCTTGTCCCTCTGCCCCTCTGCTTCCTTGTCCCTCCAAAACGGGGAACTTCCCACCTTGTCTAGCGCAGTCTTTTAACAGGCGGAGATATTTGAACCATTGCGATCGCCAAAAATCGCTTTCAGGACGGCTCAGTAAAGCTTTGCTATAGCGTAGTAAGTCGAGCCAACTAGAATCGAATTCTAAATCTTTACCAATCTGTAGTAGTTGCTGAAGTGTTTGTTTGGCTGTTGTGATAACGGCTGTCGGGACTTGACCGCGATCGGGCAGTTCTTCTAGTGCCATCTCCAAGTCCAGTACGACGAGATCGAAACCCTGTTCGGCAAACTCTTGAAATAACTTCGTTTGTTCGTTGGCTTCCGGCAAGTAGCTCTGCTGAATTTCTTGACGCAGAGCTGCGATCCGATCGATACTCGGTTGGACGGCGGCGATCGCAGTGTCTCCAGTTGCCTCAACTTGCAAGCTTGCAGTCAGAAGTTCTCCTGCTTCCGCTAGCATTTGTGCTAACTTACCATCTTCTAGCAGAGGTGCAGTTTGCAGATAGCGCAAGTCTGAAAGCAGATCCTCTAGGATAGTTGAGACGTAAAGAATCCCATCAGCGCCTACCGTCACAGCTCCGCCCTTGATTGTATGGACGCAGCGATAAGCTTCTTGAATATCTGCCGTCCAAGTTTGAGGCTGAAGCTTTTGGACGAGATTAATGTAGGCTTGTAGATAGGTTTGAGTATCAACAGCAAACATACTACGCAGCTCTTGCTGTAGTTGCAGCTCGGCTACGTCCATCAAACTTGACTCGTCGGTGGAGCTAGGTGGTTCCAACATGATAACGGGTAATGGGTAATGGGTAATGGGTAATGAGTAACTACTTACCTACTTGCTTGTATGGAAAGCTCTCCCTTGGCTCCCTTGTCCCCCTTGTCCTCTTCAGGAATGCGGAAGAAGCTGACTTTTTCGAGTAGCGATCGCGCCATGTTGTCGATTAATCCAGCTTGTTCTTGGGTGAAGCCGGATTGCTGTTCCGTCTTGGCAGCTACCGTGGCAATTTCCTCAATCGATCGCAGTGTCGTTTGTGCTTCAGCGGCGATCGCTTGGCTGGATGCGGTAACTTGTTGTCCTACCTGTGCCACTCGGTCTGTGACGTTTTTAATCAACTCGAATACATACTGCGATTGCTCGATACCGCCGACGAACTGGTTAACCGAATGGCTGATGTCTTGCACGTCCTGGTTAATCCCAGACACTACGGTTTGAATTTGCGTTGTTTGCTGTTGCAACAGTAGCAAGCCTTGATTGGTTTGGACGGCAAGATCGTTAACTTGAGTCGCAATGGTCTCAAACTCGCGAGCAACGCTGGCAAATTGTTCTGGGTCTTGTTGTCCAGAGGCACGAGCAGCAATCATTGAAGCATTCAAAGCCAGTACCCGCGTCAGGGTTGCCACCCGTTTTTGGTCTTTGGTAAACTGAGCGGCTGAGGTAACGAAATTCGTCAGCAATTGGGCGCGTTTGACAATTTGCTCCGTTCCTGAGTGCAGAACTTTAATTTCCTCGGTCAGTTTTCCCATCTCCTGTTGACCTTGTGTCACAGCAATTTGCGCTTGATGTATGGCTTGGTCTGACACTAAAGCTTGCTGCGCTGTTTGTTGAGACAAGTCGTTGAAGTTGACAACTGAAGCTTGCACGGCATTAACGGATTGTGCTTGCTGCTGTGCTTGTTGGGCTGTTACTGCGGCTAATTGTTCTAGCTCTGTCGATCCTTGAGTCACTTGTTGGGCAGTAGATAACACTGTCGCCATAATCCGCCCTAATTCTTCAATTAAACGGTTAAGAGTGTCTGCTACAAGTCCGGTAGCGCGATCGCTTACTTCCGCCTGTATTGTTAGATCTCCTGTTTCTGCTGCCGAGACGACTTTGAGAATATGCTCTACGTCTACCTGTAGGACTTCATTTTCCTGCTTAATATTTTGTTCTTGTTTCAGCAGTTGAGTTGCCCTAGTTTCTAATTCTTCATTCAGTTTTAGTAATGACTCTTGAGACTCAAGTAGGTTTTCTTGAGCGAGCTGGCGATCGCGAAGATAACTTTTAATTTGGAGCAAAACGATCGCCCACACTAGCAATAAAATTGGAAAACTAACGCAGACAAACACAAAAGACAATAGTAGGCTTTGACTATAAGATTGTATTTGAGTTGCCATTGTCGTTTGAATATTGGCAATGACACTTTCAATACCTTGAGCGTAAATCTGCTTTTGAGTATCGTATTCTTGACTGAGTAGGAGTTTGAAAGCTTCTTGTTGCTTTTTTTGGCGCACGAGAGTAAAAGCGCGGTTTTCCAGATCGATTAACTTTAAGTTAGCCGCATCTGTTTGAGCTGATTGACCGCGAATTACTTCTGGTGCTAATTGAATCGTCTGTTTAATTGCCCGATCTAGTTCCGGCTCAAATTGACGATAGCGTTTCTCCCACTTCGAGTCACCTGTACCAGCCGCCATCCGAGCCGACATGGTTAAGACTTCATCGTAGTGAACGATTTGACCGCTCAAGTTTTGTAGTTTAAATTGATTGGCGATCGCGGTCTTGTAATTTCGATAGATATTCCAGATATTCCAACCAGATGCTCCCAGCAAAATTAAGCTTGCCACAACTGAGATGGTGATGGTTTCTACCAAGTGAGAACGGAGAAAGATTTGAGTCTGTAAGAAAAAACTAGAGTTGCTTGGAGAAGTGTTCGGCGCGGCAGTAGAAATTCCAATACTAGACGCTGAAGATAATTCGGGTTGAGTTCTTGTCATCAGATCGTACCTAAAAATGAATCAGTTAACTCTGACTAGAGCGACTGAGGATGCCGAGATCGCTACTAATATTGACTTCATCCTCTAGATTTGCTGCTGCACTCAGAGCTTGAACCATTTCTCTTGAATTCTCGTCCTGATACACGATCGCGGATTCAGGTAAGCGGAAAAACTGAATGGTTGTAAGTAGTTTTCGCGATAGCTGCTGCATCTGTTCCGATTGCAAGCGCGTACTTTGGGTCAGCAAAGCGGTACGTTTGGCGAGGTCAGCAATATCATTCATTGCTTGAGCTGTAGATTGAGTAGCATGAAGAATTTCATCGCTCGATCGCGCTACTCCTTCTCCAGCTTGGACGACATCCACAGTACTGCTGCGGACGTTACTAAAGATCTGGTTCGACTGCTCCACGCCTGTGGTGAAGCCACTTACCAGTCCGCCTAAACTTTGCACTTCGCCGTCAATTGTCGACACTACACTATGGATTTGGTCGGTACGCTGTTGTAGGGTAAAGAGTCCCTCGTTCGTCTGTTGCGCTAGGGTACTGACCTGGGCGGCGATCGCCTCGAATTCTCGCGCTACAACTAAAAATTGTCTGGGGTCGCGCTGTTCGGACGCGCGGGCTGCTACTAGGGTGGCGTTCAAAGCCAGTACTTGGGTCAAAGAAGCAATCTGGCTTTGGTCTTGCACGAATTGATCCGCTAGACCGACAAATTCACCCAGAGTTTTCATTTTCTGAATAATTCGGTCAGTACCTTGTTTGAGAACATCAATCCCTTCCGTCATCGATTCGAGGGCGACCTGACCTTGTTCTACTGCTGATTGCACTTCTGTTAGAGATTGATTCGAGCGATCGACCGTTCTCGCCGAGTTTTGCGCCGATTCTCCGACCTGTTGAGTTAATTGTAGTACCTGCTCTACTTCTTGGGCTTGGATCGCCGCATTATTTGCTACGGTTTCAGCTAGCTGTCCCAAGGCGCTAGAACCAGCTGAGACTTGTTCTGCTGCTGCAAATACCTGAGCGAGAACTTGCCCGAGTTTTTCTAGCAAGCGGTTGAGGGTATCTGCTACCAATCCAGTGGCGCGATCGCTTACTTCTGCTTGTATAGTTAAATCGCCTTCTTCTACCGCCGACACCACATCGAGGATGTGGATCACCTCCATCGACAACGCGTCGCCTTCTTGTTGGCTCAGTTCTGCTTGTTTGAGCTGTTCCTGCGTTTGCACCGTCCGCGATACTTCATCTCGAATCCGATCTTCGTTAGCCGCCACCTGTTTTAACAAGTTAAAAAACGAGGTTGACAATCGACCAATTTCGTCTTGCTGCTGCATTTGCGCTTCGGTGTCAGCATCAGCTTGCGCTAGCTTATTACATTCATCCAAAATCGGGCGCAGGCGGCGATTGAGGTTACGCACGAATAGCAATATTATGGTTGCCAATAACAAACTTGCACCTACAGCACCAGCTACCGTAATTGTCAATACCGGACCTATCACTACTCCTTCCGGTACTGCTGCTAGCATCAACCAGTTGGTGCTGGGAACTCTTTGATAAGCCCAGAATTTACCTCCCGTCCACAATAGCCCCGATTGCTGTTGTTTGTCTGGCGTTAATTTCGACCAGATTGCTTTGAGTTCTGGAACTGTATCGTAACTGCTCTGATTCTTGGCGCGATCGGGTGCGGGTGGATAAGACATGAGTTTACCCTGTTCGCTAGCGAGGACAAAATAGCCCTGGTCGCGAATAACTGATTTCGGGATTTGGCCGCTCAAAGCTCCTAAGTTCACGTCAATCGCCGTAATGCCAAGGATCTTCTGGGCGCGATCGCGCATGATTGTGCTAAAACTGGTCATGGGGATGCCATACCAAGAATAAGGCTCCGTCCAGCTTTCCTTACCAAGAGCGACAACATCTTTAAAGTATGGCTGGTTGGGGTAATTATCTTCTTTGAGCAAATCTACGCGAAATACTTGGTCATCGGGTGCAGCTAGACGCTTACCAGGCTGCTTTGGGTCTTTCTGGTCTAGATAGAAATAAGTCCCATGCCATTGACGGTCTGAGAGCATTGCATAAGGTGTTTGTTCCATCGCCACACCCATACCCAAGGAAGGGCGATGGCGAAAGGAGTCTAGAAGCAAAGCATCGTAGAGATCTGGATTGATAACTTTCTTGCTGCTCAATACCTCAGCTGTACCAGCCAAATCGCGCATCGATTGCTTTACAGGCTCTAGCTTGCCTTCAATGGCGACAATCTCAGTATTTAAACTATTACTTATCTGAGTAAGTGCTTGCTGTTTTAACGATTGATAGAAGAAAAAACTAATACCACCGAGACTGACTAACGCACCGCCCATCACTGAGATAAACAGTACTGTACCGATGGAATTGAAGCGCGGTTTTCGCCCAGGACTGTTATGAGGAGCGGATGGGAGAACGGTGCTTGGTTGAGTAGTAGTCATACGATTGAGAATATTGTTTACAGTAGAATGCGACAAAAAATAGATGGCTAATCACATCGATCGCCATCTCAGGGGTTGCCACAAACGATCGGCTAAAATTTTTGGCTCGAACAGACGCAAGTTTGGCTCGGAGTTTGACTGCGTGGCATGAAACAAATCTGGTGGCAATTGGGAATGCGATCGCATCCCCAAAGTGCGATCGACCACTAACCCCAATCCCGCTTGTGCCGTTGCCGCACTTAATTGCACTACTGTCAGTCTTTCTGTAGCCACTGTAGTAATACCGAGAATTTGACGCAGAGAAACCAGCGGGACAATATGCCCTGCATGGTGCAACACTCCCATAACTGCTGGTGCGTAGAACGGCATAGCCAGGATTTGCGATCGCTCGACAATCGGAATTTCTGCTACTAGAGTCAGCGGAAAGACAAAAGTGAACTGTGCGATCTGAGTCAGGATGTATCGCGGTTGCTTTTCCTCAATCTGGCTCGATGCATTCTCTTGGGCGATCGTTTCTGGAGAGTCCATTAGTTGACCTTTTGTAAAGCTTGCTCGACGCTTTCCTTTGTCACGGGTTTGACTAAATAATCATCAGCTCCAGCCCGCTTCATGCCGTAATCGATCTCTAAGGGAGTCTTTTTGGTCGAACAGAAAATGACGTGCTGCTTCGCGGTTTTTTGGTTAGAACGCATTTCCCGCAAAAACTTGTAGCCGTCCTGTTCTGGCATGACAATATCTAGAAATACAGCCGCGTAATCTCGGTTTGTCAGCATTTGCATTGCTTCCTTCGAGTCAGGGCAAGCATCGACTTGATGCCCCAAATTTTCTAAAACAGAGGTCAGTAAATGGCGATCGACAGAGCTATCATCAACAACTAGAAATTTCATGGTGGTTTCCTTAAAAAAGTGAGTAGTGAGTAGTGAGTAGTGAGTAGTGAGTAAAAAAGTGAGTAGTGAGTAGTGAGTAGTGAGTCACCAATGACCAATAACCAACGACCAATTACACAAGTGAATTCTTGGCAGTGGGAACCATTTCAAACAGCATTTGCCGTAAGTCAGAGCGGAAGGTCGGGACTTCGGCGGGGGTGCGGGGCTTAGCTAAAAACTTACAGTTTGCCCACTGCGCCCGCCACTGATTGGAAACGGACTTTTCTGCTGTTAGCAGTACGAGAGGAAGTGAGGCTAATTGGGGTTGTCGCCGGATTTGCTTGATCAGATCGAAACCAGAAGCCCCTGGCATATTAATATCAAGAAAAATAGCTAAGGGCTGAGTTTCCATCATGGTTTGCACCGCAGTTAGGGCGTTATTGGAGTATTTCACTTGGTATCCCCAACCCTCTACAAGTTGACGGAATTGCTGGATCAATAGGGGCGAGTCATCAACAATAAAGATTTCTGGTAAGGATTGAGAGTCTGTCGGAGTGTCAGCTAACTTTTCTACCTCTACCAAGCCTTTTTCGATCAAGCGGCTAAAGAATTTCACCACCTCTAAAGGGTCTTTTCCCATCGCGCGGGCGATCGCTGCTAAATTTTTCCCTGGTTGGACTAAGTTTTGCAACTGTTGCTGTTGTCCTGTTGGTAAAGAAGCAGCTTCTAGCGCCTCTTGTTTCAGTATCAGCGTGCTATCGAGGGAAGGAATGTATTTTTGCAGTTGTTTCCATTGATTTTGGCGGTTAGCAGCTTCTACAAACAAACCACTCAATTCAAATCCGCGAATTGGAGTATTGACAACGAGTTCGGGTTCGGGAATAAACTGAGCTTGTCCTGCGTGGTCAAATAGATATGTATCTAAATCGACGAGGATTTTTTGCCGTAGAGCTTGCGTTACGTCATCGTGAGTTACTAATTTTAGATTGACCATCTCGACGACAATTTTGCTTAATGGTGTAGCCTCCTTGCTAGCTAATTCTTGCTGTAGCTGTCCAAATACTTGCTGCGTTTGTGGTTGACGCAGTTGAGGAATAAATTGATTGAGAGTTGCCAAGAAAGGCTTCCACGCTAGTTTTTCAATTCCAGAGCAAATGACTCGTCCTTGCACAACCCCTACATATCGAGGCTGAGGAGTACGGGAGCGATCTCCTTTACTTAACTGAATTTGCCAGTACCCTGTCAGGGTATCGTCAAAAACTTGCTTCAGGCGGTCGGTTAGTTCTGATGCCCCAAACGAAAAGCTTAAATTTGATTGCATAGCAATTATCCGCGAAAGTCTCTATACTCTGGCAACCCTGGTTTTCTCGCTCTTATCATTCCCAGAATTTTCAGTTGGCTAACATCTTCACGAAGAATTGAGTGCAGGCGATTGCGACAAATAGGAACGTAAACTATCTATACTTTGTCTTAGGAGCCGCTAGACGGGAGGGTTTTATGCTGCCAAATTTGTCAAGCGTTCCTTAATGTATTAAAAGCAAAAAAGTGTTAAAAAAATCTATATTTTGGCGACGCTGTTATCAGTTAATAGCAATTGCCTTTGGGTTATGGCTAATTTTAGATCTTGTCGCCCGTCTAGGGGCAGAGATTTTCTGGTTTCAAGAAGTCGGTCACTTACAGGTATTCAGCCTGCGATTGCTGACCCAAGGTTTACTATGGGCGATCGCGTTTGGGTTCTCTGCTTTATACTTACTGGGCAATCTGGTTTTGGCTGAACGGCTTGTCAGTTATCAGCAGACAGGAGACAGGAGACAGGAGACAGGAGATAGGAGGAAGATAAATCCAAATTCTTCTCACTCACTACTCACTACTCACCACTCACTACTCACTCATAACCAATTACCAATTACCAATTACCAACTGCCACTGCGGTTCTTCCTACCTTTGGTACTGATATTAAATCTTTTAGTAGGTTTATTGTTATGGCATTATGGTCAAACTGCTTGGCAATACTGGCAGCCTGACTTTAATTTACCGAATTTATCGCCTCTAATTCCCAAGTTATTTAGACCAGCATCAGTTTTCGCTTTGGGCGAACGATTATTATCCCAACTTTGGGCGCTGGGTTTGTTAGCAGGATTGGCGATCGCGCTATTATTTTATAGGCGCTTCTTTCTCTGGGCGATCGCGATTTTATTTAGTGTAATTTTTGGTGTAGTTTTGTCTGGGCATTGGGCAAGAATACTACAATATTTCAACCCCACCGCTTTTAACAGTTCCGAACCTGTTTTTAATCGCGATATTGGTTTTTATATATTCGCTTTACCACTAGGAGAATTATTAGAATTTTGGCTGGTGGGTATATTTTTGTACGGCTTAATTGCCGTCACCCTGACTTATTTACTAGCAGGAGACAATTTAAACCAAGGAAGATTTGACAGGTTAACGCGATCGCAGCAGCGACATCTAGAAGGATTGGGCGGCTGTTTGATGCTGGCGGTTGCCCTGAGTTATTGGTTGAATCGCTATGAGTTAGTTTATTCTCGCCGTGGCGTGACCTATGGGGCAAGTTATACAGATGTCACGGTACAACTACCAGCCAATACTTTTTTAAGTTTATTAGCAGTGGCGATCGCTGTGGTTTTATTTTGGGGCGTAGTTTTTGGCTATCCCAAGCAACTCAGACGCAAGTTGTTACTTTGGAGTGTTGGCGCGTATCTATTGATTGCTGTAGGAACTGGTACGCTACTCCCGTCAGCCGTGCAGCGTTTTGTCGTACAGCCAAATGAATTGGAAAGAGAACGACCGTACATTCAGCGCAGCATCGCTTTAACTCGGCAAGCATTTAACTTAGAAATTGATAACCGCACTTTTGACCCGCAGAATAATCTCACCTATGCAGATATTCAAGCCAACGATCTCACGATTCGCAATATCCGCCTTTGGGATCAGCGTCCGCTACTAGAAACAAATCGCCAATTGCAACAAATTCGACTTTATTATCGGTTCCCCGATGCCGATATCGATCGCTACACCTTGCTAAGAGATCCAATTCCAGGTAAACCTATCGCCAAACCGCCACTCGGAGACCGATCGCAGCAACCTAGTGCAGATACAGCCAATACGGAAAGAAGGCAAACTTTGATTGCGGCAAGAGAGTTGGACTATAGCGCCGTACCCCAAGAAGCACAAACGTGGGTAAACCAACATTTGATTTATACGCATGGCTATGGCTTTACCCTTAGTCCCGTCAATACAGTTGCGGCTGGAGGACTACCGGAGTATTTTGTGAAGGATATTGGCGACACGACGACCGATAGTAACCTCGCCGTTTCTAGCGAAGCAATTCGCGACAGTATTCCCATTGGACAACCGCGAATTTATTATGGGGAAATTAGCAATACCTACGTTATGACTGGGACGAAAACGCAGGAATTAGATTATCCCAGTGGGAATGAGAATGTTTATAACGTTTATGATGGTCGAGGTGGAATTAATATTGGTTCGTTTTGGCGGCGGTTACTGTTTGCTAAGTATTTAAATGACTGGCAAATGCTACTAACGCAGGATTTTACACCTCAGACAAAGCTATTATTTCGGCGTAGTATTAATCAGAGGATTCGGGCGATCGCTCCTTTTCTACGCTACGATCGCGACCCCTATTTGGTAGCTGCGGATGTAGGAGACAAGCAAAGTTCTCTTTTCTGGATTGTAGATGCATATACAACAAGCGATCGCTATCCTTATGCCGAACCTGGTAGGGAGGGAATTAACTACATCCGCAATTCAGTTAAAGTTGTTATTGATGCCTATCACGGTGCGGTTAATTTTTATATTGCCGATCCTAACGATCCGATAATTAAGACTTGGCAAAAAGTTTTCCCTGGACTGTTTCAACCTTTAAGCGATTTACCAACAACTTTGCGATCGCACATTCGCTATCCCTTAGACTTGTTTAGCATTCAAGCGGAACGGTTAATGACCTATCACATGACCGATCCGCAGGTGTTTTATAACCGAGAAGACCAATGGCAAATTCCTACTGAAGTTTATGGCAGCGAGGCAAAATTAGTCGAACCTTATTATTTAATTACGAGTTTGCCTACTGTACCATTTGAAGAATTTATTCTTTTATTGCCTTATATTCCCAGCCAGCGGACAAATTTAATTGCTTGGCTAGCAGCGCGATCGGATGGCGAAAATTACGGTAGATTATTGCTATATGAGTTTCCCAAACAGCGATTGGTCTACGGACCAGAACAAATAGAAGCGAGAATTAATCAAGATCCAGTTATTTCTCAACAAATTTCGTTATGGAATCGTCAGGGTTCTAGAACAATTCAAGGAAATTTATTAATAATTCCAATCGAACAATCTTTGTTATATGTCGAACCAATTTATTTAGAAGCTGCACAAAACAGTTTGCCAACTTTAGTACGGGTCATCGTAGCTTATGAAAATAGAATTGTGATGGCAGAGACTTTAGAACAGGGATTAAAAGCAATTTTTCAACAAAAAGAAACACCAACAGCACCAATTATTCGTCCGGTGGAAGAACCTAGCTGAAAATTAACCTTAGTTCGGATGATTTTTTTGTTTGAATAACTCGATATTTTGCCAGAGATAAAATTAGATGAAAACTGAAAGTACAAGCCAACAAGAATCTTTATACATTGCTCTGATTCTATTTGAATCATCATCCAATGTACCAGACCGTAAACCTTTATATCAGGAGTGCTTTGTTCTCATCAAAGCCAATTCTTTAGAAGAAGCAAAAGAAAAAACTTTAGTCTACGGTCGCGAACAGGAAGGAAGCTATCAAAATGAAAACAAAGAGATAATTACTTGGTCGCTAAAACACGTAGTAGATGTAAATTATATCTTGTACGATGAGTTTAAAAACGACTTGAATAATGGCACTGAATTATATGCTCGGCATTTTCGTAACTATCAAGCATACTGTTTGTTTGAACCCCTTTTATCGGGGGAAGAAATTTAGGTATTGTTGAGATAGAGGAATCCAGTTTGATGATTGAAAAAATCTCACTCTGGGTAGGGTGTGAGACGCAATCGCGTCACGCGCCAAAAACTTGGAGTGATGCGTTAGCTTTGGCGTAACGCACTACGTATATTTCTACCTATTACCCATTACCAATTACCCTGTAATCTCCCGACTTCCCGCCCGTCTTACTCATCAAATGTATTGCTTCAATTTGCATTGACTTTTCTAGGGCTTTTGCCATGTCGTATAAAGTCAGGGCGGCGACAGAGACGGCGGTGAGTGCCTCCATTTCTACGCCTGTTTCAGCTTTAGTTCTAACTGTGGCTGTAATTAGATAACCAGGCAGTTCGGCATCGGGGGTAATTTGGACTTCGACTTTTTGTAGGGGTAAGGGATGGCACAGGGGAATAAGATTTGATGTTTGCTTGGCTGCCATAATTCCGGCTAGTCTTGCCGTGCCCAAAACATCGCCTTTGGGGGTATTGCCAGCTTGAATCGCTGCTAAAGTATCTGCTTGCATCCGCACTCTACCAGAAGCGATCGCTTCTCGAACCGTCTGCTGTTTGGCAGAAACATCTACCATTTGGGCTTGCCCGTGCCGATCTAGATGGGTCAAATTAGCAGCAGCAAAATTTTCTTGTGTCATTTGTTAAAAGTGTGTGTTACTATAGGTTTCTGGCAAGGGTGTGTAGCTCAGTGGACTAGAGCACGTGGCTACGGACCACGGTGTCGGGGGTTCGAATCCCTCCTCGCCCGTTTTTGATTTCTATTTTTGATTGATTTGTAGGGGCGCACAGCTGTGCGCCCCTATTTTAATGCGTATACATCCTGACCTCTGCCCAAGGCAAAACGTAAAGAGGCAGGGAAGCTTTTGCTGGAATGGGTGAGGAAGATGAGTAAGGCAAGGAAAGTTAGCCCGCCAGCAGCGCCGAACATTGCCCGATAACCGACTTGTTCGGCAATTAAGCCCAAAAATGGTCCCGCGATCGCAATTCCGACATCAAACCCTACCATACACACGCCAAAAATTCTCCCTCTTTCGTCTGGCTGGGCGCGATCTACTAGTAAAGCAGCAATTGTGGGTAGTAACATTCCAGCCCCAGCCCCTTCGATAATCGCTGCCCATAAAAACATGCTGGCGTTGGTGGCTTGCCATAACAGCAGCATCGATACCGAGTAGAGAATCAAGCTGATGGAGATAAATAAACCTCTGCCGTAACGGTCGGAAGCCCGTCCCGTAGTCAAGCGCATAACAAAACTAGCGATCGCGGCTGCGGTGTAAAATAAGCCTGCGTTTAAATCTACTCCTGTGGCTTTGATAAATAGGGGTGCGAAGGTGCTTAAAGTGCCAAAAGCCAAACCGACTAGTAATAAAACAATTGCCGGAATTCGCAAGCGAGGGCTGAATAGCAAACCCCAAAACTGAGTAGCTGAAGGGCTTTCTGCGGTCACTTTTGCGATTGGGGGATTATAGACTTGGGAAGTAAATAAAATGCCCAGAAATCCCAATCCTGCCGAGAGGAGGAACAAGGGGGTATAGCCAGTCTCAGCTTGTAAAAAACCACCGATGGCGGGTCCGACTGCCATTCCAATCGCAGTCACTAAACTCATATAGCCAATAATTTCACCGCGATGTTGGGGGGGTGCAATATCGGCAACCAAGGCGCTGTAGCCTGTGGCGAAAGCAGCAATACTGATACCGTGAAACGCCCGCAGTACCATCAATAAGGGCAAGGATTCGACAATCGAGTAACCTAAAGGTGCGATCGCCACTACAGCCGTGCCAATATACAATACCAACTTGCGGCTGCGACGGTCGGCAAGCTGTCCCAACCAAGGACGAAATAATAACAGTCCGATGGCAAAACAGCCCATCACCATGCCAATTTGTTGTTTGTTTGCCCCAAGATCTTCAATATAAAGAGGTAAGACGGGCAACAATGCCGTCAGACTAGACCAGAAACTCAGCCCAGCACAGAATAAAATCAGCAAATTTCGCCGCAAATTGCGATCGAATTTTAGAAAAACGTTCAAGGTTGAATATTAGGGAGTAGGGATTCGCTGTAGAGACGTTGCGTGCAACGTCTCTACACATACATTTTACGTTACTTAACATTCTTGCCTACCACTTCCCGCACGCGATAGATTGGGCGACCTTGAGATTCGTGGTACGTTCGCATCAAAAGTTCTCCTAACAGCCCAAAGCAAAACAACTGTACCCCAGTTAAAAATAACAAGACAGATAAAATCAACAGGGGGCGATTGCCGATACTTTGACCCAAGCCCAGTTTTAAGAAAGTCAAGTATAATCCGATCGCCGTACCCAAGACCAGAGACAGTAACCCAAATAAACCGAATACGTGCATCGGACGGGTAAGGAACTTCTTCATGAAGGAAATTGTTAGCAGATCCATCAAGACGCGAAACGTCCGCCACAACCCGTACTTACTGCGTCCAAAACGCCGCGCGTGATGTCGCACGGGCATTTCCCCAATTCTTGCCCCTTCAATAAATGCTAAAGCGGGTAAAAAGCGGTGCAACTCGCCATAGAGATTCATATCGGCTACGAGTTCCGCACGATAGGCTTTGAGAGAACAGCCGTAGTCGTGTAATTTTACGCCCGTAGTGATACCAATCAGTTTGTTAGCAATTTTAGAAGGAAGTAACCGAGTTAAAGCTGCATCTTGCCGTTGTTTGCGCCAACCGCTTACCAAGTCATAGCCTGTATCTAGTTTTGCCAGCAAGGTGGGAATATCTGCCGGATCGTTTTGTAAATCTGCATCCAAAGTAACGATCGCTTTGCCTGTAGCATATTTAAACCCAGCTGCCATTGCTGCTGTTTGTCCGTAGTTGCGTCGTAACAGAATGGCTTTTAAATCGTTACGTTCTCTGGCTTGTTGCTTGAGTAAATCTGCCGAACCGTCCTTCGATCCATCGTCAACGCAAATAATTTCGTATGTCAATTCACTTGCTTTCATGGTAGAAGCGATCGCCTCCAGCAAATGAGGTACGCTTTCCACTTCGTTGTAAACTGGTACGACTACTGAAACATCTAGTCGATCGACAGCGATCGCGCCATTGTGTGTTGCTAGACTATCTGGAATTAACATCAATACCTCACACCAATCAGTTATCAGTTATTAGTGTAGAGACGTTACATGTAATACCAATTCTTCGTGAAGTTGCAGAGAATTTTACCCCTCCCCAACCCTCCCCTTTGTAAGGGGAGGGTGCGCGTCAGCGCGGGTGAGGTTTTTATCTGTGTCTTCATATTGAATTGGGATAACGTCTTTACAAAGTTATTAGTCAATTTCCCTGGTAACACTTGACTACTCTGCCGTAGGAACGCAGTTGTTGAAAATACGAACGACTGATTTCGTCTCCCTCTGCTGTTAAACTATCGATCGCAATCCCGTTGCGTCCCATTTTTTGTCCAGAACTATGAATATAAGATCCTGTACCTAAATAAAGTCCAACATGGGTAGCTTTTTTATCTGTCCCAAAAAAGACTAAATCCCCTGGTGAAAGTTCCGCTGCCGAAATTGTCTCTACAAAGGCTTCTTGTTGATATGCATCCCTAGGCAACCATACACCGATAGAAACAAACGCTGCTTGGATCAATCCCGAACAGTCATAATTGGGTCCTAGCGTCCCACCCCATAAATAATAGTTAGGTTGCTGCATCGCTTGACAAGCAAAATCTATAACTTTTGGCAAGCGACTGCTAATTTCTGTAATAGAAACGGCGATCGCTTCATAGGGAACAGTTGCTGCGGCTAATTGTGGTATGTCGGAGGCTGGCAGCCAACCTGGATAATCATCTTCGCACAAGCACACCTTAATTGCCGAAGCATGGTCAGGAATAGCAATAACTTGTAAATGTCTGCCTGCGGCTGCTTGAGTTGCCAAGCGATCGCACTGGGGGGAATCATAGATATTTAGGGGATTGAGGCACTGATATTCAATGCCTATTTGTAATTGTTTTAAAGTATTCATAAAAAATAATTTGGTAATTGGTAATTGGTAATTGGTAATTGGTAATTGGTAGTAGTAGGGTGGGCAACGCCCACCTAGCCAGAAAAGGTGCAACCGCCTCTACAAATCGCGCCATTTATGCCATTTAAACCAAAGTTGTGGGGGAATCCAAAATGGATGATCTGGCGATCGCCCGTTTGCCGATTCTCCTAGTACATGCGTCCGCCATGCTTGCCACATAATCAGTAACCAGAGGTTGTTGCCGAGGTAGCGATCGCGCATTCCTATGCCCATTTGTCCTGACATCATTTGCCAGGCAATTTGAGGTACGAAGCGTCCTTCTGCCCGTAATAAGCCAGGATTTAGCCAATTGCCAATGTCCGCCCACATTTCTTTGTAATACCAGGGTTTGAGAGGTACGCCCATGCCTCGTTTTTCTCGCCAAACAATTTCTGGAGGTAGCCAAGCTTCGACGGCACGTTTGAGAATATATTTTTCACAAGCGCCTTGCAACACGAGTTCTCCTGGTAAGCGGAACGTCCAACGGGTGAGTTCGGGATCGCAAAATGGCGATCGCACCCATAAGCCGTGGGCAAAAGCGAGACTCGTTGCCCTTGGTTGGATATTCTGCGCCCCTTTCAGCATTAATGAAGCCCGACGCAGGCGCGTTAATAGGGAAGGACATAATTCTGAATCTAATGCCGAGTGCAGATGTGTTTGCAGATCCAGAGATTTGATTTGGTCGTATACTGCTGGAGTAAATATCTTGTCCTCGTAGTCGTAAAATCGCCCAAACGTGCGTAAATATTGCTGGTGCTGGTTAAATTCTGTTTGGCGATCGGGATGGCGATTGTAGATGCCACTGGCAATTAAGGGTTTATTCGTCCAACCAGCGAATAATTGATCGCCATTTTCGCCGTTAAAGACAACTTTAGTTTCTCGCGCCGCAGCTTGGTTAAGTAAATATAGCGGGGCTGTTGCACCATCGCCATAGGGTAAATCTAAAGCTTTAGCAGTGGATGCGATCGCCCCTACAATTTGTTTGGCTGTGGCTGGTACTCGTACGAGGGGAATGTGTAAATAATCGGCTACTTGTTGAGCATAGGGCAATTCTGAATATGCGTCTACACCAAAATCTAAGGCATAAGCCCTGACTTTTAAGCCAGCTTGAACTAGTAAGGCGGCGACAACAGAAGAATCGATTCCACCAGAAAGAAAGACTCCTACGGGTTCGTCAAGCGGTAAATCTGCAATTTGTCGCCCCACAGCATCTTTGAGGAGAGTTTGGAGTTGGGTAATTGCTGCGGTTTCATCCCGAATTACTTCTGAAGATTCGCACCAGATGCGATCGAGATCCCCCCAACCCCCCTTAAAAAGGGGGGCGTTATTCTCTTTGTTATTAGCAGTACGAGAATGCCATCTCAATTTCGTATTCCCTCCTTGATGAGGGGGGCTAGGGGAGTGCCATGACAATTCCGTTCCCGCAGGAATTGCCGCGATTTGCTCTACTGGAGTCAGTGGCGTGGGAACATAAGAAAAGCAAGTATACGTATAGAGTGCTGGAATACTGACTTGAGGCGATGAAACCAGGGGAAGTAAAAGTTGCAAGGCACTCGCGAACCAAATAACTTCGCCAATTTGCAGCCAATACAAGGGGACTCGCCCAAACGGATCTCGCCCTAAAATTAACTGTCCGTTGGCAATTTTTACCCAAGCATCCCCCCAAGCATCCCCAGGAATCCTGTTTCTGCCACAAGCAGAGATCGAGATCCCATTTTGGGCAATATTCTCGCAGCTAAGACAAGTAAAGGCGATCGCCCAAACCCCGACATCTTCCCCAGTCTCAGAGTGAATTGTCCCCTGTTGCCGCACATTAGTAGAGGTTAAGCGACTCAATAAAGTTGCTAATTCCACCGATTCACCACATCCCCAGTAGCCGACAAAATAGACTTTCGGAAAAGAATCTTTATCTGGGTTCATCCGCATTTATCCGCGTCCATTCGCGTAAATGTCTTATACCGTTTCTGTGTAAAGCTGCATTATTTCTACCCCCGCCTTCGGCGTCCCCCCTTACTAAGGGGGGACTACAGGGGGGTCGGATTTAGTGCATCTCTACGGAGAATTGGCATTACGGCTTGCCAACAACAAAACGCTGACTGCCTAGAGAACGCCCTGCTAAGATCATCCTGACTTCCCATGTACCTGTAGCAGCATTAGCACTCAAAGAATGGTAGCAATAAGTATTCCACACTTCGCGATCGATCGCATTTGTTTGATAGCGGCTTTGATGTACGACTTGCCCACTCGGATCGATCCAGTCGCAACCTAGAGACAAGCGACTACCTACGGGTGCATCTTCGAGGGTGACGCGGTAGAAAACTTGCGGATTATTTGTCGGATCGATTGATGCTGGATTGCTGCTATTATCTTGCCCCACAGTGATGCGGCTGGCAATGAGGTTGACTCCAGCGATCGCCTCCTGATGACGTTGTGAGAAAATGGTTGTTGTCGCGATCGCCCCAACCAAAGCTACCACCACTCCGGCAACAATGAACCGATTGCGTTTCTGCCGATTTGCTAAAGCCTCCCGCCGCTGCAATTGCAATAAAGCATCGTCCAGCAAGTCGGCAGGTAAGTTTAATTCTTGTAAAATTTCCTTGAATTGTTGGCGATCGAGTTCGGCTGCCCGCTGTTGCGAGAGGCGTTCTACCTCAGCTACCACTTGGGCAAGTTGGGTTTGTGTCAGGCGATATTCCATAGCTAGTCAAGCAGTAGAAACCGATTGCTTTGCTACAGTAATAGCACGGCTAGTTAATTTTTACCCAATTAACTTTACCCAATCAACAATGCTACAGAAAACTCTTTCAGTACTGTAGCAATTTGCAGTTTACCATCAGATTGAATTGCCTGACCCGTAATTGCATCTTCCCATTGCGAAGCTGTTTCAGCAGGTAATTGGATGTAAGTATCTTGCCAAACTTCACCTAATGGATACTCGCCTGGTTGAATTAAGCTAGTCAGAAAACGAGGTGCGATCGCAATAGCTGTAGTGTTGCCAAACTTCCGTGCGAAAGCAACTATATTTTCTCGATGTTTGCCACTAGCTTCTAAAGGTTGATATTCTCCTTGCTGAAAGACTTCTAGATATTTGGTTCTAGCTTTTAAGACTTGGTGAGTTAAAAACAGTTTGATTCTGCCATCTTCTTTATTAGCTAGTAAATCGGCGATCGAGCCAGAAATATCTGCTTTAATCTTCTCTTTTATTTCTGATAAATAAAAGTTTCTCTGTTCAAAATCAACTGGACGACGGTTATCGGGATCGACCAAACTTAAATCCCATAATTCCGTACCTTGATAGAAGTCTGGAACTCCAGGAGAAACAATTTTGAGAAGAGTTTGAGAAAGAGAGTTGAAGATTCCATAAAAAGTAATCTTCTGTTGAAATGATAAAAATTCTTGCAGAAATTGATTATGTTTCGAGTTATCTAAAACTGCTTGGACGAAATTAGTGCAAGCCTCTTCATAAGCTGCATTTGGTCGCAACCACGCTGTATAAACTTTAGCTTCGCGGATTGCTTTCAGCATATAATCTTTGACGCGATCGCTAAATCCATCTACTTCGCTTTCTAAAAATGGATACGCGCCTACTAAAGTTTGATAAAATGCATACTCGTCATTGCGATCGGGAAAAATCGAATTCTTATGTTGCGTCTTATAAGAACGATTTAATTCCATCCAACTCCGAACTTGTTGTTGCCATTCGTCAGGAATTTCTGACAGAACATTAATTCTAGCTCTCACATCTTCACCCCGTTTGGTATCGTGGGTTGAAGTCGCACTCATAGCATGAGTCCACTTGTTATTTCGATGTTGATTGAAACTATGAAATTCAGCTAAATCGATGCCAAAATGGTCTGGTTCGCCGCCAACTTCATTTAAGGATAGCAAGCGATAAAAGACATATAAAGCTGTATCTTCTACACCTTTTGCCATCAGCGGTCCCGTATATTGTTGCATCCGCATGACGAAATACAACCACTGATCTTTCTCTGCTTGTGTTAAAGAAGATTCGTATTCTAGTAAAAGTAATTTTTCGATAAAGTTCAACTCATTTTGTAACAGAGGCGTGTTATCTTTTGCTGCTTGAATCACCTCTTGAATATATTTTCGATCCTGGGCAGAAATTCCCGCAGCATTGATATAAGTACAATAGATAGGAAAACGAGTAAGAACTTCTGCGATCGCTCGTTTTAAGCCATTAAGAGTAAAATCATTGCCATAGCGATATCTCCCAGCAATTTTCTTCAGTAAAACGCTAAGATTATCAATGTCTCCGGCTAGATTTTTGTCGATAATTAAATGCTTCTTCTCTGCCACAACATCGGGAAAACTCGTTCTAAATCCGGTTGTATTTCGGTAAATTTCATCAAATTTATCCCGATTTGCCTTTTGACAGAAGATGCCATTAATATAATTTAAGTAATCGTAACCAGAAGTTCCCTGAATTTGCCAGTAGTTAGGTATATCTTCGCCAATTTGTAAAATCTTTTCGACCGTGATATAAATATCACCTGTCTTTTCTCTTAATCTTTCTAAGTATTGAGTTGGGTCGTAAAGACCGTCAATATGATCGATTCTCAGACCTGTAAACTTACCTTCGCTGACTAATTTAGCAATCAAATCGTGAGTATTATTGAAAACTTTGAGTTCTTCTACTTTAACTGAAATTAGTTCGTTAACTGTAAAAAATCTTCTATAATTAATTTCTTCTGCGCCTACTTTCCAGTAGGAAAGCCGAAAGAATTGCTCTGATAGTAGTCTATCTAACAGATTAAAACTCTCTCCATTTCCCTTCTCACCATTAAAAACTTGAATATTCTCATCTACAAAAGCTTTAATTTCTGAATTCCCCGTGTAGAGTTCCCAAAGCAAGCCTCGCACGAACTCTGTTTGATCTTGTCTTCTTTGTTTGCCAACAACATCAGAAGAGATATTTTTCAGAATGTAGAGAATTGCTAAAAGTTTAACAAAGTCTGGATGTCTTCTACCTAAAGATCTCGTTAGTTTGCCTAAGTTATAGGTTAAGAAAGTCGCATAAGATTCTAATTTAAGGGGAATGCTTAAACTATAGTAGTTAACGCTTAATCCGCCTTGTTCGTACTTTAGTTGAATTTCTCCATTTTCTAATGATTCCCCATAAAAGTTACCTAACATTGGGGTTAATATTGGTTCGCTGCTGCTATTAGAGAATGGCGCATTCCAAGCAATATCAAAATATTCTACATATGCTGAATCGGGACCATTTTCCAGTACATCCATCAACCACAAATTTTGACTGTCATAAGCCATGTGGTTGGGTACAATATCTTGTAACCAGCCTAATTGATATTGTTGAGTTTCCGTAATCAGCTCGTTAAAATCTGCTTCAGTACCAAGTTCGGGATTCAGTTGAGTTGGATCGACGACATCGTAACCGTGGGTGCTTCCCGTTCTCGCTTTAAATATAGGTGAAGCATAGAGATCGGAAACTCCTAAAGCAGCTAAGTAAGCGGTAATCTTTTTCGCATCTGCAAATTTAAATTCCGAATTGAATTGAAGGCGATAAGTAGCTGTGGGGATACGCATATTAACTGGGGAGTGGAGAGTGGGGAGTGGGGAGTAGGGATAAGTCAAAAGTCAAAAGTCAAAAATTAATTCTTGACACATTAAAAATGACTAATGACTAATGACAAATTTAGTTATTTTTGTAAAGTACGAAATTGTGCGATCGCAGTTTTATTTCTGCGCCAGTACATAGCTTTTCTGGCGCAGAAATACCAGAACCTTGCCATTTTTCCTCGGCGGAATCGAGGATCTTTTTCCAATTGCTACCAGTAATTTCTGGTTTAAAGCTGCTATCGTTTTGGTTGAAGTTTATTAGACAAAGAATCTGATTATCGTTACTCCAGCGCCGCCACCAAACAATTTTGTGTTGTTCGTCTGCACCTGCTTCTATACTGTCTCTTTCTTTTTTAACTAAAGCCGGAATGGTGTTGCGAAGTTGAATTAAGTGCTGATACCAAGACCAAATAACTTTGTGTTTACCTTCTTGGCGTTTCTCCCAATTCAATTTGCAAGAGAGAAAAGTTTTAGAAGATTCTGGATCTAGTGGTTCTCCAGCGGCATGAAAGGCAGCAAATTCTTGTTTTCTTCCCTCGCGGACTGCCTTAATCAATTGTGGATCGGAATGACTGACAAAGTAAGTAAAAGGTACTTCTTCTGCATACTCTTCTCCCATAAAGAGTAAGGGAATATTAGGCGAAAGAATGACTGCTCCGGCAGCAAGTTTGAGAGCATCAAAAGGTATTAATTTTGATAGTCTTTCTCCTAACAACTGGTTGCCAATTTGGTCGTGGTTTTGAATACAGACAACAAATTGAGATAGAGAAGTGCGATCGCGGGCAGAATTGCCATGAAATCTCTGACGATGGGGGGTATATTTCCAATCGTAGACGAAGGTATCGCGATAGGCTTTGGCTAAGTCTTCGCATTTACCAAAGTCTTGATAGTAGCCGTCATTAGCCCCTGTTAATAAAGCGTGTAAAGCATGGTGAAAATCATCGCTCCATTGAGCATCAAGTTCGTATCCACCCATTTCTGCCGGACGAATAATTCGCGGATCGTTGAGGTCACTTTCAGCAATTAAGTAATACTTTCTACCTTGTTGTTGCGAGAAAGTCGTGACTTTCTCCGCTAATTCTGCTAAAAAGTGCTTTGCACCCAAATCGTAAATTGCTTGAACTGCATCCAATCGTAGCCCATCAATGTGAAATTCTCGCAGCCAATAAAGGGCATTTTCGATAAAGTAATTCCGCACATTATGGCTGTGGGCATCGTCGAAATTAATCGCACTGCCCCAAGGAGTACGGTAAGTTTGAGTAAAGTAAGGAGCAAAGTTACTGATGTAATTGCCTTCGGGTCCAAAGTGGTTGTAGACTACATCGAGAATCACAGAAATTCCCTGTTTGTGACACGCTGCAACCAGATGTTTTAACTCTTCAGGAGTACCGTAAGAATTTTGCACGGCAAACGGGTAAACTCCATCGTAGCCCCAGTTACGATAGGCACAGCTGCCATCTGGGGGTATATTGCCAGGAACTTGCGAGATCGGCATAATTTCGATCGCGGTAATTCCTAACTCTTTTAAATCTTGCAGGCGGGGAATAATTGCAGTAAAAGTTCCTTCTGGGGTAAATGTCCCGATATGTAATTCGTAGATAATCATCGACTCTAGCGGTACGCCAGCCCAGTCGCCGTCATTCCATGTAAATTCATGGCTGATGACTTGAGAAGGCTTATGTACGCCATGCGGCTGATAATAGGAAGCAGGGTCGGGAAAAGATTCACCGCCATTTATTTCATAAAGATATTGCGTTCCTGGGGAAATATTGTCAACAACAACTTTCCAGTATTCGCCCTCCCGTTCCATTTGCACGAAGCGTTCTTGAGGGGACACAAGTTGAACGCCCATCGCATCTATATTCGGTCCCCATACAATAAATTCACAGCGATCGCTGCCTAAGTAGTTAGCACCAATTTTCATAATTTGTCATTTGTCATTTATCATTTGTCATTGGCAAGAACCGTAGGGGCGGGTTTAGCAAAAGATTTACGGTGTCAGACAACAAATCTCTGGTCAAAACCCGCCCGTACAAGGGTCGTAGGGGAGAAGTTCGCGAGAAAAAGAGATTTCGGGTAAAACCGCCCGTACAAGGGCAAGAAGCAAGGATTTTATATTGCTGGTCGCCGATCGTTCTTAAACCAAAAGGCGCAACAGAACGAGCGATCGCGCTGTGACTGGGATGGTGCGATCGCCTGTATAAATGCGTTCTTCTTGAATAAAGCGCGGTTCTTTAGTATCGATCGTCAATCCCCATTGTCTATGCTGCATTTCCTGTGGCAAGCTGAATTCCAGCGTTTCATAGTGGGCGTTAAAGAACATGAGAAAACTATCATCGCTGATGCGCTCGCCGTGGGGTCCAGGACTGGGAATCATATTTCCGTTTAAGAACACGCCCATCGACTTGGCATATCCCACGTCCCACTGTTCCTGACTCATTTCACTCCCATCAGGGTTAAACCACATGATGTCGCTGACACCCGAACCGTGAATGGCTTGACCTTGGAACCACTTGCGACGACGGAATACAGGATGTTGACGACGGAAATAAATCAATTCGCGGGTGAAATTTAATAAATCCTCATTTCCGGTGACTAAATCCCAATCGAACCAGGAAATTTCGCTGTCTTGACAGTAACCGTTGTTATTTCCTTTTTGCGTCCGTCCCATTTCGTCACCCCCAAGGATCATGGGGATACCTTGGGACAGCATTAGGGTAGTTAGGAAATTCCGCCGCTGTCGTTCCCGTAACTGCAATACTTCTGGGTCGTCTGTTTCCCCTTCCACGCCACAATTCCAAGAACGGTTGTGGCTTTCGCCATCGCGGTTGTCTTCCCCGTTGGCTTCGTTGTGTTTGTCGTTGTAGCTGACTAAATCGTTGAGGGTAAAACCATCGTGGGCAGTAATGAAATTGATACTAGCATTCGGTCGCCGTCCGTTCATTTGGAAATACAGATCGGGGCTACCCGTCAGTCGATAGGCGAATTCTCCTAAAGTCTCGTCTTCACCCCGCCAGAAGTCCCGCACGGTATCCCGATACTTACCATTCCACTCCGACCAAAGAACGGGAAAGTTCCCCACCTGATAACCGCCCGTACCAATATCCCAAGGTTCGGCAATTAGTTTTACATCAGCTATTACTGGATCTTGGTGGATGATATCAAAGAAAGAAGCTAGGCGATCGACTTCATATAGTTCTCTCGCCAAAGCCGAGGCTAGGTCAAAGCGGAAGCCATCGACGTGCATTTCTGTCACCCAATAGCGCAGACTGTCCATGATTAATTTCAGGACTTGGGATTGGCGCACGTTCAAGGAGTTACCGCAGCCTGTAAAGTCCATGTAGTAACGCGGGTCATCATCTACTAGACGGTAGTAGGTAGAATTGTCTATACCCCGCAAAGACAATGTTGGACCCATATGGTTGCCTTCGCCCGTATGGTTGTACACCACATCTAAAATCACTTCAATCCCAGCGCGGTGCAGTGCTTTCACCATTTCCTTAAACTCCATCACCTGATCTCCTAAAGAGCCGCTGGCACTGTAGCCGGAGTAAGGAGCAAAATAGTTAATCGAGTCGTAACCCCAATAATTTGTTAACCCTTTATCAACTAGGTGTCCTGGGCGTGCTAGGAAGTGATGCACGGGCATTAGCTCGACTGCACTGATCCCCAACCGTTGCAGATGCTCGATCGCGGCTGGATGTGTTAGTCCGGCATAAGTCCCGCGTAGTTCTTCAGGAATATCGGGATGCAATTTAGTTAAACCCTTAACGTGGGTTTCATAAATGACTGTTTCATGCCAGGGCGTACGTAAAAGCTTGTCATTTTCCCAGTCAAAGCTTTGATCGACAACTACAGACTTAGGTACGAGATGGGCATCATCCAGATCGGAAAAAGATAAGTCTTGTTCGGGCGAGTCCCATGAGTAGCCGAATAATTCGGGACCGTTGCCTCTGAGGTTGCCATCTATTGCTTTGGCATAGGGATCGATCAAAAGTTTGTTGGGGTTGAAGCGATGCCCTTCCTGGGGTGCGTAGGGACCATGCACTCTAAACCCATACCGTTGTCCTGGACCCACTCCTGGCAAATAGGCGTGCCAGACAAAGTTACTTACCTCTTTTATTTCCAAGCGTGTTTCTCGATCGTCGCGATCGAATAAACATAGCTCGACACCTGTGGCGTTTTCAGAAAATAAGGCAAAGTTCGTACCTTTTCCATCCCAATAGGAACCCAACGGATAAACACTACCAGGCCAGAGTGCGACGTACATATAGTAAAAAGGGGCTAGAGGCTAGAGGCTAGGGGCTAGGGAAATAAAGCAGGAACTTATTTCATCTTCACTAGTCCCTATGCAGAGCTTGCGAGTAGCAAAGATTCTCTGTCGCTAGTTAGAGATGCTCTACCGATCGACAGGGAAAACCGCTATCAACACAGTAGCGGCTCTAAAAATCCTTGACTATCTATCCCTGGCAAGAATCTACTCGGGCTGAAAAATGCCGATCGCGAGCAATTTATTGTGCGTAGCGAACTACTGGTGTTATTTGTAACGGGTAGTAGGAGCCGTAGCTGTGCGCCCCTGCTCCTTTGCGCTCTTGCCTCTAATCACCCTTCAGTTTTTCTTCCCCACTCCCGACTCCCCAATTAACGACTGTAGAGTTGTGTCATTTCTAACAGGCGATCGCAAATCTGTGGTGTTAGCATTTGAGAACTTTCGTAACGCCAGCGCCAGTTACCTGCATTGACGCTGGGATCGTTCATGCGGGCGCGATCGTCTAAGCCTAAGATGTCTTGTAGGGGTAGAATGGCTAAGTCTGCAACTGAGGCTAATGCCATTTGAATTAATTCCCAATTAATTTCTGTTATCTCTGCAACAGATTTGTAACCTAAACCTAAATATTTGGCGACAAATTGCTTTTCTTTGTCGCTGGCTTTGTTCCACCAACCGATCGCGGTATCGTTGTCGTGTGTACCAGGATAAACGACTGTGTTACGCACGTAATTATGAGGTAGATAGGCGTTATTGGAATCGTCACCAAAGGCAAATTGTAAAATTCTCATGCCTGGAAATTGAAAGCGATCGCGCAATTCTTCTACTTCTGGGGTGATAATGCCTAAGTCTTCTGCCATAACTGGTAAGCTTCCCAAAGCATTACCTAATGTTTCAAAGAATTCTACTCCTGGGGCTTTAATCCACTCGCCATTAATTGCCGTTGCTTCCCCTGCTGGAACTTGCCAGTAGGCTTCAAAGCCACGAAAATGATCGACACGGACGATATCGACATATTCCAAGGTGGCTTGAAAGCGTTGAATCCACCAAGAAAAGTTTGTTTGTTGCAATTTATCCCAGTTGTAAACGGGATTACCCCATAATTGTCCTGTGGCACTGAAATAGTCTGGGGGAACGCCAGCAATATATGTTGGTTCAAAAGTTTGCGGGTCTAATTTAAATATTTCTGGACTCGACCAAACATCAGAGCTATTGTGGCAGACATAAATCGAAATATCGCCGACAATTTGAATGTTTTTGTCATTGGCGTATTTTCGCAGTTGCTTCCATTGCTCGAAAAATTTGAATTGGACAAATTTATGGTAAGCAATACTTTCTTTTAAAGAGTCTTTGGCTGCTTGCAATGCATTTGTTTCTCGACGGGCGATCGGCTGCTCCCAATTATTCCAACTTTTACCTTTATTAGCTTCTAACAAGGAGATGAAAAGCACGTAGTCGTCGAGCCAGTATGCTTGCGATTGGCAAAATTCTGCGTATTCTGAGTTTTGATGAGTATTAAATTTTTGGAAATTTTCAAAAGCTATTTTGAGGAATTTCGTTTTATGTGGAATGACGCGATCGAAGTTAACTCTATTCAGATCTACTTCTAATGGACTGAGTTCGTCTTTATTTACTAATCCTTCTTCTGCTAGCGTATCGAGACTAATCAATAAAGGATTGCCAGCAAAAGTGCTGAAGTTCATGATATAGGGAGAATGTTCGTATCCCGTAGGACCCAAAGGCAAAACTTGCCACAACTTTTGTCCGCTATTAGCGAGAAAATCGATAAATTCGTAAGCCGATTTTCCTAAATCGCCAATTCCATAAGGGCTGGGAAGACAGGTAGGATGCAACAAAATGCCGCTAGCGCGTTGGAATGTCATAAGGATATTTGAGGTGAACCAGGATAGAAGATAGCGCGTTATTGTGGGTTTTTCATGCTGCTAGGGGTAGAAAAGGAAACGAACGATCTGTAGGGGCGGGTTTAGCAAATAGATGTTTGATTCTATCGGCGATTTTTGGTCAAAGCCCGCCCCTACAAGGGGCGATCGCAAATGGCATACATGCTTGGGGAATTCTAATAGATGTAGATATTAGGTTTCTCCTCTTGTGAAATACGATCCGACAAAACACGATCGCTATTCAATTCGGTTACAGAATTATGATTATTCCGCTTCTGGAGCTTATTTTATTACTATATGTACCCATCAACGAGAATGTCTATTTGGAGAAATTACTGATGGAGTGATGCAACTAAATCGATTGGGTAAAATTGCGCGATCGCATTGGATGAATTTGCCTAGACATCACTTAAACCTTTATCTAGATGCTTTTGTGGTCATGCCAAATCATCTGCACGGGATTTTAATTCTTCACGGCGATCGCTCCACAAGGGCGGGTTTTGAGCAAAAATCTTCTGTTAAAACCGAAATTCTATCTGCTAAACCCGCCCCTACGGGGACATCTGGAACACAATCTACTTTTGCAACTCATCAACAAAATTCTAAATGTCACGCTTTGCCTGAAATTATTCGCGGATTCAAAACATTTTCTGCCCGTCAAATTAATAAAATCCGCCGAGTATCAAAAGTTCCAGTCTGGCAGCGCAACTATTACGAACATATTATCCGCAACGAAGAATCATCAGAGCGCATTCGCGACTATATCGATCGCAATCCCATGTCATGGTATCTGGATAAATTGCACCCAGATAACCCCAGCTGACTGTAGGAACAGGTTTGATAAATATGCCAGCCACCCGTAGGGGCGGGTTTAGCAGATACGATAATAACCTCAACAGACAATCTTTAGTCAAAACCCGCCCTGTCGCGTCATCCCAGGTGCAGCCCCATCGCGATATTTCTATCGGTTAGGGCGGGTTTGGTAAATAGATTTTGGATCGTGGTACAAATTATCGGGCAAAACCCGCCCCTACAGAAACCTCGTTGGGGTTAGGGCGGGTTTGACAAACAGATTGTTGGATGTGGTATGAATCCTTGGTCAAAATCTGCCCCTACACAAAACCTGCCCCTATGCCTAAACTTCCCTCTCTGGGTACTTGTCGAAATCGCGCTAGACTCAATAACTTAAAGCAGTGGTTTTTGGGAATACAACTAGCTAGAACATGCAGTACGTATTAAAAGATGACCCCCTTTGGTTCAAAGATGCCATCATTTACGAAGTGCCAGTACGCGCCTTTGCCGATAGTAATAGCGATGGAATCGGTGACTTTCGGGGGCTGACGGAAAAACTCGACTACCTCCAAGACTTAGGCGTTACCGCAGTTTGGATACTACCATTCTTTCCCTCACCACTCAGAGATGATGGCTACGATATTGCCGATTATAAGAATGTTAATTCAATTTACGGTAATTTGGACGATTTTCGCGAATTTCTCAAAGCTGCCCACCAACGAGGCATTCGCGTCATTATAGAATTGATCGTCAACCATACTTCCGACCAACACCCTTGGTTTCAACGGGCGCGTCGCGCCCCCAAAGACAGTCCAGAACGAGATTTCTACGTTTGGAGTGACACTCCGGAAAAATACCAAGAAGCGCGAATTATCTTCCAAGATTTTGAGACATCTAACTGGGCTTGGGACCCTGTAGCTAAAGCTTACTACTGGCATCGCTTTTACTCCCACCAGCCCGATATAAACTACGATAATCCAGCCGTGCGGGAAGCGGTATTCGACGTACTCGATTTTTGGCTAGGTATGGGTGTAGACGGGTTGCGGATGGATGCCGTACCTTATCTCTACGAACGGCAAGGAACGAACTGCGAAAATTTAGATGAGACTCATGTTTTTCTGAAACAACTCCGCCAACAGGTAGATGCTAAGTTTCCCAATCGGATGCTGTTAGCCGAGGCAAATCAATGGCCCGAAGATGCAGCGCAGTATTATGGTGATGGGGATGAGTGTCACATGAACTTCCATTTTCCGCTGATGCCGCGCCTGTTTATGTCGCTGCGGATGGAAGATAGCTTTCCCATTTTTGATATTCTGCAACAGACTCCGACGATTCCCGATAACTGTCAGTGGGCGCTATTTTTGCGGAATCACGACGAACTGACGCTAGAAATGGTGACGGATGAGGATCGCGATTATATGTATCGAGTCTACGCCCGCGATCCGGCAATGCGGTTGAATTTGGGGATTCGTCGCCGTCTCGCCCCACTACTGGGAAACGATCGCCGTCAAATTGAATTACTCAACAGTCTGTTACTCTCTCTTCCTGGCACTCCCGTACTTTACTACGGCGATGAAATTGGCATGGGAGATAATGTCTATATTGGCGATCGCAATGGCGTGCGGACACCGATGCAGTGGAGTTCCGATCGCAATGCTGGTTTTAGCCGCGCCAATCCACAAAAGTTATACTCGCCCGTGATTGTTGACTCGGAATATCATTACGCTGCGATCAATGTCGAGGCACAACGGGCTAATACCAATTCTCTTTGGTATTGGATGAAACGTCTAATTGCCACTCGCAAGCGATTTCAAGCCTTTGGGCGCGGCAGTTTTGAATTATTACACCCAGATAATCGTAAAGTGCTGGCTTTTACTCGCACGTACCAAGGCGAACATATTTTGGTTGTAGCGAATTTGTCTCGCTTCGTGCAAACAGTAGAACTGGACTTAGCCGCGTTCAAAGGTACAACACCAGTGGAAATTTTCGGTCGTAACGAGTTTCCAGCGATTACTGAGTTGCCGTACTTCCTCAGCATCAGCCCCTATGCCTTTTATTGGTTTAGCTTGACTGCCAAGCCAAGTGAAATTCAACCAGCTAAACCCCAAGCCGAGTTGCCGACATTAGTTGTCAATAGCAAATGGCAGAATATTTTTGCCCAACGAGATTTAAGAGTTAGGCTAGAAGCTTTACTGCCAGAATATCTCTACACTTGTTCCTGGTTCAATCCGAAAACGCGGATAATTCAAGCCGTACAAATAACTGAAGTTATTGCCGTCCCTTATAAAAATTCCGAAGCTAGAGTCGTTTGGTTGCAGGTAGATTACATTCAGGGCGATCCCGAAACTTACCTAATGCTGCTAGCTTATGCCGAGGGAGAACAAGCCACGCAGACTCTAACAGATAGCCGCAGTGCTGTCATTGCTAACTTGTTGGTGCAAGGCAAAGATAAATTTGGCGTATTATTTGATGCCACCGCAGACAAGAGTTTCCTGACAGCATTGGTAGAAGCGATCGCTTGTCAGCGTCGTTATAAAGGTACGGCAGGGGAATTGATGGCAACTGCTACCGATCTCTATCCGCAAACGAGTGGTAACGGCAAAAAACCTTTAGAACCAACTGTATTGAAGCAAGAAGAAGGCAAGACTTTTGTTGTCTATGAAGGATTAGGCGCTAACGGTGCTAACCCCCACAGCCATCTCGTTCTCAAACTCTTTCGCCAGCAGGAAGAAGGAATCAATCCCGACCTAGAAATTCGCCGCTTTCTAGGTGGGAAAAAACGCTTGCAACACTTTGCCCCACTGGTAGGGGCGATCGAATATCAGCGTCCATCAGCAACGCCAGTCACGGTAGGAATATTGCAAGAATACATCCGCGATACCCGCAGTGGATGGGAATATACTCTCGACAGCCTGCGAGACTACTTTGAACGAGTCACGGCACAACATGCCCAGGTAACTGAAGTACCCATACCTAGAGGAAATCTTTTGGATATGGGGAGTCATACAGGGGCGCATAGCTATGCGCCCGTACCTGGAAGTAGGGAAGAAGAGTTAGAGCCGTTTTCTCTGGCTGACAGCACAATTGCTTCTTATCTAGATAGCGCCCAGATTTTAGGACAATCGACAGCAGAATTACACATTGCCCTGGCTGCTGATGGCGATAATTCTGGATTTAGCCCAGAACCTTTCTCGACGTTTTACCAGCGTTCTATTTACCAACAAGCCCGCAATCTCGCTGGACAAGTCTTAATTGCGCTCAGACAACGCATGAGGACGCTGACACCCCACGCCCAAGAGTTAGCCCAAGCTGTACTGAACCGCCAAGAGCAAATCATGGGGCGCTTTCAACTCATTCTCAATCACAAAATTACCGCCATGCGAACTCGCTGTCACGGTGATTACCATTTGGGGCAAGTCCTTTATACGGGTAAGGACTTTATCATTGCCGATTTTGAGGGAGAATCGGGACGCAGTTTGAGCGATCGCCGCATTAAACGCTCTCCCCTGCGCGATGTTGCCAACATGTTGCAGTCTTTCCATTACGCCGCCAACGTCGGACTGCGGAACGAAATCGAAAGCGGAATGCTCCGTACCGAAAATTTACCTGTCATGGAGCAATGGGTGCGGTTTTGGTCTACCTGCGTTAGTGCGGCTTTCCTCAACTCCTACCTGGCGATCGCTTCTCAAGATTCTTTCTTGCCCAAAACCAAAACAGAGTTACAAGTCCTGCTCGATGCATACTTGTTAGAGAAAGCAATCCACGGCTTGGGTTACGATCTCGATTCCCGTTACGACTGGATAGAAATTACCCTAGCGCGGATTTTGCAATTGTTGGAAACGTAAGTGAGGGAATTTTAGATTTTAGATTTTGGATTTTAGATTGAAATCTTTTATCTCCTGACTCCTGGCTCCTGACTCCTGTACGAGCGGGTTCACCAAGTAGTTCTAACTGAGGCAGAGATTTCGGGTGAACCCGCCCCGACGAAACTGATAACTGATGATTGTAAAATCATCGCAATCTCAGCCCTGCGGTCGTTGCTCGGAGGGTAAAATTGTCGTGCGATCGCTCCTCGCAATCGTAACAGTATAAATTCTGGTTCGAGTATAGTTAGGTGACGATCGCGATTGAGAAAACCCAATACACCCAATACATATATAAATATCAAAACTAGCCAACTGTAACAAACTATAAGTTATATGAAACTAGCAAAGCCAGAAGATTTACAAGTCTTGGAGCGAATTATCCACCAACGCTTGCAAGCTGAGTTTTCCCTAGCGGATGCCCTTAAAGTTGGTTGCGCGATCGGTGATGATGGGGCTTTGGTGATTTTGAGCCAGCACCCGCCACAAGTCAATCTCGATGCCGCTAAAACTTTTACTGCAATTGAGCAAGCTTTGCAGTCTTTACGTCCCCAAGCGGTTCATTCTGTCAGACTTTATTTGAGAGAAGCGGGTCAAAAACAAACTTATGCCAATCACGATCTCACCTTAGAACCAGTAGAATTTACTTCTGATTCTACGGTTGTGCCAAGTCTGGCTTCTCCCGTTTCAGCACCAGCATCTCCACCAGAACCAGAATCAGTTTCGCCTGCGGTAGAATCCTTGTCACCTAGTAGCATTGATTCGTTTACTAGCGATCCTGTAACAGAAACACCACTAGAATCACCAGAATTATCTTCTCCTACGGCAAATGATGCTGAAACAGTTATTCGTTACGAGACAACTGAGGAAACTGTCAATTTTGTTTCCTTACCTCAGCGATCGCAGCCTCAAGTTGAGGAGAATGAAATTGAAGAACATAAAATTGAAGCGCAGAAAATTGGAGAGTCTCCAGCCAAGGAGCAGATTGAGGAATTTACATCAGTTACAAATCGAGAAGATGTACCCGTTGAAGCGCCCAGTCTAGATCCGGAAACTGCCTCAGTAGTGCCAAGTGAAAACTGGCGATCGCTACCCTTCGAGCAGCGATTAGAAACAGTTGCCAAACCCGAACCAGAGACTAGATCGGCATCGCCAACAAAATCTACAGCAGAAGTCAAGACAGCCACAATTCCCTATCCCGTTTTACCATTACAGCGATTACCGAAATCGACCAAAAGTAAAATTCCCCGCGCTGTGGCGATCGCTGGGGGTGGAGCGATCGTAGCAGTATTATTGGGTGGTGCGTATGTCTTATCTAGCCCCTGTACGATTGGTAGGTGTCAGCAGTTAGAAACAGCACAGCAGTTGCATCAAGAGTCAAATCGAATCGTACAAGAAGCAAAAGCGCGACCGGAATTAGTTGATGCTGAAAAACAACTGGCGGATGCAAACAACCTGCTCAAAAAAATTCCCCAATGGTCTAGCCGCCATCCAGAAGCACGAAATTTATCGGGTACGATAACCAACCAAGCCGCCACTCTAGATCGGACGATCGCGGCGTTGGAAGAAGGCGACACAGCAGCAAATAAGCTACGGCAACCGATCCGCTCGCTAGAAGATTGGCGGGCAATTCAAGCTTTGTGGCAAAGAGCGATCGCCTCTTTATCTGCCATTCCCAAAGATAGTGACTTGTACCCCTTAGCACAGAGAAAAATTACCGAGTACCGAGGCAGCTTGCAAGCGGTAGAACAGCAAATGCACTCAGAGCGACAGGCATTTCAAACACTGCCCCAAGCACAAAATCTAGCGCAAACGGCACAGCAACAGCAACTTACGGCGCGGTCTTTACAGGCATGGCAAACTGTGCGTAACAATTGGCAAAGTGTAGTGAATAATCTCAGTGCCATACCGCAATCGAGTACGGCTTACCAGCAAGCCCAGCAACTATTAGCACAATATCGCCCCCAACTTAAAACAGCTAGCGATCGCGCTGCCAAAGAAGAAATCTCTGCCAAATCGTTCTCGCAGGCAATGAAATTTGCCGAACTTGCCGAACGGAACGAACAACAGCGTCAGTTTGCCGCAGCTCAAACTAACTGGAGACAGGCTTTAGTTTTCGTGCAACAAATTCCCAGCGATACTCAGTACTACGACCAAGCGCGATCGCTCATCAACACTTACACCACGAAAATCGAACAAGTTGACAGTCAGTTACAAAGTGCTAATCTCGCTCAAAAAGTTCGCACCGACCTCGATCGCGCTTGCTCCGGTAGAATTCGAGTTTGTAGATACAGGTTAGATAACAAACAAATTTTCGTCCAGTTAACTCCCAGCTACGAACAAGCTGTAGAGAAAAGATTTATCGAGGCTAGACTCAGGGGTGACTCAAAAACTCAAGCCGATATTGCCGCTCAATACCGCAATCTCAAACAAGTCCTCGAAGTTGTTAGCAACGATCTTCGTCTCCCTCTACAAATTTACGCCTCAGATGGCGAGCAAATGCATTCTTATAAGCCCAAAGAAGTGAGTAGTGAGTAGTGAGTGGGGATGAGTGGCTGGTGGCTGGTGACTAGAATGGCTTCCTTGTCTCCCTTGTCTCCCTTGTCTCCCGACTTATCGAATCAACTGCGCGGCGGAGTTAAAAAACTGATGGCATAATCCTTGGGTGACGAGAATTGCTGTTACTAGGTTAGTAAAGGCAAGCATGAACATGACCAAGATTTGGTAGGATGCAGCATCGAGGGGATTCACGCCGCTGAGTATTTGCCCTGTAATAATGCCTGGAAGGGTGACGATACCGATAACCATCATTTGATTCAGGATTGGAATTAACCCCGCACGGATGGCATCTTTGCGGTACTGGGCTACAGCTTGTTGGGGTGTTGCACCCAAACTCAAATGAGTTTCAATTTCTAGCTGACTGGCATTGATTGTACTAACAAGACGCTCCCCCGCGATCGCGGCTCCATTGATGGCAGTACCGAGAATAATTCCTGCTAGAGGAATTATATATTGCGGCTCGTACCACCTCTGCGGTTGAACGATCAGTAGGTTGACATAGCTTAAAGTAAAAGCCGTACTGACAAAGATTGAAATCCAGACTAACGGTAACACTCGCGGGATCTTTTTCCCAATTCGGTTGCGAGACACCACAGCAGCGATTGTCAGCATCACCAGCACCACCGCCAGCACCGTCCAAGGGTTATCCAACCGGAAAACAATATCTAAAATTGCTCCTACGATAAACAGTTGCCCGATCGTTCTTGCCGTTGCGATCGCCAAACTCCACTCTAAGCCCAAACGCTGCCATGCCGATAGCCCAATGGCGATCGCCATCAGCGCCACAGCCAGAACAAAATCTGCCAAATCGAGTCTAATTAAAGTGTCCATTGTGTCAGTTATCAGTTATCAGTTATCAGTTATCAGTTATCAGTAACCAATGACCAGTGACCAGCGATCGGTTAATTCTGACTTACGACTGTGCGTTTACCCGACTTACGACTTCCCAATTACCAATTACCCATTACCCATTACCAATTCAGTTATTTTCTTGCCGTAGTAGCTCTGATTTGATTAACTAATAGAAAAACTTATGGTTCAAAGCGTGACTCAATCTACTCGCGTTCCTATCTTAAATCTGGCGCAGCAATATACGGAGCTTGCCACTGAAATTAATGAAGTTGTTTTAAAAGTTCTTGCTTCTGGCGGTTATGTTGGCGGGGCAAATGTTGTCAGCTTTGAGCAAGAATTTGCAGCATATACAAATGTGTCAGAGTGCGTTGCTTGTAATTCCGGTACGGATGCACTGCTACTAGCGTTGCGGGCGTTGGGAGTTGGGGCTGGGGATGAAGTCATTACTACGCCTTTTTCTTTTTTTGCCACGACTGAAACTATCAGTGCTGTGGGTGCTAAGCCGATTTTTGTAGATATTGACGCGGCAACGTTTAACCTAGATGTGGCTCAGGTAGAGTCGGCAATTACTGCTAAAACCAAAGCCATTATCCCCGTTCATTTATACGGACAGCCAGTTGATATGACTGCTCTAATGGCGATCGCGCAAACCTACAATCTTGCTGTAATTGAGGACTGCGCCCAAGCAACAGGGGCGCTGTGGGCAGGGCAAAAAGTCGGTAGTATTGGGCATGTCGGTTGTTTTAGTTTCTACCCTACTAAGAATTTAGGCGCTTGCGGCGATGGCGGTGCGGTGACGACGAACGATCTAGAGATTGCAGCCAAGATCCGAATGCTACGCAATCACGGTGAGAAAAACCGTTACTATCACGAAGATATTGGTTTAAATAGTCGTTTAGATGCTATACAAGCAGCAATTTTGCGAGTCAAGTTACGTTACTTAGATACCTGGAACGAACAACGACGGGCGATCGCCTCTCGCTACCACGCATATCTGAGTCAAATTCCAGGCATTGTTATTCCCCAAGAATTATCAGGCGGCGAAGGAGTTTGGAATCAATACACAATTCGTTTACAAGACGTAGGAACGGATAGCCGTGCGTCCAACCACAACTATCGCGATGAGGTACGTCAACGCCTGCAAGAAAAAGGCGTGGGTTCGATGGTTTACTATCCTTTACCTTTACATTTGCAACCTGTATATCAAGATTTGGGCGATCGGCAAGGGCAATTTCCTATATCGGAACAAGCTTGTCAAGAAGTCTTATCCCTGCCCATTTTTCCCGAACTTTCCCCTGAAGCACAAGAGCAGGTAGTTTATAGCCTGAAGGATTGTTTGAGTGAGTTGGGAGTCGGGAGTCGGTAGGGGCGCACGGCTGTGCGCCCCTACAGGGGAGTCGGGAAACCATAATCCAAAAGTCCCCCTTCAAAAGGGGGATTTAGGGGGATCTATCCTTGAGTTCTTAAAATAGGACGGCTGACAGTGGCAAGAGATTCAACTAAACTCCGGACAGATGCGATCATGGCAACTTCGCTGTTGAGTTGGTTAATTGCCGAACCAACACCTACTCCAGCCGCACCAGTCGCGATCGCCATTGGTGCGGTAACGTTAGAAATACCGGAAGCACACAAAACTGGTACGGAGACGGCGCGGGAGATTTCGTAAGCAGCCGCTAGGGTGGGGGCAGCTTTTTCTACTAAGCCCAGAGTACCGGAATGCGTGGGATTGCTGCTCGTACCACCTTCGGTTTGAATGATATCGGCTCCAGCTTTTACTAACTCCTCGGCTAGCTGTACTTGTCGATCGAGTTCTAAAATGTGGGGAACGGTAACGGAAAGGGTAATTTCGGGTAAGAGCGATCGCGTAATTTCTGTTAAAGCCAGGATCTCTTCAGCTTCAAATTTGCGTCCTTGCGTATAGAAGCTATCGAAATTACCGATTTCGATTAAATCTGCGCCAGCTGCGACACAGGTGACAAATTTTTCTGGATCGACTGCCGATACACAAACTGGTATATTTGTCAATTGTTTGACCATTTGTACCAGATCGGGATCGGCAGCAATATCTACAAAAGTCGCACCACCGCGATCGGCTGCGGTAACGGTGGCTGCAACGCTTTGGCGATCGAAGTTATTCAAACCACTGATAATCTTTAGCGCCCGCCCTTGGGCAAAAGCCAGTTGGAGTAGAGGATGCATTGTCATGGGTTTTGTCTAATGTCCTGTAATGCACTATTGTGACATTCTCAGTGGTTTGAGGCTAGATCGAATTCCATTTAACGCGACTACCTTCTTTCTATTAATTGGTCACTGGTCACAACAATTCACAATTCACGATTCACAATTCACAATTAATTACTCACTACACCCCACACCCCACACCCTACACCCTTTCTTCACTGATAACTGATAACTGATAACTGTTCGGTTGTGGTTCGCCTAACATGACTAAGGAACAAGTAATTGCTTTGATTAACTGAGTTGTGGTGTCGGCGATCGTTAAACCGCCAGCACTCGTCCGCCGCCTGGTGGAACGCAAGACAACGAGATCGCAGTCTACTGATGCTTCTAAAATTGCTTGAGCTATATTATTGTGCGGCTTAACGCGAATTTCTGGATGGTCTGCCAAAGCTAGCTTATCAACCAGTAGGGATAGTTGCGATCTGATCCAAGCGAGCCTGGCTGGAGTCGTGCGGCGATCGCAGACGTGCAGCAAAATAATATGGGCTCCATTTGCTGCTGCTAATAAATGCACGAATTTCAAAGTGCTAACTGCTTGGAACGTAATATTTTCTACTGGAACTAAAATTTGTCTAAATTCTCTAGGCGAACTGAGTAAGCGAGTAACCGCTACCGGACAGTGAGCTGCCCACAAAACGCTGTCGATGACATTACCAAATAAACGAGCGCGTAAACCAGTACGTTGCCCCCAACCCATGACAATTAAACTAGCGTGTTGCTCTCTAGCAGCGCGGCTAATTCCTTGGGCGATCGCATCGTCAATTCTTAATAAAGGTTCTGCTTCTACTCCCAGTTCGCGGCTTAAATTGGTGGCGTTTTCTAGTAGGGTGTCGCCTCGTTTAAAAGCTGCTTCTAATTGAGGTGCTTCCATATGAGCCGTGGCTTTGGCAATCGCCAAGGGGATAATTCTACCTTCTGCTTGGCGGGCGAGTAAAGCTGCCATTTCAATTAAGTAACTCTCTGTTTTCGGGTTATAAACTGGAACCAAGACGGCAAATGGATGAGTTTTTGCTTCTGTATCCCAATAAGGCGATCCTGTCCCTGGTGTTATGTCTTGGGTAGCATCGATCAAAGTGGGAGCAACTCGACTGGTAATTAACGGTCCCAGAGTTGCAGTTACCAGCAATAGGACGATAACGCTATTTAATACATCTTTAGTTAACAATCCTGCTTCGTAGCCGACTAGCGTAGCCGCTAGAGTTGCACCTACCTGCGGCACTGATAGCGACCACATAGTAAGTGTTTCATTCCACTTGTAGCGGTAGATCAGTTTAGCAAAATATGCTGCTAAAAACTTGCTGACAATTAGACCAGTGACAATAGCTAAAGTTAGCTTGATGGAGCCAATACTGGCAATAAAGGCAGGAATATCGATGAGTAAACCGAGACTGACAAAGAAAATGGGAATGAACAGAACGTTGCCGACAAATAGTACCTTCTCTTTAACTGGACCTTCTCCGACTACATCATTCACCGCCAAACCAGCTAGGAAAGCACCAACAATCTTTTCTACGCCAATTAATTGAGCGCCTACAGCTGCCAGAAATACCGCTAGTAAGACAAACAAAAACTGATTGCCTTGATCGTCCCCCGATCGCTTGAAAAATTCTTTGCCTGCGCGATCGAATCCGAACAATACGACGATTGAATAAACAACTAAAGATCCAATTAAAGTTGCTAGTCGCGTGGCAGAGAAATCGCCCTGATGAATGGCTACACAAACGGCTAGTACCAACAAAGCGCCAATATCGGTGAAAATAGTTGCCCCAATCGTGACGGTAACGGCTTCGTTTTTCACTACTCCCAAGCGGCTGACAATGGGATATGCCAGTAGGGTATGGGAAGCAAATAGGGAACCAATTAGGATAGAAGTGTTCCATTGACCAGGAAAAAACAACAACCCTACGGCTGTACCGATAATTAAGGGAATCGCGAAAGTAAAACCGCCAAAGGTAAGGGAACGATTCCGCGTTTGCCGAAACTGCTCCATGTCAATTTCCAAGCCTGCGACAAACATCAGGTAAACCAACCCAATTTCTGGCAGCAGATCCATCGGTGGCGCTCCCCGTTCCAGTATCCTTAACCCTTGTGGACCCAGCGCTACCCCTGCTGCTAACAATCCTACTAATCCTGGGATGTTGAACCGCTCGAATAAAAGCGGTACGAATAGAATGACTAAAAGTAGAATTAGAAACGGAACTATAGGTTCCTTGGCAATGCTTTCGGAGGCTGGTGCAGCAGCAAATAATTGCAGTAGCAATTCCATATACGTTTGAGCAGGCAGCGATCGCGCCAGGATAGTAAATAAATGACAGAAAGCTATATCCTACCCTGCCAGCGAGTAAAAATTCATTCTGAAAATAATGGAATTTCTCTCTAAACAAGACCTATCTAGAGGGGGATTCATTTAAGTAGGATTAGCGATCGACACTCGAAATTAATTGTTAGTTGGCGACCTTTGGCGAAGGTAAGAAGTTTTTCCCTCTACTGCTCGCATTAATTCTTACTCTTTTTTTATATTGCCAAATCGATTAATTTTCAACTACTGGGATTTTCTTTGTCTATTCTAGTAAAACTTGCCACATTCTGAGCGCCACCACTTAACAACAACTTTGAGTCAGTAAATTAGCTAACTTGAAGTATAGTCGGTTGGATTGCCAGAAGTTTAGTATATTTAAATACAGCATGACCTGACTCGATTGAAGACTGGATCTGAAATTAAACGCGAATGCTTCCAGTCGCAGGGATTAAATTGAGAACTATTAACGATAGGAGTAGATTAAATCTCGATGATGGCAAGGCTTTACACGGGGGAGAGGGAAGCGATCGCATTTCTCCAAAGAGTAGAAATTAGCCCTTGACTCTCAAAGAATTTGTAAAAAAAATTTACTCGCTTCCAGCTTTCGATAGATCAATATTATTTTCCATCATTAATATAGAAAATAATCGACGAGTGTTAGATGAGTTTATTTTTAAAACAATATGTGATTAAACAGAAATTTTATTGCGTGCGTTTTTTAATAAACATGAATGAATTAGTTAGCAAAGCTCGGAATTTGTAAACCGAAACACAAAAAATCCGAGCTAAATTAACTCGTTAAAAATTGCTCAACTGAAAGTGTAAGATCGACCAAGTTACTCCAGTCAAGAGTGAATTTGGCAGCGATCGTCCCCATCTTTAGTAGTACTAGTAGATTGAAATATAACCTCCCTATTGATAGAGTCATGATTCCAACTTCGGACTGAGGGAAAAATAGCTCTACAAGTAAAGAATATTAAGTAACAGCACAAATAACAATTAACTTACAAAAAACTTGTGTTTGTGCCATGAAGTATTGTTGATACCTAAAAATAGGGGGTAAGAAAATGGCAGTAGGTCAACACAAGCGAGCTGTCGGTGTGTTTGCCAATCGCCACGATGCGGAAACTGCGATCGCGGAACTGAAAAGTGCGGGTTTTCCCATGCACAAGGTAACGATTATCGCCCAAGACGCAGACCGTGAAGCTGATGTTGCTGGTGTCGATGTTACAGATACAAACAAAGCTGGCAACAAAGCTGACGAAGGTGCAGCCGCCGGAGCACTTACGGGTGGAACTCTAGGAGGTATAACTGGTTTACTGGTAGGCTTGGGTGCTTTAGCAATTCCTGGCGTTGGTCCAATTATGGTTGCCGGAGAGTTAGCCACAGTTTTATCAACCACAATAGCAGGTGGCGCGATTGGTGCAGCTACAGGTGGATTGGTTGGTGCTTTAATCGGTCTGGGTATTCCTGAAGAACGTGCTAAAGTTTACAGCGATCGCGTAGATCGAGGCGATTATCTCGTTATCGTTAAAGGTTCCGATGACGAAATTGCTAGAGCAGAAGCAATCCTCAACCATCGGGGTATTGAAGAATACGGCGTGTATGACTCTCGTGACGTTGATACAACACCTGCCACTGCACCTATGGGTAGCAGCTATACGGAGACATCTCCCGACTACGCTCCCGCCGCTACAGGGATGCCAGTTGGTTACAACCCTGGATACATGCCAGGTATGGGTGCAACCGCAGGCTATACACCTGGAGTTATGACCCCTGGTACTGCAATACCTAGCGAAGCAACACCTGGCGCAGACAGAACCCTATATCGCAGAAAGCGTGCAGTAGGAGCATTTACCAGCCGTCGAGACGCGGAAACTGCACTGAACCAATTGCGGGATTCGGGCTTTCCAATGGATAACGTGAACGTAGTATCCAAAAACGCAGATCGTGATGACAATATCGCTGGTGCAGATGTAACGAAAAATATCGGCAATAAAGCCGACGAAGGCGCAGCTGCTGGAGCATTAACTGGTGGCGCTATTGGTGGTATTGGCGGTCTTTTGGTAGGTTTAGGTGCTTTAGCGATTCCTGGAATCGGTCCGGTCATGTTAGCAGGCGCAACAGCAACGACCATAGCTACTACCCTATCAGGTGGTGCTATTGGTGCAGCTGCGGGCGGTTTAGTTGGTGCATTAGTCGGTTTGGGTATTCCTGAAGAACGCGCCAAAGTATACAACGACAGACTTTCCAGAGGAGAATACCTAATTTTCGTGGATGGTACGGAAGACGAAATCCGTCACGCCGAGTCAATTTTGCATCATCGCGGAATTCAAGAGTGGGGTATCTACGACGCACCCGATGCCGATACTCCCCGCCGGAGTGAATACGCTACTACAGACACTCGCGATACCGTGCGCGATCGAGATTTGGTTGTTGAGTCCGATACTCGTCGCCCAGCCTACGACTCAGGTGTAGTCGATCCTAACGATCCGAAAGTCATCATTGTTGACAAGCGCGATCCGCAACGCGATTCAACTTTATAGGCGCGGTAGTTGGTAGTAGGTAGTCGATCTCACTACTCACTACTCACTACTCACTACTCACTCAAATTGTTTGAAATAATTTCCAGAGAGACCAAAAAATGAAAAGTCTGTTTCCATTATTGCTTGGTGGTTTTATAGCTCTTGGTGCGGTTGGTTGTGAGACGGGTGTGGAAAGAACGAGTACTGAGGCTCCTGGTTCTAGCGACCAAGTTGGCGAAGTAGCCGACTCTGAAACTGCTCAGCAAAATAAAGAAGATGCCACTAGCGAAGTTCGTAGAAAGCAGTTAGATGCTGATATTAGAGCAAGAGAACAGCGAAACAATGCTACTGGTGGCGACGCTCAACGCGCTGATGCAGATTTAGAGAGCGAAGTCCGTAGTAAGTTAGAAGCAAACTTACCAGCCAGCCAATTAGCTGTGGAAGCTGAAGACGGAGCTGTGAAGATTTCAGGCACAGTCCCGACTCAAGAGCAGCTAGCTCGGATCGAACCGCTAGCAAGAGAAATCAAAGGCGTACAACAAGTAAGCGTTAACGCCGACGTTGCACCTGCACAGCAACAACCGCAAAGCTAGAGATCTATAAATAAAACTCTAGACTACAGCATCAAGCGATCGCCCTTCTACGGCTGTGAAGGGGCGATCGCTTTTTGAGTTTAGAGGATCTTGGCAGCCCGCAGACCGAATAATAAACCTACAGCCAGAGCGAGGAATCCACCCAAGAAGCCAATGTAAGCAATAACTCCCAACATTTTTGTAATCTTCCCAAAAATAACTACAACTATTGAAACATTTATCGGGATAGAATACAGCCTACTGATTGGTCATTGGTTATTGGTTATTGGTTATTGGTCATTGGTTATTGGTCATTGGTCATTGTTCGTAGTTGTCTTTCAATTAGCGATTAGCCATGAGCTATCTTGACTGATAACTGATAACTGGTCACTACTCACTACTCACTACTCACTGATAACTGATATGCATGTAATTGACGTAAATATACCTCAGCAGGCTTATAAGATTGCGATCGCCTCATCAGGATTAGACCGTTTGGGTGAGTGGATGGGCGAACTCCAGTTGGGGAAGAAGGTTTTGCTGGTTTCTAACCCAGCTATATTTAAACAATACGGGGAAAGAGCGATCGCTTCTTTACAATCTGCTGGTTTCGATCCCACTAGCTGTATCCTCCCAGCCGGAGAACAATATAAAACTCTCACCTCAGTTCAAAAGATCTACAATGCAGCCCTAGAAAAGCGCCTAGAACGGTCTTCTACCCTGGTGGCTTTAGGTGGTGGTGTGATTGGAGATATGACGGGTTTTGCTGCTGCTACGTGGCTGAGAGGGATTAATTTCGTTCAAGTTCCCACTACCCTGCTAGCAATGGTAGATGCATCAATTGGTGGGAAAACTGGCGTAAATCATCCCCAAGGCAAAAATCTGATTGGCGCATTTCATCAACCGCGATTGGTGCTTATCGATCCGCAAGTGTTACAAACTCTGCCTGCAAGAGAATTTCGGGCGGGAATGGCAGAGGTAATTAAATACGGCGTAATCTGGGACGCAGAGTTATTCGCCCAGATGGAACAAAGCAAGCGCCTGGATCAAATGCGCTATTTAGATGCAGATTTACTCCAATCTATTCTCAATCGTTCTTGTCAAGCTAAAGCCGATGTCGTCAGTAAGGACGAAAAAGAAGCGGGACTGCGGGCAATTCTCAATTACGGTCATACTATCGGTCATGCTGTAGAAAGTTTAACTGGTTATCGCGTTGTCAATCACGGGGAAGCTGTCGCCATTGGTATGGTAGCCGCAGGTCAAATTGCTGTAGCACTAGAAATGTTTTCTCCCGCAGATGCTAGTCGTCAAGATGCATTGATTCAAAAGGCTGGTTTGCCTACACAATTGCCACCAGGAATAGATATTGCAGCAATTATAGATACTTTGCAAACTGACAAAAAAGTCAAAGACGGACAAGTAAGATTTGTTTTACCGACTCAAATTGGTGCGGTTGAGATTAGCGATAAAGTAGCAGAGGAGATGATTCGTCAAGTATTGCAAAAAATGGCAGTAGAAAAGTCAAACGATCGCGCGTCCACCAAAAACGAGTAACTTTTGACTTGCTCAACGTTTTGCAATCTTCAAATACCCCGCCGGATCTTCTGCAACCCAACCCAAATCGGAAGCATAACGAATTTCAAAATGTAGGTGAGATTGGGTAGAAGTAGGAGTACCTGTAGTACCTACTGTCCCTATTAACTGTCCCGATTTAATAGTTTGTCCAGCTTTAACAGCAATCTTTTGCAGTTGGGCATAGCGGCTTTGTTTTCCCCCTTGGTGGTTGATTACGACTAAATTTCCATAAGCCCCTTGATTGCCAGCAAAAGCTACCGTTCCCGCACCTACTGCCTTCACGGGGGTTCCTACGGCGGCTTCTAAGTCTAAACCGCTATGAAAGAAAACTTTTCCCGCAGAATTTAACTGCCAGCCATAACCTACAGCTACCGTTGCTGCTTTTGGCAAAGGATATCCTGTCAAAATACCTTTAGCAGTACTAGCAGGCGGCGGTTGAGGTGACCAATTTACGCCAGGGACAAAAATCTCTCTGGCGACAGGTTGACAGCCGTTGGCTTCAAAGAGAATATCAGAGCGAACCTGATACCTTTCGGCTAACTGCTGCCATGTTTCCCCAGGAGTGGCATTGACTTTAATGCCGTTGTAGGGAGGAATAACAATCTTACTGCCAACTGCCAAATTACCGTTTGGCAAATTACTACTTTGCAAACTGGGATTCATTCCGATGACGGTAGCTGGAATAAGATTGTATTGTCGAGCTATGCTTTCCAAAGTTTCGCCTGGTTTGACTTGATGGCGAATCAGGCGAGATAAGACTGCTGGGGGACAAGTCGCTGCAGCGCGACTAGTGCCGTTTGGATTGGCTTGAGCCATTATTGGAATAACACATTCTACAAGTGTTGCTAATAGGAGTAGCCCCCAGCATGTAATCCTAGAATGGAAGGCGGGTAAGGCTATTGCTCGATCGCACTTAGAAGTTTGCATCTACGTTTCTGGCTATAGGCGTAAAATTTATGGGTTTGTCGTTAAAAACGCTGGCTTTCTCTTCTACTTTACTGATCTTGGGCGGCGGTGCTGGTTTTTGGGGCAGTCGCTATGTCGATTTTCAGTCCCCCCAGCCAAAGGCGATTTCTGTTGCCGTACCGCCAACTGCTTCAGGAGGACAAGCGCCATCAGTCGGGGGATTAGCCATAGCAAGCGATCGCAATTTTATCGCTACTGCCGTTCAACAAGTTGGTCCTGCCGTCGTCAGAATTAATGCTACCCGTAAGGTTGCCAATCAATTGCCCGAAGCATTTAACAACCCTCTATTCCGGCGCTTTTTTGGCGGACAGAAACCAATTCCCGACGAAAGAATCGAACGCGGGACTGGTTCGGGGTTTATTCTCAGTCCTGACGGTCGGCTGTTGACCAACGCCCACGTAGTTGCTGAAGCAAATACGGTTCAAGTGACGCTGAAAGACGGTCGCACTTACGAGGGTAAAGTTGTTGGTGTCGATTCGGTAACGGATGTCGCTGTAGTAAAAATTAACGCCCGTAATTTGCCGCGAGTCAAACTCGGTAACTCAAAAAATTTAATTCCTGGGCAGTGGGCGATCGCGATCGGCAATCCTTTAGGTTTGGATAACACCGTTACCATTGGGATTATCAGCGCCACCGACCGCACCAGCGCCCAAGTTGGCGTGCCAGATAAGCGCGTTACATTTATTCAAACTGATGCGGCGATCAATCCTGGCAATTCTGGGGGTCCGCTATTAAATACTGAAGGAGAAATTGTCGGCGTGAACACGGCAATTCGTACCGATGCCCAAGGACTCGGTTTTGCCATCCCGATTGAAACCGCCGCCCGCGTTGCCAACCAATTATTTAGCAAAGGACGTATCAGTCATCCTTTTTTGGGCATTCAAATGGTCGATTTAACTCCCGCATCTAAAGCTGAAATCGTTCAAGAAACAGACTTAAATATCGAACGAGATTCTGGCGTATTAATCGTGCGCGCGATCGCTAACTCTCCTGCGGCTCAAGCTGGGTTGCGGGCGGGAGATGTGATTCAGAAAATCAACGGTAAAACGATGATTAAATCGCTGCAAGTCCAAGAACAGGTAGAATCAACTGCTTTGGGAACTACTCTGACGCTAGAAGTGAATCGCCAAGGTGAGATTCAGACTTTTCGTGTCAAACCAGGCACTTTTCCCGCAGATGAATTAGGTTAAGTAAATTGGGTGAAGCTGTAAGGCTCATTCACCGCCATTAGACTCATGGGGTGAAGCGGTGGCATCAGCTAAATTTTCTAGCTGCATTCTTTGTTCCATTTGCCGCAGAAAATACCCTGTCATCATGGCTGACGCTAAAATACCTGCTAAATTCTCGCGATCGGTAACGATTTTGACGTTAAATTGCTCCGAAGGCAGCATTCCTACCAGCCCTTGGACGTTTTGCGAGATAATTTGTTGAATATCTGGGCTGACAGACTTCGCAACGCGGGCTAAAATTTCCGGCGATTGCTGCTGGAGATATTTCAACAATGAGTTAGCTTGTGTTTCTTCGCGATCGCTCAAGAAGTCAGGGTTAAAGGTCATAAGCAGTTCTGTGTAGCTAGTAATGCCGATAGCTCGGGCTTGACGGTTTTTTTATACTTAATGCTAATATTCAGATATTGTAACTCTCATACTGTAGCTCTCATAATAGGACAACTTGTTTCATTTACCCGTGCTGGAAATGTGGGTTGCTTTACCGTTCGGTTAAGCTTTCCTGGCTGGGCGAGAGCTAAAACGATTCTTATTGCCTCAACCAATCCCGCCTTCTAGATAAGAATAGTTGAACTCTGATTTTTCTCAACTAGAATCAGGCATATTGCAGGTCGATCTAGCACGCTATAATATTAACTTTTTTTACTTATTTATCAAATTGTATCAGATATTTTGGGGAGCGAATAGAAGGCAAGAGGTAAGTCGTAAGTCGTTTTGTCTCAGCTCTCTTCCAACGGTTCGTCGCCCAGCTCTAGCTGCTTGTACTCGGTCTGGTGCTGTCCCAAAAGTTGTGGGAGTTGTTCGATTTGGAAATATTGGTGGAATTTCTCGGTTAATTGCAGCAGGGAGGAACGAGAATCGGGCTGGCGGCGCTTGCGGACAAATCCCTGTTCTACCAGTTCTTGAACGTGTTGGTAGGCGCTAGAACCACGCAGCTCGACGAGTTGATTTTGGGCAATTGGGCTGTGGAGGGCGATCGCTGCTAAAGTGCGTAAAGCTCCTACTCCTAGTTCCAGAGGAATGAGCCTTTGTACTAAGTCTTGAAACCCAGAGCGTAGTTGTAGGCTGTAGCCTGTAGGAGTTTCTAAGACTTCTAAAGCACTATCGCGACGGGCATAATCTTCAATTAATTCGATTAAACCTTCTTCTGCCGTAGCGCGATCGCACTGGGCGTATTCAGCAATTTCTGTTACTGATAGTGGTTTCCCTTTCAAGTAGAGAATTGCTTCGATTTGAGTAGCTAACTTGTGGGGAGTTGGGAGTTGGGAGTTGGGAGTTGGGAAATCTTGGATTTGGGATTTGGGATTTGGGATTTTAGATGGCAATTCTCCCTCAGCTCCCTCCGCCTCCTCAACTCCGTCGATTCCCTTTTCTTCTGGCTCCGGTGCGGACGGGTTTAGCTGAATTTTTTGTTTGTTTCTAGGCATATCTGTTAAACCCGCCCCTACGAATACCTACTCCCTAGTTATGCTACTTGCGGTTGAACTAATTTGTCTCCACCTTGGATGACTTTAGCTGATACGATCTTGTCACCTGCTTTGAGCTTTTCTAGGACTTCTTTACCGTCGGTAAGGTAGCCAAAGACTGAATAGCGCCCGTCTAGCAAGTTACGTCCGGCGGGAGTTAGTTCTGGCTCAAACAGAAAGAAGAAAAATTGAGAGGAACCGCCATCAGGTTCAAATTCCGGTCTTGCCATCGCTACTGCACCATAGGCAGAGAAGGGCAATACTGGTTCGTCGGTGTAACGACCCGCTTGTTCTAATGTTACGCCATAGGTAGGAGCCGGATCGCCCTTGACCAGAATTTCTAAAGGAACGGCGCGATATTTACCTGTATTGGGATCGATAAATCCTTGGTCTTTGCCTGGGGGATCGCCTGTTTGCAAAACGTAGGAATCTTCAGCGCGGATAAATTCTAACCCATTGTAGAAGCCTCGTTGGACTAAATCAACGAAGTTCCCAGCGGTGACGGGGGCGCTGTAGCCGTCTACAACTAAGGTAATGTCGCCTTTATTAGTTTCGATCGCGATCGTTGCCCGTCCTTTAAGTTGAGGTAGGTTGGAGTACTGAGTGGGGACTTCATAGGGAAACTCTTTTACCATCAACTCTTCTAATGCGCTCACTAAGTTGAGTACGTTAGCACGTTGGCTCCAAATATTTTCCTTATCCTTAGCCTCTGTGACTTGCTGGAGTTTGGCAATTCCGTCTTTAATTTGAGCAATTAAATCCTCTGCTTGAGGCTGGCGTTCTACGGGAACGCTACTGAGGATTTTTTCTGGATTGGCGATCGCCCTAGAAGCACTTTTGAGGTCGTTGGAGATCGCCCCCCAACGGCGGTTAGCTCGCAGTTGATTGGCAATGTCTTCTAAACTGGCTTGTAATTGCCTAACGGGTTGATTGTCAATTGGCAGCGCGTAACGCAACAAAGCTTTACCATCAGTGATGGCGTTTCCCGCTGGTAGGGCTGCGTAAGAGATTGGAGTCCAGGCTGCTGCACTCAGACTCCAACAAAACGCTATCAGCAGCATTGCGATCGGTATATTTTTCAGCCAGCGGCGGCAAAATTTTCTCATGTTCTAGCTCTTGTAAGGGGCAAGCAGCGAGGAATATTTTTACTCTCCATCGCCACAGCGCGAATGAGACCCGATCGTCATTTTGCCACAGAGAGTGGCGACCAGTTATCAGTAAGAGCGTGAAGAAAGGAGACAGGAAACAGGAAATAAAAGATTTCAATCCAAAATCTAAAATCCAAAATCTAAAATTCCTACACCCCACTCCCCACTCATCGCGCACCACGCTCTGAGGTAGAATAGATCGCCGATTGCCCTGCACGATGAGTGAGTCTTTTGTTCCATGATTTCTAGTAATGACTTTCGACCAGGCGTAAGTATTGTCCTCGATGGATCGGTTTGGCGGGTGGTGGAATTCCTTCACGTCAAGCCAGGAAAAGGATCGGCTTTTGTACGGACAAAGTTAAAAAACGTTCAATCTGGTAGCGTTGTGGAACGAACCTTCCGCGCTGGCGAAACAGTTCCCCAAGCCACTTTGGAAAAGAGTACGATGCAGCATACCTATAAAGACGGCGACGATTACGTTTTTATGGAAATGGAAACCTACGAGGAGGCGCGGTTGACAGCTTCACAAATTGGCGATCGCGTCAAGTACCTGAAAGATGGCATGGAAGTTAATGTCGTTCGCTGGGACGAACAAGTTTTAGAAGTAGAATTGCCTAACTCCGTCTCGCTAGAAGTAGTTCAAACCGACCCTGGCGTGCGCGGTGACACAGCTACAGGTGGTACTAAACCTGCTGTCGTCGAGACTGGTGCTACTGTAATGGTTCCTTTGTTTATTTCTCAAGGGGAACGCATTCGGATCGATACCCGTAACGATACTTATCTCGGTCGGGGAGAATGAGTGTTTATATGAGTCATTTGTCAGTTGTCATGTATGAAAGGAGTCAGGAGCCAGGAGTCAGGAGTTAGAAGGAAGCTCAAGGTACGAAAACAAGTGTTTCATTCCTAGCTCCTGCTCGTTGTTTTTTACTTCGGGAATTTGCGCGTATGCGCGACTTTTTTCAAAACGACTGCGTTCGTTAGTCATTCTGGCTTCTGGCTCCTGACTCCTTCACTGATGACAAATGACATTGAAGAGGAATTTGCTGTGTCACTGGATTTGAATGAAATACGTCAACTGCTGTTGGCGATAGATCGGACTGAAATTGAGGAACTGACTCTAAAAACCGAGGAATTTGAGCTGACGGTACGCAAGGGTACGGGTAGTAGAAGTATCGCACCTGCACCTGCCGTCCCAGGAGAGAGCAGCAACTTAGCAGCGGAATTACACTTCGATCCTGCTAAGATCCCTGCTGGGATGGATTCAGCTTCTCGTCGGGTCGATACTGCTGCCATGAATTCAACTGCGGGATCTGCGGCTGGAGCGCCGCCGCTAGAACAAAAATTTGTGGAAATTTCCTCACCTATGGTAGGAACTTTCTATCGCGCCCCTGCCCCAAGCGAACCACCATTCGTAGAAGTTAGCGATCGCGTTAGATCCGGTCAAACGGTCTGTATTATTGAGGCGATGAAGTTGATGAACGAAATTGAAGCCGAAGTATCTGGACAAGTGATGGAAATTTTGGTACAAAACGGCGAACCAGTAGAATACGGACAGCCACTGATGCGAATTAACCCCGATTAATGCTTAACTAGCTTTAATTACCAGTTAGCTATTTGGCATCACTGCCAACTATCTTGCGACATCTTCTTGCGACATCTTTCTATGGGTCAGTTGTGATGAAATTAACCAAGCCTGTACCTCCAGAGGTCATGCAACAAGTTGCCGAATACTTCAGCTTGTTAAGCGAACCAATGCGTTTGCGGCTGCTCAGCCTATTACGCGACGGTGAAAAGTGCGTCCAAGAGTTGGTCGATGCAACTCAAACCAGCCAAGCCAACGTTTCCAAACATTTAAAAATTATGTGGCAGGCAGGCATTCTCAGTCGCCGCAGTGAAGGCACTTCCGCCTACTACCGCGTTGAGGATGACATGATCTTCCAATTATGGAATCTCGTTTGTCATCGGCTGGCTACCCGCGTAGAACATCAAGCCCGTCAGTTTCGGGTATTGAATGGCAAACGGTGAGTTGCGTAAACGTGTAGCGACTCATAGCTGGGCATCGCTCGATCGCTGCTAAATTAATAATTCTTAATAGATTTGGCAGACTAAAGCGTAAAGTTTTCTCCTAGACTTTGGCGCGTCAGCGGTTGCTCTAACTCTAAACCTTCGCCGCCCAATACTTCTAGCGGCTCTCCTTCCACCTCAATCCAAACCTTGGCATTCGGATCGAGACTTGTGGCTGTGTAAATCACCTGTGCCACTCGTCCTGTCATCGCAGTACTACCACCTCCAGTGGCGAACTCTTCCGATAAGTTAACGTGAATTCCATCGTTCTCCATTTTTAGACCCCGCAGTTTTGTTCCTTGCGGAATGGTAGTACTGACAGATCCATCTTTTGGTCCAGCAAGTAGGTTATTAAAAGCAGTTTCTAGAGCAGCCGTAGGCTGTTTTTTAATGTCGGCAGTGGTGGCAGTTCTAGTTGCAATTAGTTGTTGTCTTACTCCACTTCCTTTGAGCCAAAAGACTTCTATCTGCTGTTGCGCGACTGGTGGAGTTTCTTGCTTTGGCGCTTCTTGTATGCCGCTAATGGGTGGCGTTCCAGTTGGATTCTGCCTTTGACTTGACTGCCAGTGCCACCAAGCTGCGCCGCCTCCTACTGTAACTGCTACTGCCGCAATTCCTGCAACTAAGCCGCTAACGGGAATTCGGCGATTTTGTTGTTGTTTGACCATAGGGATAATTCTCCTTGGGTGGGCGCGAGATCGGTGAGAGGAGGCAAATTAGCAAATTATATATTAGCCGAGTCAACTTAGAATTCTGCCATCTTATAATTCTGCAACAAGGAAGAAGATGGCTCGACGCGGACAAAGGTAACGAAGTCTAATTTTTGCGGTTCTACTTTCAATTGTAAGATTCTCACTTGAAGTCCGTACACTTCTAAACGACGAAAATCGAGTTCCTGGCTGAGATTGGTGGCGATATCGTCTACGATATTTTGAGCGACTGCTTCGCGATCGACTGTAACTTTGGGTTGAACTAGCTTCAGTTGTCGTCCTCCTACCACCATCAATCCCGACTCGGCGACAATTGCCAATGGTTCGTCATCGCCCTCCGCGGCTAGTTCGACTTGAAAGCGCAAGCGATTGTTGGCTAGTAACTCCAATCGCGGATTGATAAACTTATAATTTGAATTTGAATTTGAGTTGGCGTCAGCCTCAGAGCGATCGCCCCCTAATTCTGGGACGACAAATTCTTGTATCCGTGCTATTAAGCTAGGTAAGACTTGGTTGAGATCTTGTTGCTCTAGCAGCAAATGTACTCCAACTTGGAGCGATCGCCGTAATTTCAGCTTTTGTTTACCTAAGCTACGCGGATCTAGATCGATCGGATCGGTTTCTAGTGCTAGCGCCGCAATCCGCACGTTCTGCTGTTTTAGTCTCAATCCTCGTCCAGCCACGCGCACTCTTTCCGCTTTGCCTTGTAAGATTTGGTAACTGGGCGCATTATCTACTCGTACTTCTAGTCGTTCTGCTTGCTGTAACTGAGAGCGAATAGCATTTTCTGCCGAGCGATCGACAACCAATCCTACTGGAGCCACCAAACCGAGTACGCCAGACAGGAGAATCGTAAAAAATTCCATTATTCGTTTATTTTAGGTCATTTAAACCGTTTTTGGACTGTTATTAAATCCGATTCAAGTTATAACAAGTTTTCGTATTAGTTGAAAAACTTAAGTTTAGCTTAATTTTATTTGGTAATGGGTAATGGGTAATGGGTAGTTGGCAACTGATAACTGATAACTGATAACTGATAACTGATAACTGACATACACAAACCATCCTCAAATAACATTAAATATATTTACAAAAAACTTTAAGCTCTGTTGCAAATTCGCCCGATCTGCTGGCACTGTTGCCAAAACAGGCAAAAGACCGTGATACGATGCATTTCTAGCGATTTAAAGTTTGGGAGAAAAACTTTGACTCTACGGGTTGCTGTCGTTGGTTCGGGTCCAGCAGGTTCCTCCGCCGCAGAAGTCCTAGCCAAAGCTGGCATCGAGACTTACCTAATTGAACGCAAGCTGGATAATGCCAAGCCTTGTGGCGGTGCGATTCCTCTATGCATGGTGAGCGAGTTCGACCTCCCACCAGAAATTATCGACCGTCAAGTACGGCGAATGAAAATGATTTCCCCCTCTAACCGCGAGGTGGATATCAATCTCGTAAATGAAGACGAATATATCGGTATGTGTCGCCGCGAAGTGCTGGATGGATTCCTGCGTAATCGCGCGGCGCAGTTGGGTGCGATTTTAATAAATGCTACAGTTCATAAACTCGATATTCCGACAAATAGCAGCGATCCATATACCATTCATTATGTAGACCACTCCGAAGGTGGGACGCAAGGAGTTGCTAAAACTCTGAAGGTGGATTTGGTTATCGGTGCGGATGGGGCAAATTCTCGCATTGCTAAAGAAATGGATGCGGGAGATTATAACTTCGCGATCGCCTTTCAAGAGCGTATCCGTCTGCCTCAAGATCAGATGGCGTATTACCAAGATATGGCGGAAATGTACGTGGGTAACGATGTTTCTACCGATTTCTACGCCTGGGTATTTCCCAAATACGACCACGTAGCCGTGGGTACTGGTACGATGCAAGTCAATAAAGCCAGTATCAAGCAGCTACAAGCTGGTATTCGCGCTCGTGCGGCAAGAAAGTTAGCTGGGGGTCAAATTATTAAGGTGGAGGCGCACCCCATCCCCGAACATCCCCGTCCCCGTCGCGTTGTCGGTAGAATTGCCCTAATTGGCGATGCGGCTGGTTACGTTACAAAGTCTTCGGGTGAGGGAATTTACTTCGCTGCTAAATCTGGGCGGATGTGCGCCGAGACGATTGTGGAGTTTTCTCAAGGTCGTAGCCGCATTCCGACAGAGAACGACCTTAAGGTTTATCTCAAGCGTTGGGATCGGAAATACGGTATGACATATAAGGTGCTAGACATTCTGCAAACTGTATTCTACCGTTCTGACGCAACTCGCGAGGCATTTGTGGAGATGTGTGGTGATTTGGACGTACAGAAGCTAACGTTCGATAGCTATCTCTACAAAACAGTAGTTCCAGCTAATCCGATTACTCAGTTGAAGATTACTGCGAAAACGCTCGGTAGTCTTATACGGGGTAATGCTCTGGCTCCTTAATTTCTGCGATCGGTTTTTGACTCGTAGGGGCGCACAGCTGTGCGCCCCTACAAATATGTGCCTACAAATATGCCCCCAGAAATATATTTTATTTATTGCAGGCGATCGCTTTTTTCAGAAATTTTGACTGCAAAGGAGGATTGCTTTTTTTTATTTGTTTAGCTATTATTCTTTTACGTAATACTAAAAATCTGTGTAATTTTAAAAATTTTAGCTATATTTCTAGTATTAAAAAACATAATATCAGAAAAACGGACAAATGCAGAAGAAAACCACTGCATTTTTTCCTAGTAACTAGAGCGGACGATTAAAAATTACTCTAGCTAGTTTTGTTAAAATCAATTCTACTTATTCATGACTGCTGCCATGACCTACAGCCACTTCTTCCAACTGCTCGACGCTGGGCAATTCTAAGCAGTAGCCCGCACCATAAACTGTTTTGATATAGCGGGGGTGGCGCGGATCTGGTTCTAGCTTCGTACGCAGGTGGCGAATGTGGACGCGAATGGTTTCGATATCATCGTCAGGATCGTAGCCCCACACTTCTTTGAGAATGTCGCTAGGGGAAACAGTCTGTCCGTGACGCTGAAGCAAGCAGTGGAGTAACTCAAATTCTAGATGAGTCAATTTGACAGTTTCAGCAAACCAAATCGCTTCAAAACGCTCTGGTACGAGAGTCAGCGGACCGTAATTGAGAATCTCGCTGTGCTTGGCTGCTTGAGGGATGCGATCGGTACGCCGCAACAAGGCACGGACGCGAGCCAGCATTTCTTCGACTTCAAATGGTTTGGTCAGATAATCATCTGCACCTGCGTTGAAGCCTTCTACTTTATCTTGGGTTTGGCTAAGAGCCGTGAGCATGAGTACGGGAATTTCAGCCGTCCGCTCGTCGCGGCGCAAACGCTGGCAAACTGTAAAACCATCCACTCTAGGTAGCATCAGATCGAGCATGATCAAGTCTGGTTGCAACTGAAGTGCTAAAGCCTGTCCCTTAATCCCGTCCTCTGCTTGACTCACATCGTAGCCAGCCATTTCTAAATTCACGGCAACCAATTCGGAGATTGCTGGATCGTCATCAATTACGAGTATTCGTGCCATTATTATTAAATCAGATTAACAAATGTTAATGAAGAATAAGAACCTTGGGCAGATACAAAGATTGCTGTACTGATTATACGGATGATTATAAAGATTTGCTATCGATCGCTTGGTGAAAGTTGTCACAAAATGGAAGATCGATCGCGATCGCCCAGTTGGGAGAGGTTATTAGTGAGTGGTAATTGGTAATTGGTAATTGGTAATTGGTTGCTGTTTCCGGTATTCCGTATACGATTGCTCTGAAATATATAAATACATATCGTGTGGTGTCAATGGAGCGGAGAAAATTAGATTCTGACTTTACGCCGCCTTGGTGGTTGCACAATGGCTTAGCCATGACGGTTTATACCGCGCTCTGGGCAAGTAAAGACTGGGAGACAACCACTCGTCATCCAGAGCCAAGTTATGAAGAAGTCATTTTTCGCGGTGCTGGTGGAGTACCAATTTCTGGTTGGGTAGCAATTCCAGAAAAATCCAAAGCCACAATTGTTGGAACTTATGGCATTACAGGTACTTTGGACAATCAATGGTTTTTACGGCTATTGGGGCGTAAGGCTTTTGCCCAAAACTATGCCGTAGTCTTATTTGACTGGCGGGCGCACGGTAAAACAGCTCAGTTATCTCCAACTTTGACCTCTGATGGGTTGTACGAAGGAGAAGATTTTGTCTGCATTGCCGCTCAAGCCAAAGCTATGGGTTGTCCCGCACCGTTCTGGTTTACTGGCTTTTCTTTGGGCGGACAATTAGCTTTGTGGGGAGTGAAGGCGGCGCAAGCGTTGGAATTCGGGAGTCGGGAGTCGGGAGTCGGGAGTCGGGAAGACAAGGAAGAATTTCAATCTAAAATCCAAAATCTAAAATCTAAAATTTCTCTACTCCCCCAAGATATCGGTGGTGCAGCGGTGATTTGTCCGAGTTTGGATTCTAATCGATCGCTATCTTATTTGGTCAAACACCCGCTGGGCAGAAAATTGGAACAAACGATCGCCAAACAGTTAAATAAATTGGCTTGGCAAATCTACGAGGCACACCCAGGTGCGCTCGATACCGCAGCTATAGAAAGAGCTAATAGTATTTGGGGTTTTGATAACGAATTGGTAATTGAAAAACTGGGCTTTCCGTCGGTAGAGGCTTATTACGAAGCAAGTAGCGGCTTACACATATTGCCGCAGTTACAAAAACCGACTCTAATTATTTATGCTGCCAACGATCCGATGTTCGATCCGGCGATTGTACCAGATTTACAAGCAGCGTGCGATCGCAATCCTCAGCTCAATTTACTGCTAACTCGCTACGGCGGACACGTCAACTACATGAGCAGCCGCGCCTGTCAGCAACGCTTCCAAGATCCCGATCCATGGTGGGCGTGGAATCGGGTTTTGGAGTGGTTCGATCGAGCTAGGGAGTAGGGAGTGGGGAGTAGGGAGTAGGGGAGAATTTAGAGATCCTCTCCTGTTCCCTGACTTTCGACTTCCCATTACCAATTACCAATTACCCATTACCCATTACCCATTACCACTTGGATCAAACATCAAGCAACCCATACTTTTTCTGCAAATCGAGCAATTTGATTCTGGCTTCTCCGGCATTGTCGGCTAAATCGGCAAATTCGATAAATCGGCGTAATTCCTTACGTAAGAGATTGCGTTCGACTTCCCATGTGTCGCGATCTAATTCTGGAGGTAAAACGATCGCGTCGAATAAGGTAGCGCGTTCTTTACCTGGATGGGGACGTAAAATTCTGCCACGACGTTGCACAAACTGGCGCGGATTACCGCTACTAGCAAGAATCACAGCCGTGCGGATGGCGGGAATATCAACACCTTCATCTAAACAACGAATCGCCACTAAACCTTGCAATTCCCCTGTCTCGAATTGACGGCGCAATCTTTCTCGTTCTGTTAGGGGAGTATCGGCGGTGTAGGTGTTGACGCGATAACCTAGTTCTACCCCCAACATTCTCACGACAGCGGCAATTTGGCGATCGCTTGCCTGACTGACTGCGCCTTCCACAGTTCCATCACCGCAATAAAATAAAGTGTGGGATGTATCGCGACGATTTGACATTAACTGGCGTAAAGCTGCAATCTTATTGGCTGCTGCACCGACTAATCTAGCTCTTTGCATCAGTAATGGCGTAATATCGCTTTCAGTACCTTTTTCCTGAGAAGCGATCGCCCAACCAATTCGAGTTGTTAGTTTTGCATATGCTTGGGCTTCGGTAGCAGTTAAGTCTACTAAAATGGGATAGTAAAGATAGCGGACTAATGCCCCTTGTTGAATGGCATCGGCTAGAGTGAGTTCTGGTTGTAAGACTGCACCAAAGTAGTCAAAAATAAATTCCGTGCCTTGCTCGTCAAAGTACCTCTCTGGCGTAGCAGATAAACCCAAACGCAGTCCGATTTGGCGGGGTAAACTCTGTTCTAAGCGAGGCGCGCCAAGGTTATGTGCCTCATCGCCAATAATTAGGGTTTTTTCAGGAAAGTATTTGATTTGAGATTGGAATCCTTCGCCAATTAAGGTTGAGTTAGTAGTGATGACGGTGACAAAAGGCTGACTGCCAGCGCGGACGTTGTACAATGCTGTAGATAGCTGACTTTGCCACTGACGCAGATTTTCAAAGGCTAAAATCGGCTGTAAACCAAATTTTTCTGCTTCTGTTGCCCATTGGGTAACGAGATGGCGATAGGGACAAACAACGATCGCGGCTTGCAATCCGATTCTTTGATACAATTCACAGGCGATCGCTAAAGCTGTAACTGTTTTACCGCTACCCGTCGCCATCTTCAACGTTCCCCTACCATGATTTGACAACCAGTTGGCAACAGCTTGACGTTGATACGAGCGCAATTGCAGCGAACGCGGTATTCTCGGACATCCTGGTAGAGGTAGGGATCTTGGTGTTGGCTGGGGTTGATATTTGCCCCGTTCTTCTTTAACAGTAACTAGCTTTAACTGCGATCGAGCATCGAGCGGGTATTTAGCTACATGAGTGAGATACATCGACTAGCTGAACCATTGCTATTTTTTGCGTAAAAATTTATACAGGCATGATAGTATAATTTTGAGCTTTAGGGAATCTAGCAACAGCCAGCTTTAAATGTAATATTGCCAGATATTTGCAAGATATAACTTGCATGTGTCACTAATTGCTGTCGCTTGAGTTGGCGTTTGCTAGTTGGTAGATGTTAAATATCAATACCTAAAATTTCAATTTAGGTTGTTGTTTTTGACTCAGATTCTAGTATAATTTGCCATAGTCAAATTTCAAACTTAAAATTAAAAATAAACCAAACAATTATGGTAGTTCAAAGTTGGACATATAAATTTTATATAAAAGTTGTATATAAGTTTTACTTAGTGTAAATCTTGCGATCGCGCCTGCAAAACATTGTAGATAAGTGAAACATTTCAAGTAGTATATGTGCTGTTGAAAAAGCAACTAAATACTAGTAAATAAGTTATTTTGCAAATTGAATTTGCCAAAAAAATGAGATTTAGCTTTCTCAGGAAAAACAAAACAATAGTGCGTTTTTGAATAACGCTCCTCATCTGAAGCAGAGACAGATTCGATAAAAATGCTCAGCGACAACAAAGATTGTAGTTTAACCGATAGCAACTTCAGCTCAATTCCCATCGAGCCAATCCCACCAAATTTAGCCAGACCAATTTGGTCGGTGATGATACCTGCATACAATCGCACGACATATTTAGAGCAAGCAGTCGTCAGCGTTATCGAACAAACGCGAGAATATGCAGCGGAGCAAATTCAAATTGAATTGATTGATAATTGTTCTACTAATCCAGAAATAGAATTACTGATTCAAAGATTAGCTAAACAGTATAAAATTTCTTTTTATAAACAGCCTCAGACCGTTAGTATGGTTGAAAATATCAACACTTGCATTCGTCGCGCTCGCGGTCACTTAGTACATATTTTGCATGATGACGATCTGGTCTTGCCAGGATTTTATCAATATTTAGAAGTAGCATTTAAGCAAGAGCCTAGCATAGGTGCGGCATATTGTCGGCACGGACACATTGATGAAAATCATCGACAGCAACATTATTTCTCCTCATTAGAAAGAAACACATCTGGTATCATTCCTAACTTCCTAGAGCGGATTACTGTAAATTCACTCATCGATCCTCCGGCGATGGTGGTTAGACGTAGCGTTTACGAACAATTGGGTGGCTTTCGTCCCGAATTATATGGTGCTAGCGATTTAGAAATGTGGCGGAGAATTGCCGTACGCTATCCAGTTTGGTTCGAGCCGCAAGTGCTAGCACATTTTCGCATCCACTCCACTTCTCAGACTTCTAGCTTGGTGAGATCGGGGAAAAATATTGCCGATATGCGTCAGAGTATTGAAGTTACCCGCTCTTATTTACCCCAACCCATAAGCGATCGCTTAGTCAAACGAGCAATGGAAGAATGTGCCTTGTATGCGCTGAGAAATGCCTTTAGAGCGTTAAGTAGAGGGGATATATCTACTACAAACGCTCAAATTCGAGAAGCCTTAAAATGTAGCTACTCCATAAAAGTCATAGCTACACTAATTCTGGTTCCTTTCTTAGCTGTAACTAGCAGCCTTAAGCGTTACTTGGGGAGTGGAGAGTAGATTGGAGTAGAAACCTTGCACGCAACGTTTCTACTGTTTCAGCTTAGTTATAGCCACGCCACACCCCTAAGAGAACGCCTTGCAGTTGAACTTGCTTGGCAGCAATCTCTATCGGTTTGTATTTGGGATTGGCGGGTTTGAGCGTGACGCGATCGCCGCGCAGATAATAGCGTTTGAGAGTCGTACCGTGTCCATCTACCCTAGCTGCGACAATCGTACCATTTTTGACCTGTTCGGGACTGGCAACGGGACGCATGATGGCAAGATCGCCCTCGGTAATTAAATCCTCGATCATACTGTCACCGATTACCCGCAAAGCAAAAGTTGCAGGTGGTAAAAATAGCTTTTCAAAATCTAGGTGTTCGACAGCATCGGTAAACGGTTCAACTAAACCGCCAGCCGCGATCGCGCCTAGAACTGGGATACTTTGTTGGGGAGATTGAGATTGTAAAATGCGGATTGTCCGTGCTTTACCTTCCGTCCAGTCAATGTATCCTTTAGCGCGCAGATGTTCTAATCGACTTTGCACGGGTGCAGGCGATTTTAAATTCATCGCTTGCATCATTTGGCGAATCGAAGGTGAATGCTGGTATTGCCGTACGTATTCTGCTAACCAGTCGTAAAGTTCTTGTTGAGCTGCCGTTAGGGATTCCATAGATTTAAATTTTTTGTTTTGGTTGCGATCGTAGACCTCTTAGAACAGTCGTACTACAAAATTGCCCCTAATGGCAAAAAAAAGTGAGTAGCGAGCAGTGAGTAGTGAGTAGAAAGTGGCAATCAGTTAAGCAGAAAGTTGCAAAATACAAGTACTAGCAGTCAGTTGTAAGTTTCTAGTCAAGTAAATTTTTAGCTTGCTTTGGTTAACATATCTTCTTCACTACTCACTACTCACTCAATCCCCACTACTCGCTAAATTCCTAACAAACTAGCCAACAAAGCTTTCTGAGCGTGCATTCGATTTTCGGCTTGATCCCAGACTTTGGAGTGGGAACCTTCTATAACATCAGTGGTAATTTCTTCGCTGCGATGGGCTGGGAGACAGTGCAAAACGATCGCCTCTGGATCGGCAAGACTTAAGAGTTGCTCGTTGACTTGGTAGGGTTGGAAAATCGGAATGCGAGAATTAGCTTCCGATTCTTGTCCCATGCTTGCCCAGACATCAGTATAAATTACGTGAGAGCCTTTAGCTGCTGCTTCTGGATCTTCAGTTATGGTAATTTCAGTTTCAGGCAAGGCGATCGCTCTAGCTTGCTCGACAATTTCTGCCATAGGTTTGAAGTCAGATGGAGTAGCAATTCTGACATTCATGCCGACTAAAGCACAACCTAACAGCAAAGAATGAGCAACATTGTTACCATCGCCTACATAAGTTAAAGTTAAACCTTTCAATTTACCAAAGCATTCTTCGACTGTGAGCAAATCTGCCAAAATTTGACAAGGATGTTCGCGATCGGTCAAAGCATTAATAACGGGAATTTTGGCATAGTGAGCAAAAGTTTCTAATTGCTGCTGTTCAAACGTCCGAATCGATAGAATATCTAAGTACCGATCTAAAACTCGTGCCGTATCTTCTACAGGTTCGCCACGGCTAACTTGAGTGGTTGTGGTATTGAGATCGATTACCTGTCCTCCCAGTTGATACATCGCTACAGTAAAACTGACGCGCGTGCGGGTAGAAGCTTTGTAAAATAACAACCCTAAAACTTTATTGCATTGAGGTTTTAGCTGTCCTGATTTTAACCGTGCTGCCAGTTGCAACAGTGCTGTAACTTCCTCTGAAGTCAAATCGGCAAGACTCAGTAAATCTCTTCCCTTCAACTCTGCCATGCTGTCTGTAGTGAATAAAGAATAGTAAGTAAAGAACCGTCAATCAAGAACGTCAGCTAAGAACTGTAATAAACGAAAATTGACACAGCTTGCCTTGTTCCGGTTTGTCGCTGTGTCAAAAAAGTACTGATTCTTTGAAATTAGCAGATTTTTTGGCAGTTAGCACGCTCGGTTAGCTGTGATTTCTTGACAAAAAACATTGATCGGTGAAAAGTGGTGCGTAAGATGTAGGATGTAGGGATTTTGGATTGTAATTCTCCTCGACTCCGCCTCAGCTCTGTTCGCTCCCTCAGCATCCTCAGCTCCCTCAGCTCTCTTCTGTCTTCCTTGCTAAAGACTGAGAAAGTTTGCTATTATTGTCTACTGTGCTGGTGTAGCTCAGTGGTAGAGCAGCTGATTTGTAATCAGCCGGTCGCAGGTTCAAATCCCGTCACCAGCTTTTTTTTCTGCCTCTTGCTAGAAAAGTGTTTTAGCATCTAATCTAAGTATTTGCTGGAGTTGGGAGCGCACTGGGTTCGTTCGGGCAAGACCTATCTCTGCTTGGTAGAGATAACCGTAAAGTATCTATTGCTCTTACAATAATTTAGGATTGGTATTATTCCTTCCTTTTTGTGGAAGGTTAGAGGGAGCGAATTCTGATTCAACTGCATAGCTTTTGGAAAACCTTAAAATCAACTGCGCCAACTCGCAAAAGCCTTTTCCCTCATTTGCTGTTGTCATATAAGCAGGCTGATATCTCAATCTATCTGCATACTCAAGCGCATTAGCTACTCCAACAGACAAGGGAAAATGTTCGGGATTAAATAAACTTTCATCATTAGGGCTATCACCAACAGTTACTACTTGTTCTGCTGGATATTTCAAATAGTTTTGTAAAATCTGCAATAAACCAAGTGCTTTATCTTGTTGCAGCGGCTTAATATGGCATTGAACGTTACTATAAGTGAAACCCCAACCCAACTCTTGACAAATAATCTCCAGCCGATCTAGTTGTTGTAAACTCAATCCTTGCACGTCAAAAGTCCAATCAGTAATCCGAAAACAATTATCACTAGACTCGCGAATTTGCGGAAAATACTGCTGCAATTTTTGAAAAATATCTGCTAACTGTTGTCGATGCTGTAACATATTAGGGATAGGTGTAAGAGCGAGTACCTCTTCATTTCCAGCCTGATAAAATAAACCACCATTTTCCGCGATCGCCCCAACAATAGGCAAATAATTCACCAACCCACTTACCCATCCAGCCGAGCGTCCAGTTACAATTAATACTTTAATATTTGCTCGCTCTAACTCCTCAAAAGCTCTCAACAAATCTGGTGTAAACTTTCCCTTTTGCGTTAAAGTTCCATCCATATCGGTAGCAACAAGTTTGATGTCTTGAATAATATTTTGAAAACAACTTATATTCGCATCTTCAAGCGGAATTAAACGCATATTTACCCAATAAAATAAATTTATTTGTTCCAAAAAGTAAAATTTCAAAGACAGCTAAATCTTCTGCTTTGCTTGCTTTACCTTTACTTTCCCTACAAAAAAACACCTTACGCCAATTCTGCAAGAACGCTAACACTTCACCACACTTGGCGAATATATATGCAGAATTACACGACACAAAAATCTTTCTTTTGACTTGTCTGTAAATTCTGCCAACAGGAGGAGGTGACAACTACCAATAACTAAATTAATAGATATAGGTAATATTTTACTTTCGGTATGGCTCCAACAGTTCTGATTACAGGTGCATCTCAAGGAATTGGCAAAGCAACTGCTTTACTTTTCGCTAATAAAGGCTACGATCTCGTACTAGCTGCACGACACAGCGATCGCCTCACAGTCGTAGCGCAAGAGATTCAAAAATTAGATCGGCAAGCATTGGTAGTTCCTACCGACGTTAAAGATCCAGACCAAGTAAAAAACCTGATTGACAAATCACTAGAACAATACGGCGCGATCGATGTTTTAGTTAACAATGCAGGAATTTATGTTTCAGGTCCAGTCGAAAGTTTTTCTCTAGAAGAATGGCATCACGTCATAGATACTAATCTCTGCGGCTACGTCCATACAATTCATGCCATATTACCTCACATGCTGGCACGTAGCAAGGGCGCGATCGTCAACGTTAGCTCAATTGGAGGCAAAGTACCAATTCCCTACTTAGCTCCCTACAATGCTACTAAATTCGGCGTTACAGGCATGACAGCAGCCATGCACTCAGAACTTAAACCCAAGGGAATTCACGTTTGTGGCATTTATCCCAACTTAATTAAAACGAGTTTTCCAGAACGGGCAATTTTTACAGGTCACGATGACGCAGATGCTCGATCGCGCAGGCAACAGTTAGAAGAAATATTGCATACTCCATTTGTAGAAAAGCCTGAAGATGTAGCCACAGCAATTTGGGACGGAGTCAAACACCAAAAGGCTGAAGTTGTAGTTGGCTCTGCTAATCTTGCCCAAACAGCATACAACTTGTTTCCTGGAGTCGTGCAGTGGTTTTCTCGACAAACATTTAAAAAGTAAATCGTAGGGGCGGGTTTCGGCAAAAATTTCGGAACAAGGTTGTCGATTTATTTGCTAAACTCACCCGTACAGTTCTAGGGGCTGATTTTAAGCGAAAATCTCTAGAGAAGTCTGTCACTCTATCTACTAAACCTGCGCGTACACAAATCTGAATTTATTTTTCTTTGACTTTTCGTTTGAAAAATTCGTACATTTCTGGCAAACGTTTGTAGATAGCCGAGTTTTTAAGATAAATTTTGTGGGGAACGGCTGGATAACCAGAAACAATTTCTTTCGATTTGACATTGTGATAAATTCCGGTTTTAGCAGAAGCGATCGCCCCATTTCCCATTTTGACTTCGTTGGCAATTCCTACTTGTCCGCCAAGAATTACTCCATTGCCAAGTTCGACTCCTCCTGCTAAACCGACTTGCGCCGCCATCGCGCAGTTAGCACCAATTTTGGAACCGTGACCGATGTGTACCATATTATCGAGCTTTGTATTGCGACCGATACGAGTTTCTCCTACAGCGGGGCGATCGATCGCGCTATGACATCCTACTTCTACGCCATCTTCTAATACCACATAGCCAGACTGTTCCATTTTGAACCAACCAGTTGCCGTAGGCACGAAACCAAAGCCTTCTGCACCGATCGCAGCGCCACTGTGAATGACGCAATCTGCCCCAATGCGGCTGCGTTCGTGGATCGTGCAATTGGCATGTAACACCGTGCGATCGCCAATTTCCACATCTGGATAAATGACTACATTCGGATGAATGCAAGCGCGATCGCCAATTTTTCCTCCAGCTTCGATAACGACATGTGCGCCAATCGCCACGTCTGCACCCAACTGTACCGAAGGATGAATTACAGCAGTAGGATGAATTGCTGGTTGGGGACGATAAGGCTGATAGAATAGCGCCAGCGTTTGAGCAAACATTAATCTGGGATAAGATGTAGAAATCCAGGCAATTCCCCGTTGTTGCGCTCGCTCTTTAAGAGTTTCATCCTGGGGCAAAATCAAGGCACTAGCGCCAGTTTCATGAATGTAAGCAGCAAACTTGTCCCCGTCAATGTAGCTGATATGTTCAGCCGTCGCCAGATTGACTGCGGCTATTCCTGTAATTTCAGGATCGCAGTCTTTATTAGTACTGAGACTATTATTGCTAGCAGTTTCGCCTAATTTGCTGACAATTTCGCTAAATTTCATTTTTGGTAATTGGTAATTGGTAATTGGTGGTTGGTAGTTGGTAGTTAGTTACTACTCACTACTCACTACTCACTACTCACTCTCTACTGATAACTGTTTCCCATTGCTTGTCCCGCCAGCCATGCAGTTGTCCAAGCACTTTGGAAGTTGAAGCCTCCAGTTACGCCATCAATATCCAAGATTTCGCCAGCAAAGTAAAGTCCTGGAACGAGACGGCTTTGCATTGTTTTAAAATCAACTTCTTTCAAGTTGACACCGCCACAGGTGACAAACTCTTCTTTAAAAACTCCCTTACCTTGAATGAGATACTCAGCTTGAGCAATTTCTCGGATCAATTGCTCGATCGCCTTGTTAGAAATTACCGCCCAGCGGTCTTCTGGAGTCATTCCCGCTCGTACAATTAGGTATTGCCAGAGACGATGCGGCAAAATATTCACGCCACGATAAGAAGCGATCGCTTTTTTTGGTTGTGCGGCTTTGACTGATAAAATTTGCGATCGCAGCGTTTCTCGATCCAATTCTGGCAGCCAATTTACTAATAATTTTGCTTGATAATGGCACTCGTGCAATGCCCTTGCTCCCCACGCAGAAAGCTTGAGGACGGCGGGACCGCTTAAACCCCAATGGGTAATTAGCAAAGCGCCTGTTTGTTCTAACTTTGTCTTGCTATCCGTCAGCAATCTTAGCTGAACGGGGTTCATACTCACCCCCGCCAACTCGCGCAAACCACGATCTGCAACATTAAAAGTAAACAAAGATGGAACTGGCGGCTCGATCTGATGTCCCAGCGATCGCGCTATGCGATAACCACCCATATTACTACCCGTTGCTAATAGTAGGCGATCGCACTCTAAGACTTCACCTGATTTTAGTTCGACTTCAAACTTGGGGGAGTGGGGTGGGTGGCTAGTGGCTGGTAGCTGGTGGCTAGTGGCTAGAATTGCGTCCTTGTCCTCTTTTTCCCCACTCCCTATTCCCCACTCCCCACTCCCGACACAGGAAACAGAAGCCACAGCCGCGTTCGTCCTGACCTTCACGCCAGCTTTTGCGGCTGCGTGGATCAGACACTCGACGACGGTTTCGGAATTGTCTGTAATGGGAAACATCCGTCCGTCTGCTTCGGTTTTTAGTTGTACGCCATGATTGACGAACCAATCAACTGTATCTTGACTTTGAAACCGAGTAAATGCACCCCGCAAGGCTTTACTACCTCTGGGATAATTTTGGACTAACGCGATCGGGTCGAAACAAGCATGGGTGACGTTACAGCGTCCCCCACCAGAAATCAGTACTTTTGTTAAAGGTTGACGACCAGCTTCTAGTAAAGTAACTTGCGTATGGGGATGGTTTTCAGCACAGGCGATCGCGCTAAAAAAACCCGCCGCCCCACCGCCAATAACTATGACTTTTAATTGCAAGGTAATGGTAGTTGGTTGTTGGTGAGTGGTTAGTGGCTGGTGGCTAGTGGCTGGATTCTTTATCTAGTCACCAGTCACTAGTCACTAGCCACTTTAATGACCCAGTAATTTATCTCGCAGATGCTTGATGCGATCGCGATATTTTGCTGCTTCTTCAAATTCTAGATTTTTTGCGGCTACTTTCATCTGCGCTTCCAGTTGGGTAATTAATTCTGGAATTTGTTCTAAGGGTAAATCGCTGGCTTGTTCGCAAACGGTTTCTAATTCCTGGGCGTTCAAGCGGCGCGATACTGCTAAAAATGACAAGATCGCGTTACTCGATTTTTTTACGATCTGTTGGGGCGTAATTCCGTGCTTTTCGTTATATTCGGTTTGAATTGCCCTTCGTCGTTCAGTTTCTGAGATCGCCTTTGCCATGCTATCCGTGAGGTTATCGGCGTACAAAACCGCCTGTCCTCGCACGTTCCTAGCTGCCCTACCTATAGTTTGAATCAGCGATCGCTCTGCCCGCAAGAATCCTTCTTTATCCGCGTCTAAAATTGCTACTAGGGAGACTTCGGGTAGGTCCAATCCTTCCCGCAATAAGTTCACCCCTACCAAAACATCAAAAGTGCCTTCGCGCAAATCTTGCAAAATCTCGATCCGTTCGATGGAATTAATTTCAGAGTGGAGGTAACGCACGCGAATACCGTGGTCTTGGAGATATTCTGTCAAATCTTCCGCCATCCGCTTTGTTAAAGTTGTTACCAACGTCCGTTCGCGCCGATCTACCCGCTGTTTGATTTCGCCTAAAAGATCGTCAATTTGCCCTTCGGTAGGACGGACAAAAATTTCTGGATCGATTACACCCGTTGGACGAATCACTTGTTCTACCACTCGTCCCTCTGAAACTTCTAATTCCCAATTACCAGGAGTTGCGGAGACAAAAACGCACTGATTCACCTTTGCCCAAAATTCTTCTGATTTTAACGGGCGGTTGTCGGCGGCGCTGGGTAAGCGGAAACCATGATCGATCAAGACTAATTTGCGGGCGCGATCGCCATTATACATTCCCCGTATCTGGGGTACGGTAACGTGAGACTCATCTACGACCAACAGCCAATCGTCAGGAAAATAATCGATCAGGCATTCTGGCGGTTCCCCTGCTTTTCTTCCCGCTAAGTGACGGGAATAGTTTTCCACGCCATTGCAGTAGCCAACTTCGCGCAACATTTCTAAGTCGTAGCGCGTCCGCTGGTCGATGCGTTGTGCTTCTAGTAACTTATTTTCTGCTTCTAATTCAGCTTTACGCTGTTTCAATTCTGCGGCGATCGCTTCTAGGGCGTATTCTAACTGGTCTTCTGGCGTGACAAAGTGTCGCGCTGGGTAAATATTCAACGCTTCCAAACTCTGAAGAATGTCCCCCGTTACTGGGTCAACATAACGAATCGCATCGATTTCATCTCCAAAGAATTCTATCCTCACGATTCTGTCTTCGTAAGCAGGTCCAATTTCCAACACGTCACCGCGCACGCGAAATCGTCCTCGTGCCATTTCTAAATCGTTGCGACTGTACTGTACTGATGCCAAACTGCGTAAAATCTCTCGCTGATTCACTTCCATTCCCACTTGTAAGGGAATCGAGGCGCGGAGATATTCGGCTGGCATTCCCAAACCGTAAATACAACTAATTGAAGCAACTACGATCGCATCTCGCCGTTCAAAAAGCGATCGCGTGGCGGAGTGGCGCAACATATCGATCTCGTCGTTGATCGAGGCACTTTTTTCGATAAATGTATCGGTGACGGGAATGTAAGCTTCTGGCTGATAATAATCGTAGTAACTGACAAAGTACTCCACCGCATTATTGGGAAAAAACTCCCGCAACTCGTTACAAAGTTGGGCGGCGAGGGTTTTATTATGAGCGAGTACCAGCGTCGGCTTGCCGATCTTTTCAATTACCGCCGCCATTGTAAAAGTTTTACCCGTTCCCGTAGCGCCGAGTAAAGTTTGGTAACGATGTCCGGCTTGAATCTGTTTTACCAGTTGCGCGATCGCTTGCGGTTGATCGCCTGTAGGCGCAAACGGAGCTTGAAGGCTAAATTGCATCATGAAGAAGGGACTAGGGGCTGGGGGCTAGGGGCTAGAAAATATGAGAGCGCAAGGTTGCTGAGGAGGCTCCCAGTGAGTTGTAAAACAACTACCAACTACCAATTACCAACTACCACTAACAAATAACCAATAACCAATGACTAATAACATTTATATATCTTAACATATTTAAGTTTTTCTATGTTTATACCGTTAAGATACCTATAACTATATAATCTTTTTTAACGTTAAACTCAGATAGCAGTAATAAACCGACCAACAGCACTCGGAATTTTCTCTGGCTATTTGCTATTTCTTGATGAAAACTTAGAGGTTTGCGATTATGACTAATGCCAGCAATGCTAGAACAAATGGTAGTGGTTCGACCAGCCGCAGATCGCGTGCCAAGAGTACCGAGTCTAAAGCTGAGAACCAAGTGGTAAATGGCGAGATTGAAACTTCAGCTTTGGCTGTTGCTGCCGATGGCAAGCAAGTTACTGATGGTAGTAACGTTATGGACGTAGCAGGATTGCGTCCCATTGCTCCCAGTGCCATATTGGTGCGAGAAGAAGTGAATCTGCATGGTATCCGCCCCATCATGGCTAGCGATTTTGAGGTATTTGGCACTGTTAACCTCTCCGGTATCCGTCCCATTGAGGCAAGTCATTTACATATTGTTGAAACAATTAACTCAGCCGGATTGCGTCCGATTATGGCGGATGAGTTCAAGTATTCTAGCATTATCCCCTTGATGGGCGATCGCCCCATTGCCGAAGATAGCTTCGATTTCTCTCACACTTATAACTCTTCTGGAATGCGTCCGATTGCTTCTAATGAAATTGATAATTACCCATACTTAATGGGTTATATCGATTGAGAAACAAAAATTCAATCGTGCCTCGATCGACCTGGTTGTTTAACGCAGCCAGGTTTTTTTATTTGTCATTTGTCATTTGTCATTCGTCATTTGCGATAGTAATTTTTGACTTTTAACTTTTAACTTTTGACTTTTAACTTTTGACTTACTAAATCTCTTTCTTTTTGTAGAGAAGCTGAATCATCCCTCTGGTGGAAGGCTATAACTAAAAACATCATATAGAGTGTAAGCATATACACAAAAGCTTTCTAAAGTTGGTACTCAACTTGAAAGCTAAATTGGATAAAGAAGGAGAAATAACATGAGCGCAGAAGATAGAGCCAAAGCTACTGGCAAAAATATCGAAGGAAAAGCTCAAGAAGCTTTAGGAAATATTACAGGCGATCCTGAAGATAAAGCAGAAGGTAAGGCTAAGCAGGCAGAAGCTCAAACTCGCCACGCTGCTGAAGACGTGAAAGACGAAGTGAAGAAAAATCTCTAATCAAAGTCTAGGAAAACTGGGAAGGTAAAGATGAAATAGTTAGGAACGCTTTACCTTCCATTTTGAAATCACAACAAAATCAATAATTTAGGGAGGAAACGGAAGTGAATTTTATGCAGCACTTTCGTAAAATTGCGATTGTTCTGTCGGCAGTCTTATTATTGGTGACAACAGTTGCTTGTAGCAGCAGCGTCCAAGCAAGACAACCGAATACTAACCTACCAACAGTTAGCCGTAATGCAGATTACGGTCAAATTGCTCGCGGAAATACACCAGTCGGACAAGATTTTGGTACTTGGGTGACACGCACGGGTAAAGGTCTAGTTCAAGACGCATATGTGCGAGATAACAACAAATTAGGTGTAGTGATTACACCAGATGTTCGTCCCAACGAAGTAAGACCGCTAGCGAAGTCTTTGGCACAAGGATTTCATAAAAATTTCCCCAACCAAGATTTGACAGTTTTGATGTACGCTCCTGACAAGAAATTGATTTTAACAGCACGCTATGACGTGCAAACGAATCAAATTCAGTACAAGTAGAGTACTGGTAGTTTGTCATTTGTCATTAGTTAAATGAACGATAACTCTAAGGGTGGGTTCACCAAAAAAATCTACTTACTTATAAACGTAGATTTTAATAAATCCGCCCTCTTGAGCGACAACTTTTCAAACAGAAAAGCCTCGACTAATGACAAGGGAATAGCATAATAAAAGGAGATTAAAATCGTGACTAGCAGCGACAAATATAGAAGGGAGATCATGAACGATCTGGCGCAAGGTGACACGGAAAACCTTGGCGATTATCCCTCAAACCAGCCAGAGCAAGAATACGAAAACTTTGATGATTTTGCTCAAAGATCGTCGTACGATCAGCGTCGTCAAATGTTTGGTAATTCTCTACAGCACGATCGCATTCCTCCAGCTCAAATGGAGCCAGAATTACAAAAAGCGATCGCCCAAATAAAACCCAACGAACGGGATGATGTAGCGCGCGCTTTCTTTAAGCATTTAAGCAAGAAAGGATTGCACGATCGCGATTTAGAACGGCAACTGGGACTTTCTACTCACAATCCCAATCGCATGAGTGCAGATGACGTGAGCAAACTTGCTGCTTATGCATATCACAACCATCCCGACATCTTCCAAGAAGTGATGGCAGAACAACCAGCTATCATCAAATTCCTGAGCAATCCTCTTGTAGCAGCAGTTTTAGGTATCGCTGCGGCTAAGTGGTTAGGCAGTCATCGGAAATAGCGTACTCCTATTTGACCTACAGACTCTCTCTTGGATGAGCTGAGGGAGTTGAGGGAGTATATTATCATGTAGAGGCGTTCTTTTGAGCGTCTCTACATTGGTGTAAGAGATGTTTGAACGACGAACTTTTTCCAGGTTTTGATTGTCGATCGCACTGGTTGAACTACTGTTTGCATCAACCGATCTACAGTGTCATGAAACATTTTTAATCTGTGTTTGTTGCATTCATAACCCACTCGTTCGCTGCGATCGCGGAAAATATAAATATCTTTTCCGTCGAAATAGCGGCATTCGTATTCGGTAATGCCATCCTCAAAATTTGAATTAGAATTACTAGGAATATATTTTATACAGCTGCAAGTTTTATCAATTTTTCCTAGAGATAATTTAAATATTTGAGGTAATATATTTTTAGAATGAGTGATGTAATTATTTAGATTATCTTTGATATCTTGCCATACCTGGGGTTCGGATTTTGCTTTTTCCCGTAAGAGCAATAGATGCAAATTTGCCGCGAGGACAAAAGCACCTAAACCCAATACACCCAGACTTTTAATATGGTTTATCGAAGTATTTAGAACGCAAATTATATCTTCTTGTAAAGATAGCTCTACAGATGATGATTGAGTTTGGTTGAAAGCTCTGCCACACAATTGCAACTCCTCAAGTTGAGTTTCAATCGCCGCGATCGCAGTTAAATCTGCTGGCTGTCTGACGATCGCGCTAATATCATAAATCGAATTTTTGGTAATTTGTTGATAATCTAATGCTTGAAACAACAGCGATCGCCAATTCAAACTGCTTTGTTCTGCTAAAATCGCGGTAGTTCTTGCCAAAACAGCCTGCCATGTGACGACAATGCTATTGTTAGCATCGCGCTCGTCAAAACAAGCAAGTTGAGAATTTTGTGTAACGTCAGCAAAGTTTGGCAATGGCATTTTACTCACTTCTGCTTCCAGATGCTCGGCAACAGAAACGATCTTGGTATCTTGCATGATCTCGCCAACTAATTGTTGCTGCTTCGGGCTGAGTCTCTGCCAGCTATTACCCCAAAGTTCCGCAACTTTCTGGTTTTGCGTATTGCGCTCTGCAGGTGAGGTCATACCAGTAACTGAAAAATCAAAATTATAGATGTAGTTTGGTAAAGTTGGACTAAGCTTTAGAGCTTACAGGTATGGTATAGAAATGCTCGCTCCACCTTTGGTAGTATACCTATTTAAGCAAAAAAAGACTGTACGCTAGCGAACCTTGATGCGATCGCTCGAGATTAAGTTCCATCGTCCATGAGACGCATCAAGCGATCCGACTCATTTTTAACCACGTTGTAGCATTCACAAGCTGCCGAGCGCAGTTTTTCGCGATCGACAATGGCAATTTTGCCACGAGAATATCGGATCGTGCCTGCTTGTTGTAGAGCTGTAGCAGCTACAGTGACACCAGAACGACGAATACCCAGCATTTGAGCAATAAACTCTTGCGTCAGCAATAACTGCTCGCCTGGAACCCGATCTTCAATTGATAGCAACCACCGTGCCAAACGCTGTTCTACATTATGGCGGCGGTTACACGCAGCTGTTTGTGCAACTTGAGTAAATAAATTTTGAGTGTAAAGTAAGATTAGACGATATAAAGCTTCATGGCGATCGAATTCAGCTTTCAAGCGATCGGCTGTCATTCTCAGTGCTTCCCCAGGAATTTGCACGATCGCCTGAGTTGTAGCACTATTACCTCCCCAGCAGATAGGTAAGCCTACCATACCATCTTTTCCCACCACACCGACTTCAATTGTCGCCCCGTCTTCCATTAGCGATACCATAGAGGCTAATGCCTGAGTGGGAAAATAGACATAAGTAATTGGCTCGTTAATTTCATGCAGAATTTGCCGACGCGACAAGGAAACAATTTCTAAATGAGTTAGCAGGCGGTGATATTCCTCCGTAGGCAAAGCAGCTAGTAATTGATTTTTTCGATAAAGCTCGTTAGCATCAGAAACCGACACTTAAAGTCTCCTGAATCGATTTAATTATTTGAGGCGATCTGCTCTATAGCGCCTTGCTAAATAACCTGTAACGTCACCCCAATATTAGTTATGAGGATTTATCTGTGCTACAGCCAATTGCCACTGGAAAAACTATGTAGGCTCGCAACCGCTGAGCTACCTACGACTAGCTTGCCTCCACTTAAAAGCACCGATCCAGCAACTAATATCGTCTGTGAAGAATGAAGACTCGATCTTGAATTGAAGCGATAAATCAGTATATTTTGACTTCATGCAATTGAGATTATACGCACGACTTTTGCTTTTCACTTCAAAATCGTACACAAACCTCGTACTAATCAAAGTACGATACCGTACTTACGATAACTTGTTATACTGAGATTGCAGGTATTTATCTAGTTTAGAGAAAAATAGTTAAGATTTACTTATTGGTAGACACTAGAGTTAGCAAAAACATCACCCTATCCCGTGTCCTTTCTTTATAGAAAAATCATTGGCTGGGGAAATCTATCAATGAGTGGATCTGAATTTTGTCAACAGGAGATGAGCAATCGATTACTCGCTGCTCTACCTCCAGAAGCTTATCGTAGCCTTCAACCTAACCTCGAAATTGTTCCTTTGGCGTTCAAGCAAGTTTTGGTTCAGCCACAGGAGCCAATGCTTTATGTTTATTTCCCTACGAGCAGTTTAGTTTCACTGCTTACCGTAATGACAGACAGTACTGCGGTAGAAATCGGCATAGTAGGGAACGAAGGTATGATAGGTATTCCCGTATTTTTGGGAACTGACAGAAGCACCTTTAGAGCAATCGTTCAAATTCCTGGAGAAGCAGTACGGCTAAAAGCAAATGTTTTTAAGCAAGCGATCGCTCAAATCGAACCTCTCTCGTTTTGGATACAACGATATATCAATCTTCTATTGATTCAAATTTCGCAAACATCTGCTTGTAATAGTCGTCATAGCATCGAGCAGCGATGCTGTCGTTGGTTGCTGGCAATGCATGATAGTGCTGGAGCAGATGAATTTGCCATAACTCAAGAGTTTTTGGCTCAGATGCTTTGCGTACGTCGCGCTAGCGTCACAGAGGTAGCATTAAAATTGCAAAAAACCGAACTACTCCGTTACAGTCGCGGTAGAATGACGATTTGCGATCGCCAAGGCTTAGAAGCTACAGCTTGTGAATGTTACAGCTTGCTGAAATCGGAACGCGATCGCTTGTTTGAGCAAACACTTTAATTTGATATTTTAATTTAGCGATCGCGAGCTAATATACCTTAACTACCGATTAGCATCAAGATGTTTTGGTAAATCTACCCTCACTATTTAACTAATTACCACCAGACACGGTAGATTTGTCGTGTACTGCGGTATCTCCTGGTTTTAGATCCCATTTGCCATCTTCTCGCTGTTCGTATTCCTGTTTGACGCTATTCCAAGCAACGCTAGTTGCACCGTCTTCACTCATTCCATCGGACTGTGCGGCGTTGAATGCAGCCAAAAAGATTTGCTGTGCGTGTTCGGGTAGTTTTTCGGTAATTTCTGTTGGTAATTCGTCAACTTTATTGTAAGCCATGATGTTTTCTTTCCATTACATTACCATTTCAATAGTAGGTAGGGAAAAGAAAAACATCCTCTTTCCACAAGTAGAAATACAACAACAAACAACATTGTTTGTAGAGTATTTGAAATTACATGGCTAACAACAAAGACGTATTTTTAGAGCTTTCTACCATTGGAGGGAGTAGAAAGCAGGGAGTAGGGAGTAGTGACAGATGAGGGGTAGCGACAAATAACCAATAACAGATAACCAATAACCAATAACAATCTATCCAAATAAACAAGAGCGTTGTAAGGCGAGGCGAAGTAAAGACTGATATTCTTTATTGCTAACAGTATAAGCGCCAAATCTTTCTAAATGAGGATTCATGATTTGCGCGTCAAAGAAAACAAAGTTGCGATCGCGCAATCTTTCAACTAACTTCACCATTGCGACTTTAGAAGCTTCGGGAATGCGATAGAACATGGACTCGCCGATAAACATACCCCCAATAACAATTCCTAAAATTCCTCCAGCTAACTCATCTCCTTGCCAAGTTTCAAAACTATAAGCATAGCCAGTTTTATAGAGTAGCCAATAAATTTCTTGCAACTGAGGCGAGATCCAAGTTGTTTGACGGTTGGCACATCCAGCTACTACGGCTTTAAAGTCGCGATTGATAGCAACAGTAAAACGATTAGAGTTTAAAACCCGTTGTAAAGATTTAGGGTAGTGAAACCTTTCATCTAAAGGAATGAAAGCGCGATCGCGGCAAGAATACCAATTCAAATCTTCGCCCGTCTCGTCAGCCATTAGGAAGTAGCCTTGGGCATATCCCTGAACGATCGCGGTTACGTCGTATTGGTCATTTGTCATTAGGAAGTGAGTAGTGAGTAGTGAGTAGTGAGTAGTGTTTGGTAATGGGTAATGAATCGCTGATAACTGTTAACTGATAACTGTTAACTGATAACTGACAACTGGTTCTTTTGATTCTGAACCGAAAATATAGAATAATATATTAAACTCTCTGAACCCTAGCCCCTAGTCCCTAGCCCCCAGCCCCTAGTTATGGCTGAACCAATTCCGCCGATTACACTGCCGCCAACTAAAAACCCCCTGCAAGAGGGGGAATGGTTGCAAGCAGCCCTGCAACAGTGGCTCGATACGGAATTTTTGCCAGAGCCAGCCAACCATCAAATATCACAACGCGCTGCTCAAATTTTCGTCCGGCAGCGAATGGAGGGAGAGAACGATCTGGGTTCTCTAGCGATCGCGATCGTCACAGAAATGCAAGAATTTGATTTTTCTAAAAGCTTTTACAGCGAATTCGCTGTTGCTAATGCGGTCAGCGATCTGCTCCTAGATAGCCTGGGCTTCGATCGCTGCTGCGGTCAATAAACTTCCCAGAGAATTACCCAGAAAATAACCAATTTACCAGCTCGACTTAACGACCCCTGGCAATAAGCCTTGGTGCGCCCACTCTCTCAATACATTACGAGACAGTCCAAAATCTCTATAATATCCTCTGGGGCGACCCGTAACCCAGCAACGGTTGTGGACGCGAGTACGAGAGCTACTACGGGGTAGACGTTGGATTTGTCGATGGATTTCTAGTTTCTCTATTTGAGACTCGGCATTGTGAAATTCTTCTAGTAATGCCTCCCGTTTGTCCGCATACTTGGCGACAATTTTTTGGCGCTTCTTCTCGCGCTCGATCATGCTCTTTTTAGCCATAAATGCTGAAAGCTAATGTTCCTTAAAGACACCGTTTTCTATTGTATCTCAATTAGGGGGAGTGGGGAGTGGGGATTGGGGTGTAGTAACCTAATTGTGAATTGTGAATTGGTAATTTCTCCCTCAGCTCCCTCAGCCTCCCCAGCTCTCTTGTCCTCCTTGCCCCTTGTCTCCCTACTCCCTACTCCCCACTCCCCACTCCCTACTCCCTTACAGGGGTAAATTAGCTGAGGGACACAGTTCGGAGAGCAAACACATCTGACATGCGGGGTTGCGTGCTTTACAAATTGCTCGCCCGTGATAAATTATCCGAATTGAAAAGTTTTCCCAATCATCTGAGGGTAGCAACCGAATTAAATCTCGCTCGATGTGAATGGGTTCGGTATTTTTGGTCAATCCCAAACGGTAACTGAGACGCTTGACGTGGGTATCTACCGTGACTCCCGCATTAATGCCAAAGGCATGAGCTAACACGACATTTGCCGTTTTTCGCGCTACTCCTGGCAAGCGCAAGAGCTGTTCCATACTGGGAGGTACTTTTCCCCCATATTCTGCTACTAAGATGCGACAGGCAGCTTGAATATTTTTGGCTTTATTGCGATAAAACCCTGTCGAACGGATGAGATTTTCAATCTCGACTAATTCTGCTGTGGCTAGTGCTGCGGCATCGGGAAATTGTCCGAATAAGGCAGGCGTGACCAAATTTACGCGCTCGTCCGTACACTGAGCTGAGAGTATAGTCGCTACTAAAAGCTGGACTGGCGATGCATAATTGAGCGTACAAGGGGCATTGGGATACAGCCGCTTCAGGCGCACTAGAATTTCCAATGCCCGTTGTTTTTTCGATGCCCACTTCCGAGTTACGTTCACTGGAATAAATTTTGCACCCAAGGTAAGTTAGCTGTATCGCGCACGATCAGGAAAATTCCCAATCCTAACAGTAGCATTAACCCTGTTTGCATGACACCGTCTTGAATGTGGGTCGGGAGGGGTTTACCGCGCAATCCTTCTACAAATAAGAAGGCGAGTTGACCGCCATCGAGGGCTGGTAAAGGCAAGATATTGATGATGGCAAGGTTGATGCTGATTAAAGCCGCAAATTGCAATAAGTTAGCTGCATTAGACCTAGCAATAGTCGCACCAATTTCAACAATTTTGACCGGACCCGCGACTTGATCGGCAGTTTGTCCGAAATTGCTAATCAGTTGGACGAATCCCTGTCCTGTGAGAAGGACAATTTTTTGGAATTCGTTTGCTCCCAGACTAAAAGCTTGCAGGATATTGGCAGCATGGCGCGTTTCTACTTTACCGTTGGGGTTGAGTTGAACGCCAATCCGCCCTTGACCTTCAGGACTGCGTTCTGGCGTAACATTGACATCAAAAGTCCGATCGCCCCGTTGTAGTTGTAAATCTACCGACTGGTTTGGGTGTGTTGCGATCGTTTGCTTGACGTATTCCAACGTACCAGGAACGGCTGCCAATCGCTTACCATCGATCGCCAGAATCACATCTCCTGGTTGAATACCAGCCTTAGCCGCCACAGAACTGACAGCAGCAGCCACTTCCGGGATCAGTACCCCAGGTTCGGGGATGAATTTTTGCACGCCGACAGTTCCTACTTGAGTCACTAAGAGTAAGTAGGCAAAGATTAAGTTGGCAATGACTCCCGCACTAATCACGATCGCGCGATCGAGGATCGGGCGATTGCGTAAAAGATTTGGATCGTTAGGAGGAATTGTACTATCGGGTTCGTCGTCGGGAAAACCTACAAAGCCACCTAAAGGAAAGGCACGAACGGCATATTCGGTTTCCGGTCCTTGGTACTTCCACAAAATCGGTCCAAAACCCAAGGAAAAACGGTTGACATGAATGCCTTGTGACCGTGCTGCTATGAAATGTCCTAGCTCGTGTACCACAATTAAAATGGCTAAGACTGCGATCGCTGCCAAAACTGACATAGAATCAATTCTCGATAAATTTAGCTACATATTTCTTCATTGTAATAACTAGGGGCTAAGGGCTAGGGGTTAGGGGCTAGGGAATTTGGAAGTCGAAAGTAATAACTTCTCTGTGTCTCCCTTGTCTTCGTTGTCTCCCTTGTCTTTTTCCCCTAGCCTAGTATCTCCCGCCCTAAGTACGATCGCAGCACCTCCGGTACTTTTACCGTGCCATCTGGTTGTTGGTAATTTTCTAAAATTGCTGCCATTGTCCGACCGACTGCTAAGCCAGAACCATTGAGAGTATGGACGTATTGAGTTCCTTTCTTACCTGCTTCCTTAAACCGAATGCTACCCCTACGGGCTTGAAAGTCAGTGCAATTAGAACAACTGGAAATTTCTCTGTACTTTTCCGATGAAGGTAGCCACACCTCTAAGTCATAAGTTTTTGTAGACGAAAAGCCAAGGTCGCCCGTACACAATTCCAATATCCTATAGGGTAATTGCAACGCCTGCAAAATTGCCTCCGCGTCTTGCAACAGCTTTTGATGCTCTTGTGCGGATGTATCGGGATGGACGAATTTGTATAATTCGACTTTATTAAATTGGTGCAGTCGAATCAGTCCTCGCGTATCTCTACCGTAACTACCAGCTTCGCGACGGAAACATGGCGTATAAGCACAGTGGTAAATTGGCAAATCTTCGGCTGCTAAAATTTCTCCCCGATAAAAATTAGTAATCGGGACTTCAGCTGTAGGACTGAGCCAAAGATCGTCATTAGCGCACTTAAAACTTTCTTCAGCAAATTTGGGTAGTTGACCGGAGGCTGTGAGTGATTGGGTGTTGATTAAAAAGGGCGGGATAATTTCTACATAACCTGCGGCAGTTTGGCGATCGAGCATGAATTGAATTAATGCTCTTTCCAACTGCGCCCCGACACCAATTAAAGTCACAAAACGACTTTGGGCTATTTTTGTCGATCGCTCGAAGTTGAGCAGACCTAACTTTTCGCCAATTTCCCAATGGGGTAAAATGTTGGCATTTTGGGGCAGATATTCGTCTCCCCAGCGGCGCACTTCAATATTTTCCGCCTCGTCTTTACCAATGGGAGTAGAATCGCCAGGTAAATTGGGAATTGTGAGCAAGAAGGCTTCAATTTGTTCTTTTAGCTCTTTTTCTTGCGGTTCTAGTTCGCCTAACTGCTCTTTGATCGCATTGCCTTCTTCGCGCAATCCTTGTACCTCTGGCGATTCGGGACTGCTGCCAGATTTAATTTTCTGCCCGACCAGTTTTCCAATTTCGTTACTACGGGCTTGGAGTTGCGATCGCGTTTGTTCTATTTCGCGTTGTTGGCGGTCTAACTCCAATAATGGTTTCAAGTCATAGTCGCCACGTCGCTGCAACCGCTCTTGTACCGCTTGGGGATTTTCTCGAATTTGCTTGATATCCAGCACGGATTTGTTTAGCTTCTTTTAGTTCTGGTTACAACACTATCATGAGGAGTCATTGGTCATTGGTCATTGGTCATTGGTCATTGGTCAGGAGTATTGCTACTCCCCACTCCCCACTCCCCACTCCCTACTCACTACGAATCGACTCACTTAATTCCGATTAATCCGATTGAGCAACCACAGGGCACTGGCTAGCCCTAGAAGGTGTCCGAAAATGGTGTTTGTATTTGCTTGTACTGCTAATATGTCTAATCCGCCGATAATCCGGTTTGGATCGAATATTCCCGTCGCGATCGCCTGCGGTGATATGGCTCTAGCAAATAGAGTTCCAATAATCGCGTAAGCTCCGAAAAGACTCAAGAGCATTCCTACCAAGTTAACGACTAGGGCAAATTTGATGACTTGAATTGTATAAACCTTGCGCGGACGGTTAGCGGGATTAGACGATCGCAGTTGTCTGCCTAGTCTGGTATATCGAAAAGCACAGTAAACGCTCATGCCAAGGGCAATCAGTCCGCACACGGCGAGAAAAATGCCAAATCCCGTCCCAGGATTGTTACTAGGGCTGCCAGTCCGCTGACTGAAGACGGCAAATAGCAACAACACGATCGCAGAAACGACACCCAAAACAATCTGCGACCAAAAACCGATCCAACCAGTCAGCCGAAATTGGTTGGCGATCGCCTCCAGCGATGCCGGAGGCGATTTCGTCCCAGACTTATCAAACATATTTATCTCCAATTCGCATCTGTTAAATAGATACTTATGACTCGCATGTGAGAATTCATAATTTGTAACCTGTAATAATTCTTACATCTCAAATCCTCAAACCCTACTCCACAGCCCTTCCTGTAAGAGATCTTGTCGCGCTAGAGGAGAATATAAGCAAAAATGTAATGAATTTTGAATGAAGTTTAGCAGACAACCTCTGGTTCTGCGTTTAAAATTGCCTCAACGCATTCCGGTGCGATCGGCTAAGTTTTGCAGAGCGATCGCGGCTGAGTCCGAGAAATTAGGATTTTGTCAGAGATGATTGCCAAAAGAGATGTTTTTTACGATTTCTGCATGAGTAGTAAGCTAAAGCTATGAGAATTGAGGATATTTATCAGTTTTTCCAAAATCCTCCGCCGACTTATTTGAGCCAAGAACTGGCAGTATGTTACGTGCTGTCAGTTTTGTTGAAAGGAGAATCCTACGGTACGGAACTGATTCAAAAGCTAGAGAGTGAATGCCCTAATTACCGCCTTTCCGATACAGTTTTATACAGCGCACTCAAATTTCTCGAAGATGAAAAGGCAATTCTCGGCTACTGGAAGAAGGTGGAGGGCAGAGGACGACCGCGACGGATGTATCAAATTAGTCCAGAGTGGCAAGCACAAGCCCAGGAGCTAGCTCATTTGTGGCAAGAATATATCAATAAGGTGGTACGTTAATGGCTGGTCAATTGTGAAAAAATTGAAAAGGCGCTGTTGGCAAGAAAGATAGCTATGAATTCTCCTATTCTCTCGTCTACCCTATTGCTGACTTTATTGCTGTCAGTAGGGCTATTTTTCTTCATTCGAGCGTCTACTAAAGATCGCACCCAAACGATTGAGTTAGTATCCACGCAGCCAGAAGCTTCGCTGATGGCACAACTGCAACAGTATTTGCAGTCGCGTGCCTACACTTTGTCTGGGGTCGATGCCGAACAACACTCTCTCACGTTTGAGGGATTCGTCAGACCCAGCCTGTTTCTGGCTATTTTTCTCTCGTTGCTGGCAGTGGTGGGAATTCTTTGCTTAACCTTGGTTTGGTCGTTCCTCTTTCCCGATTGGACGCTAGCTTTTTCAATACTGATTTTGCTGGCTCCAGGGGCGGGGGTTTTCTACTGGAAGAAAGCAGGTAGAAAGGAACGAGTCTGGCTGAAAGTAGAAGCAACTGGAGGCGATCGCGTTCCGTCTCAAAGCTTGCTCACTGTCACCGCTCATCGGGATGAGTTGATTCAATTGCAGCGGTCGCTGAATTTGAAGCCAGTGGAATAACTCTACCAACTCTGGAATTTGTGTAGTTCTGGGTGTAGCTATATTTTAGGGGAAGTGTTTACTTCCCCCAGGTTTAATCTTTGCTTTACCCAAATACAGATAAATCGTGCTTGAATTGTGCTTGGCTATTGTGCTTGGCTGCAACGCTAGTGACACAATAATTAGCACAATCTCTCACCGCCTATCCTTTGAGGCTGTCATCTAGTATTAACAACGCTCTGGCTATCTGTGTGCGGCGACCAGTTCCCTTTCAGGAGAGTTTTCTAGTACCCGCAGACTAGGAAACAAGAAATGGTTCTCCTCTACGTATTGCGCCCCAAACAATCCTTTTTCTGCCCAGAAGTAGCGATCTGTAGTATGCTCGTTTCGTTTGACTAGTAACAATGCAGGAGGAGCAATTCCCTCTGCTTGAATAAACTTCCGAGCAGCAGTCACGGGTTTATCTTCGCCACTTTCAATGCTATATTGAGGCACATGCTCGAGGATGCGACGTCCTTCCTGGCGACGACGACTTTTGCGCTTGCGTCTTCTTGCCAACCTGTCTCCCTCCTTTTTTAACCAGAAAATTGTATTTATGTTTACAAAATCCGTCGTCAGTATATCGATTTGAGTTAGAAAAATCAACTTATGTTAAGCGTTCGCAACAAAAAAGCCGCTAATGTTGAAATTATGATTAATAAAACGACACATGCGATCGCGCTCGATTAACATCTGTAACTTTTAGTGAGTAGTGAGTCGATTCGTAGTGAGTAGTGAGTAGTGAAGAAAGGGTGTAGGGTGTTGGTAATTGGTAATTGGTAGTTGGTAGTTGGTAGCTGCTAATTATTTCCCCCTGTCTCCCTTGTCCCTCATTCTTACCCTAGCCCCTAGCCCCTAGCCCCTAGCCCCTCCGAATGCCTGCCAGCTCTGAATTTATTTCGCTATGTCGCTCTCAAGTTGCCTTGCTAACCCAAGATATGGGAGCGGCTTTGAGTGTGGTGTATCTAACAGAAAGGTTAGTAGAGGAGGGAGCAACTCAAGACAAGTTGATTCCTGTCGTAGCTTATCCAGAAATAACTGTAAGGTGGGAGGGATTAGAGTTAAATAACGCGGTGCTTCCGCCTGTAACGAGTCGCTCTCAGCTGCCAAGATTACAAGCAGAAATAGCCACACAAGATGTATTTCTGCCTGAATCGCTCGATGCAGATGTAGCAGCGGCACCATTAGAAACAGCAGATAGTGCTTTAGTGCCGAGTCAGCAGATTGTTTTACCACTGCTTCATGAAGGAACGTTAATCGGTTTACTCGTCACTAGTCGGGAAGATAGAGCGTGGAACGAGCGAGAACGGCTGGAAATCGAGCGGGTGGCGCAAACGTTGACGTTAGCAAGACTTTTGGATCGGCGACGAGAGCGATCGGAGCAGCAGTTGAGTCAGCAAAGGCAACTCCAAGCCCAGCAACGGGAGTTGTTCGATAATTTATTGCACCAGTTTCGCAACCCTCTAACAGCGTTACGGACGTTTGGCAAACTGCTGTTAAAGCGTCTATTGCCTGGAGATGCGAATCGAGCCGTAGCAGATAATATCGTCCGAGAAAGCGATCGCCTGCAAGAGTTATTGCAGCAATTCGATCGAGTCATCGACATGACAGAGGAAGATTTAGAACCAACAAAATCTCTTCCTCCTGCTACAGAAGTGCGATCGGCAACAGTACCTATCCTCAATGCTCCACGATCGCTACTACCCAATCGCGAAGGGAGTCACGAGATATGCAGGGTAGAGGACGTACTGAAACCGTTACTAGCTTCTGCTTGGGCGATCGCTCAAGAGCGTAATTTAGAATTACAAGCTGACTTGCCACCACATTTACCAGCAGTTCTGGCTCAGGTGCATGAATTGCGCGAGGTATTGAGTAATTTGCTCGACAACGCCATCAAATACACTCCTTCTGGAGGTAAAATTTACGTCCAGGCAGGATTGGAGCGAGATAATTTCCAGGGAATCGCCATTAGTGACACCGGAGTCGGTGTTCCCCCAGAAGATAAGGAGCGAATTTTCGATCGCCATTACAGAGGTAGACAAGCAGATTCAGAAATTCCTGGTACGGGTTTGGGATTGGCGATCGCCAAGGCACTGATCGAACAAATGCAAGGTGCGATCGAAGTCTTTAGTCCCGCTTTGTGGCATCCCACATCGGAAAGTAGTGGGGGGACTACGTTTATTGTGTGGTTGAAAAGAAGTGAGTCGATTCGTAGTGAGTCGATTCGTAGTGAAAATACAACTGATAACTGATAACTGACAACTGATAACTGTCAACTGTTAACTGTAAGAGCGAAGCGCCGTGCTAGGGGTGGAACGATCGCAAGGGGATTGCTGAATCCAGAGAAGATGTGAATACCTGTTTTATCAGGGATGTTACTAGTGAATGGTAAGCGATTGCGACTAAAACTTACTAAGCAGTGATGCCAGGTTCCAGGTAAGTCTTTGAGTGCTGGTAAAATCTGCCCTACACCCGCTCGAATGGTGGCTTCGCTGGCTTCAGGATCGATCGCGGCTTGGGTGTCAGTCAAAGTCCGGCTCAACTGCCCTAAGCGCAGGCTACCATCGAGAAATTGAATTGCTCCAGTATCTAAAATTGGGGGTGCGAGTTCTAATCCTGGTTCGTCCCATAGGCGATCGTTTACAGTGGATGTGGCTTCGAGTTGAAAGCGTTGCAGTCGCGCGGGCATTACGAGCGATCGCAACTGAATATCTACGGGTGGAATGTCAATGAACTCGGCATGGGTAAAATAAATTTTAACCGGAATACCTGCTGCTTTGAGTAAGGCACGGCTGAAACCACCCGCACAAATAACTGTATTAGCACTGTAATACGTCTCGTTATTGGTTTTTACCCCTTCTACCTTGTCGCCTTGTTGCCAAAGTTCTGAGACTTGGGTAAATTGCATCTCACCTCCTGCACGTAGAAAGGCTTGAATGTAGGCTTGGGCAGTTTTTTCCGCGTTGATATGACCGTGTTTTACCGTTAATGCTGCGGCGATCGCCTGGGGATTTAATAATGGTTCTAGTTCGCAGGCTTCTGCAACGCTGATGAGTTGGGGTGGAATGGCAAAATTAGCGTAGGTAGCGGCGACTGCTGCGGGATCGTCATCAACTGCTATTGTCAGCAGTAAGTCTAGTTCCCGAAATTGCGTGTCGGCTGCTAGTTCTTCTGAAAGAATGCGATGACGGGCAATTCCTTCAGCGCATAGTTGGCGCATTGTATCTGTCGTACCAGACCAAAAAGCTAAACCGCCATAGCTATAGTAAGTGGCGTTTTGCCACGTTGGATCTTGTTCCAAAAGCAGGACAGAAAAGCCTTGCTGAACTAATTCATAGCTTAAAGCTGCACCAGTAATACCTCCACCCACTACAATCCAGTCGTAGTTTTTCATACTTCAATGCCCTTTGTGTGGCGGATATTTGGCATTAGTACGTCTGACTAACCAGTAACAAATAGAAAGAGCAATAATCGCAGCTGCAAGTGCCAGTAGTTGAGAATCAGTAATTTTGCCGAGGTCGAGAATGATGATTTTGCGCGCGATCGCGATTAGAGATGTCACAATTACCATTTCAATTTGAATGATATGGCTGCTCAAGTAAGAAGTAATGTTTTGCGTAATTTCTAGAGCAATAAGAATATTTAAAAATAAACCAAATATTTTCAGCAGGCTAGCAGAAAAACTCCCAAGTTCAGAAGAAACTAGTATTTCTTTAGCTAAAGTCACGCCTAAATCTATAATTGAAAAAGCAACAACTCCTAACATTGCTAACGTTAGGAGTTTCGCGAAAAAATCTTCTACTTTATCGACAAAAACTAAAAAGTTGGGATTCTTGTTTTTATCTACTAGGGGTAATAGCAGCTTTTGCAGTAACTTCATTTGTTAAAAGTCAACAGCTAAAAATCAAGCCAAACGCTAGAGTTCCAACAAGCCAGGTGGCGGTGCGATCTCAATTCTTTTCGACTCTAAATCTACAACAGTTGCGATCGCCTTTACAAATGGGATCAAGACTTTTTTGGGGGAAGTCGGGAGTTGGGAGTCGGGAGTTGCGAGTGGTGTAGAATCATCAGGTTTGACTTTTGACTTTTGACTTTTGACTTCTTCGTTCTCTTGATGCAACTGTACTTCCAACAAGTCGTTCCCAGCAGGAATTACGTCTGTCACTGTACCGATGTTTTCGCCAGTTTCCTGTAAAAAGACTTCTAAACCGATCAAATCGACAACATGATATTCATCTTCACCTAATTGGGGGCGATCGCTTTCCGGTACGAGTAAGACGCAATCCCGCAGTGCTTCTGCTCGATCGCGATCTTCAATTCCCTCTATTGCTATCACGTACAATCCTTTACCAGGAATATCTCGTCCTTCGATTAATTCTACTGGTTCTAGTTCCGTTTTCCCTGGACGCAACAACCAACGCTGTCCTGGTTCGACAAATCTTTCGGGAAAGTCTGAATCGGGGTAGACTCTAACTTCTCCATCTAATCCTTGGGGTGCGACAATTGTACCGATCGCTAGCCAACCATCGGGAATTTGTGGTTTTGAGTTTTGAGATCTGGGTTTTTCGGGTGTTTTTTGAGGTTCCATAAAGATTTAATGTCACGCAAAGACGCAAAGGCGCTAAGAAAGGTTTTTTGTGTTATGTAGCTAGCTAAACAACGAGCGTACTATTGCTTTCAGCCTTTTATTTTTAACTTTTAGCTTTTAACTTTTGACTTTATTTAGCAATTTTCGCCTTTGCATAAACCCGTTCGGCTACTTTTGCCAGTCGCTGCATTCCAATCGCAATTTCTTCGTTGCTAGCAGTGAGGCTAATCCGCAAACATTGCTGCTTGTGAATCCAATCTTCACGCAAACCAGGGAAGAACGAACTACCAGGAACGACGATGACATTTTCTTGTTTTAGTTGTTGGTAAAATTCCCAATCTGTTAGCGGTAAGTCTTTTAACCATAACCAAGCAAAAATTGCTCCTTCACCGCGATGTAAAAACCAGGGAATATCAGGCATTGTCTGTTCTAGAGTAGTTTCTACTACATCAAATTTCTGTCGGTAAAAAGGACGGATCGCATTGCTAGAAATCTCTGCCAAAGCACCAGAATTAATTGCTAAAGCTGCGATCGCCTGCCCGTAACGCGAGGGATGAATGCACATATTTGTCTGGAAAGATTCCAGAATTTGAATTACCTTTTCATCCCCGATCGCAATTCCAATTCTTTCTCCTGGTAATCCTGCTTTTGATAAACTCATGCAATGGAGAATATTGTCGCCAAATACAGGAGTCATTTCAGTAAAATTCAAAGCTGGGAATGGAGGTGCGTAGGCAGAATCAACGATCACTGGAACGTTGTAAGGTGCTGCCAAAGCTGCAATCTTTTTCACTTCCTCATCAGTTAAAACATTACCCGTGGGATTGCAAGGACGTGAAAAAACTACGCATCCCGTCTCTTGATTAATTTTGAGTTGACTGAAATCGGGACGATACTTAAATCTATGAGCGGCTGAATCAATATCTAACGCGGGTTTATAAGCAATCAACGCTTCTGGTGTCAGACTCACACCACCATAACCCGTATAATCTGGACTCAGAGGTAAAACAATTTGCCTTAACTCCCCACTAAGAGAGTAGCCGCCAAAAGCATTTGCAGCGTAGAAATAAAGCGTCTGACTACCAGGAGTAATCAGAATATTGCGTTCGCTCAAGCTTAACCCGTAGCGGCGGTTGAAATCAGCTGCGATCGCGCTAATCAGCGGCGTGTAACCTTGACTCGATCCGTAACGACAGACGACTTCGCCATAGTCGGAACTAGCTAATAATTGTGCGGTACAGTCTCGCCACAACTGCTCTACCTCCGGCAAAATCAAAGGATTCCCTGCACTTAAATTAATAAACTCTTTGCCTGCGCCTGCTTGCAGTGTTTCAATAATATCTTTCATAATTGCCCTCACCCCCGTCAGGTGGGACATTTGAGCGCCAAATTTCGTCAGGGCAGGGTTCATAAGCAGATATGTAGCAGCAGATGTGTAGAATACTCTCTTAATTTAACCAAATTGGGGGAGTGGGGCGATCGGGAGCTGAGGAAGCGGAGGGAACGCAAGGTTGCTGAGGGAGTCCCGTGAACTGAGGGGCAGAGAGGCAGGAGAGACATCACGCACCACGCAGTTACCAATTACCCATTACCAATTACCCATTACCAATTACCCATTACCAAAATTAACATCTAGCAAAATTTTGTTAAAACATCCTTTATGTAATTTGACAAGCAAATCTAGAAAAAGTGTAAATAAAAACCTTAAAGTAGACATACCCGTATATGCTGAAAAGCCTAACTGGGATAATGTTAGCGAGCAATAAACTACCAGGTTTCTATCACCGAATCGAGCGTTAATTAGTTTGTATTGACATCGGTTTTAGAGCGAGAGTACACAAGCGAGTACTGGATTCATATGACGAATAAATCTGCGATCGCACCAGCGCAAAGGCTGAGCGAAAAATTACCCCTGCCACTCAAAAGATTGGCGGATCTGGCATATAACTACTGGTGGAGCTGGACGAGCGAAAGAATTTTCCTGTTTCAAAATATTGCACCGGAAGCTTGGGAACGCTACGGTCATAACCCTGTAGCTGTGTTGGAATCAGCTTCTTACGAACGCCTGACTCAATTGGCAGAAGACCCCTTTTACATCAAACAGGTGTCCCAGTTGGTGGCTGAGTTTGATGCTTATATGAATCAGCAAGATACTTGGGTGAGTCGAGTTGCACCGCAAATTTCACGAAGCAATCCAATTGCCTATTTCTGTGCTGAATTTGGGATTCACGAATCTCTCCCCGTCTATTCTGGCGGCTTGGGCATTTTAGCTGGGGATCACCTCAAATCTGCTTCTGACTTGGGCGTACCTTTGATCGGTGTCGGGTTGCTATATCGTCAAGGTTACTTCCGGCAGCGGCTCAATCGCAGTGGTTGGCAAGAAGATTATTATATTGACAATGTTTTCCAGCAAATGCCACTGGAATTGATGCTGGACGAACGGGGAGAAGCGTTGACCGTCGAACTGCAAATTAGACAGCGGATGGTCAAAATCCAAATTTGGCGGGCACAAGTGGGTAGGGTAAGTCTCTACTTGCTAGATACAGACCGCGAAGACAACGATCCGATCGATCGCTGGCTCACCGGACACCTCTACGGGGGCAACCAAGACACGCGAATTGCCCAAGAGGTTGTTTTAGGTATTGGCGGAGTCAAGGCGCTTACAGCCTTGGGCATTCAGCCCTCAATTCATCATTTGAACGAGGGACACGCTGCGTTTTGTACCCTAGAAATTGCTTGGCAAGAAATGGAGCGGACGGGGAAAGCTTTCTACGATGTGGAAGCATCAGTTCGCGATCGCTGCGTCTTTACCACTCATACCCCCGTACCCGCCGGACACGACGTTTTTTCGCCCGATTTAATGGACTCCCATTTTGCCCAATATTGGACGCAAATGCGGCTGTCGCGAGAGCAGTTTTTAGCCTTGGGCGCGAAAAGACTAGGCGATCCTTGGGAACCTTTTGGTATGACTGTCTTGGCGCTGCGGATGTGTCGTGCTGCTAACGGCGTGAGCGAACTGCACGGCAGGGTTTCGCGGCAGATGTGGACGGCTTTGTACCCCGATCGCCCTGAAGATCGCGTACCGATCGGTCACATCACCAATGGCGTTCACGCTCCCACTTGGACAGCTCCCCAGATGGCTGACCTGTACAATCGGTATTTGGGTGCAGATTGGCAGACACGGGCGATCGATCCGGCAATGTGGGCAAACGTCGATCGAATTCCCGATGAGGAATTATGGCAACGACATCAAGTTTTAAAAGAGCGTTTGATTGCCTTTACCCGTTACAGGATTAAAAAAGCCAGAATGGATCGGGGTGAAAGTAGCGATCTGGTTCACGCTGCCGATCTGTTGCTCGATCCTAATGCCCTGACGATTGGCTTTGCCCGTCGCTTCTCCCAGTACAAACGGGGTAATCTGCTACTACGGGATGCCCAAAGAGCATTGAAAATCTTTGGTAACGCTCAGCGTCCAGTGCAAATCGTCTTTGCTGGTAAGGCTCACCCCGCCGATGAGGAAGGTAAGCGGATCATTCAAAAATTGATGGAGTGGTGTCAGCACTCAGCGATTCAGCATCGAGTAGCGTTTATTGAGGATTACGACATCTACGTAGCCCAAAAACTGGTGCAAGGTGTGGATGTTTGGTTAAATAATCCTCGTCGTCCCCTAGAGGCTTCCGGTACGAGCGGGCAAAAAGTCTGCTTCAACGGCGGGATCAATTGCAGCGTCCTCGATGGTTGGTGGTGCGAAGGCTATCAAGTCGGAGCTGACGGTAAGGGAATTAACGGTTGGGCGATCGGTGAAGATGCCCATACGAGCAACCAAGAATTGCAGGATCGGATTGATTCTGAATCTCTTTACAAGTTATTGGAAGAAGAAATTGCGCCGCTGTACTACGATCGCGATGCCAATGGCATTCCGCATCGATGGATTCAAATGATGAAGACATCGATTAAGACGAATGCACCTCTGTTTAATACTGACAGAATGATCGCGGATTACGTGACGCGAATCTACGCTCCTGGTTGTGCGTCAATTTCTACGCCCAGTTTGGCTCAGGTGATTGTCTAGTTCGATCCCCCCTAACCCTCCTTAGCAAGGCGGGAAAATAAAGCCCCCTTTTTAAGGCAGAGCTGTTTTATTGTCAGGGTAAAAAAATTAAACTCAAATCTAGAGTTTGCAGAGCATCAGCCATGAACCTGATTGAACGCTTGAAACAAGTACCAGAGTTTCGTGCAGCCCGTGGTCAACGACATGCGCTGTGGCTAGTGCTGCTGCTAATTATTCTGGGAGCAATGATGGGTTACTGGGGGTATCGACCCTTAGCCGAATTTGTCGAGACCTATGGTGAACAGTTGCGCCGCAAGTTAAATCTGCCACAGGATACCAAGCTACCGTCCTATTCCACGTTTCGACGAGTCATGCAGCAACTAGATTTTCAGGCTTTAGCCACCGCCTTTAATGACTGGGCACAAACCTACAGTGAGTTAGAGCCTGGGGAATGGCTGGCAATGGATGGTAAAAGTATTAGAAGTAGTGTCAGCGACTACAGCCAAGCTGAGCAGAACTTTGTCAGTCTGGTGTCGCTGTTTTCTCATCAACGCGGCGTAGTACAAGCAGTGATGCCAATGGAGAACAAACTTATCAGCGAACAAGAAGTGGTACGTCTGTTATTGGCAGCAGTGGAACCTAGAGGTGTGGGGGTAACGCTAGATGCATTGCACACTCAAAAAAACACTTGAACAGATTATCAGGCAGCACAATGATTACCTAGTGTGTGTCAAAACTAATCAAAGACGATTGGATGAATGGATTGAACAACTGTGGCTCACCAGTGTGCCGTGTAGTATCTGCCAAGACCTTGAACAAAGTCATGGACGAATCGTCTCTCGTCGCATTTGTGTGTTTGACGACTTGGGAGAATTTGCTCAAGAATGGGTAGGACTGCAACGATGCATGAGCATAGAACGTCAAGGGATGCGAGACGGTCAGGCGTTTGCCGAACGCCAATACTACATTAGTAGTGTGGCAACGACAGCAACCGAGTTTGGGGCGATAATTCGCGGGCATTGGACTATAGAGAACCAACTACACTGGGTCAAAGATGTCACCTTCAATGAAGACCATGCACCCCAAAGGGGGAAATTTGCCGCTGCCAACTGGTCGATAGTACGCAATTTCTTTATCACCATTGCCCGTTGTTTAGGCTTCACCTCTATTGCTAGGGCAAAGCGCCAGTTGGCAAATCAGTTGGACATAATTTTTCCTCCCCTACAATGAAACAACCCTGCCTTCCGTCCCCCCTTAGTAAGGGGGGACGCCGAAGGCGGGGGTAGAAATAATGCAGCTTCACACAGAAACGGTATTAGATGTTTTTTAGCTAAAAAGGAAACTTATTATGACAACCTTAACTCAAGAAGAAATCAGGTTAGCAGCAGCCTTGAAACACAAAGCTCATTGGCGTAGGTGGGGACCCTATTTGAGCGATCGCCAATGGGGTACAGTTCGCGAAGATTATAGCTCTTACGGTACTGCCTGGGACTATTTTACTCACGACCAAGCGCGATCTCGTGCTTACCGCTGGGGTGAAGATGGGATTGCTGGTATTTCCGATAATCATCAAAGATTGTGCTTTGCGATCGCGCTTTGGAATGGCGAAGATCCGATTCTCAAAGAAAGGCTTTTTGGGTTAACAGGTAGTGAAGGGAATCACGGGGAAGATGTCAAAGAATATTACTTTTATCTTGATAATACCCCAACTCATTCTTACATGAAAACACTCTATAAATATCCGCATCAAGCATTTCCTTACGCTCAATTACTAGAAGAGAATCAACGCAGAAACCGCAACAATCCAGAATTTGAACTAATGGATACTGGCGTATTCAATGAAAATCGTTACTTTGATGTATTCATCGAATATGCCAAGCATTCTGCTGAAGAGATTTTAATTAAGATTCAAGTAGTTAATCGGGGATTAGAAGCGAAAACACTACATATTCTACCAACACTCTGGTTTCGCAACACCTGGTCTTGGACTAAAGATGAGAGCAAGCCGATTCTACAAAAGCTTGAATCTGGTAATGGTTTGAGTGTTATTAGTGCTTTTCACCCCACTTTGGGAAAAAGATATTTGTATTGTCAGGGGGAAACGGAACTTTTATTCACAGAAAATGAAACGAATAACGAACGGTTATTTAATTTTTCTAATGCTTCTGCTTACTTAAAAGATGGCATTAACGACTACATCGTACAAGGTAGAAAAGGGGCAGTAAATCCAGAATTCTTCGGCACTAAAGCTGCGGCTCATTATTTATTAACTATCGGTGCAGGCGAAACTCAAATTATTAAATTGCGACTTAGCAATCTTTCTCTTAGCCCCCCTTCTCAAGGGGGGTTGGGGGGATCTGATTGCCCCCTTTCTCAAGGGGGGTTGGGGGGATCTCCATTTGATACATTCGATGCCACATTTTCCACCCGCCAGCGAGAAGCCGATGAATTTTATCAGCGCATCACTCCTTTCCCACTAAGCGAAGATATGCTTAACGTGCAACGACAGGCATTTGCGGGAATGCTTTGGAGCAAGCAATACTACCACTATGTTATAGAAGATTGGCTCAAGGGCGATCCGGCTGCACCTCCACCGCCACCCGATCGCAAAAGAGCTAGAAATCACGAATGGTTTCACCTTTACAGCGACGATATTCTTTCCATGCCCGATAAGTGGGAATATCCTTGGTTTGCGGCTTGGGATCTTGCCTTTCACGCCATTCCTTTAGCAACAATCGATCCAGATTTTGCCAAGTATCAATTAGACGTGATGACGCGGGAATGGTATATGCATCCGAACGGGCAAATTCCTGCTTATGAATGGGCATTTGGAGATGTGAATCCACCCGTACATGCTTGGGCGACTTGGCGCGTTTACAAGCTCGAACAAAAGATTTACGGGCGCAGCGATCGCCTCTTTTTAGAGCGAGTATTTCAAAAGTTGATGCTCAATTTTACTTGGTGGGTAAACCGTAAAGATGTGGAAGGCAGAAATGTCTTTCAAGGAGGATTTTTAGGGTTAGACAATATAGGAGTATTCGATCGCAGTGCCGTTCTACCTACGGGCGGACATATCGATCAATCTGATGGTACGAGTTGGATGGGGATGTATTGCTTGAATATGCTAACAATCGCCCTAGAATTAGCACAAACTAATTCTGTATACGAGGATATTGCTACCAAGTTTTTCGAGCATTTCCTGTATATCGCTGATGCGATGAACCACATTGGCGAAATGGAAGCATCTCTCTGGGATGAGGCAGATGGATTTTATTACGATGTCTTACATTTGCCTAGCGATCGGCAGATTGCCTTAAAAGTGCGGAGTCTTGTAGGACTTATTCCTTTATTTGCAGTAGAAACAATCGAACCAGAAACGCTACAACAAATTCCAGGCTTTAAAAAGCGAGTAGAATGGTTTATTCAAAATCGCCCCGACCTTACTCAGAATATTGCTTGCATGAAATCTGAGGGAGTAGGAGAGCGAAGATTACTAGCAATTGTCTACCGCGACAAGCTACGGCGAATTCTCCAAAAAATGCTAGATGAAACTGAATTTTTGGGAGATTATGGTATTCGGGCAATTTCTCGCTATCATGCCGAACATCCATACATTTTTGATGTTAATGGCGCTCGATTTCGAGTCGATTACGAACCCGCTGAATCTAGTAGCGGTTTGTTTGGTGGTAATTCTAATTGGCGGGGTCCCGTTTGGTTTCCAGTAAATTTCTTGCTGATCGAATCCCTACAAAAGTTTTATTCCTATCTAGGAGACGATTTTAAAGTTGAATGTCCCACAGGTTCCGGTCAAATGATGACTTTGTGGGAAGTTGCTGCGGAATTATCCCAAAGGTTAATGCGGATTTTCCTGAGAAATCCGTCTGGCGATCGCCCCGTATATGGCGGAACCCAAAAGTTTCAAACCGATCCGCACTGGCAAGATTTGATTTTGTTCTACGAATACTTCCACGGCGATAATGGTGCGGGAATTGGTGCTAGTCATCAAACTGGCTGGACGGGTTTAGTTGCACAGCTAATCGGGCAGTTTGGCGAGTATGAAGGGCAGGATAAAGCGCCCTGCACTCCTGCTGGCAAGGCGATCGGATAACTTCTGTGTAGATATGAGTTACGACAATCAATTTCGTGAAAAAATTACTCAGGTAAGCATTACCATGATTTTTCTACTCGGATTGGATAGCTTGGCAATATGAGTCAGTTGGGAGAAGATGCTAATGGCTCCTCATCAGCAACAAAACATATTCTGATTAGGAGTAAGACGGTGACAGCACATATTCTTCTGGTTGAAGATGAAGTCAAACTAGCTCGATTCTTGGAATTGGAACTCAGCAGCGAAGGCTATCGCGTCAGCGTGGCACATGATGGAATCGCCGGACTGACGCTGGCGCGAGAGTCAAATTTCGATCTAGCAATTTTGGATTGGATGCTACCAGGATTAACAGGAGTGGAACTGTGCCGTCGCCTGCGTATCACTGGCAACAAGATCCCCGTGATTTTATTAACGGCAAGAGATGAGGTGGGCGATCGCGTCACTGGATTAGATGCTGGTGCTGATGACTACGTAGTTAAACCATTCAGCATTGAGGAATTACTCGCTAGAATTCGCGCCCATCTGCGCCGTAATAACGAACCAGACTTAGATTTAATGCAATTTGAGGATTTAAGCTTGAATCGTCGGACTCGCGAAGTGTTGCGCGGTCAGCGGGCAATCGAGTTAACTGTGAAAGAATTCGATTTGCTAGATTACCTACTGAGTCATCCGCGACAAGTATTTACCAGAGACCAAATTCTCGAAAAAGTTTGGGGATATGACTTTGTAGGCGATTCCAACGTGATTGAAGTTTACATTCGCTACCTGCGCCTGAAACTGGAAGAAAACAACGAAAAGCGTTTGCTCCATACCGTGCGTGGCGTAGGCTATGTCTTGCGAGAGTAATCTACCTCTCCCACTCTTCTGTAGGGCATGACCGTTTTTTCGCTTTGCTCAACTACTTGTGCCATTGCTAAAAGTTCAAGTAATTTATTTCCTTTTAAAATCAATCATACTCTGCCGATAAGCATCTGGTAAGCCAATATCAAAACACTTACCTTTAACTATATAGCCTGTCATTCCCTCTTCTTGGCGCAAACTATCGAGACAAGATGTTAATTGAAATTCACCCTGCTCGCGCAAGTTTTTATTGATATTTTCTTCTAAGTAATCAAAAATTTTGGCAGTAAGAACGTATAAACCAAATACGCCCAGAAACTCATCTGTTAGCATTCCTGCTACCCGTAAATTTTGCCGAGCGTATTCTATTGTAGGTTTTTCGTAAATTTGCGTTACAGACAAAATAGAATTGTTTTCTTGCCACGTCCCTGTAATACAGCCAGCTTTTTGAATAATTGCTGCTGGCATAACTGTTAGTCCAATAATACTTTGATGATTAAATTGGTGATAAATATCTACAATTTGCTTAGCACAAGATTTTTCAATATCTGATGCATAAATATGGTCGCCCAGCATTAATAAAAATGGCTCATTTTGCACCCAATCTTTAGCACAGAAGACGGCATGACCGTAACCTGCTTGTTCTGCTTGAGTCAGGATAACAATTTTTTTTCCTAGTTCCTGAAGATATTGACTGTATTCTTGGTTTTGTGGAGATAACTTCTGAAAAAGTTCCGGTTTGGGTGAAGTTTTGAAAAAATCTTCAAATAAAGTGCGATCGCCTGGTTGTACTACGATGCCAATTTCTTCTATACCCGCGCTGACGGCTTCTTCCACAATTGCCAGAATTGCAGGTTTAGCCCTACCATCGCGATCGATAATCGGAAAAAACTCTTTTTTAATCGCTTTGGTAGCAGGAAATAACCGAGTCCCAAATCCGGCGGCGGGAATAACTGCTTTTCTAACTCGATCTATTGACATAGCGGCATATCTTAGCAACCGTTGGGGAAATCTCTTCTATCGTAGTCGCCAAGTAAATTGAGATCGGGATACGAAAACAATTTCCCAGCAACTCGATTCTAATTTACCTTGACTTTAAAGCGAATGAAACCATAAGATCTCGGTGGTATTCCTGGCGGAGTTGCACTAGAGAGCGTGTCGTCTGCGTCATTTGTTTTGACAACATTGACCACAATTGCCCCATTTGTATTAGCAGCTGCACCAGAAGCGATCGCATTACCACTGGCATCGAATTTTTGGCACATGCTAGGAGTGCTAGGATCGCTGGGAGAATAGTAGCGTCCGCGATCGCCATCATTGATATTCGTCAAATATTTGAGATATTGGTTGGCATCTGGCTGCGAGGGATTATCTGGTGGATTGGGCAGAGTGACTTGGCTGGAGGGGTAGAGAACTAAGAAAATTCCCGTATCTTCTGGTAAAGCCCCTGCTTCCATTGGATGGGGGGAAGCATTGTTATACCCAGTTGTCACAAACGTTTGGTGTTCTGGAATAATATCGCAAATAGCTACACTCGTTGCAGCATTCTCACTTTCGAGAAAGTAAATCGTGTATTCTACTTCTTCTCCTGGTTTGACAAAACCGCCATCGATTCGCCCTCGCAAGTAGACATCAAGCGGTACAGCCCAATTCACATCCTCATTGAGATCGCCATTATTATTCGGATCGGTAGCAGAACCATCAAACCCAGAAACAGAAATGCCATCAATGGCAGTGATACGCTTGACTAGCGATAGATGAGGACTGCCAGTGACGGCAAGATTACCGCTGAATTCTGAAGTACTGCCACTTGGGGCGCTGGTGCAGAGGTCTACACAGGTGGCAGTAGCAGTGAGTTTGTCAGCGGTTGTGATTGCGTTTGGCAGACTGCTCAACGGAATCGAAAATTCAAATCGGTTCGTAGTATCGCTACCTTGGTTGAGACCATTTAACGGACTAGTGTAAGTACCAGTAGTCAGATCGGCATCGTCTGACGAATCTTCAATCAACGTCACCAAATATTCTTGCCCTTCACCAAAACCTGAAGGATCGGGTTGTTTGACAAAAAATTCGATTTTTGAGCCAGGGCGGGCAAAGCCTTTAACCACTAAGTTGCCACCTGAAAGCTTGGCGCTCTCTAGAATTGGAAAGTTAAATAAAGCATTTGCACCCGTATCGACATCACCACTGTCATTGGGTGTTACGCCATTACCCTCGCTACCACCACCCAAATCGATACCAAGTCCACCGTTGTTATAGATCGAGTTTTCAGTTATTTGGTTGCCCGTTCCCGCAGCAACAACAATACCATCACCTTGATTGTTTTTAATCGTATTTTGACCAATGAGATTGTTGCTTCCTAGGCGAATACCAATTCCAGCATCCTGAGTGTCATCAGGAGTGCCATTATTCACAATCTGGTTGCTACTCAGGTTGTTGTTGTTGTTTGTGGCAGTATGTAGCTCAATACCGTAACCTGGGTTGTTGATGATGATATTCTCAGTCACGAAATTATTACTAGCACCAACCAGTTCGACCCCATCAGCAAGAGAGTCAGCCACACCGTTATTGCGGATGATATTAGAATCAACGTGAACGCTAGCAGCACTATTTTGAAACTTTACGCCTGAGTTGTCGTTGCTGAAAATAGTGCTATTTTCTAGCCGCGAGTTATTTGCCCCCACACCATTGAAATAGACTCCCGCACCTGTCGTACCTGCACCGTTAGCACCAGTAATACCAATATTCTTAATAAAAGTATAGCTAGCTTGCACTTCTAGCCCTGGGCCTGCGGCGACATTGAGGACTATTTCCGGTCCAGTTGTGTCGTTAAATATAGGTGCGTTAGTGTCCCCAGTGAGAGCAGTTTGGCTTCTGGCATTAATACTGGTACGGTTAGCGTTAGTACTACCAGATGCATTCGCGATCGCAGGTAGGGCAGTGACTAAATTAATGGTTGCTACACCACCGCTAAACTGGTTGGGCAACCCTGCCCGTAAGCCTAGATGAACTGCACCATCCGAAATCATGAAAATACTCTCTTCCCTGCCAGAAAGCACTCCTACTTGAGCCAGACTCGTATTTTGCAGGGCATTACTGTTGATAATAAACTGGCGCAAGCTGCCCTGACCGGAATCTCTCGTGCTAACTATGGTGTCAAAGTTAAAGCCGAAGTCTATACCTGTAATATTACTAGTACCAGCATTGACTTGTGCGATCGATTGAGCGATAGTAGTAGCGGTGGTAAGTGCGGCTAAGGTCGTACTACCGTTACCAGCATCAACTAATGTTGGGTTTTCTCCACCCACCCGATCTGTAACCGCAGTTGCGGTTCCTGTAGTGGCATTGGTACGATAAGTCTGTACCGGAATTAAAGTGCCTCCCGAACTAGGACGGGTAGAGGTTATAGTACTGTTGACCACGCGCACCGTGTAGTTTGCATTTGCTGGCTGAGTGGTAAACGTATATGCACCACTAGTATCGGTAGTAGTAGAAGTAATGAAACCACCTGCGGCATTGTATAACTCTAACCCGCACGTTGGGGCGGCGGATCGTGCCTGTAGCGAAGCCAGAGGATGTAGCTGAATTATTAGCAGTCGTATAGTCGCGTCCTGCATTACCACCGTAGTTGACATCTTCAAAGACCGTACCAGAAATCGATACACTTTGATTCAAAGTTACACTAGCGCGATCGTCTTCAGTCACGTTATTGTTATTGGGCGTGGAATCGGGATCGGTTTGTTCGCTGGCATTGACTTCAGCAATATTAGTGATGGCATTAGTAGTGTTTACTGTCGCCACAATCTGAAGCGTTGCAGTAGCACCTTTAGGAATTGTCCCTATATCCCAAATACCCGTACTAGAAGTGTAAAATCCGCCGTTGTAATCGCTGGCATTGAGATAAGTAGGAGTAGTACTGCCGAAAGTGACAGAGGCGCTAGAGGAGACGTAGGTTAGTCCCGCAGGTAAGAGATCTTTAACCTTGACAGTTGTAGCATTATCAGATCCATCATTTTTAACGTTAATAGTAAAAGTAACGTTCTCACCTAAATTAGGTAGCGATTTGTTGACTGTCTTAGTTAAACTTAAATCTGCTGTAGTAGCAGGAGTCACATTAATATCAATATCAGATGCAGGTGGAATTTTGTAAGTTGTATTGTAGTGATAACTACTACCGGATTTATCATACACTAAACTAGAAACGCCAATTGTTTGACTTTGAGTACTGATAATTTTTACTTTGTATTTTGTAGTAAAGTCGTCGCCAACTTTTCCCCCCGTATAGCCATCTGGTATACTCGTGTTATCGCAAGTTGAATAAAAACTAGAGCTAGGATTTGCATCCCAACCGCAAGCATCACCATAAATAGAATTATTAGTTGCGCCAGAGGGTTGCGTGTAAGTGGTACTAACTTTGATAACTTGAAAAACAGTATTGGGAAAGTTAGTAGCAAACACTAACTGCTCGTAACCTCCAGTAGCAGTTTTACCAGTAACCGTATAATCTACAATATCTCCTGATTGTACGTTAGTTGTACCTGTAAAAGTCAAGACTTCATTACGGTTCTGCTCGACTAATTCTTCAACATACAAATGGCGAGGTTGGGGAGTGGTAATTGTTGCTAGTTGAGTGCCGCTTAAATCTTTGCCAGTTGCTTCAATATAATATTCTCTATACTTTTCATAAGCAAATGTAGTGCGCTGAATTTCAACGTTGAAATAAAAATCCGTACAATAAGATGGCGTTGTACCAGTATTGCCAATATTGTGAAATGTTGAACCACTACCACCAGCGGGTAAATAATTAATATTCAGAGTATTCAGCCCAAGAATAGAAATATAAGCACTACCCGTTCCCGAACCAAGGTTAATCTTTGCTTGAACATCTTTAGCAGCAGATGTACCGAGATTGCAAACCCTTGCGCCAATATTATAAACATTAGGTCTTTCAATAGTAGGTTTATTACTATCTAGACCTATTATGTTCCAAGAAATTGGCTTTATTTGTAAGTTAGGAGTGGCATTTACTTTCAGGGGATAACATAAGAGTAATCCAACAATAGTTAAAGTAATTGGAGCAATATTTTTTATAAATGCCAATCTATTTATCATAATTGCAAAACTATTTCATAAGTTCATAAAATTAGAGCGATCGCGCGATTTTATGAGCGGCAAATCAATTTTTGAGCTAATCTCAGAAAGCTGTTGAGAATTAACTTAAAAAATTCAACTTTGGTACGATAACTATTACGAGATACCAGAACTAATTTTGCATCAAAAATACGATTGTAGTGACTTATAAATAGAGTAAAAAAATGAAAGTTGCGATACCGAGGAGCCAAATTGCAGATCGATCGCGATCCACCAAACTAATTTAATATCTTTAACAGCACATCTTAGTTGTAAGGTTGCAAGCATTGTGACTTTTAGGCAAATAGAACTAACAAGCAATCTTATGAGTTAGAATGCCTAGGTCGTTTCAAGTATCCTTCAGTACAGCAATGCCTATGTAGGATATACCTACATAGGCAAAATTGTGTATGGATGTATTCCAAAATTCTGCATTCGCTCTAGAACTGTGTATATTTAGAAGCGATCGCCTGTCGTAAACTTTGCTGCTACACTTTTCTCATTGCACCTTAGCCCGAAAACGAACGAACCCGTATGAACTGGCTGGCGTACCTGCACCAGTAGCATTAGGTAAGCTACCTAAATTAACTACAATTGCCCCATTGGTATTACTACCTTGACAATTAATATTAGGGTAAACAGTACTCGGCTCAACTCCTGGAAAAAAATACGTTGCGGCATCTCCATCACTGATATTTGTTAACGATTGAATCGTCCCGTTATATTGCCAGAGAATACCTCTATCTGCTGGCAAACCCATGCTATTAGCAGTGTAACCACTGTTGAAGGTATCAGCGACAAAATTGGTATTAGCAGGAATGCGATCGCAAAAAGTTGTATTGTTTGCTATATTAGCGCCATCTGAAAGAAAATAAATTGTATATTCAATTGTATCTCCAGGCTTGATAGTATCAGAAACTTTTCCTTTTAAATAGTTGGGCGACCATCTAACATTACTATTATCATTTAGATCGGTAGTAGTTGTAGGGTCAATAACATTAGTAAAAATTGTTGTATTAATAGCTGTAATTCGTTTAACTAAGCGCAGTCGTGGTGCTATGCGAGTAATAGTTGGATCGTCTGCTGTAGAAGTATCTGGATCGTTGCTATTAAGATTAGGAAAGTTACTGCCAGAAACAAGTGCATGGTTAGAAACTTGAGTGATACCATTAGGTAAAGGATCGTTGACCTGAATGCGAAACTTTACTGTAGTAGTTTCCGAGGCAGCCAAACTTCCCCCTGTTGTAGCATTCGCTCCTGTCCCTAAACGAAAAATCAGCTCGGAGCCGTTGACTTCTGCTTGGTCATCTGCTGCCCCATCAGTTAGAGTTATGGTGTTAGTGCCTGTAGTAACTTTCAGACTACCAGCAATGTAAGTCGTGTTTGCTGGAATCGCATCTATTAACACTACACTATTGATTGCTATGTTCGTGCTAGGGTTAGTCACAACAATTCCATACTCCAAAATGTCCCCTGGAGTCACAGCTTGATTTGCCAGAGGCATTGTACCTCCAGAACCATCACTGTCAACAACTAGCACGTCCGTTTTGGTTACAATAGGAGAAGTACCAAATATAAAAGTATCAGTAACAGTATTGGTGTGATAATCGCCAGCAGTTGTATTTGGATCTGTTACATCCAATGGAGTTTTAGCGGTAACTGAATTCGATAAGTCTCCAAAATTAGAAACAGTACCCGTGATGGTAAAAGTTGCTACTGCATCTTTATTCAGCGTTAATGTTGTATTAAGATTATTACCCGAACCACTCGGCGCACCACAAGCATTGGTAAGACTACCAGCAGCATTATTAGTAATCGCACACGTCCAATTCACATTAGTGATAATGGCAGGAATGTTATCAGTAACAGCAATATCGCTGGTATCGCTGGGACCTTTGTTGGTTACGGTAACTGTATAAGTAATTTGGTTGCCAACCGCAGCATTGGGAAAACTATGTGTTTTCGTTACTTGCAAGTCAGCTTCTCGGAGGATAATTCCACCACTCTCAACTGAGACAGAGGTAGATGGCACACTCGTCCAAGTATCAATTCCCTTATGGTTCCCATAACCGTTAGTATAACTAAGTCCATACTTATGCTCTCCCAATGTACTATCAACTCCACCCAAAGCATTAAGAGGAACGGGTTGGCTACCGACAACAGTTAAACTTGAATGGCCATCATTGTAGTAAACAATTCTGCAACCTGCTAAAGGATTGTCTGAGTCACAATTTAGTCGCTCAATCTTAATGCCATTTAAGTTACTTTCGGCATCTAGATAGGGAAAATGAACTTCACCAATATTAGCTGTTACTGACATTTTGGCACTATAGCCAGAGCTGTTAGCTGATACAGGGTTTCCTTGCCCATCCTTACCATCCCACACGCGGCTATTAGCTCCAACTACAGCAGCTCCAGATAAGATAATATCGTTGGGATCTTCTATATTATCATTGTCGAAGTCTAGAAAAATTCGGTAACTACCAGTTACTCCGACATTAAATTTGAAGATACCACCTAAAGGAGAAGTACCCGCTTTACCAGGAGTATTTGCTTCTTTACCGATAAATGAAAAGTTAGTAGGTGCAGAGGGAGGAGCAGCTTCAGGTGAGTTCAGCCAGGTCGAACCATTTGGTGAGGAATAGTTCCCATATGGTAGTTGTGAACTAAGTCGATTGAAGAAGATTTTATTAGTTCCACTTAAAGAACTATCAACTGCATCTGTACTTTTGAAAGTATCATCATCATTCAACTGAATGGATCTATATAACGCAGGACCATTGGCTCCGCTAGTAAAGCCTTTTTTATTAGACAAAAGAATGAATGCATAAGGATCTAACCCGTTGAAGTCTACTGAATATAAAAAACCATCAACAGTTTTAATATAGACAGCAGAACTGAGCGATCGCCCACCACTCCCCATGTTCAAAGCCAAATAGTTAGCAAAAACTCGTCCTGGAATAGCTTGACCTCCTTGAGCAATCGGCTTGTCGGTCACAGTCACATCCCACGCTGCAACAAAAGTGTCACTCGCTCCTGGAGCAGCCCAATCAGCGCCAGCAGTTCTTGGATTTGGGTTAGTCAGCGTTCCTGTAGAATTGGGGCTGACAAAATCTATTTCCCAAATTCCATCTGCTTGAGTGCTTGTGACTGTACAGGGAATATAGCCACCTGAGAAAGGACCTTTCGTTTCTTCGGTACGATTGTTAATTTTACCTGCATTATTACAAGTGCCTGAAGTAGTATTAGCAGCAGCAGTTGGAAAGCGATAATTGATAGTACCTTTATTACCTGTTATTGTACCGTTAACACCCGCAGCACTAGAGCCAAGATTGATTGTTTCTCCGTTCTTAACAAAAACTTTAATCGTAGTTTTACGCTGAATTCCCGCAGTTTTACTTGAATTAGCGGAGTTGAGAGAATATTCTAAAAAAGGTCTATCTCCACCACTACTAGTCAAATTTATACTACCTTCAGCTTGAGCTGGTCGAGTCCAGCAACCGAGAATACATAAAATGAAAGCAAAGCTACCAATTAATTGCTTTTGGTAGTGGTTTGAAGTTGCAATTCTCTCAGATTCTAGAAAACAAATTTTTTCGATTAACTGTTTAAATAAAAGTTTCATAATTACACCAGCTTTTGTCTTCAATGCAATAGCTGCGAGCAGACTATAGCCGCTAGCTTGAAATTACTGGAATTACTAGAATGTAGATGTATTGCGATCGCTGTTTCATCAAACTTTTGTTTGCCAAACTTTAGAGTACCCAGAATCGAAAACAACTTAACTTCTGCCATAACTACTCACCTCGCAAACGTACTGGGATTGAAGACATCCGATCTAGCTGTGACTGAATTTGAGTTGATTTCTCCTCATCTTCTAAAACGGGAGTAGGAGAGATCGCCTCTGAATTTGCTTGCGGCGGAGTCAAGCTACTTTCGCCCCCCTTTTTAAGGGGGGTTGGGGGGATCTTTCTAGATGGCTCAGATGAGCGTTTCGCTACAGGTTGCACTTTAGATTTTGGTAGTGCAGGCAAAGGCTTTTGCAAGCCAAAACCATCAAACAATTCATTCAATTTCACGGTTAAACCAAAATAAGCCCCGCCAGCAGAACGAGAACCGCTAAAATCGTCATCGTTCACATGACCAAAAGCGTACCCTGCCGATAACCGCAGATTTGGTGTCAGGTAGTAGCCTGCTTCAGCGACAAAACCTGTCTCGCTACGATTTTCTGAAGGTTGATTAATCCACCGCGCCTCACCGACCAAATCGATTCTATCGTTCAAGCGATAAGTTGCTCGTAATTGTGCCAAATTGACCGTACTAGAATTAACTAAATCTTCTGCTAAGTAAGACGTGCTGTGGCGAATCGCATACTTGCCGTAAAGTTCCCAGCGCCAGTCAGGAGCATAAATAGTTTCTAGAGCAAAAGTATGGTCTTTGGAACCCGTACCGCTGCCGAGTAAAATCGTATCGGGAATCGTTGAGGGATTTTTGCGATATTCGTAACGTAACAAAGCATTAAATTTATCGTTCTTGGGGTCGCGATATGCTAGACCCACTTTTAAATTAGCTGTATCTCCCAACCCTGAGAGTCTTTGGTTAGACGCATTAGCCTGTTGGTAGCGCACCAAACCCGTCAGTGCTGGAGAAATTTTCCCCGTTACATCGGCAGAGATAACCGTATTAGAACCACCAGAAGAATTCCGATGCTCGTAGCGGGTGCTAGCTTTAAAGTCAGAGCTAGGCGTGTATGCTAAGCCAATATGGTAATTATCGCCTGAGTCAACGCCAATCGAAGAGGCACTTTGCCCCGCTGTAAAAGGTTGCGCGAACTGCTTGCCCGCTCCAGTCCGGTTGAAGAAACTACCAAATACATGTTCGTATCCTAAGTCCAGCTTTAATCCAGGGGCAATTGTCAGACCTTGTTTTATCCCGATCGCGCCCTGTGTCGTCATGCCGTCACCCCCATTTAAAATGGAGTAACGCCCATTTAGCACGGTATCTGAACCAAATTTGCGTTCGCCAATAAAATCGAGACTGGTAATTGAGTTACCATCATTTTGACCGCCAGTATAAAACTGCTGTGCCAAGCGAATGCTCAGATCCGGTGCGACTTTCCAATCTAATCCTAAAATTGTCCGGTCTGGATAAACAGCATCTTCTTCGTTAGAAAGAGTCAGTTCATTTTGGGCTAAAAAGGTCAGGGTGTCTGTTAAAGGCAGCTGGAGACGCGATCGCAATTGGTCTGATGTACTATTTAAAGCATTCGGTTCGATCCGGTCTTCCCGATGTCGATGCACCCAATCTACTGTGACGTTGGCTTCACCAATTTGCTGTTGCACTCCGGCTGTAATCGTCGTCAGCGAGTTATCGACGTTACTACCTGGAACCGCCTCAGTACGGGGCGAAAATAAATCGGTAAAATTATCTAATGGTTGAGGTGCTACACCACGATTATCTTCATGGTCATACTGCAACCGGACATTAGTTTTTGCAGCAACCTGTCCTGTAACCTGTGCCCCATAACGAGTTTGCCCTGGTACAAAGCTAGTTGTAGCATTGTTACTAAAGCCTGTATCGGTAGAGCGAAAATAAGCCCGACCCTGAATTCCTTTGGTAATTTCTCCCTCTGCTTCTAGTCGATAAGCCGAACCGCTAACTTCTCCCATCATCTCGGAATCATTTTGAGAATGGGCGTATTCAGCAATCAAATGTATTTTGTCACTTATAGCAATTTGCGCGTCCGCACCGTAAAGTTCAAACTCGCGAATGCCGTGGTCTTCTTTTAAGTATGTTGCACCGATCCAACTTTCATAATTAAGTTGTCGCGAGATGTTGTACTGGACTCTGCCACCGTAGATGCGATTGTCTTTTTCTTGGCTCTCATACTGATAGGTAGCAATCACTCGCTGCACCAAAACTTGTCCGTTGTCATCTACACCCGTGCGAAAAATTGGCTCGCGAAACAACAACGTACCGCGATCGTAGTCGATATCGTAGTCCGTACCCCGAACGAGTTGTTGCCGTGCCAACACCGTGCCAGGGCGATTTAGTTCTTCTACTTCAATCGAGATGTTTTCACTTCCAGGTACGAGCAAGCGCCGCGAGAGGAAATAAAAACCGCTCGTACCATCGGGAGGAATAGTGTCCCGCTGGAAACCTTCGACGTTATCGCCATAAAATAGCGAGAGTTGAAAATCTCCTAGATTGTAATTTGCTTTGAATCCGTGCAGGTTACGAGACGTAGCAGTATATTCTTGTGACGAGCGAGCGAACTCTTTTGTATCGTAGTCGCCCCACATCACATAGTCAGGTTCAGCCCCAGGAATAGATGTCGATCGCTCGAAGCGCAGATACAAACTATCTTGAGAAGGGGTAACAGCCTCAACTTTAGAACTATCGCCGTAGACGGGATAATTGCGATCGCAGACTTGGTAATCTCGAAACAGACCAGAAGTCCCGTCGCATTTTTGGTTCAAAGTGCGATCGCTGTTATACGCTCCCGTAAACAACCATTCACCAATTTTTCCCGTGGCAAAAACAGCTGTATGAAAACTCAGTTCGGTACGGTTGTCTTCGTCGGGGGGCAAAAAGTCGCGAAAACTCTTGTAAAAATCAGTACCTCTAGCACCCAAGCGCAAGTCAATTACACCTGTAACCAAACTAGAACGCAGATTAGTTTCAAATTGAAATTGGGTAAATGCTTCTAATTCAAAAGCTTCAGCGCGAATTCTGACTGTTTGAGCTTGTAGTCCAGAACGCAGCTGGGCTGTAAATTCTCCTTTGCGTGCCAGTACTTGAAATCCTTCGCGATCGGGCTTAGCATCCGTACCGACAAACTCCCCAGCACTAGCTGCAAGAGTCACGATCGCATCTTCGTTGGCGCGATTGCCTTTGTCATCGAGTAACTGCCCCTGAATCGTAGCTGTCGAACGTCCATCGGCGGGAATTCGCGACTCTTGAGTTTGGACGGTTATTTGCTTGGTATTACCGCGCACGTATACTTTAATTGCCGTCGATTCTCCCGCGCGATCGCCAGTCTTAATTTTAACTGTGAGATTATTTTCTCCCTGATGCAGTGGTACGCCATACCATGTCTGCGTTACTGAATTCGTCGTGTTGTTTGTCTCTGTACCACCAATTAAGGATGAATCGACTAATTCGCCATTCACTGACAGTTCCACGGCAATATTTAAGGGATACTGCACAGTCACCGTAGTAGCTGGCACATCCAATACTTCATTCGCTCGCGGTGAGAAAAATTTTAGATCGCTTGAGGTTGGGGTGGAAGTTATTTGAAGATCGGTATTTTCCGCATTTGGCGGTTGACCTTGTTCCCGCAATGCCACCAAATAGTTAGCATACTTCTGTTCAGCCTCAGATTGCGGTAGATTCTGGGATGGAGCGTTAGTATTTTCAATAGTATTTTCGATCGCATCTGGTGGCGCTTCTGGCAAAGAGAGCAATGCTACTTCAGAATCAGGAAAATCTGTGACTGTCTGTTCTCGATCTAAGGCGATCGGTAATGCCACTACATCGTTACCGAAATCTGGTGTAGATACTGTTGCTGTTTGAGGCAAGAGGAATGCCACCAGCAATTGTTGCAACTGTTGGTCTGTTTCTGAAGCTGGTGTTGCAACTGTTTCGATTGGCAATGCTGCTACGTAAGTGCCAAATTCCTGCATATTCTCCGCAGGTACAGATGGTTCAGGTGGGGCAAGTAATGCCGCGATATAATCGTGCCAGCGTTGTTCGATCGCCGATGGCTGTACTTGCTTCGGTTCGATTGGTAATGCTGCTACGTAAGTGCCAAACTCCGTTCGAGTTGGTAGTGTTTCAGTTTTAGCAGTTTTAGGTAGGATGAACAAACCGATCGCGTTAACTGTAGTCATTACCAGGAAGGCACTGAAAAATCGCGTTCTCCAGCTCATTTAGGCTTGACCTCCTCAACCACGGGCGTGACGGCAAAATTCATCCTTGCCATTCCACCTGGTTCTAAATGCACTAAACGAGATTGACTGTTACGCTCGATAAAACGGCGGTTAGTAGCCAAGGTGTAGCCAGGGACGCTACTGAGGTCTAACACTCCGGTGCGATAACCAGAAATAACGTTAGCAACGGAGAATAGCCCTCCAAGATCGGTAGTAATACGGTTGCCGTCATCCATGAAAATTACAGCATTGGGAACTCCTGGTTCTCCTGGCTGCTGTTCGCCGTCAAAGTTTTTATCTACAAACACCCGTCCGATCAGCGTGCCGCAATCTGATAAGATGCCTGGATCGATCCGCAGCCTGTGAATGGTAGGACCATCTTTTACTGTTTGGTTGTTGTCTGTGCGCTGTCCGGTTACGTTTGCTAAGTTTTCACCCGTACCGCGAACTGCATCAGCCGTAAGAACTACGGCATAAGCTATACTCAAAACTTGTTCGTTGGTAGCGTTACTCGGTAGTTCTATTCCTTCTACACGTAAAGAGATCGTCCTGCCATCGTGACTAGATGACATTGCCACTGAAGTTTTGCCTAACTCTGCGCGCACGGATTTGGGTAGAAAGGTAAAGCCGAGAGGTAAGGTATCGGTGACAACGATATTTCTCAACGGACTACTGCTGAGATTTTTGACTGAGAGACGATAGATAACTGTATCTCCAGGCTGAGCTGTGGCGCGATCGCCTGTTTTTACCACTTGTACTTCTTGGGCTTGACAGACGCTGGTATTTAAATCCAAAACGGCTAAAACTAGCCCGATCCGTTCGGCATTTTCAATATCAATAGTGCCGTTAACAGACGTGCGATTATCGGTAGCACTAATTGGTTTGCCATCTAAAGAGGTAGCGGTATAAGCAACAACTTGCTCGTCTCGTTCTCCAATCGTCAGCCTGATGCGGCGTTCGTCATAAATTGATTTATCGGGGGGACGAATTAATAAGATATAAGTTTTACCGCGATCTAATTGACCGCGTTGAGGATCGAGCAAGAAATTATAAGTACCTTCTCTGCCATTAGTCAGGAAAAAAGGATTGCTATTTTCTGTATTTGGTTCTAGCCCTCTAGGGATATTATTATTAGAAATATCAGGAAATTCTGTACGAGTCAGAGCTACAGCTTCTGCAATTTCCGTTCCTGTCGAATCTTGAGAATTTGCTTCGTACAAACCAATACTAAATCCTGTATAATCTGGCAAGGTTTCACCAGCGCAACCAGTCACTTTTCCTAAAGGATCGATCAAACCTGCTGCAACTGAGGTAGAAATTTGATTAGTTATAGTTTGAATTGATTGGTTCTTATCTGATTTATCGTTAGTAAACTCATAACTATAAGTTGCTTGATTAGTAATTTGAACTGCTACCCCTGCTTGAATAAGACCAGTTAGTAAAGTTTGTAAGACAGCTCCAGCTAAAAGAGCTGTTGCTATTGGTCGCAACCAATAATTAAAAAACCGATTTGGAGGTTGCATTTGCTTTCGACTAATTATTTTTTCGCTCGTAGTTAGAGAACGAACTGATATTGAGTTAGGTCGCGTGTGTTAGCGATCGCTTGTCTTTAAGAGGATATCGAGCAGTATTGTTCTAACCTAGTAGAGTTTTTAGATCCCACCTGCCCCCTCTTTAAGGGGGGTTCCAACTTTTAAGTTTCCTCTTATTAAGAAGAGATACAATCTCTTAAAGTCCCCCTTTTTAATGGAAGATACCAACTTTCAAAGTCCCCCTTTTTAAGGGGGATTTAGGGGGATCGATGCTCATTTACAAATTTCGACTTCCGCGCAAACGCGACTGCCGACTTCATTTCACCTTGACTTGATAAGCCGCACTCAGCATTTTGCTAGAGTCAACTGCTTGTTCAAATTTCCAACGAATATGAGTGTAAAGTTCTGCTGGTGCTGGCTGAATTTTAACTTTACCATCAGCCATTTTGACTTTTACAATTGGTTTTGCGACAAAACTCTTGCCACGATCGATGCTGTAGGTAACTGCAACCCCAGGATGGTTGACATTGACAGAGTTCAAAACATATGTTGTTTGTTTGGGAATCGGTTGAGTTAAGACGAGATTTTTGACTGGGCGATCGCCACTGTTAGCACCACGGACGGTATAACGAATTACGTCCCCTGGAAAAACCGTCACTTTACCTTGCATTGCTTGCCAAGATACTTTTGGTTTGCCCTGTGCGTCTTTCTGCATAACTTGCTTTTCTGCCAGCAGATTTAGCTGTACGGGGCGTTGAGTTTGAATGTTTTGAACTACTGCGCTTGGATGCTGTTCGGCAGCAGAATTCACGATTCGATCGCCCAGAGGTGCAGACAACAATACTGCGGCAGCTACGCCAATCATTGACAAATGTTTCATTGTGACAGTCTCCTGATGATTCAATTCCATCAATTAATTTGCCCATTCAAGGCATGTCTCTAACAGAGAGGTAGGGATACTGTAAAATCCGATCCCATACCCCTCAGCCGAGGTTAATAGTGCTACTTCACTAAACGCTGGAACTTGAATGTTCCTGTGCTGCTCGGAGCTAAACTACCGATAAAGTTGACATAACCAGTATTTGTCAGAGCTTCAGGTACGCCAGTACCAGGTGTTGTCGTGTTAATTACACTGTTGTAGAAGCTGACAGTTCCCAGCGTCACCTCTGCCTTAGTCATGACATGAGATGTGTTGGCAGCCCAGTTACCATTTGTACCTAAACCATCTTCAAAGATTTTCAGGTTACTAGCATTCAATAGCTGGCTACCGCTACCACCAGCAGAGGCAGGAGTTGAGATATTTTCGTAAGAGATCCGATACTCAATTGTCCAACCTGGTTGAGGTCTGGCAGGGTTTTTGGTAAACTTATCTGAATCTGCGATCGCCACACCATCTTTATCTACGCCGATCGGAGTACCAGATGCATCCAAAATCCGTGCTTCTTTCGTCAGCTTTACAAAGCCCGTGTATACGCGATCGATCTTCAAGTTGAAGACACCTTCAGCTGTGAGATTACCTGTATTCCGGTCAAACTCGTTGTCATTGTCTTCATCCACAAATGCCACAACTGCTACTGGATAGGCTGCATTTTGAGCCGCGCCATCGCCAAGATTGACTGTTACTGTGTAGTTAAGGCTTGTATTACCGCCGAGCGTAGAGATTCTGACTGGCGTATCAGTGGTGGTAAAGGTAGTACCATTCCAGGTATAAGTTGCAGATTGCGCCCCTGCACCCGTGCCATAGTCGATTTTGACAGTTGTACCAACTGGTAAGGTTGTATTCTCACCGTAACCAGTATTGCGATCGTTCTGGTCGCCAGCAACATCATTCGCTACTAAATCGGCTTGTGCGGCAGGAATTGGTTTCAGCACTACGTTGTTAATCCCGCCAGAGTTGGGATTTCTTACCGTATTGTTGAAAGGAAGAGCAGGAGTCTCAATATCCGTAAGTGAGGCATCAGGATCTTTACCTGCTGGTAGCGCGATCGACTGGTTTACGAAGTCAGTTTGAATAGATGTCGTTCCTGGAGTGACTCCTGGACCTGTTGCCCCTGGAACTCCTCCAGGTCCGTTCAATATATTACCAACTTCGGTAATCGAAATTAAGTTAACCTCACCGTCTTGACCTTGACCCTGGTTGCTGCTGGAGTTGTTAGTGGTCTGGCTACTGGGGTCTGAACCGTAGGTAGCAAGGGCTATACCATCATCTACAGCAGGATCGAAACCGCCTGCGCTATTTGAGTGAGGACTTGTACCGTCACTATTGAAGTTGTTGGGCTGTTGGTCGCCGGATTCATCGTAGATGATGCGGGCAGGATCGCTATCTCCCTGAGTGTGACCGAAGACTTGAGCAATGTTGAGAATATTACCGCCAGTAAAGCTTGCAACTGTCCTTACCTGGAATTGGAAGCCATTTGGATCGGCAAGTGTAGAACTTCCAGCTGCCATTGTGCCAGTCCGAACAATACCAACCCGCTTCACCGCATTAGCCGCATTCTGATCCGCAGGTGCGGTTGTTGTCCAAGTGGCATTGATGGCAGTAGCATCAGCTGCATTAGGATCGCTGTTGCTGTAAACTACAGTCCAGCCTGACGGCGGTGTTGGTAGATAATCAGAGTCAAGTACTGTATTCTCAGGAATGACATCGGAAACTAGAATCACTGGGTTAGCAATGCCCACGATTGGGGCAGTCAGATTGGTTCCCTCTAAAATACCTGGAGAGACGGTAGAGCCAGCAGGAGCAGAAGATTCAACGCGCAAGTCTAAGCGATATCGGATCTGGTCGTCATTGACTGCTGAGGTATTAGGAGTGTGGAGAGAGCGAGTCTTGAGTACAGTTGCTAGGGCGCGAGTAGTTACTGCTGTGGCTAAATTTCTAGACTGGAATGCCGCTGCTTCCCGTTCCCCGTTGGCAGGAAGACCGCTCGTATTACCGCTTTCTGTTATGTCAGAAGTACGAACGTCGTCATCTTTGTCAGCAGCAGCACCACTACCATCACCTGTGTTTGGAATGTTCTGGCGATTCTGTTCTATAGGTATGGGAGTTGTGTTGTCTAGAGTATTACCGAATTGCACGCTAATCGGTTGAGTGGCAACGGTTTCTGAAACTGTGACCGGAACTTTTACTAAGATATTCTTGGTAGCATCAATCGCACCAGTGAAAGTACCAACGTAACCTCCTGCATTGTTGATGGCAGTGACGAATGCAGGGTCATTGGTTTTAACCCCATCATCAGGAACGGCAACTGGGTTAGTCAGCGTGTATCCGTTAATCTCATAAATATAAACATGTCCAGCGTGAGTACTGTCAGGAGCGGCAATGGTTGCAATCTGACCACCTACAATGCGATCGGCATTCAGTTTAGTCTTACCTGGAATGTAGATAGCAGTGGTGTCGTTACCAACGTTTGTAATTGTAAACTTGAAGTCTAAGATATCTCCGGTAGATACACTACCTAAGTTTCTGTCATCGACTCCAGAGCCAGCAACAGTGATACCTGCAACTTCTGCTACGATGATGCTGACTTCGTTAGAAGTTGCATTTAAAGTTGTGCTTGTGTTGTTGGGATCTTGATAAGTAGCAGTTGCTTTGTTTTGGATCGAAGTGCCAGCACCCGTAAGTGGGTCAGTCGGTACAGTCTGCGCCAGAATAGGTGCAGTCATATTAAAAGCGCCGCCCATCATGAGGGCAGCTACGAGCAGTTGACGATAGAGACGTTTTGTTTGAGTTTTCATAATTCCGCTAGTTGAAATCTTCAATAACTAACCACTGTCGGGTTAGTCTCACACCGTTAGACAAATGGACATAATTTTGTGACTGAGGGCTTTTGGATCAAAATGCTAAAAACCCTAATTTGAAAGCTGTAACAAAATAAAAGTTATCGAGAAATCTCCTTCTTTGATTAAGCAGCTAATCTCTCTTGAGATAGATGTCGATTTGTTGGATTCACTACAAAATAATCCTGGCTGAGATAGTCTTGAACTACCTGAAGACAAATACGGAACTTATTTTCAACATAGATACTTCAATCGCCTCTGAAGTACATGGAAATGCACTCAGATAATGGCTTAAATTCAGTGGAATTACTGACAGTTTTGATTCGATGTCTGCGTAGTGATGCAAATTGAACGATCGCTCGCCACTAGTTCTCGATTCCTACTGAGATTTACTCTGCATACATCTCCGCGATCGCACTATCATCAATAAGTATTTCTCTTCGATTACGTATTATATTGGAGTCTTAAGTTTTTTATCGCAAAAGTGAATTTCAAAATCAGCTTTTATATCGGTAAGAATACATAAGTTGGCATAAGTTTTGTTAGAATCGCAAGGTAATTTTTACTATTTTTTAAGTTTTTCTAAGTTCGTTCTTTTTCTTCACAAATTCTTTAATAAAAAACACAAAGATTCAGGTATTTCTACCGAACTAAATCGATACATTACAAAGCCATGATAATTTTTAACAAAACTTTTATATTTCTCGCCGTAGCATGTTACTTGCACCTCCCTCCTTGAGTCACTCGGTCACAATCGTAATTCCATGCTTGAACGAAGAAGGCAATTTGGAAAAACTATTCCACACGCTCGATCGAGCTTTTGAATCTTTAGGCTTCACTTTACCAGTACTTTTAATTGACGATGGCAGTACAGATAGTACGCCGCAAATTTTGGCGCACTTATGCAATCAGTACTCTTATTTAAAAACGATCCGACATCCTCAAAAGCGGGGCGTAACAGGAGTTTGGAAAACTGCGATCGCTCACGTCAATACAGAATGGATCTTCTGGGGACAAGCCGATCTAGAGTCTGATTTTCAAACTGACTTACCCTTATTATTAGAAGCTTGCACGCTCGGAGTTGATGGCGTTGCTGGATGGAGACAGCAGCGTGGCGATGGTAAAGTCATGGCTTCTAAATTTGCTAACCTTGCATGTCGGATGTCATTCGGTTTAAAGATCCACGATATGAACTGGATCAAACTCGTGCGCCGCGACATTCTCACTAGAGTTCCATTTGACGTTGTTACCCATCGCTACCTTTTGGCAATCTTAGCAGGTTGGGGCTATAACATTACAGAGGTTCCTACCCCTTGGCATCCTAGATTTTCTGGTCAAAGTAAATTTGGGCGCGGACGGTTGGTGACTTCAGCAATGAACTTTTCTCGAACTTGGTGGTGGTTCCATGTTGAAAATCGCTTGCTCTTACCTTTTCAATATATTCCGGCAATGTTCAAAGCAGTTGATGTTGGGTTTCGTGCTGGTAAAGAAGCGTTCGATCTGCAAGTTAACCGCGATCGCGTAGCGAGTAATTCTTAATTTATGTAGAGACGTTACGTGTAACGTCTCTACAATTCCTCTTCATTCCTGTACAGGCGGGTTTAACCGAAAGATTATTTGCTCTAGTACAGGTAGATTCAAAAACCCGCCCCTACCGACTTCCCTCTCCTCATGAACAAACATATTTTAGTTATTAGTTCGGTATACCCTCAAAATGCCGAGGGCAATCATGGAGCCTTCGTGCGAGAAGCGATTTTACGCTGTCAATCTCAAGAAACTACATTCTCAGTTTTTGCTCCAGCTTACGAAGGTAGTAAAAGCTACATGCTGGAGGGAGTGAAAGTTCATCGCTTTCGTTATTGTTTCAAGCGGTTTGAAAATCTCGTCCGAGATGGAGCGCCAACTAAGTTGCAAAAACAGCCGCTTTATTTACTAGCTGCGGCTCTTTACATTATCTTGGGAACAATTCAGCTATTTTGGGTATGTTGTAATGAAAAACCAGCCCTACTTCACGTTCACTGGGCTTTTCCACATGGATTGATGGCATTCCCTGCTAGTAAGATTCTGGGCATTCCGATGGTATTCAGTTTTCACGGAGCCGAACTTCTATTAGCAAATAAATTCCGCTTTGTCTCGACAATTCTGCGCTGGCTCACACCCCAGGCAAAAAACGTCACCGCCAATTCTTCGTTCACATTAGGATTGGTTCGCAAAATTTATTCTGGTGCAGTCACCGTCATTCCCTACGGTTTGACGATTGAAGCGAAACCGCCCAAACAACGCCTAGAAGGGGAGATTCCGCAGTTACTTTTTGTCGGTAGACTGGACGAACGTAAGGGATTGCGATATCTTTTAGAAGCTTTGACACTGATTATAAAACAGCAGCCCGTGCGCTTGCGGGTGATTGGTAAGGGCATCCTAGAAACAGAGATTAAATCTCAATGCCATGCTCTAGGTTTAGATAAAGCGATCGACTTCCTCGGTTTTGTCAGTAAAGAAGAATTAGCAGATGCTTATGCTTCCTGCGATATCTTTGTTCTACCTGCCATTGTGGATAGTAAAGGCGATACCGAAGGCTTAGGGATTGTAATGATAGAAGCCTTAGCCCACGAAAAACCCGTCATTGCTAGTGCAGTGGGTGGAATTGGCGATGTCATCCGTTCGGGAGTCACTGGTCTGTTAGTACCCCAAAAAGACCCCGACGCACTCGCAGCAGCAATCTTGAAAGTATTGGCTGAACCGCATCTAGCTCAACAGTTAGGACGGCAAGGCTTACAAGATGTTCGGGTTCGGTTTGGCTGGTCGCGGATCGTTCCTCTGTGGCAAGAGGTCTTCAGCTCCGCCTTAGCTAATACTACGCCGACGCTCTCTCAAACAGTGAAATTATGATTCGTTCTCATACATTATTTTCTCGTGCTGTATTGTCAGCTTTAGTAGCAGCACCACTAGGGATTATGGCAGTTCTGGCGATCGCCATCCTCGTACCAGCCACCAAAAATCCAGAGTCAAAAATCTACGCTTCTGGAATTGGTTATCCGGCAATGCAACGATTAGCTAATAAACCGATCTCCGTTCAAACTGCACCAGTGATGCAGAAATCTTTAGAGGATAATGTTGCTGCTCCTGGGGAATCGGTGGCACTGCATCAAGTTGAAGTGCGTGCTTTAGTTTCAGGTGCGATCGAGAAAGTATTTGTAGAAGAAGGGCAAAGAGTCCGTCGTGGCGAACCACTGTTTCAAATCCAGCAAGCACCTTATCAAGATGCAGTAGCATCGGCTCGTAGTAACGTAGCAATTTCTGAAGTGACGTTGAAGGCGCTGCAAAAGTCCGTTCCAGAACAATTACTAGCACTTGAAGATAATGTCGCTAAGGCAAAGCAAAGGCTGGAGTTGGGAAGAAACAAAACGCAACAAATTCAAAATCTAGTGGATGCCGAGCTGCAAGACAATATTATCAATGCTAAACAAAGACTGGCGATCGCCAATGCCAAACTAAAACAAATTCATGCCCTCGCCGCTGAGGGGGCTGTATCCAAATTTCAGCTCTACGACAGCCAAGACAATCTCATCAACCGTCAAAAGGAGCTAATCTCTGCCAAACGAGGAGCTTTTGACACCCAACTCAGGTTGTACAGCAACCAAGATTTCCTCACAAATCTAGAAAATCGACTTTTTTCTGCTCAACAAAAGCTAGCTGTAACTCAAAGCGATGCAGAGCGGCAAATTACTAATACTCGCTTGAAGCTAGAACAGGACAAAATTGCTTTGCAAGATGCCCAGAGAAATTTAAATAACACCGTAGTTTATGCCACAACTGATGGATTAGTCAGTCAGGTGAATATCGAGCGTGGCGAATTAGCAGGGGCGCGGGGTCAAAAGTCTTACATGACTCTGACTCAGGATATTGTCTTTAAAGCTTTTGTCGATCAAACTCGTCTTAATTCAATTTCAGTGGGCGATCGCGCTACCGTTCGCTTAGTTGCCTACCCTGGACGCAGCTACCAAGGTAAGGTAATTCGCGTCAATCCTACAGTAGAAACTGAAACTGGCAGTGTTGGTAAAGTTGGTATTTCTCAAAAATACACCTATTCAGTTTGGTTAGCCGTAGCAGGACTGCAAATGGCTCCTGGCTTGCAAGGGTACGTCCAGTTCGAGCAGGGTAAGCAGGGTTTATTCATTCCTGAAAGCGCCGTGACTCATCTTTCTGGCGGCGAAGGGATGGTGATGGTAGCGGAGGATGGCAAAGCTGTTGTGAAGCGCGTCAAGCTAGGCAGAATCTTTGATAACCAGCGTGAAGTCTTAGCAGGTTTGAGGGATAGCGAACAAGTTATCCCCTCTCCCAGAGCCTTACAACCAGGCGATCGCTTAGAGGCACGAAGCGCCAGGGAGTAGGGAGTAGGGAATAGGGGAAGAATTTCATCTCTTGCCTCTTACCACTACTCACTACGAATCGACTCACTGCTCACTCAACAATTATGCTACTAACTCAAAAAAATTGGCGCTGGATAAATTGGATCGGTCGCGAGCGGTTGGTACTGCTAACGGGATCTTTGGCATTGGCGTTGGGTGCAATACTTCCTTGGTATCGTCTTCCTGCATCGACTTTGGAAATATTTCATACAAGTCTGGCGATCGCCAATATTGGCAGAGCGATCGCTGCCTTGTTTGCAATTCTCGGTTTTGTCGTTACGTTTAAATTCAATCCCCTATGTAGAGACGCTACATGTAACGTCTCTACCAACATATATAACACCTCTACCAATGTCTCTAAATTTCAAAATCGCTTTAGGATTGCTGTTTGGAGCGGATTAGTTGGAGTTTTACTATTTCCTTATTTTGTCACAACTTGGTGTCCTACTGTTACTTTTGTTGCAGCTGCTTACTATAACCAAAATGCCAGAGTATCGCAGCATATAGAAAAGAATTTTTCTCAAGTGCAATCTCAGTGGAAACAACAAATTACTCTAAGTCGAGCTGCTCCCAATCGCTCCATATTTGACTTCTCTATTAGCAACAGTCGATTTTTCCAAATTCCGACTTGGGATCAGTTAGTGATTGAAGGTTTAGGCTACAGCAATAACTTTCTTGGCTTTATTGGTAAAGGTTGGGCATTAACAGTTATTGGTTGTTTATTTTGCTTGGCAGCTTTTTACTTAAGTTTAGATAACCTCGATTTTAGAATCTTTTTGATAGATGCAAGTAGGGTTTTTCCTTTAATTTGTTTAGTTTCTGGAATTTTATACTCTGCTTTAGTATTACCCAATATTGTCAACCATCAACTCGATACGATGTATGCAAAAGGGCAATACGATCGCGTTGTCACGACAAGCCAGACTTTAGCAAATTGGTATCCACCACTACAAGGAGATACGCGATTTATTCAGCGTACAACAGCCGCAGGATATTATGGTGAAGCACCAAATTCAGGGTTACTTTATTTTTCTAGAGGCGTAGAACGATATCGTCGCGGCGATTTGCTCCAAGCAGAAGAGTTGTTTCGCCGTGCTTTAGAATTGCAACCCAATAACTTTTTAGCACGAGGCTATTTAGCCACACTTGTAATTAACCAAGGCGTGGATTATTTTAACAATCGCACGTCAGCAGCAAAACGCGCTCCAGGGGTAGCAGCCGATCGCTTCGAGCAGGCATTGCAGATATTTCCAGGACATATCGAAGCACTTTACAACTTAATGTTGGCGCGAGTTGTGATGGGAGAATTTGACAAATCAGCTCAAGTAGCTCAACAAATTATCGAGATGCAGAAATATTTCCAGTCGCCTAGTTTGGCTTTACTCGGTCAAGCATATCTGCATTCTGCATGGAACAGCTACCAGCAAAACGAAATCGGGCAAGCTTGGCAACAATACCGTCAAGCGATCGATAAGAGTGCTTGGGGAGATGGCGAAAAGGGTGGAGGAGAGGAATAATGAAACGATGCGATCGCTGGTTAACATTTGCCCTTGTCATCATTCTCGGCTCGATGATGGGTTTGTTAGGCTTTTCGTTATGGGATAAACCACCCGTACCTGTAGAACAAATCGCTTGGTCGCCCACCGTGCAATGGATCGGCGTACGCGAACCGAGTTATCGTCTTTACAGTCGTCGCACATTTTACCTCCCCGCCGCCCCAGAAGCGGCATGGTTGCGGTTGAGTGCCGACCATGACTTCATGCTCTACGTCAACGGACGGATGGTGGCAAGGGAAGTTAGCACGCTGAATAACTCCTTGGGCTTGGGCAGTCGTCTCACCACTGGATTTCAGAATATTAACGACAGCAGCCGCTATCGTGTCAAAACAGGCGTGAATTACATGCTGGGCAATAGCAGAGATTGGAAACTGACAGCTTATGTAGATTTAACTGCTTACCTCAGCCCAGGTAAAAATGCGATCGCGGTAGAAGTACAAAAAGGGCAGCAAAATCCGCGTGTCGTTGTGGAAGGGTCAGTTTATCCGACTGCTAACTCTACACCTATCGACCTCTCAACCGGAGCCACACCCTGGCAAGCTGCTACAATCCCCTACATTCGGCAGGGAATGCAATGGTACGAACTAGATTATCCCGCCGAAGATTGGCTGGAAGCGAAGGCGTTAGGAACCTTAAGGGAAGCAACTTATAGCCGCCTGAGCCAAAATTTATTCGATCGCTCTCTCCAAGGCTATTGGATTGCAGGTACAGAAAGCAAGTTGGGAGAGATGTGGCTCAGAGGTAATTGGCAAGTTCCCCGCCACCATCAAAGAGCCTCGATCAGGCTTTCGGGAGATGGGGAGTATGCCTTATTAATTAACGGGTTGTTAGTCAGAACTTACGCAGCGGGCGATCGCAATAAGCTCTCCATGTACGATGTGACTAACTTTCTCCACCCTGGTAACAATACCTTAGCAGTCAGGTTAGCTCGTCCCCTCGATCCGAGTTGGATGCCCAGAAAACAGAACAGTTCTCCTAGTTTCTGGCTGGATGGTTGGGTAGAATCAGATGGAGCAATAACAGCGGCGATCGCCACAGATAATAGTTGGAGTGACGTAACCAATCCTACAACAGGCTGGGATCTAGGTGTAGGTAAAGCAAAACCTGCGATCGCGCTACGTCCCCCCGTGCCGCAAGAATTCAATCGCAGTTACGAAGGCGATGCTTATCTGCTTAACTATCCTAATTACCTGTGGCATCAAATCCTTTGGCAATTAGCAGGTGTAGCTTGCTCTTTCTTTTTAGCTTGGATTTTGGGTACTTGTTACCAAGTAGGACTAGCGATCCCTCCTTCGCCCCCGTTTTTAAAGGGGATTGAACAGCCTTTTTCCCCCACCCCAAGAGAAATTGTAGTAGCCGACCAACCAATGCCCCCCTTGTTAAGGGGGGTTGGGGGGATCGACAACAACCCCGACGAGCAGCTGCCCCCCTTGTTAAGGGGGGTTGGGGGGATCGACAACCTCAGCATCGGAACAGGGCTACTATTTCCAGGGACGTTATTTCTGCTTGGCATTGGCTTACTTAAACACCGCTTTGCCGAAACCGAACCAGGACTGCTATTTGCCCAATTAGAAAGTACACCCCTAATCTGTTTAGGATTTGTCGCAGTTATATTACTCACACTACTAGGTAGCAAAATTTGGCAGCGTTCTTTAGTTGAAAGTCGTTCCGTTACAGAAATATTACCGCATTACAGTTTGTGGTTTCTGCTCGGTTTAGTAGCTTTTATCTGCTGGGGGCTTTTGGCAGGAACTTATCTTTTATCGCCGAGAATAGCCCTATTTTTCTTAGGTTCTGTGCCTGTAGGAATTTTCACTGTGGTATCAAAGCCGTGGCGTTGGAATTTGAGAGAACGTTTTCAACCTATATATCAAACATTTCCGATTTGGGGACCGAAGTTAGCTTTGGTGGCGATCGTTGGTATCGGTTTTGCTCTTAGAGTCTACAAGCTAGATTTTACTGCCGTTGATTCTGATGAAAACACTTCTTGGGATGCCACAAAAGGCATCTTACGCACGGGTGCGCCCATACCCACTTCTAATATTTGGTATACGCGGGGTCCTTTCTATCACTACTTACTGGCGCTGTGGCTGCGATTGATAGGAGATTCTGCTGTTAATGCTCGCTTGCTATCAGTAATTTGGGGTACGGCAATCTTAGTGCTGTTCTTTATTTTTACACGCAAAGTTACCGGAAAAACTTGGCTTGCCTTAATTGCAACAGCAATCTTAGCGATCGATCCTTCAGATATTTGGTATTCTCGTTTTATTCGATTTTATCAAGTTTTACAATTCACTAGTTTGTTAGCTTTTTGGTCTTTTTTTAAAGGTTTTGTCGATCGCGAGGGTAAGGTTTATCAATATATCTTTTTTGTAGCTGTTACCGCTACTCTATTAACTCAAGAGGTCAGTTTAACTCTACTTCCTTGTTTTGTTATTGGGTTTATCTGGTTTTATCGACCGTTTCGACTGAGTGAAGATTGGCACTTAATAGCTTGCAGCTTGCTAACAGGAACGATTTATGCTTTCAATATTTTATTTTTCACAATTAAATGCCTAACACCTTTAGTCGCCTTATCTAACAGTACTGATTCTTATTTGAAGTTTCAGCTATTCAATATCACGGGTTTTATGTCACTGGTGTTTGTGGGGCCAGGACGAATGTATACAATTTATAGTTTTTTCTTTGGACTAGGTTTTATCTATTGTCTTAAACGTCGAGACAGCAAATTAATTTATTTATTTAGCGTTGTTTTATTAAATGTTATTTTGCCCACTTGTTTAGTTTATCAAACAGCTTCGCGCTACACCTATGCAACTCATCCCTTATTTATACTTTTATCAGTTTATAGTGCTGTCTGCGTGACTGAAAGTTTAGGTAGAAAAATTGAATCTATCCTACAAGGGGCGTTGCCGTTAAAAAAAATTGCTCTTATTTGTATCAGTTTGCTATTAATTAGCAATCTAGAAATCGGCAGAATTTTTGCTGGTTATCAAGATGCGATCGCCAGGCACAATCCCCAAGTATTTGAATACGTCCGCAACCATCAACAACCAGGCGATATAGTAATTGCTAACTTACCCGCTACTGCTGCGGTAGGTTTAGGCAAATTAGATTACTATCTACCCCCAGGTTTTACTATTGCTTTCGATCGCGTTTATTTACGAGATGGAAGATTGATCGATCGCTGGGCTGGAGGCGTATCAATTACGAATTTAGACCAGATGAGTCATATTTTAGCTAAAGCTAATCGAGTTTGGATTCAGTTAGACGATCGCCGTCGTCCAAGAAATACAGATTTGGCACAGTTACACGATTATTTTTTCACATTAGGTCAACCAGTTTTCAACACATACGGCGTGCAATTAAGACTATGGCAGAAAGAGGATGGAACCCTGCCACAAGTACCAAATCAAGGTAAAGATTTAGGGGTGTATTGAAGTTTTTCATTTGTCATTTGTAAATATTTAATTTCGAGTCTCAACTTTTGACTTTTGACTTCTTTATTGCCAATTACCAATTACCAATTACCAATTATAATGAACATTAAACCAATAGTTATTGTCAAAACAATTGTTAGCGTTGGGTTGTTAGCTTTAGTATTGACTCGAATAGAGTTTAACCAAGTTTGGGAGCAATTTCAGCTTTTATCTCCGTCTTTTATTATCTTTGCTTTGTTGTTTTATACAGGTTGTCAATGGCTAAGTTGCTGGCGCTGGCGAGTTGTTTTATGGGCTAGCGGACATTCTGCACCTATGAGTAGTTTACTCAGCAGTTATTTTGCTGGGATGTTTCTCAATATTTTTCTCCCTGGTGCTTTGGGTGGCGATGTTTATCGAGTTTATCGAGTGGCAAAATCGACTGAAGATTCAGAGGTGGCGCTAGTCTCTGTATTTTTAGAAAGATTTACCGGATTGGCTGCATTATCTGCGCTTGCTCTTATTGGTTTACCTCCTGCTTTTAAGTTGATCGGACGATGGGATATTATTCTTTTGTTTGCAGCTTGTGTAGGGTCTTTGGTGGGGGCAGTTTTACTCATTTCCAGCCCAAAGTTATTAATGTTAGCTGAACCTTGGTTGATTAAGTTGCGGCTTGGGAAAGTAGTGGCTCGTTTTAGCAAAATTCAAATTCTTTTACGTCAATTTGCTCAGCATCGTCAGGCGTTAGCTTTATCGATGGGATTATCATTTCTACTTCAGCTAGCTATAGTTTATTATCACTATATCATCGCTCAGCAATTAAAAATTTCTGTTTCTTATTTGGAACTACTAGTGTTTATTCCAATTATTGTAGTTGTAACTCTATTGCCTATTTCTTTAGGTGGAATTGGATTGAAGGAAGGGCTATGGGTGTATCTTTTTAGTCGGATTGGGCTTGGTTCGGAACAAGCTTTGTTGCTATCTCTAACAATTACAGTTTTAGGTTGGATTTTGAGTTTACCTGGAGCTGTTATTTTATTATTTGATTCTACTGGGTGGCGACAAGTGCGAGAGGGAAAGAGTAGTTAAGTTTTTGGCATGGCGTTTTGACATGAAAATTTTCAATTGCAGATGGGAACGCAGGCGAATGCAACGTTATGTCAGAAATTTATTGAAAGCTCGACGCATAGTAATTACAGTAGTGTTACTCTCTATTTTTATAGGAGAAGAAATCGCGATCGCCAACGTAAACAATCCTCCTCGTCAACAGAATAGACGTGCTAATTTTCAGATTAACTCAGAGGTGGGGCGAGAAAAACAGTCACCAATTGCACGAGATCGGCTTACAGATTACGAATGCGAGTCGTCTGAATTAATTACTAGTCTTCTCTATCGCCGTCTGAATAGTTTTTCAGATTTGATGTCTCCTACTGGTGCTAATGGTGCTAATGTTGACTGGGAAAAAAATCAAACTGATGAATGGTATATTGAAGTTCAACGCTATGGCGAAGGGTTGATAATTGGTGGCTTGATTAAAAATGATGAGAAAGCCATTGCAGCAGGGTTCAAAATGTTTGACTGGGGATTTGCCCGTCAGTCAGATGATGGCGGTTTTGCAGGTACGGACGATCCGTTTCACAGTACTGCTTTTTTCGTCCAAGCTGTGGCACATTCTCTGCTAGCGATCCAACAGTCTCCGCAAGCTAGCAAGTATGCTGACAAGGTAGCACACTACAAGCCATTGGTACATCGTGCTGCCCGTTGGATGATTTCACCTGAAGTTTGGCAAAAAGGAATCAAACACGATAAACCTTACACCCATCGCCGTTATTTAGATGCTGCGGCTTTGGGATTGACAGGTAAACTTACAGGCGATCGCAAACTGATAGACTATGCTCGTCAACTGATTTCTGATGGCTTGACTTTACAGCGTCCAGATGGGGTTAACCCAGAAAAGGGAGGACATGACAGCAGTTACCAAATGGTAGGTGTAGTATACGCCCAACGCTGGGTGACGTATTTTCCCGAAGATGATCTGACACCAAAAGTAGAGACTATGGTTGAAAAAGCTTTGGCTTGGGTAGAGAAAAGGGTTTTGGTAACGGGGGAAATTAGTACTGAGGGAAATACTCGTAGTGCTGGACAAGAAAGCGGACGGGCGGGTGTTATCAAAAAGATAGACTATAAAACGGCTATTCGCGGGTTTGCTTACTGGGCGGCTGTGACGCAAAATTCTAAATGGGGTGCGATCGCCCAAAAAATTGCTAAATTTTATTATTAATTATGGCGATCGGTTGATTGCAAATCCTATCAGGGCGGGTCTATAGAGTTACTCATATGTGTAAAGATTTTTGGTAAAATCGCTCCTACAATACATATAATAATATGGCTATTGTCTGACTAAAAATTGTATGAGGGCGGGTTTATAAAGTTCCTCATGTGTGTAAAGATTTTTGGTAAACCCGCCCCTACAGTAATATGGCTATTGGCGATTAATCTGAATTAATTCGGTCAAAATACTATCTAAACTTCCGTTAACTTGAATGCGATCGATCTTTTCAGCGATTCGTTCTAATACCTCTAATTCCTTCAAACACAAGGCGACGGGGTTATCTTCCATCACTTTTGCAGTATTTAACATACTACGGGTAGCTGCGGTTTCTTCTCTGCGTCTAACTACATTTGCTTGAGCAGCTTTTTCTGCTTCTACTACCTTGCTCAGAATTGTCTTAATCTCGCCTGGTAAAATTATATCTTTTACTCCAACAGAATCGACTTCAATTCCATAGTCTGCGGTTTTGCTACGAATGTATTCAGCAACACTGCGATCGACCGCACCTTTATTTTCTAATAGTGCATCTAAAGTTTGTTCGCCAACTGCTGCACGTAAAGCAAACTGAAGCTCTTTGTACAAGAAACTAGAAATATCTGACAAGCCGTTTTTTGCTCTTAGTGGATCTTGGATGCGAAAACCAGCAGTTAAATTCAAGCGCAGAGGAACTTTATCTTTCGAGAGGATATCTTGACCGGATACCTCAATATTTTGCAAACGCAAGTCAATGACTTCGGTTTGAAAGGAGCGTCCAAATAGCCACCAAGCATGTATTCCTGGCTCTAGTAACGCTTGAAACTCTTGATTTACATATAATATACCAACGTGCTGTGCAGGTACTTCACGAATATGCAAACTGTTGTGGCTCAACAATAAAACTTCTTTGGAACCTGCTAGCAATTCTGCTGCTAAATTAGGTGGTAACTTAGCATCATTACTAACATCGATAATTTCTACTTCAATACCTTGCCAAAATAACTTGCGGCTTGTTGGTGGCAAAATAGCAATCACTTTGCCTAAATAACGGACAATTGCTACTTGTTGGTTTTGTAATTGAACGATTTCACAGTAGGCTGAGACAAACTCAGGATGCTTTTCAATCAATACATCTTCCAAGGGAAAGTCTGGGTTAGGTACGATCCGGCTGAGAGTTCTGACTGCAACATCTCGATTTACAGTCCAAAAAGCATGTTCTCCTTGTTCCAAAGGTCGCACAAAGTTGTTTTGGACGTATAGCAAGCCAATTTCAGATTCAGAGATTTGAAATTTTTTCAGTCCGTTTAAGGCAATTCCGCGTACTTGTTGGACAAACTCGGCAGGTAATTCCAAACTTTCTTCTAAATTGAAGATATGAGATTCTACCTCAATAAAACCACGCCAAAAAACGCGAAGTTGATTTGGTGCGACGCTTAGCCAGTTTTGACCGCAGCGTACTAAAGCAACTTGATTAAATGTTGTTCTAACAATTAATAGATGTTCTTGTAGTTCGGCTTCGTGGGTTCTGAGCAATAATTCTAAATTTTCAATCTTGGCTTCTGGCTGGTTCAAGTCATAGGTTTTTACTTGCCAATGGCGACCAAAATAAGTATAAGTCCCTGGCTGCAAAATCTTTTTGAAATCGCTGCGGTGATATAAAATTCCAAGTTCGTTAGGCTTGATGTAAAAGGTTTTCCACATAGAAATTTGAATCGATAATTTGGGCAACTGTACCCGCCGGAGAAGATTAGATAAGAACATTCGTCTTTTTGGCAGCTTTAGCTACTAACCAGGAGCTTACAACCCTTAGCAAGATAATCTCAGTATACTACATATAATACAAAAATATTTTTTACTCTGCCAGTACAGGGGTTAACAATCTTGGTGCGGGCAAAAGATTCTCCAAAACTGGATTAAGATTGCTGTAACTTTTCCAGAACTACCCGAAGGCGATCCCGCAAAAGTCAACAACGCTCAAATATGCCGTTCGTTTTACCAGTTCCATGGTCTACGTAGAGAAACGGATTTGGCAAACGAAGGAACATACTCAAATTAGAGAGAATTGCGTTTGCGCTGGCTCCTTGACTGCGAACAAACACCTGCACGACAGAGTAAGTCATGAATCAAACGTTTTCAACCGTTCTCAGCACTGGGAAAAACCCACTACTAACTGCTTCTAGCGAAGCCGCCTTGTCCCTAACAAGGTGTCCGTAACCCTGGACGAGGGGATTTTGGGCGAAAGTACAGGAATCGAACCTGCTACCAATCGGCGATACACCGATTGCTCTACCAAATGAGCTAACTTTCAGGGGGTTTGATACAGGATTTGAACCTGCGACAACCCGCATACAGCAGGCGCTCTTCCAACTGAGCTAATCAAACGGCGAAATAGCTAAAGTACTTTGCGGTATACGCTGATACTATGAGTTAGCGCACCAGTCGGGTATGCAAAACCCGTACTACAGCTTTGTAACTTTATGACTACCTCGGTATAAATTTAACACAACAACCACGGTTAGCAAGTGAGAAATTACTCAAGTTGTATATTTTATTCACAACTTAGAAGCGATCGCATTTCTGTTTAATGCGTTCTACTGATGCTAGAAATTCTGCACCTCTGCTAGGGTTAACCATTGCTACATAGTTGGCAAACCCAGTAATCGCAGCAATTAAATCGGTTGAATTACCCCATGTTTTACCTGACAAACCTTCTCGTTCAATTTGATATAAAGTAGCTCGAAAAGCTTTCAATGTTTTTCGAGATAAGTTTAATTGCAGATTTACCACAATACCCGTAACTACCTGTTGTACAGATTTGCCTAAAATTTGAATTTTATCAGGATTAATTGTAAAGCCTTCTTGAGTAATAATCAATCCACTTTCATAAATTAATTTATCTACTTTACATACTGCTCCAGAACAAGAAAATGTTAGGTCGTCGGCATAACGTGTATAACGAAATCCAAGATTATTGGCAAGTTTAGTTAAATCCGCATCGAGGCGATCGCAAACCAAATTTGAAATAGCAGGACTTGTTGGCGCACCTTGAGGTAAGTAACGTTTTTCTATATTCTCATAGCTAATTTTACCAATATCATTTATTTTCGCGATCGTACAAATTAACCCGAAAATTGTTGCCGCAGTTTCAGAATAACCAAAACCATGAAATAATTCTTTGACACGTTTATATAAAATTGATTGAAAAAAGTTTTGTAAATCGAGTTTTACTATTACATCTGCACCTACATGAGGTATGGCATTGGTAACAATAGAGCGATTCCGACAAAAACCATGAGCTGCATCATGAACTTCTATGTGTTCTAAAATATTTTTTAATATCCATTTTTGAGCAGCTTTTAGATCGGGTATTGGTGCAGAAATTGTTCTTGCTCCGTCGTTTTTTTTGAGAATTTGGCAGCGGAAGTAATGGGGACTGAAAGATGCGGGATACTTGTCAGCCAAAAAACGCAGCTTTTCGAGGTTGATTCTCATAGCTAATGCTATTTCTTCATCGGTATTGCATTCAGGTAATCCTCTTTTTCTTAACTGTTCGAGATTACTTGCGGCGAAGGGTGAAAGACTAGCTTGATGTTGAATATTCATAATTGTTACTTTACCAGGTGGCTGTAGCCTTGAGATGTATTACTCAAGAGGCTAAACACCAAATGTAATCTCTTCATTCCACATATGTATACTAGGTTAGGTTGATGCATATAATGACTCCTGCGTAACTATGTCCGATCGCTATTATACTCGTGCAGATGTTATTTTACTTGACATTGAAGGAACTACGACACCGATTGATTATGTTTTCGGCGTGTTATTTCCCTTTGCTAAAAAGCAGGTGGGATCGTTTCTACAAACTCACGATCGCAAAAGTGACGTACAAGCAGATCTAGAGCGATTGCGACAAGAGTATGCAGCCGACGTTGCTCAGGGATTAACTGTACCTGAATGGGGGGTAGGTAACTCGGCAACCGCTGCCGTACCTTATATTCATTACTTAATTGAAACCGATCGCAAATCTACCGGACTTAAATCGTTACAAGGGAAAATTTGGGAAAGCGGTTATCGCGATGGAATGCTGCGATCGCAACTTTTTCCCGATGTTAAACCTGCATTTGAACGTTGGACTCGCGAGGGTAAGCGATTGTATATCTTTTCGTCAGGTAGCGTTCAAGCACAACAATTGCTATTTCAGTATTCTGAAGTTGGCGATTTAACTCAGTTTTTGAGCGGTTATTTTGATACTGAAACTGGCTCGAAAAAAGAAGCAGAGAGTTATCGCAAGATTGCCCTGGCGATTGGCGTATTACCAACACAAATTCTTTTTATTTCAGATGTAACGGCAGAACTAAAAGCAGCTAAGGCAGCGGGAATGCAAACGCTCTTTTCGCTGCGATCGGGCAATCGGACATCCGATTCGGAGGGTTTTCCCGTTATTAGCAGTTTTGAGAATATTTGAGCCTTAGTTAGAGTGATGCGATCGCTTAATTAAAGCTCGTTCCCCACTCAGCAAAACAATGCCTAGCGTGACGATCCCAATACCTAAAATTTGAATTGTATTTAAGGTTTCGTGAATTATGAACCAAGCAACTAACGCCGTTAATGCTGGGCTACTAGAACCAATTATCGAGGCAGCGGTTGCACCGATCGCGCGAATACCAATATTATTCAAAATGTGTCCCAGGAAACTAACTAATCCTGAAAATATTCCGCCAATCCATAGAGGAGTCCAAGCAAGATTGGTATAGGGAAGTTGCCAAAATAGCAAGCTCATGCCAGAAAACAGCAGTGTGGTGGCAAAACTGATCCAGGTAAAGGGAACTGGATGAAGTTTTTCAAAACATTTTTGAGCAATTACTGTATAAAGAGCATAGACAACTCCAGAACCGATACTGGCGAGAGTGCCGATCGCAATTGCGTAACTATTCTGAGTAGGCGTGGATTGAGGAATGGTCAAGGCACTACCTACTAAAATGATGCCCATGACTATCCAACGAAATAAAGTCGGGCGATCGCCAAAAAACTGCCAAGCTAATAGCGCCGTGAATATGGGATAGGTGAAAAATAGCGTCATGGCGATGCCAGTTGGAATTAACCCAATGGCAACGTAGAGCGAGGCAACATAGACAAACATCAATACTCCACAGCCAAATGCCTGCATCAAAACATCGCGGCGATCGCGGTTAAATAAGCTGAGTAATTCTTTTAAAGCGGATGGATACAGTTTGGGTGCGAGAAATGCCATGAGTGGAACCACCAACAGCATTCGCATAAACATCAGCAGAAACGAATTAGGCAAATCGGGTTTAACGTATCCACCCAGAAGAAACAAACCGAGAACGAGATGCTCTGAAAATAGCACTCGAACGGTAATGTTATGAAACGATAAGACAAAAGAAGATAGAAGAACTATCAGAATACCCAGCACAGTCAAAAAGCGCGATCGACTTCCCGATCTTACTGTTGAATCTACGAAACTAGCAGGGTTGGCGATTGAGGTTGAAGGCTAGATGCATGACTATCAGTGTCTTCTCCTAGCTGAGCGCCAATTGCTCCACCGACAATGGAACCAAAAACTGCCCCTGTTGGACCCAAAACTACCTTTCCCGCAACTGCGCCAAAAATTTGCCCAGTAGTTTCGCCGATTTTTTCACTTACTCTCTTTTGCAGGGTTTGAGCAATTTGCTCTGCTGTTAGCCCAGATCCCTGAGTATTAGCTAACAGAGCAAGCTGGTCAACATGATGAACGGTTTCAGCGCCAATTTGAGCGCCAATAATGCTACCAACAAAAACGCCAATCTGACCGCCTAAAATAGCGCCTACGGGTCCAATCACAATCGCTCCCGCCGTAGCGCCGACAGCGCCGCCAAACATATCTCCCGCCACGCCGCCAACCAAGGCTGCACCAAATTTTCTAAGCTGTGTTTGAGCTGTGTCGGGCTGGAAATCGGTGAGACTGATGCTATCTGGTGTATTTGTACCTAAATCTATCTGCAAACTGCTTGCTTGCTCGATCGCAGCTAGCAACTCTACAGGTGGGGTGGGAATACTAGGAAACTGAGTTGCCTCATAAGTAATAGTCAAACACCCTGCCGTAGTATTTACTCTGACGCTTTCAATAAATACTAAAGATTGAATTTGTTGCTCCAATTGAGCGTAAGCTGCGTCATCGATTGGTTGGAGTAGGCGCAATCGCAACCGTCCCGTCACTGCATGGGCGATCGCACTCCTTACTCTACCTACAGCATTCTCTTTAGCAACATCTAACTCAACAGTAAGGGACATATATTATATCTTCCCTAAGATAGATTTGTATATTGTTTATTTGGTTATTAGTTATTGGTCATTGGTCATTTGTGTTTTCACTACTCACTACTCACTACTCACTACTCACTACTCACTATTTAAAACTGATACACTGAGAGTATAAATTAAATCGCGTTCTCATCCTCGCTCAGTTTCGAGGTGAGTGGCAATGAAAGCTAAAATTCTCGCACTGACTGCATTACTAACAATCTGTACCGCAGCACCCGCCAAAGCCGAAACTGATGTAGATTTTGGCGTAACAATTGGCGATCGCGCTGGAATTGTTGTCGTTCCCTCCCGATGGCGCGACAGTGAATATTATCCACGTTCCAGACGTAATTGGCATCGCCGTTCGCGCTATCGACTTTATCGTCCCGATTGGTATGGGTACGATCGCTTCTACGATCCATACAGATCCGGTGGTTGGAGACACCACCGCCGTCACAGACACGGACGATACTACCATCCACGCCGTAATTCCGTGCAAATTAGAATTGGTTTTTAAGTAATATTTTTTAAGTAATGTTTTTTTAATTTTTTAAATGGTATTTGTAGGGTGCGTTATCAACGCACCCTACATCTTGATTAACGACTTCCCGTTGGCTGGGGAGTAGTTGGTTGATCCGCTTGTAGCGGTTCTGGGGTTGAAGTTTGTACGGACTCTTCGGAGAACTTCGTCCACTCGGTATGGAAGAAGCCTTCCTTATCGATGCGTTCGTAAGTATGAGCGCCAAAATAGTCGCGTTGAGCTTGCGTCAGGTTTTGGGGCAAGCGATCGCGCCGATAGCTGTCAAAATAATCTAACGACGCACTAAACGCAGGTACGGGAATGCCGAGTTTCGCCGCCGCTGCTAAAACTTCCCGCCATGCCTCTTGGCGATCGAGAATTGTTTGTTTAAACTCTGGAGCCAAGAGCAAGTTGGGTAAGTTCGGATTTTCAATGAAAGCACTTTGAATCTTACCCAAAAATCCAGCACGAATAATACAGCCACCTTTCCAAATCCGCGCCATTTCGCTCAAATTGAGGTCGTAAGCATACTCTTTGGAAGCCGTCGCCAACAGCGCCATTCCTTGAGCGTAAGAGCAGATTTTAGAACAATATAGTGCATCCCGCACCATATTGATGAATGCCTTCGCATCACCCTGATACGTTCCTGTAGGACCAGGTAGCAATTGGGATGCAGCTACCCGCTCTTGCTTGTATGAAGACATAATCCGCGCATTTACCGCCGCTGTAATTGTAGGAATACATACTCCAAATTCCAGCGCACTTTGCACCGTCCAACGTCCCGTGCCTTTTTGTCCGGCAGAATCTAGAATCATATCGACCAAGTGATTTTTGGTGTCGGGGTCGATATAGCGGAAAATATCTGCGGTAATCTCAATCAGATAGGAATCGAGTTCGTCGGTATTATTCCACTCGGTAAAAATTTCGTGCAGTTGGTGATTATCTAAGCCCAAACCATCCTTAAGCAGGCTGTAGGCTTCGGCAATCAACTGCATATCGCCGTACTCAATGCCATTGTGAACCATTTTGACGTAGTGACCCGCGCCTCCAGGACCGATATAAGTCACGCAGGGACCGTCTTCTACTTGAGCGGCAATTTTATTAAAAATTGGTGACAAATATTCGTAGGAACTTTTCGTTCCCCCTGGCATTAAGCTAGGACCATTCAACGCCCCTTCTTCACCACCACTTACACCCATACCGATGAAGCGGAAGCCTTCTGGTTCTAATTCGCGGGTGCGTCGCGCCGTATCATCATATAGCGAGTTACCGCCATCAATAATAATGTCGCCTTCATCCAACAAGGGTTTGAGCTGCTGAATTACTGCATCCACTGGCGCACCAGCTTTGACCATGATCAAAATCTTGCGGGGGCGTTCTAGCGCATTGACAAACTCTTCTAGAGAGTATGTAGCGACGGCGTTTTTACCCTGCGCCCGCTCTGCCATGAATGCGTTGGTTTTTTCAGGAGTGCGATTGTAAACTGCGATGGGAAAACCATTGCGCTCGACGTTTAGGGCAAGGTTTTCACCCATTACCGCTAGTCCAATCACACCAAAGCTTTGCTGTGCCATAAGATTCTACGCTAAGCTCTGCACTTTCCAAGGAAGATTTCCCCTTCACTGTAGACGGAATTAAGTCGCGTTGTCCAATGCGAAATGCCATTCGTGCGATCGCACGAATGGCATCTAATTTCCGACACCCAATAAACTATTGGCTCAACTCTTTCACTAACTCCCGAAAGAGTATGGCAGCTGCCTTAGAACAAACGCGACTTCGCGCGAGTCTTACCGGACACTTTTTCTTTTCGGCATCGAGCAACTCGCCTAGAGCTTTGCCGATTGGACTTTTCACCCTGGCGCGTTGCGGCTCGATCCTCGTGAATAACCACTGCCACAGCGCCATGCGGCACAATTGACTGCCAGCTTGTTTGCTACTGTGCTTGTCGCCGCTATCTTCCCGCGTTGGCGCGACTCCCAAGGCTTTTTGAAACCTTCGCCTGCTTAAGTGACGCTTGGTCGGCTGCCCCGATACTTTACCGATTCTGATTCTCACTTCCGGCTTACCATCAATTAAATAATTTTCCAGCGGGTAGATCTGGGAGAGGATTAGAGCTTCGACACGAGCGCCAAACCCAAAAGATGCAAACACTTTGCGGTATTGGGTAAAGCGCGAGTCTTTCATGGCGGTTCGCAGCTCAAGATCGATCGCTCCTTCCCGTCGTTGCAGTCGCTCAAGATCGATCGCGCTATTGCGGGTTTCACTCTGCAATCCCAATCCCACACTTGATGCATAGAGATTGTCGTATTTGGTCGCCTTTCTTTCTCCCGCCAGCCAGCCCCAAAACAGCGGTGCGTTTAAACCGATGTTGGCGACTTCGGGGAACTGCCACGCCAAATCCTGCCGGATGCGGTTAATGATGGGCGATCTGACGCGGTTTAAGTGATACAGTCGCAACACCAGATCGCGGATTTGGGCGATAACTGGGTCGCGTTGGCGGACGAATCTTTCGCTCGCTCCTCGATGCTCCAGGTAGTAGCAAGCTAGTGCCAAGGCATCAGCTGGGTCATCCTTATCCGGTAAACCCAGATTCTCGCGATAGGAGCGTAATTGCTTGTGTCCCACCAGGACGACTTTTACGCCGCGTTGCCCCAAGTGCGCCGCCCAAAGTTTCATGTAATTGACTCCGGTTGGCTCCATTACAGCGACATCTGGTTTTAACTCTAGGAGAGATTTAATACCCGCCGCATCAGTATAGAAACGGGGGAAATTCGAGTCATAATAAAATTGTCTAGGTTCGGTCGGTCGCACGTCATCAAGTATGCAAGCGACAACCGAATTCTTGCATACGTCGAGTCCGACAACTCGCATGTATTTTCCTTTTTTCTACGGGTGTATGCCTTGTTACCCAGCCGTGCGAAGCCTACGAATCACCCAAAGACCAGCAGCCTGTTTCACTGTCAAGGCACGAACTAAACCTTTGGTCATCCTCCGGTCTAGGCACGATGGGGACTGCTTTATTTCAACCGTCGAGTCTATGAAGGGGAAAAGGCAACAAATGCCTACTTCAGTCTCCAGACCGCGTATCGGCTGATATATAAGCAGTACGGATTGGTTTGGACCCAATACCGCGATCGCTCCCTTAATCTTGGGGGCGATTTCGCTGGGGGGTCATTCCAGCT